>JACCEB010149880.1_pt1 | contig 65326 bp, 51 predicted proteins | sample 7454761 | NCBI WGS metagenome assembly JACCEB01 (sample SAMN15323454, study PRJNA562643) | freshwater metagenome | isolation source: river surface water | place: USA:Blue River Watershed | collected 2017-08-18 | reverse complement strand
GCCAAGCGATCAGGCCTCGCTGGGCCATGCATTGGGTGGATTAAAAGCCCCCCTCAACACAGATGGACCAAGCCCCTCGCTCGCTTTGAGCAGCGATCTTCCACAACCAAGCCCGAACAGTGTTGAAAGCGCCGAACTTAAGCGAGAGTTGCTGAGCTTGCACGCACGATTTGAGACTCAGCAGCAAAGCTTTTTAAGAAAAACGGCTGTGCAAGCTCAAGATTCTTTATTGCCCTTAAAGCTTGCAGTCACCGACAGCCAGGTCGGTCTTGTAACGGATGTTCACACAAGAGCTCGCTCGGTCGAACTCGCCTCCGATACGGATACGCCCGAGGGCGCCATATGGAGCGACAGAGGCGAGTTGCTTTCAGCGCCGCGGCTTGATGCTGCATATGAATCATCGTCACAAGCACAGTCGCCGTTGGCACTTCGCCCAACCTACAGTAACCTGTGGGATCGCATGAGAGCTGGTTTTGCTCTTCCCCCATTAGATTCCCCGTTGGTGAATAAACACATCCAGTATTACAGCCACAAGCCCGAATACCTTGAGCGGATGTTTGAACGCGGATCTAGATATCTTTTTTATATCGTTGAAGAAATCGAAAAGCGTGGTATGCCCGGCGAGTTGGCCTTACTGCCTTTTGTAGAGAGTGCGATGAACCCGACCGCGATTTCGCCGGCGAAGGCCGCGGGACTTTGGCAGTTCATTCCGTCGACGGGTAAAGCCTATAATCTTTCGCAGAATTGGTGGGTCGACAATCGAAGAGATCCAGTGCACTCCACGCAGGCGGCACTCGACTACCTGCAGCGCATTTACGAGTTGCAAGGCAACGATTGGTTTCTTGCGCTTGCGTCTTATAACTGGGGTGAAGGTGCTGTTGGCAAAGCCATGAGAAGAAATCAGGCTAGCGGTAGGCCTGCTGATTATCTTTCTCTCAATATGCCCCAGGAAACGAGGCACTACGTACCAAAACTTATGGCACTTCGGGAGATCGTTGCCAATCCTGCAGCCTTTAACGTTCGACTTCCGCCAATGCCCAACAAGGCATATTTTGTAGAAGTGGAAGCGCCACTGCATCTCGATCTCAAACTTGCAGCACGCTTTGCCGGTATGTCGGAAGACGAATTTGTGTCGCTCAATCCGGCGCATAACCGACCAGTCATTGCCGCGCGCACCAATGATCAAATCAAAATTCCCGCGGATCGTGTTGAATCGTTCCTTGCTGCGATGAAGGCCCACGAGGAGGCCAACAAGCCCTTTTCCCGTTGGCGTCCCTACACCTTAGAGCAAGGCGAGAGCATTCAAAGCCTGGCCTCGCGCCTTGGCATTAGTGCGCAGGAAATCATGCGCGCCAATGGCTTGCGAACCTCGAAGGTGTTACCTGGTACCCGACTTCTGGCCCCAGCCCCAGACGATAAGCCTACTGCGATGACGGTGATGACCAGTTTTGATGGTCCTCGAATCCTTGAAAAGGTACAACGCCCTGCCCTCTATCACCGTGTGGGCAAAAAGGAAACCACCGAGTCAATCGCGCGACGCTATGGTGTGACAGCAGCGACGCTGCAGGCTTGGAACAGTCTTAAACAAGAGGTCAAACAAGGTATGCGCTTGCTTGTTCGACCTGCGAGTGCGCAAACGGTCCTGACCAATGAGTCAGGGGTCGCAAAGGTCATAGCGAGTGAGCCATTAGCACCCAAACCGGCTCAGGATGTTACTAAAGCAACAAGCCAAGCGGAAGCGAGCACCAAAGCGAAGGATTCAGTGAAGGCGCCCGCAGCAAAGGATCAGACGAAGGCGTCTAAAGCAACAACCGCATCAAACGCATCAACGCCAGCAAAGGCAACAACATCAGCAAAGCCTGCTCCAACATCAACCAAAGTTGAAGTCAAGAATCAGCCACAGACAAAGCCCAACAACAGCAGCAACAACGCCGGCAACACGGTTCAGTCTCCCGCGAACAAGGTCGCCAAGCCCAAACCAGCCAATGAATCCAAGACCCCGCCCGAGGCGAGTCCTAAGGCAGCACCCCGAGTGACCGCAAGTTATCAGCCCCCGCTAAGCTATGGACTTCTCTGAACGCGACTCTAGTACGAATCGCCGGGCGACCGGCCTTACCATCGCTGTGGTGGTGCATATCGCGATTGCCTATGCCCTGGTGAGCGGTCTCGCCCGAAAAGTGGTCGAAGTCATCAAGCAGCCGCTTGAAACGAAGATCATCGAAGAGGTCAAGCCACCGCCGCCAAAGCCGCCACCGCCCCTGCCTCCACCTCCCAAGATGACGGCGCCTCCCCCACCCTTTGTGCCTCCGCCGGAGATTCAAATTGCGACGCCGCCTCCGCCTAATGTGATTAGCGCGGTGACGTCTAAGCCCCCGCCGCCCGCCCCCTTCGTGCCCGCGCCACCTGCACCACCTGCGCCGCCCGCACCAAAGGCGGCACCAGCACCGCCGGCGCCGCCACCCAGTTACCCTGCCTCAATCGACAGTAAGACCTGTTCTAATTCCGATGAGTTTTATCCGCGACAATCGCGCCAACTCAACGAAACCGGCACGGTCGTTTTACGCTTTGTTGTTGAAGCTAATGGCAATCTGTCTTCGGTCGATGTTGAAAAGTCTAGTGGCTATCGGCGGCTCGACCAGGCTGCAAGAAAGCTTCTTGAGACCTGCAAGTTCAAGCCTGGCATGGTCAATGGGAAGCTTGAGAAGAGTTCAGCGACGCTTGAAGTGGTATGGAAGTTGGACTGATATTTTTTTAATGATCTGTTATCCGTGGAAAGGACTCTCTTCATGTCCCCTGTTGCATTGATCCGTCGCGTCTCCGTTTTTGCGCTTTCCTCGCTCTTGCTGCTAGGCTCCCCAGCCGTGGCGATAGCCCAAAGTGCTAAGGACAGTAAAGCTGCTGCATCGAAATCTGCAGCCGCTCCGGCAGATAAAGCCGCAGACGCACAAGCTACAACCCCTACGGCAGCGATCCCAGCTACATCGCCCGCGGCGAATGAAACCTCACCGGCAGCAAAAGCCAGCAATGGGGAAAAAGCTGAGACGGTCGATAACCCCTACGGTTTGGACGCACTTTGGGCGCAAGGTGATTTCGTTGCCAAGGGCACCTTGATCATCATGCTGATTATGTCGATCGGTACCTGGTATATCGGTATTGTGAAATTTCTCGAGCAATCGAAGCTCATGCGACAGCTGAGCGAGGCCAAGCAAAGCTTTTGGAATGCGGCTTCAGTCGAAGCGGGTGCTACTGCGCTAGGCGAAGACAGTGCTGTGCGTTTTATTGCGGAATCTGGGCTCAAGGCCGATGTGAATCATCGTGGCAGTCTCGGTCAACATGTCGATAAGCACACCTGGATTGGCATGGCTGTGCAGCAATCCGTCGATACCATCAATAACAAACTGCAAACTGGTCTTGCTTTCCTTGCAACCGTAGGGTCGACAGCGCCATTCGTTGGCTTGTTTGGAACAGTTTGGGGTATTTATCATGCACTCACTGCTATCGGCGTAGCAGGCCAGGCGTCGATTGACAAGGTCGCTGGACCTGTGGGAGAAGCGCTGATCATGACCGCCATTGGCTTGGGAGCAGCAGTTCCTGCAGTCATGGGATACAACTGGTTGGTGCGCAGAAACAAGGTCGCTATGGAACAGGTTCGACGTTTCGCTTCTGATATCCACGCCGTTTTGCTCAGCGGTAGCAAAGAAGTTAGAGGCTAAGACCTCGCCTAAGGCTCAAGCCGAACACATTCGGAGACTCAAGCGTGGCAATGAATATCGGGTCGCAAAGCGAGGAAGATGAGGTCGTTTCGACCATCAACACCACGCCCCTGGTTGATGTGATGTTGGTATTATTGATTATCTTTTTGATCACAATCCCAGTCATCACCCAGACCGCGGCTGTTGAACTTCCCAAGGAACGTAACCTTCCAACCCAGACCAAGCCAGAAAATATCGTCTTGTCGGTTACCAAAGACGGGGATGTTTATTGGAACGAAGCACGCGTTCCCGATCAGGAAACCTTGGTGAATCGCTTAAAGCGATCAGCGGTGATTGAGCCACAGCCCGAAGTACATATACGTGGCGATAAAGATGGGCGCTATGAGTTTGTAGGCAAAGTGGTGGTCGCGTGTCAGCGGGCAGGCATCGTCAAAGTAGGTTTCATTACCGAACCACCACCAAAGAACAGTCGTTAAGGGGTATTAAAAATGGCTATGCAAATTGGTTCGGCCAGCGGCGATGATGAAGTCATGGTTGAAATCAACACTACGCCCTTAATCGATGTGATGCTTGTTTTGCTCATCATGCTCATCATCACAATCCCGATTCAAACGCATGCGGTAAAGATGAATATGCCCATTGGTAACCCGCCACCGCAGGTTAAACAACCGACGATTGTCAAACTTGATGTCGATTTTGACGGTACGGTTTACTGGAACGGTCAAGCACTCCCTGATCGTCCAACTCTTGAATCAAAGCTCAACGACATTGCCAATCAGCCCGACCAGCCAGAGGTTCATCTAAGGCCAAATAAGCTTGTGAAATACGAGCATGTCGCAGCGGTGCTTGCCTCGGCGCAGCGGCTTGGCGTTACAAAAATAGGCATGGTAGGTAACGAGCAGTTCATGAATTGAGCGTTAGGCAAATGATGAAGCGACATATTCAAGTCAGCGTCTTAACAAGAGGCGCAAGCGCCCTGATCGTTGTTGCGGGCATTTGTGCGAGCGTATCCATCGGAGTCATGGCGCAACAAGCAGCGCATACCGAAGGGCCTCGGCTCTTACTTGCTGCCGCCTCGCCTGAGGCCTCGGCTAAGGGAGGCGCACAAGCGACCAACCCCGATACAGTTCGGGCTGAAATGGGCAAGCCCCTCACCACGATTCAAGAGCTTTTGAAGGCAGGCAAGGGCCAAGAAGCCTTGCAAAGGCTCAAGGAAGTTGAATCCTTTCCCAACCGCAACGCCTACGAAAATTACATTATTGAGCGGATGCGTGGAGCAGCTGCCAGCTTGGCAGGCGATGCCGATACCGCCGCGAAGGCATTTGATGCCGTGATAGGAAGCGGTCGCGTTGCGGCAACTGAAAAGCACAAAATTATTGAAGCGGTCGCAGGGAATTTTTATCGCGTCAAAAACTATAGCAAAGCAGCTGAGTGGTGTGCTCGTTATTTCAAAGAGGGCGGGCCAGAGGGAACGATGCGCCTGCTATGGGTGCAGTCGATGTACATGGCGGGTGATCTCGACGGCGCCGCACGCGAAATGCTTGTCGATTTTCAGTTGCTTGAAAAGGCGGGCAAGAATCCACCCGAGGATAGACTTCAATTGCTGGCAAGCATCTACCAGCGCAAAAAAGATGCCGCAGGCTATGCGAGCACTGTAGAGAAACTTCTAAGTCTGTATCCTAAAAAAGACTACTGGGCTGAAGCCATTTACCGTGTTTCAACGCGCCAAGGCTTCCCTGATCGACTTGTGATGGATGTTGCACGATTGAAAATGCTTACGGGCAATCTGCGCAGCGCCAATGAATACTTTGAGTACGCCCAAATGGCATTGACAGCGGGCTTTTCCCTCGAAGCGAATCGTTTTCTTGAACAAGGGTTCGCAGAGAAGCTTTTGGGAAGTGGCGAGGAAGCTGATCGGCATCGCAGGCTCCGGGCCATGGTTACAAAAAGTGTTGAAGAAGATCGCAAGGGACTTCAAGCCCTTAAGGTCGAAGCATCTTCCGGCAAAGACGGCAACGCCATGCTCAATGTAGGCTACAGCCTCGTTTTGGCAGGCGACAGCGCAGAGGGCATACGTTTGATGGAAAAGGGCTTGTCGGTCAAAGGTGTCAAACGCCCCGAAGATGCCAAGCTTCTCTACGGTACTGCACTTGTCATGGCTGGACAGCGCGAAAAGGCTCGATCTGTTTTTGCAAGCGTTCAGGGTGACGGGACTGGAGAGCTGGCCAAGCTTTGGGCGGTCTATGCCGCAGCCGCCCGCTAGTTCCCAACCCACTATGAGCCTTGGCTCTCGCGAAGCCGCGGCATGGAGTCGCTATTGGGATAAGGGGCTACTGCATGCCTGCGCGAGTAGCTTTGCCAATAATCATGGCAGAGCGATCGCAAGCTTTTGGCGTGAACAGCTGCTCAAGCACTGTAAGCCCGAGCAGCAAGTGATCGATTTTGGTTGCGGCAATGGTCCGATCGCCATGCTGTTGCACGATGAACTGAGCGATGCGCCTCGATATCTGGGCATTGACTATGCCGAGCTGCATCCCCAGTGGCTAGGTAGACTTCGATCCGAGCAGCGAGCTCGCATTCGCTTTCTTGCCCCGCAAGACTTTCGGCACTTGCCCTTTGAAGCTGATTCAGCCGATTGGCTTGTCTCACAGTTTGGCTCCGAATACGGCGACCTGCCCTTGGTCCTACCCGAGGCATTACGCGTACTCAAGCCCTCGGGCACCCTGCTCTGGCTGATCCACCATGAGGATTCGCTCATCGTTCGCCAAGCGCGGGAAGAGTCTGCTCATATTGACTTTTTGCGTGCTGAGGGTGGATTGATTGAACTAGCCACGGGGCTGACCGAGCCATTCGCAATGGCAAAGCGGGCAAGGGTTGTGCGACAACTAAATAACAATAAGCAAGTGATTGCCCTGCGTGATCGATATAATCTCTGCCTTGATGATCTTGCTGATCGATGCAGCAAATGCCTCGTCCCCGATATTTTGCTGGATACAAGAGACTGGGTTAGCCAGATTCTTCAAGGATCGCGACATGAAGGTGCAAAGGCCGCCAAGCAACGATTGGTCGAGCTCGACAGCCTTCTCGCTGACTCCAAAGAGCGTCTCCGACAGTTATGTAAAGTAGCCCAATCGGAGACTTCGATGAGAGGCGCCTTAGCGTCTGTCACCAACGCCGGGTCTGCCGGGACGGCCAGCGCTCTCAATTTTGAACTTAGGCAGCTACAAGAGGCTAGCGCAACGCTAGCCTGGACGCTCAAATTAGCTAAATCGAACTAACTAAATCTCGAAACCAACCAAATCTCGACCCATAATACCGTTTGAGCGACGAAACAAATCGATGGGTCGAGCCCTGTAGCAGAGCGCCGATTTACTGCGCTTTACCAATATGTTTCTCAAAAAATGCTAATACCTGGGTGTACATATCGACGCGGTTATTAACATCGTAAAACCCATGTCCTTCGGGCTTAATCATCCATTCAAAATTTTTATTCACCTTCTTTAGTGCATCGCGAAGCCTATAAGCATGTTCCACGGGAACCCGCACATCTTTTTCACCGTGGATGATGAAAAGTTCGGCTTTGATCTTGTCGACATGGTGTACTGGTGAGACGGCCCTGAGGGCTTCCGGATCTTCGCCGACCCGAGCTTTCATAAACTTCTCAAAGTAATCACCACCAAAACGGTTGAAATCTGAGCCGTCGCCTTTTCTAAACTGTACTAAATCGTATACGCCAACGATGCCGACGGCACATCGATAAAGGTCGGGATCTTTGATGACACCCCAGAGCGCTGCATAGCCACCGTAGCTACCGCCATAAATACAAACTCGCTTGGGATCAGCGATGCCTTCCTTGATTGCCCACTCGGTGGCATCAACCAAGTCTTGCTGCATTCTGGTGCCCCACTGGCGGTAGCCGGCTCGCTCAAAATCGGAACCTCGGTTGCCTGAACCGCGGTAGTTAACCTGCAAAACTGCATAGCCCCGACTTGCGAAGAACTGTGACTCAGGATGAAAGCCCCAAAAATCAGTAACACCAAAGGGTCCGCCGTGGACATTGATGATGAGCGGCAACTGCTTAGCCTTGGACGCCGGTCGGGTCAAAAGCGCATGTAAACGCATACCATCGTTGGCAGCAATCACGACAGGTTCTGTCTCAAGCATTTGCTTGGCTTTAATCTTGGGCAGACTCGCTTCGAGAAAAGTAGCCTTTCGTGTATCCAAATCAAATAAATAAAATTCACCCGGGTTACGATCACTGCGAACGCGCACGATTGCTTGATTGCCATCATCGCTATAAGAAGTAACTGAAACGTGCTGCCCCTTGAATGCTTGCACAAGCATATTGATGAACTGACCATGCTTGACGCGATCATCCATCAATAACTGCTCACCACGCCCTCCTAAATGGAAGACGCCTAGAACCTCGCCATTGGCTCCTAGGAGAGGGCCTGCCAGATCAACATCGGCCTCACGATGGACCAGATCTACTTTCTTCGATTGAAAATCGTATTCGAAAAGTCCAAGTCGGTCTTGTTTCTCTTGGTCAAAATTCGATAAAAAGTACGCACGCTGGCCATCGGCAGAGAATCCGACCGGCTGAAAGGCAACCCGCTTGCGCTTGGCTGTAAGATCAAGCTTGGTCCATTTACTCTCGCCAACACCGCGCACATGTAAAAATGTTCGCTCGTCATCCTCAGACTTGCCTTCGAGCGTCTCAACCGCGATCCGTACTCTGCCTTCGGTATCAGCCCCAAGGCCACGGATATCACCCGATGGCTCGTCGGCGGTATAGTCGAGCCTACCGTTCTCAATATTAAGGCGGTGGACTTTGCCCTTACCGTTATCAGCCCAGTGATACTTCGCAATCAATATATGGGCAGGATCTTTCGGCAAGCGATGGAGCAAGGCATAACGCGATGATGCCATTTCAAAAATCTCGCGTCGGTTATCCCCATTGATATCTGAAGCGTAAAGATTAGTGGGGCGGCCATCACTATCAAGGTAGCCGGTCACCTTCCCGACTGCCATCACTAGCCTTTGATTAGTTGCCCAAATAAATTCTTGGACATGCATAGCATCGCCAAAACTGAAATGATTAACGACTTTCCTATCGGCCGCTGTCATCACGGCGAGTCGAACTTCGTTGCCTTGCTCGTAGGAAAAAGCGATGTGGCGCGCATCGGGGGAAAGCTTCATGTTAATGAATTGCCTACGCTCAAAAAAATCTCTTAGTGCAACTTGTTCTGCTGATGCCTGAGCAGGCAGAACAATCGCGCAAAAGCCAAGCATGGCGCACACCAAACCCTGCGCCATATTTTTGCAAATCCGCTTGTAAAGAGCGGAGGTCACACGAGGCGCATGGCCATCGAACTCGAAATTCTTATTGCTTGTCATGAAGCTCTCTCCCACATCATTTGTGCGCTAAGTTTAAGACTGTTGCGGCTTTGCTTAGTTTAAGATCGCAGCCACCTTACATCGTAAGATTATACCTAAGAAGCTTCGATATACGCTTGCACCCATAAAAAAAGCGGAGCACGAGGCTCCGCTTTGATTGAAACGTTAACTTAGGCAGGAAGCCTAGAAACGCTGGGTAAACCTAACGTAAGGCTGACGGCCATAGGAGTCGTACAAGTAGAAGTTAAAGTTGCGGCCATCGTAGGGGATGCAATCAGCCGATCCGATCCCGTTCTTACAAGGGTACCAACCGGTCAGGTTAACAACACCTACTGACAAGCGACCACCCTTCATGGGTGTTTCCCAGACGAACTGAATGTCTTGTGAAGTGCGGCCACGATAACGGGTACCCGCTTCAGCATTGCCGTGAGCACCGATATAGTTCGCATACCAGAACAAATCCATCTTCGGCATCAAGGGCACTTTTGTCGCAAGAACCATGCGATCCTTCGGCAAACCAGCGGTACCAGCAAGCTCATCACCATCGTCCACGTAACTGTTCATACGTGACCAGGTGAGACGTTGGTCGATGTTTTTACCGAGTACTTTGTAGCGTGCATTCACCGTTAAGTCGACACCACGAAGACCAATCTCGCCCTCGTTACCATAGCCCGCCTGAATACGCTCGATAGCGCCAGTAACAGCATTACGCGTAATACCTAAACCCGAGGGAATAGCCCGAGGATCAGTACCATTGGAGCGATTGATAATGCCTTGAGCCGTGATTTGCGCAATCTTATCGGTTACGTCAATGTTCCATAGATCAGCCTTGAGACTGACCTGGGGCATGACATCCCAAACAAAACCAAGCGACCAGTTCTTCGATTTTTCTGCTGAAAGATTGGGATTGGCAATGTAATAGGTGTCGACTTGAACCTGCCTGGAGTTAGCCTGTGCAGCCGCACCACCGAATGCGATATAAGTTCTGGGATCAATCACCGACTCAGCGCTGAACGACTCTTTCATCGTGATCTTGTCAAGCGAAGGCGCTGCAAACCCCGCACCGACCGATCCACGAAGCAAGAGGTTGTTGTTGAGCTTCCAGCGAACAGACGCCTTGGGAGCATTTGAGCTTCCATAGTCAGAGTAGTTCTCGTGACGCGCAGCAAGAGACAGTTCAACACCGCTCGCAACGGGCAACAAGGCTTCAGTAAACATCGAAGTCACACCGCGATTGCCACCGGCAGAATTCCCAGCTGAGCCAAGAATTTGACCACCTTCAGAAAGCGAGTCATATTGGTCTTGGTAGTACTCCATGCGGCGCTCACCACCGACGAGAATTTGAGCGTTTCCGCCTGCCATTTTCATCAAAGGTACCGTTGCAGTTCCGTACATCTCGGCGATCTTGAAGTTTGAGTCCCTACTGATCGTTGCCTTGATGGCGTTAAGAACGTCAGGCGAGTTGGTGCTTGGCTTAAAGATGTTATACGCGCCCGAATTCATAAACTGCTGAGCGATCGCCGTTACGATATAGTTTCTACCAAGCTCCATATATTGGTAGTCGGTCCAGCGAAGGCCGGCATCGACTGATACATTGCCGATTTGACCTTGTGTGCCCAATAGCATGTCATAAATATTGCTATTGATGCTGGTGTCGCGGTTACCGGCAGCTTCAAAGCGATGGCGCAATGTCACGGACTTGCCAGCAAGCGTTGGATCGACTTGCGATGCGATATTGTTTGGGCTTGTGGCACTCAAAACAACGGCGCCAGGCGTGGGTGCATAGCGACCAAAACTCTCAACACGCGTCACGCCTGTGTTGGCATACAGCGACCAATTGTTGTTGACCTTGTATTCTCCACGCGCAAACAAAGCGGTGTTCTTGATCGAAGCTTCATCCGCAGCACGCGTGTTGAAGTCAAATGAACAGGTGTTGGTGCTTGTGAGCCAGAAGTCCTTGTCGGTACAGCCCCCAGGCACGGCAACAAGCCCCTTACTTGTAACGTAGTTGTTTCCAAACGAGGACACACCCTTATCAGTGCCCCATGGGCGCTGACGCGTAAACACCATGCCGCGCTCGTTGTAGGAAATACCTGCCAACACTCGGCCATCCTTACCGGAAGTACCGAAAAGCACAGAGCCTTCGCGACGTTCGCCACCTGCGTTTGATGGATCGGTATAACCAAAGGAGTACTGGAAGCCTTCAAAATCTTTACGGGTGATGATGTTTACCACGCCGGCAATAGCATCAGAACCATAAACAGCCGATGCACCATCGGTAAGAATCTCGATGCGTTCGACAGCGCCGAGAGGAATAGCGTTCATGTCAGCACCGGTAGCAACCATGGGGCCTTTTGGTGCGCGACGACCATCGATGAGCACGAGCGTACGACCTGAGCCAAGACCTTTAAGGTCCATAGCGGCCCAAGACTGAGCCGAGGAGCCTGACTGCGGTCTGAAATTGCCCGAAGCAGCGAACGTTACGTTACGCATGACTTCGGCAACTGACGTGACGCCGCTCGACTCGAGTTGCTCCCGAGTAATAACAGTCACTGGCACTGCCCCTTCGGCGTCAACACGCTTAATGCGTGAACCTGTTACCTCAACCGTGCCTTGAGCTAGCGCTTGCGCAGCAAACAAACTCGCTCCGGCCCCAAATGCAAGCGCTACACATGCGCTGATGGGCGTCTTACGAAACATCACTTGGTCTCCCCAGAAAAAGGTTGGTTCATTGCACGCCGAACGCAGCAAACCTCAGTCGTCCACACCCTGCGTGCTTGCCAGGACCAACAAACCTTGGTTTGCGGCTTTACGGCATGGTGAAAGTTTGACAGACAAATGACTTATTTGACAGTCCGATGACCGTCTACGTTGTGAAGAAGGGTAAATCCTCCGCTTGAATCGGCTAATTTCGGAGCGCGTATTCGACTTTCGTTGATTATTCGACACACTTGCTGTGCCGAAACCTATTCCTCGTAGGTGATAGCAGATCCGATTCAATCTATCCTGGGCTGACACGATCGACGACATTACCGCTACCCTCGCCATTATGGATCTCGCCCCATCAAGAAAACTAAGCTCTCAAACCATTGTGCTTGCCGCGATTACGCGAATTGAAATGGAGGGGGTTGAGGCCTTAAGTATGCGCAGCCTGGCGCGCCACCTTGGTGTGGAGGCCATGTCGCTTTACCACTACTTCAAGTCGAAAGATGAATTACTCGATGCAGTTGCTGAAGAGCTGGTCATCCGCGCGCGTCCCCGCGTAGACACTCCCTGGGATCAAGCCCTGCGAGATTGCTTCGCTCAACATGTTGCGATGGCTAGACAGTTCCCTCGCACCGCACCACTCATTTATAGTCGCCTGCTGCGCGATGGGCACAGCTTGGGTCTCATGGAGTGGATCTTAGAGCGACTCGCTGAGGCTGGCGTGCCGAGTGATCAACGCCTGCATTGGTTTCGGCTCTACGGTACAGTTGTTGATGGATTTGGCCTGTTGATTTCTCGACGTGCCCTACAAGGTCATTTGATCAAACCGCAAACACTAAGACCCTATCCTCATTTGCAACTTGCCATGTCTGCTGCCAAGACCGGTAAGGGACGCATTGATGAAAGTCTGAGCTTGGGTATTGAATGGCTTATCAGTGGCATTAGCATGGCCGCCAAACAAGCTCATCAGGTCCGCAAACGCGGTACCGATGCGAGCAAAGATTGCGTGTAGGCGTCTTGCGGCTGCTCGATTAGTCGGGTCGCATCCCCGTGCTCGACAATGCGTCCTTCATGCATCACTGCGACCCGATCGGCCAAATATTCGACAACACCAATGTTATGGGTGATGAAGATCAGACTCAGCCCAAGCGCGTCGCGCAGTTGCGCTAGTAGATTCAAAATCTGGGCCTGCACCGATACATCAAGCGCGGAGGTCGGCTCGTCGCAAATCAACAAGCGCGGCTCCACGGCGAGCGCTCGAGCGATCGCAATACGTTGGCGCTGGCCGCCCGAAAACTCATGCGGGTAGCGATTCAGCGCATCAGGGCCCAAGCCAACCTGCTCGAGGAGCTCCACCAGCCGGTCGAGCCTTTGTTGGCTAGAGAGACCAACTTTCAGCGCCAACATACCCTCTTCGAGAACTTGCTGAATACGCATGCGCGGATTTAATGAAGCAAAAGGATCTTGGAAAATCATTTGCATGCGCGATTGAATTGCGAGCTTGCGGCCGGCGTCTCGAGGTATCAGTTGCAGACCGTCTTCTGGAAAAAGGGCTTGGCCATCAACACGAGCGTCTTCGGGCAATAAACCCATGAGCGCCTTGCCGAGGCTGGTTTTCCCACAGCCTGATTCACCAACAAGTGCAAGCGTCTCACCCCGACGCAGATCGAAGTCAATGCCAGCTACCGCTTCAAACCAGGTGCGCGAACGTCGATAGCGGACTCGGAGGCCGCGGACCTTGAGTAGCTCGCCTGCAAGCCCTGAGAGCGAAGACTGATCGCGCGAGGGAGTAACGATTCGCCTAGCGGGGCGCTCAGCCTTCGCTGACTCGGTAGCAGGTAATTGCTGAAAGCCCAGCGATTCGCCATCGCGCAAACACCGGACCTCACGATGTCTGTCAAGGTTTGGAATCTGCTCATGGCAGGTCTGCAAAGCCCAAGGACAGCGCGGCGCAAATCGGCAGCCTTTGAATGTCTGCCTCATTGAAGGTACAAAGCCTTCAATTGCAGCCAGCGCCTGCCCACGATCGCTGGCTTTGGGCAATGCGCGTAGCAATAGCTTGCCATAAGGATGTCGCGGGGATGCAAAAAACGCTCGACTGCTTCGGGACTCCACGATTTCGCCCGCATACATCAAGGCTATATGGTCGGCCACATCGGATACCAGCGCGAGATCATGGGTGATGAGCAACATGGCCATCCCGCGTTCTTGCTGCAATTGCTTGAGCAAGTCCATGATTTGCGCTTGAAGACTCACATCAAGTGCGGTCGTTGGCTCATCGGCAATCAAAAGTTCGGGTTCAGCGGCAAGCGCCATGGCAATCATGACTCGTTGCTTCTGACCGCCGGATAATTCAAAAGGGAAAGCATGGATACGACGCTCAGGCTCAGGAAGACCGACCTTTGAAAACCAATCAAGCGCCATAGCTTGAGCAGCCGGTCCCCTGGCAACGCCATGACGCTCGATCACTTCGATCAACTGCTTGCCTACCGTCATGACCGGATTAAGGCTGGTTGCTGGCTCTTGAAAAATCATCGCGATTCGGCGTCCACGAATCCGCAACATGTCCATTTCCCGCATGGCAAACAAGTCCTCACCATCGAGAAGTACTTTGCCCGATCGAATGTGTAAGCCCTCTGGCAATAAACGCAGCATGGACAAAGCGGTCATCGACTTACCTGACCCCGACTCACCAACAAGAGCAAAGGTCTTACCCTGGTCGATACTGAGGCTCAACTGCTCGATCACATGGTGGATCTCTGAGTCCTGAAATCGCGAAGGCAGCGCAACGCTCAAGCCTTCAACGCGCACACTGCTTGGACGCGGACTCATCATTGCCGCTGCCTCGCCCGTGGATCAAAGGCATCTCGCACTGCATCCGAAAACAAATTAGCACTTAAGACAAGCATCAACATGAAGACAAAAGCTGTCGTTAAGGTCCACCAAACCACCGGTGTTGCTGCCAGTTCTGCTCTTGCCGTGTTGATCATCACGCCAAAACTTGGGGTTTTGGGATCGACTCCTACGCCAACGTAAGACAAGACAGCCTCAGCGAGTACGAAACCTGAAAACTGCATCACAAGCGAAATAAGCACAATATGCATTAAATTCGGAACGATATGTTTTGTGATAATGCCGAAGGACGATACGCCGAAGGCCCTGGCCGCCTGAATATACTCAAGCTCGCGCAGCTTCATTGCCTCACCGCGAATAAGTCGACAAAGCCCCGTAAACGCAGTGATCCCAAGAATCAAACATAAAAACAATAAGCGAGCATCGGATCGCTCAAGTGCTGTTGCAAAAAGCTCGGGGTGTTTATCGATGGTGACTTGGAGTAATAAGACGGCTGCAGCAATCAATAAAACGTCGGGAATCGACGAGAGCAAGGTATAAACATACTGAATCACCTCATCAACCCAGCCGCGAAAATAGCCAGCCATCACACCAAGACCGAGCGCGAGCGGTAAGACAACCAGGGTTGTGAGAACGCCGATGACCAAAGCCGTTCTTATACTCTTTAGAGCGATCCAAAGTACTGAATTACCGGTTCGATCAGTGCCAAGTACATGGTAGGCCACTGAGAGTTCTGCAGCCCAGATGGCAAGCAACAACAAAAGGGAAAAACAAGCGAAGGCCCATCGCCAAGGATAAGGCGATTTACGCAGCAGCAAACTTAGTGCTAAACCTATAACAAAAACGAGTACCAAGCCTTTTGCCAAAGCTTTTGCCGAACGCTCGGTGATGTCACTAGCCCATTGCCGTTCAGGATCTTGCAAGTGTGACCCGCCGAATTTCAAGCGCGGGTAGTCCCGGACTGTTTGACCATCACGGTCGATCGACTCTTTACGAAAAGAAAGATAAGCAAGCGGTGCGGAGTAACGTCGCTCCCTTGCCTTCACTAAAGGCTCCAGGGCACGATCAAGCACCGATAGGGCAGCATCACCCTTGCGGTCTGCATCGACCCAGCGGACTGAGTCCAGCAAAGCAATCATCACAAAACAGGCCAGCACAACACCGGAAACCATCGCTGCTGGCCGCATAAAAACTTTCTGCCAGTTTTGAGATGAGAGCGTTTGCCTGCGCACACGCCATACCCAAAACAGGACAACCAGCACCACCGCCCACATCAACCAGTCAGTCGGCAAAAGGGCAAGCTTCATCGCGCCTGCCGCCCGTTCGTGTGGCCATCAAACGCGAGCCTCATTGCAGTCTGATCCTCGGGTCTGCAAGGCTGTAGCTGATATCGGTCAGGATAAGACCTAATATATAAAGAACAGAACCGACAAAAACCATAGCCCTTACAATAGCGAAGTCCTGCGACCCGATAGCCTCGATCAAATAACTTCCCAAACCTGGGATTGAAAAAAAGGACTCGGTAATCAGGCTACCCATGAATAGAAGCGGAATGATGGCAACCGAAGCGCTCAATATGGGAATTAAAGCATTTCGCAAGACATGCACAAATAAAACGCTTCCCTCTCCTAAGCCCTTGGCTCTCGCAGTACGGACATAATCTTTCCCGATTTCTTCGAGAAAAATACTGCGATGAAAGCGTGTCTCCGCCCCTAGCCTGCCGATGATCGCAATCAGTATCGGTAACAGCAAAAAACGCCATGCATCGATCGTTGGGCTAAAGCCCGAAACCGGCAGCAATTGCATCAAACGGGAAAATAGAAATTGACCTGCAACAATAAAAAAGAGCGACGATATCGACATGAGAACAACACATGCAACCGAGCCCCAAAAATCAACATAGCTCGCTCGGAAAAAGGCTAGCCCGAGTGCAAAGCTAATCGACAGACCAAGACCGACCACAAAACTTGGCAAAGCCAGCGCAAGACTGGGACCTGCTCTACGCTTGATCTCTGAGGCGATGTCGCGCCCACTATCGGCCCGACCAAAATCGAAGACGAACATGCGCAGGGACGAATCGAAAAATAAGGTGTCAGTAAATCGGGCATAGCCCGAAGCATTTTCGTTATAGTAAAGAGGTCGATCATAGCCACGCTCTGCCTTCCATTTGGCAATGGCATCGGGTGTAACGCGCTTGCCTCCAAGCTGCAATCGCGCCATATCGTCTGGCGAGCTCACCTGAAAAAAGAGCGCAAAGGTCGCAAGATTAATGCCGATTAACACTGCAAACGCATAGAGCAACTTGCGACTTAAAAACCTTAGCCACGGTGTGCTCATCGTCTCGTCTCGCGGGTCGGCATTAAATCTCCAGCACCTGCAAAGGCGGTCTGACGCTGACGCTTGCGCCAAGCATAGAAAGCCGGCGTCATGACAAGCACAAGAATCGCAGCCATGATCCAGAGCGGCCAGCTAATCGGCTTATTCCAGGCCTGAGTAAGCTCGAGGCGACGTGTCGCGTCGATACGCAGATACTGGAGCTGATCACGAATAATATTTGAAGGCTTACCGTTATAAAGCCATTGGTGATAGGCGCCGGCGTATTCCTCGGACCATCCAAAGAGCATTGGCGCGTCGAGCTGCACAATGTGAATCATTTGCTTAATCAGCGCCGCTCTCTCGGGACCATCATCAAGATCCTTCATACGCTCAAACAAGCGATCAAAGGCAGGATTGATATAGTTTCCTGCATTTTCGCCGTCGTTTTTGGCTTTGGCATTAGGCCCATAGAGCAAGAACAGAAAGTTCTCAGGATCGGGATAGTCAGCCAGCCATCCCCAGAAGAAAAGCTGGGCAGCACCCTTTCGCATCTTGTCTTGAAAACGATTATAGTCTGTATTACGTACCTCAAGCTGTATGTTGAGTTTGGCAAATTGCTTAGACACCCAATCAATACGCGCCTGATAGCCTGGACCTACACCTTGCACATCATAATTAATCACGAGAGGTCGACCGGTTTTTCGATCGCGTCCTTCGGGGTAGCCTGCCTCGGCTAGCAAGCGCTTGGCCTCCTGGATATCGCGCCGTTTGGGTTTACCTGAATCATCCTTATAAACAATCGGATTGATCTTAACCAAGTCATCGCCAAAGACACCACGCACAACGGGCGACATATTAGGTTGCGCCCGATTATCTTCAAAGATTGCAACATACTCTTCGAAGTCAAAAGCTATGGATAAGGCATGGCGTAATTTCCTATTTCGTTCAGCCTCCTCCGGCGTTTTCCCAGCACCCACCACTGGATCAAGCCAATTAAATCCAAAATACCAAAATCCGACCTGGATCGTGTTGGGAAGTTGAATCTGACGTTCCTGTAGCGTTTTGGCTATAGCTGTTCCATCTTCGATCGATACCTGATAGCCAACACCAGGTTCACCACGTTCGAGTTGCGGCACATCGTAATAGCCTTGCATAAACTTAGCGTGGACCGAAGTACCCTCCTTTTCAATATAAGAAACCATCCGATCGATAAAGGGAGTCTTCTTGCCGCAGTCCTTTAAAAATCCTTTCGCTTCATCTTCGGGCTCACCTTCACAGGGATAGGGTTCACCGCGGTAATTTGGATTACGTTCGAGGACCATTCTAGCGTTTGGAACAAATTCGGTGAGTATATAAGGCCCTGTGCCCACTGGCCATGTATCCAAGTTAAGGTTACGGCGCGACATCCCTGCTTGCGCATAAAACGCATCAACCTCCCAGGCAATCGGGGAGAAAAACGTCATCGCAAGCCAATATTTAAACTGGGGATACTTGCCAATGACTTTGATACGAAGCTTGTAGTCCGACAAGACCTCAACACCTTTGATATCGAATTTGCGAAAGTCAATCCAAGGCAAGTGACCGAAAACACCTGTCTCGCGAGGGCTCAGACCTTGCTTAAGTGTTTTATCGTAGGCTTTGATCGTTTCACCAAGCTCTTGTAAACCGAGGATTTTTTCGGATAAAAATCCAAAGGCTGGCGATTTGACGCGAGTCGTTGCTAGACGCTTGATTGCATAGGCATAGTCCTGGGCCAACAATTCTCGAGTGCCGGTCTCCGGAAAATCACCAGGCTTTGTTTTATTGGCCAGATCAGCCTCATGAAGCTTGTGGTACCTCAAAGCCCCCTGCTCGTCTCTTGCAAAAGCCGGATGAGCTTGCCAAAGGATCCCTGGCTTGATCTCCAAATCGAACCAGCTCTCAGCAATCGCATTGGCAGGCGCATCGGGCGCCAACAAAGCTCCCTGGTTACTGATGTAACTTAACTTGGGAAGTGCGGTCAGCGTACGGGGCAGCAACTCATAGGGTCGTTTTAAATAGTGATACTTAAGCGGTGGCTCGTAAATTGCATAAGTCCATGGCGTCTCGTTATTAGAATAAGAAGAGGTTGGATCTAAATGTTTGGGCGTTTCCTGATACGAGGTAAACAAGACATTCTGACCTATCCATTCTTTTGGAATAGGCTCATTCGACGGACTACAGGCCGCGAGCATGATGCACGAGGCCATCATGAGCCAAAGCGAAATAAGTCGTTGGGCGCAGCTCACAGCCCCAAGCGCTCCTTTGATTGAAAGCCTCGAGGGACGGCACTCAACAGTTCGCGGGTATATGCATCTTGCGGATTGCTATAAATTGAATCGGCATGCCCCTGCTCGACCACGCGACCCTGATGCATGACGATTAACTCATCGGCCATATAACGAACAACGCCCAGGTCGTGCGAAATAAACAAATAACTCAGCGAAAGTTCACGTTGCAGATCTTTGAGCAAATTCAAGACCTGCGCCTGTACCGACACATCAAGCGCTGAGACCGCCTCATCGCAGACAATCACATCAGGCGACAAAGCCAAGCAACGTGCAATCGCTATCCGCTGCCTTTGCCCGCCTGAGAATTCATGCGGGTATCGATTGACTGCAGCAGCAGGCAAGCCCACCCGATCAAGTAAGTCCATGAGCTTTGACTCGCGATCCGATGCGCTCGATCCAATGCCATGTAGGAGCATAGGCTCACTTAAGATTTGTCCAACCGTAAACCTCGGATTGAGTGATGCATAAGGGTTTTGGAAAACGATTTGTAAGCGCCGCTTCAATGGCATGAAGGCGGCTTCGCTCATTGTTCTTAGGTCTTGGCCCTCGAAGAGGATTTGTCCCGATGTTGCCTGATGCAGGCGCACCGCACAAAGACCTGCTGTGGTCTTTCCTGATCCGGACTCACCGACAATACCTAGGGTCTTGCCTTTCATTAAGCGAAAGGACACATTATCGACAGCAACCACATCATCACGCCGCCACAAACCGATCTTTCGCGGGAACACCTTTCTCAGGCCCTTCACTTCAAGAATCGGTTCAACCGTTGGTATTGATGCAGCTGCTGATGTAGGCTGAGCTTTCGATATAGTTTGTATTGATAGGGGCTGAGCTGTTGATACAGGCTGCGCATCTTGATCCACATCATCCCGCGATGGGAGCACCGACGCATCCCAATCGTCGATCGTCAGCAATCGAGCGCGGGGCATGTCGGGGTCGGGTCTGCAATGAATCAAGGCCTTGGTATAAACATCCTGGGCTTGGGTAAAGATCTGCTCAGCCGAACCCGCCTCACGAATCTCTCCATGCCGCATCACCACGACTTCGTCGGCAAACTCTCCAACCAAGCCTAAGTCATGGGTTATGAAGAGAATCGACATGCGCCTGCTTCGCTTGAGACGCAATAACAATTCTAGAATTTGACGTTGAATCGTGACGTCAAGCGCAGTGGTGGGCTCATCGGCAATCAACAACTCAGGACTACAAGCTATGGCCATAGCAATCATGACCCTTTGTTGTTGCCCGCCCGATAACTCATGCGGATAAGCGTGCAGCCGGCGGCTTGGCTCGGGAATGCCAACCTCTTCGAGCAAGGCCTGTGCAGCAGCCATGGCCTGCGATTGAGATTGACCTTCATGGATCCGAAGCATCTCAGCTAGCTGATAGCCAACGGTATAAACCGGATTGAGCGAGCTCATAGGATCCTGAAAAATCATAGCGATCTGGCGGCCGCGGATTTGTCGCCATGCGCTTGAACTCAATCCAAGAAGTGACTGACCTTTAAACCGTATGAGCGAAGCCGGATCAATCTGGGTACTGCGGGGTGGCAACAAACCCATAATGGCAAGTGAACTCACCGACTTACCGCTCCCCGACTCGCCAACCACAGCGAGAATGCGCTCAGGAGCCAGCTTAAAGCTCACACGCTTGACCGCGTGGACTAAGTGACCGTCTGCGCTCTTGAATCGGACACCAAGATTCTCAACGTCGAGAAGCGCGACTTCCTTCGAGGCAGGAACTTGACTGGGCACAATCATTGGCTTTGATCGATCGCTAGTGGGTAAGTTTCGGATCCAAGGCATCACGCAATGCATCGGTAAGCAAGGATAGTGCCGTCACAAAAAGCCCCATGGCAAAAGTTGCAGCAGCGAGTTGCCACCAAATACCGAGCAAAAGGTCATTTTGCGCTTCGGTGAGCATGGTTCCCCAAGAGACGCCATCGACAGGAACACCAAAGCCTAAGAAGGAGAGAATCACCTCGGCCTTGATACATGAGACGGTCAAGAGCGAAAACTGAACCAAGATCACATGACTGACATTGGGTAGCACATGAATGAACATACGCCGCAAGGGCGAGGCGCCAATGGCATAAGCTGCACGGACATAATCGCGCTCACGATGCTTTAAATACTCGCCCCGAACGAGGCGATAAACGCCGGTCCAACCGGTAACGCCAAGAATGATCACGACTGATAAAACACCCTTTGAGTCAAGCACCGCAGCAATGGCAAGAATAAGCAAAATACCTGGTATAGCGTTAAATACGTTATAAATCCAATTGCTTATGTCGTCGACCCAACCGCCATACCAACCAGAAAATGCCCCAAGTAAACTCCCAATAAGAGTCGCCATTAATGCTGCGCAAAGCCCAACCAGGATGCTTGTCTCTGCTCCCTTGATGGTCTTATCAAGCACATCTCGCCCCCACTTGTCCGCGCCCCATGGAGTGGATTGAGCACGCTCAGCCATTGGAACGATACGCTGCTGACCGAGCTTTTTGCTTGCCGCAGCAAATTCGTTAGCTATAGGATCTTGAACATCTGTCGGAGACGGTGAGATTCGGCTTTGAAGCGTACTGTAAGCACCAATTTGCCTCATCTCCGATTCAATAGGATCCACGACATCAGTTAGCGTTGGGGTGTTTGCCTGTTGCTTATTCGACAAGGCAGCCTTGTCCAAACCCGAACGACTCGAAGCCCCTCCTATAGGCTCTGAAGGCTGCTTCTTAAACCAATGCGGCGGCGCATGGCCAATCGCTACCTCGGCACTCCATTGCGAGGCCACAAGACCCAGCAAACTCGCAAGCACCAGCAATAATCCCAACACCACAAGCACGGCGCTTGTCATGCCGACACGATCGGCAAGGAAACGATTAAATGCAAGCGTCCAAACGCCCTTGCCTTGCTCAGCAAGCGCGTTCATCGCAATTGAATCCTCGGATCGGCAAGGCGATACAGCAAGTCACCGATGAGATTAAAAACCATGGTTGCAAGTGCAACATATACGGTCACGGCCTTGATCACTGGAAAGTCGCTGCGCTCGACAGCCAAGATAATCTCGCGACCCACACCGGGGATACCGAAAAATCGTTCGAGCAAAAATGCACCAAGCAATAAGCCAGGCAAATTAGAAATGACAAAGGTAATGACAGGAATCATCGCATTACGCAGCACATGGATAAACATAACCCTTGCCTCATTCATGCCCTTCGCTCTTGCTGTCCGCACATAGTCCTGATCGATCTCATCAAGTATGAAGCTCCGAAATAGGCGGGTGTTAGGTGCAATACTCACCACTAAACCGAGCAGGATTGGCAAGGGTGCGTACACCAATAGGTTTGTGGTGAATGACTCTCCCCAGCCCTGTACGGGAAACCAGTTAAGTCGATAGGCGAGCAAATACTGTCCGACAATAATAAATACAAGAATACTGATCGACATGCCTGTTGTGCAAAGAATCATGACACTTCGATCAATCCAAGATCCTCGCACCCACGATACGGCCACAGCAATGACCACGCCGATGATGGTTTCAATGATCAACAAAGGACCGACCACCGTCAGCGATGCGGGTAATCGTGTAGCAAAAATTTGAGAAACTTTTTCGCCAGTGGTCCAACTGCTGCCAAAGTCGAAGCTGAGCACCTGCTTAACAAAAATAAGCAATTGCACCCATATCGGCTCGTCAAGCCCGAGTTCTTTGCGAATACTTGCGATTTGCTCCTGGCTTGAAAACAAACCAGCAAGCACATAAGCAGGGTCGCCACCAACCCAGTTGAATAGGAAAAACACCAATAAGATGACCCCAGCCATGGTTGGCACCATCTGCCACAGCCTTCGAATGACATAAGCGGCCATCGTTAACGCTTACGAATATCCATCAGGTGAAAGTCTGAAAGCAGCAAAGGATGCTTGCGGTAACCTTCAACCCAGGGATGGTGCAAACGGGTAGCAATCGAGGTTGAGCTAAGGCCTAAAACCCCGTAAACCTCCATCAATCGATACATATTATGCAACACTCGTGTCCGCTCTGGCCCGTCAGGCAAACGCTTTAAATCCTCAAAATACTGGTCGTATTCTTTTGATTCGAAGCAAGCATAATTGTTTTGCCCAATCGTCTTCGACGACAAAAGCTTCATGACGAACTCTGATTCGGAGGAACGCGTCCAGCCAAGTGCCCAGGAGGGGATCGCACATTGTTTACCCTGCTTCAATAGTTCGGGAAACTTATCCTTCTTGACCTCAAGGCGAATACCGATCCGATCCATCGATCGCTTCCACAGCTCATCGCGCTCTCTATCAATCGAATTGGTCGTTGAATAAATGGTAAATACAAGCGGTTTGCCGTCAGGCATGCTCCGATAACCATCGGCACCCTTACGATAGTTAAATTGATCGAGCAGCGCATTTGCGAGACCGGGATCGTAGCGAACAATGCTCCGATAATTAGGATCGTGGCCTGGAATAACGGGTGCGACCATTTGCTCCGCTTTGACCGCTTGATTCTTTCTAATCACCCTGATCTCTTCATCGACGTCGTAGCCCAAAATAATGGCTCTACGAAGCGCGATCTTTTCCTTGCTGTAGCCTCCGATTACCGGATCTTTTAAATTAAAGAATTGATAACGTATATCAGGCTCAACCGACCGATACATGCCGACATGCTGCTCGGTCCAACTTGGAAGCAAGCGATTATTCGCATCCAGTGCCTTTTCGATAAAGGAAGGCGGAACCGCAATGCTGTCGATCGACTTACTGCTAAAAGCAAGCCATGTTGATTGCGGCTCCTCGATGATGCTAATTTCAACCTTGCCGATTTGAGGCATCTTTCGCCCTTTCATTTGGGCGGCTACGCGCTTATCAGCCTCATCGTCGGCTGAAGCCTCAAAATCCCATGTAAAGGCTGGGAAATCCGGATTAGCAGCCAAAATAATTTTGGAGCCGCGGATCCACTTTTCGATCTTGTAGGGGCCGGTTCCAACCGGATTTGACATGACCGCCTCATGGCCATAATGCTCGACGACTTCGCGAGCCATACCGCCAGCATAAGGGTTGGCAAGAAGGGTTAGAAAGTTTCGTTCTCTTCGTATGAGTTTTATGCGCAAGCTATATCGATCTAAAACCTGAATACCTGGAATATCTGCGTCATAGTCAAAGCGACCCGAACTCACTGCCGCACGATTCGCTTCGGCAAATCCTAAGATCTTGTCTTCGAGATCCGATAACTGTGGCGATCGACTTTTTGGATCAGCGTGGCGTTTCAATGTGTAGGCAAAGTCATACGCCGTTAATTCGCGACGTTTACCCTTGAAAGCAGCATCAGGTGTAAAAAGTAGGCCCTTTCTAATCCGAAAGGTATAAGTCGTACCGTCTTCGCTGACCTCTGGCATAGTTTCGGCCGCATAGGGCACGAGCTTTGCGGGCTTTGCCATCCAGTCCCACGTCACCAGGGTGTGAAAAAGCGCATGGGTAATCGTATTCGAATAAAGATCATTGACCCGAACGGGATCAAACCCTGACTCCGCAATTGGGAACGCAATTCTTAAGACCTTTGCGGGATCAGCCGGATTCGAAGCCGCCAGCGCGCTAGTGGGCGAAAGCATTTGTAAGCAGCCCATCAACATAAAAAGCCATCCAAGAAGTCGACTTTGAATGATCAGAGGTCGGCGAAAGCCATGTCTTGCCAAGTGAACTCCTTGCACTAAAAAGAAAAGCAATCGACGAGAGTTTATCGCTAAGGCTTAAGGATGCAAGCTAATGCCATGGCACCTCAAGCAGGGTATGCTTGGTGTGCATGATCAACGAGCGCTCAATAGAGCCTACCCGGGGGTGTTTTATGGGATTGTTGCAGGGCAAAAAAATCTTGGTTATGGGCGTTTTGTCAAATCGTTCTATCGCTTATGGCATTGCTAAATCCTGTTTTGAACAGGGTGCAACACTGGCATTCACTTACCAAAATGAACGTTTTGAGCAACGTGTTAAGGATCTTGCCAATTCGCTTGGGAGCCATCGGGTCTATCCCTGCGACGTCAGCGACGATGAAGCCATCGCCCAACTGTTTTCGGCATTAGCGGGCGATTGGGATGGGCTTGACGGGCTGGTACACGCCATCGCCTATGCCCCCCGCGAAGCGATTGCGGGTGACTTTTTGGAAGGCGCATCACGAGAAGCGTTCCGAATCGCCCACGATGTCTCCTCATACAGCCTAATTGCTGTGTGTAAGCAGGCTCAGCAGCTTTTATCGAAGGGACCTGCCTCGGTGGTCACTCTCTCCTATCTCGGTGCCGAGCGTATGGTCCCCAATTACAACACCATGGGATTGGCAAAAGCTAGTCTTGAGGCCGGTGTCCGGTACCTCGCTGCTTCACTCGGCCCTCGGGGCGTGCGGGTCAACGCGATCTCGGCGGGTCCGATCAAAACCCTCGCAGCCAGCGGCATTAAGGGTTTTTCTAAGATTCTAGAACACGTACAACAAAACGCACCGATTCGGCGCAACATCGACATCGAAGACGTCGGCCATGTTGCTTCGTTCTTGCTTTCAGATCTATCTCGCGCGATGACCGGTGAGATCCTTTACGTTGACGGTGGCTTTCATTGGGTTGCCAGCGGCATTGGGGGCGATACCTAGGGGGATCAGCGGAGATACCTGGGCGCCATCGGCGGGGATGCCTAGGCGGCCTCTGCTGCAAAAGCCCTGTCGGCAGCCTCAAGGGTGAAAGCGATATCCGACTCGCTAAGCGCCGACGATGTGAAAAAGGCTTCAACCGTTGAAGGCGGAAAATAGATCCCCTGCTCAAGCATGCGGTGAAAAAAGCGCTTGAAGGCTTCACTGTCCTGAGTCTGGATATCTGCAAAATTCTTCGGTGCCTGCGACATAAAATACATGCCCGCCATGCCTCCGACACTGCGCGCACTAAAGGCGATCCGGTGTTTGGCTGCAGCTGCGATGAGCCCTTTAACGAGCCTTGTTGTTTTCTCAGAAAGATCCGCAAAAAAGCCAGGCTCAGCAATGAGATCAAGTGTCGCAAGGCCTGCTGCCATGGCAATCGGATTACCCGATAAGGTACCCGCCTGATACACCGGACCAAGCGGGGCCATATGTTCCATGACCGAGGCTGGCCCACCAAATGCTCCGACGGGCATACCACCACCGATAACCTTGCCAAAGGCCGACAAGTCGGGCGTAATACCGGTGACTTCCTGAGCACCGCCCAAGGCCACACGAAAGCCACTCATGACCTCATCGAAAATCAGTAAGGCGCCATCATCACGACAAATCGCCTGCAAACCCTCAAGAAAGCCATCGTCAGGCATCATCAAATTCATGTTGCCCGGCAGTGGCTCGACCATGACACAAGCGATCTGATTCGGATACTGTTCAAAAAATGCTTGCACACTTGGCAAATCGTTATAACTCGCAACAAGGGTATGTTGAGCAAGATCGGCGGGCACACCTGCCGAGCTTGGCGTACCAAAGGCGAGTGCACCCGAGCCCGCCTTCACCAAAAGGCTGTCAGCAGTCCCGTGGTAACAGCCTTCAAATTTAATTATTTTCGTTCGTCCCGTAGCGCCGCGCGCAAGGCGCAGCGCAGACATCGCCGCCTCAGTACCTGAACTGGTGAATCTCACCCGCTCTATATGTGGGTGCAAGGCCTTAATCCGTTCGGCAAGCTCAGTTTCCATCACATTAGGTGCGCCGTAGGAAAGACCTCGGGTTGCAGCATCCTGAACCGCTTTAACGACTTTAGGATGCGATTGACCAACAATCATAGGCCCCCATGACCCGAGATAATCAATATAACGATGTCCTTCAACATCCCACATGTAAGCGCCTTGTGCACGCTCGATAAAGCGTGGTGTCCCACCAACCGCTCTAAAAGCTCGAACCGCACTGTTGACGCCACCTACCAAACATTGTTGTGCTCTTGCGAACTCGGCCGCATTGCTACCTATCGTCATTTGCTTCACTCCCCTCGCTTATCGGATCGCGGGCGATTGCAAGCACTTGCTTCGCCAGCACTGATGCAACGAGAATAACGCGTTTTCATATCGGCTGGCCATCAAAGGAGAACGCCTTGGAACAACAGCAAGCCAATCTAGGTCGTATTGACGTCGTCGCTGAGGGTCATTGCCTGGTTATCAAGATCAATCGCCCTGAAAAGCGAAACGGCTTTACCCCTGAAATGGGCTTGGCGCTGGCGCAAGCCTACACACGACTCGAGCATGATCCCGACTTGCGGGTTGGCGTCTTGTGTGCCGAAGGCGAGCATTTCACCGGTGGCCTCGACTTGCCTCGATGGGCTGAGGCAATGCGCGAAGGCCGCTCGATGTGGCCTGTCGAGCTCGTTGACCCCTTCGACTTGCGCGAACCAAGACGCAGCAAGCCGGTGGTTGCGGCGGTTCAAGGCATTTGCTACACGCTTGGCATCGAGTTAATGCTTGCTGCCGATATGGTGGTCGCCGCGGATAACTGCAGATTTTCGCAACTTGAAGTGAAGCGGGGGATTATGGCCACTGGCGGAGCCACTGTCCGGATGGCTGAGCGTGCAGGTACGGGTACAGCCCTCTACCATCTGCTTGTCGCTGGCGAGTTTGGCTCGCAAGAGGCCCTGCGCGTGGGTTATGTTCAAGAAATTGTTCCAGCGGAGAAGCTTTTTGCCCGTGCGCGCGAGCTTGCTGAACTTATTGCTGCAAACGCACCTTTGGCGGTCGTTGCTAGCAGGCGCAATGTTCTTTTGTCGGTTGAGCATGGACGCGATCAAGCCATTGCAGCGTTCCGAAATGTGCAATCTGCGCTTGCAGCGTCTGAAGATGCGTCAGAAGGCATCGCTTCGTTTAAAGAGCGGCGGCCAGCAGTGTTTAAGGGGCAGTAGTAGGCATAAGGAGCGTAAAGGTGGTGAACGAAAGCAATCAACATGAGATCGATTTAGTATCTTTGAAGGCTTGGATTGGTCGCAGTGAATTTGCCCAGGATCGAGTCGATCAACAAAGGGTTCAACAACTTGCCGCAAGTCTCGATTTAGATCACAAGGTGTTTCAGCAGACTAGCGTACTGCCTCCCCTTTGGCACTGGATCTTTGCAACACCGATTTCAGCGATGCATCAGGCAGGCCCTGATGGGCATACTGCTAGGGGCGGATTTCTGCCCCCTGTCCCTTTACCACGCAGAATGTGGGCAGGAAGCAGGTTGCAGTGGCATGAGGACTTCAAGATCGGAGATCCGATCAGCCGGCAGTCAACTGTCCGCTCGATCGAATCGAAGTCAGGTCGTAGCGGTCAACTTGTATTTGTGACAGTAAAGCATCAATGGAAGCGCGACGATCAGCTTGTCATCGATGAAGAACACGACATTGTTTATCGTGATATTCCACAGATCGAATCGCCACAGCCCAAGGCAGCTTATAAGGCCAACGTCTGGTCCATGAATTTGTTACAAGCTACAGAACTTGCTGCAAGCAAGGGCTCCGAAGAAGTGCGATGCACGATGCAAGCCGACGAAGTTTTATTGTTTCGGTATTCGGCACTCACTTTTAACAGCCATAAAATTCACTATGATCGCCGTCACTGTGTTGAGGTTGAGAAGTATCCCGGACTGATCGTTCATGGGCCCCTAATGGCTTGTTTAATGGGCACACTTGCGTGGTTTCAGGCTGCAACCAAAAGACCAGGCTACTTTGCGTTTCGTGCACTTTCCCCAGTTTTCGATGGCGACCCCGTTGAAGTCGTTGCAAAGCATTCGAGGTCATTGACCAAGGAGAGCTTGCTTTTTTCACAACTCTCTAGTCGGGGGTATGACCTTGGCATGCAGGGCAACAATGGGAATCTCGAGCAAGCGTTTCAGGTCACCGACTGCGCCATCGAAAAGGCTGATGGGAGCCTCGCTATGCAGGCTCAAATGGCTTGGTGAGTAAAAGGATTCGCTTTAAGTTGATTACTTAAAAAAATCCTTCACTTTGTCGGTCCAGGACTTTTCCTTAGGGCTATGCCTATCATTATCTAATAAAGATCGATCCAGTTCTGCAAGCAATTCACGTTGACGATCAGTTAGCCGGACCGGCGTCTCGATTTCGATGTGGGCGTATAAGTCGCCGACTTCTTGTGAGCGTACGCCCTTGATCCCCTTCGACTTTAAGCGCAATTTGCGGCCAGGCTGGGTGCCTTCAGGCAGATCGATTTCAACACTTCCATCCAGCGTTGGAACCTTTAATCGCCCACCAAGTGCTGCCATCGTCATCCGGACCGGCACCACCACATGCAAATCATCGCCGTCGCGTTGAAACACCGGATGCTCGCGAACATGGATTTCAACATAGAGGTCTCCCGAAGGCCCACCGTTTACACCAGGCTCGCCGTTGCCTGAAGAGCGGATGCGCATGCCGTCATCGATACCTGCCGGAATCTTTACTTCGAGGGTTTTAGTCCGCTTGGTGCGCCCAACACCGTCACAACTGGTGCAAGGATGAGGAATCATCCGCCCGGTGCCATGACAGGTTGGACATGTTTGCTGAATCGAGAAAAAACCTTGTTGAGCACGAACATTGCCAGAGCCCCCGCAGGTGCCGCAGGTTTCTGGCTTTGTTCCAGGCTTTGCACCGCTACCCGAGCAGATATCGCATTTCTCCCACGAAGGGACCCTGATTTCGGTGGCAAATCCGCGGGCCGCCTGCTCAAGGCTTATCTCCATCGAATAACGAAGATCTGCACCGCGATAAACATTGCTTCGACCACCGCGTTGTCCGCGACCGCCGAAAATGTCACCAAAAATATCACCAAACACATCGGCAAAATCCGCACCACCGCGACCAAATCCACCGCCACCTTGTGATGGATCGAGTCCGGCATGGCCAAATCGATCATAGGTCTCACGCTTTTGTGCATCCGACAACACAGCGTAGGCTTCATTGAGCTCTTTGAACTTATCCTCGGCTGACTTATCACCCGGATTGCGGTCCGGATGAAGCTTCATCGCCAGCTTTCGATAAGCTTTCTTGATGTCGTCGTCGCTGCCGTTTTTGGCAACGCCTAACACCTCGTAATAATCACGTTTGGCCATGTTTTACCTTCAAAGCGCCTTAGCCGCGTTTGACTTCCTTGAAGTCTACATCGACCACATCCTCGTCCTTCTTGTCTGCCCCGGCAGTTGCACCAGCCCCTGAGGCCGCGCCCGCTGCAGCGCCAGCGGCTGCCTGTTGGGACGCAGCCATCGCCTGCGCTAGCTTTTCCGAAGCTTTCATCAAGGCTTCGACTTTGGCATCAATTTGTGCCTTGTCGTCGGTCTTCATGGCCTCCTCAGCTTCGGCAATGGCAGCCTCAATTCTTGCCTTCTCGGTCGACTCAAGGCTTGCACCTTGTTCCTCAAGCGATTTCTTGACCGAATGGATCATGGCGTCGGCCTGATTTCGGGTGTTTGCCAGATCAACGCGCTTGCGGTCTTCATCCGCATACGAAGCTGCTTCTTTGACCATCTTTTGCACTTCGTCTTCAGACAATCCCGAATTGGCTTTGATCGTGACCTTGTTTTCTTTACCAGTGTTTTTATCTTTAGCCGAAACATGCAAGATACCGTTGGCATCGATATCGAAGGTGACCTCAATTTGCGGCATACCGCGTGGCGCTGCCGAAATCCCTTCCAAATTAAACTCGCCCAGCAACTTATTGCCAGAGGCGATCTCACGCTCGCCCTGGAAGACCTTAATCGTGACCGCGGGTTGGTTGTCTTCTGCCGTTGAAAACACTTGCGAATGTTTCGTTGGGATCGTCGTGTTGCGTTTGATCATCGCAGTCATCACACCACCGAGGGTCTCGATGCCCAAAGTGAGCGGGGTAACGTCGAGTAAGAGGACATCCTTTCGATCACCCGACAGAACCGCACCCTGAATGGCTGCGCCAACAGCTACCGCTTCGTCGGGGTTGACGTCGCGACGTGGGTCGCGTCCGAAAAAGGCTTTGACCTTTTCCTGGACCTTGGGCATACGCGTCATACCGCCAACGAGGATCACATCATGAATGTCGGTGGTTTTTAGCCCCGCATCCTTGAGTGCCTTACGGCAGGGCTCAATCGTGCGCTCGACCAGCTCATCGACCAGCGATTCAAGCTTGGCGCGAGTCATTTTCAAATTCAAATGCTTCGGACCACTTGCATCAGCGGTGATGTAGGGAAGGTTTAACTCGGTTTGCTGGCTCGAGGACAACTCGATTTTCGCTTTTTCAGCAGACTCTTTGAGTCGTTGCAACGCAAGCACATCCTTCGATAAATCAACGCCCTGCTCTTTTTTAAACTCGGCGATGATGTAGTCGATGATGCGCTGATCGAAGTCTTCACCACCCAAAAACGTATCACCGTTGGTAGACAGGACCTCAAACTGCTTTTCGCCGTCAACATCGGCAATTTCGATGATTGACACATCAAAGGTACCGCCACCAAGGTCATAAACAGCAATCTTGCGGTCAGCGCCACCTGCCTTGTCTAAGCCGAAAGCAAGCGCTGCCGCGGTGGGTTCGTTGATAATCCGCTTGACTTCGAGACCGGCAATACGCCCAGCATCCTTGGTCGCCTGACGCTGACTATCGTTGAAATAAGCGGGTACGGTAATGACTGCTTCAGTGACCTCCTCGCCCAGATAATCCTCTGCTGTCTTTTTCATCTTGCGCAAGACTTCCGCAGAAATTTGTGGCGGTGCAAGACGGTCATCGCGCACCTTCACCCAGGCATCGCCGTTGTCGGCCTTTACAATGCCGTAGGGCATAAGACCAATGTCCTTTTGCACCTCGGGCTCGTCAAACTTACGACCGATCAAACGCTTGACCGCGTACAGGGTGTTGCGAGGATTGGTAACCGCCTGACGCTTTGCTGGCGCCCCAACAAGAATCTCACCATCTTCCATATACGCAACGATCGATGGGGTCGTCCTCGCGCCTTCGGCGTTTTCAATCACTTTGGCACTTCCGCCCTCGATGACCGCGAGACAGGAATTGGTGGTGCCGAGATCAATACCTATAATTTTTGCCATGATTTAATTCCTTGAAAATTCTGAAATCTAAAGTGATTTGAATATGGTGGCGTGAGCCGCAGATCACAAGCCCAACGCGCCCTGCTCTTGCAACCTTAAGCCTGAGCAACGGTGACTAGTGCCGGACGCAAGACCCGATCGTGGATGAGATAGCCTTTTTGTAGAACGGTGACCACATGATTTGGCGAAACCGGGGGACTCACTGAGGATCCCGACACCATGGAAATCGCTTGATGACGGTTAGGATCAAAGCGTTCGCCAACCGGTTCAATGGCTTGCAGGTGATTGCGCTCAAATGCTGCATGCAAGAGCCTTAGGGTTGCTTCAGCACCCTCTTTAAGCGTCTCGACCGTAGGCTTATCGACTTTCAGCGAAAGCTCAAGGCTATCGAGCACCGGAACTAGGGCCTCGGCAAACGACTCGACAGCATACTTATGCGCATTAGACACCTCAATCGCGGTGCGCTTGCGCATGTTTTCCATGTCTGCCATACCCCTTAAGAGCTGTTCTTGCGCACTCTTTAACTGGGCACGCAATTGCTCAAGCTCAAGGGTGGAATTTGCCGAACCAGCAAGGACATCAGACTCAAGCGTGGCGCCTTGGTGGTCTGCATGGCCCGTGTCATTGATGGCGTCAAAAGACAAGGTGCTCGACTGATCCTGATTGGCTGTTGCCTGCGGATCGGGTTTCGCCCTGTCGCTTGCAGCCTGAGTGCCGTCGGCTGACTGGGAATCATTTGCGGAGGAATTCGACATCGTTTTAACCTTGAAAATTCGCTGACCAGTTGCGCATGTGGGGCGTGATGGCGATCTTTCAAGTCCGTTTGGCGGTCAAATTCGACCGCAGAGCAATCCTTTGACTTAACGATCCGCCCCAAGCGCGGCGGCGCGGCTCAAGCGCTCAGCAGCAGCAGCGTCAGACCTTGACTCTTTATCCAACGCAGACTGCCAGTCCTGCGTTGTTGCATGAATGCGTTGGGCGAGCGCCTCGATAAAGTCGGAGCGATCATTCACGCAACTGATGTATTCAAAGTGCTCGCCTCCGGCTTCCAAAAAAGCGTGCTTGGCCTCCTGAGCGATTTCTTCAAGAGTCTCCAAGCAATCGGCGACAAAACCCGGACAGAAAACGTCAACGCGTTTGACGCCTTGTTTGGCTAGCGCAATGAGACTGGGCTCGGTATAAGGTTGTAACCACTCGGCGCGCCCAAATCGCGACTGAAAAGTGAGCTGGTAGGCATCTGGAGCCAAGCCAAGCGCTTGAGCCAACAAGCGCGCGGTAACGTGGCACTCGCAATGATAGGGATCGCCAAGGAGCAAGCTGCGTTTGGGCACCCCGTGAAAGCTGAAAACGAGCTTCTCGCCACGGCCCTTTTCTTCCCAATGCTGGCGGATACGGGCGGCCAGGGATTCAATGTAAGCAGGGTCACGATGAAAGCCCCTGACCATCCGAAGCTCAGGCAAGTTCCGCCAGCGCTTTAGCTCCGTAAATACCTCATCCCAAACGGTTGCGGTCGTCGACGCTGCATATTGGGGGTATAAGGGTAAAACCAGCAAGCGCTGCATCCCCTGCTCACGCAAATCACGCATCACGCGGACGATCGATGGTTCGCCATAACGCATCGCATATCGAACCTCAAGACCTGGAAAGCTCGATTGCATTCGCTGTGCCAGGGCCTTGGCCTGCGATTCGGTGTGTAAGGCAAGTGGTGAACCCCGCTCGGTCCAAATCGAGGCGTATTTCTTGGCAGAAGCAGCGGGGCGGAAGCGCAAGATAATGCCGTGGAGAATCATCATCCACAGCAGGCGGGGAATCTCAACTACGCGTGGATCCGACAAGAACTGTGCAAGGTAGCGTCTTACCGCAGCTGGCTCGGCAGCCTCGGGCGTGCCTAATTGCACCATCAAGACCGCATCGATCGGCTTTTGGTTGTGGCGAAAAGAAGACGAGGCGCTGTACCTCGAGGATGGCTTGGCCTCAGACATGGTCCAAGGGTAACCCATGCTGTAAAGCCCAAGCGTGGCATGGGACTACTTTAGTGATTCAAGTGGTTTAGGGCACCTGATACCAGCCTTGCGGTGATGTCGACGATCGGGATGACCCGCTCATAGGCCATTCGCGTGGGACCAATCACGCCAAGGGTGCCAACAATTCGACCATCAACCTCATACGGGGCCACCACAACCGAAAGTTGATCCATCGGCACGAGCGAGGACTCGCCGCCAATGAAAATCTGCACGCCTTTAGCCCGGCTCGATGCATCGAGCAATTGCAAGAGTGATGTTTTTTGGTCGAACATGTCGAACAAGCGGCGTAAGCGCTCCATGTTGTCAGCCAGATCGCTCACACCGAGTAAATTTCGCTGCCCTGAGATGACGACCGGATCGACCTCTTCGCTTAGGGCCGATTCAGAGGTTTGCACGGCCGCTTGCATCAAGGCCGAAATATCCAATTGCAAATGTTGAAGTTCCTCCCTGAGCTTGCTCTTGATCTCGTCAAAACCCAAGCCAGCGAGATGTTGATTGATGTAATTCGCGGCCTCGATCAATTCCTCTTGCCGATAATCGCGATCAGTAATCAGGACCCGATTCTGCACATCGCCTTGATCGGTCACGATTATCAGTAAAAATCGTTGGGCGTTAAGCCTTAAGAATTCAACTTGCCGAAAGCGCGAGCTTCGGCGTGCGGTCATCACGACACCGGCGAACGACGACAGCGACGATAGTAGGCTCGCTGCCGAGGCGAGTACCCTTTGTGGATCAGCACTTTGCAGCCGATCCTGCATTTCCTCGGTTTTTTCGACCTCGATCGGCTTGACAGTGAGCAGGCTGTCAACAAAAAGCCGATAACCACGTGGCGTGGGAATTCGGCCAGCCGAGGTGTGAGGGGAGGCAATCAACCCCATATCCTCCAGATCGGCCATAACATTACGAATGGTCGCGGGCGATAGGTCAAGCCCGGAATGCCGCGATAAGGTCCGAGACCCGACCGGTTGGCCGTCGAGGATATAGCGCTCAACCAGCGCCTTCAATAGCAAACGAGAACGATGGTCCATGATGACCAAAATTCTAAGCTCATCTATGGTGTAATCAAAGTCATGTCATTGCGCTTTGAAACGATTGCCCTTGTCGGAAGGCCACAAACCCTTGGGCTTGAGAACACGCTTGCGGCCATGGCTGCCTGGCTTGAGGCTAAGAAGCACAAGGTGGTTATCGAAGAATCGATTGCCGACAGCCAAGTGCTTTCGGCATGGAAGTCCTTAAATTTCTCCGAGATTGCCCAGCAGGCCGATCTGGTCATTTCCGTTGGCGGCGATGGCACCCTATTAGGTGCTGCAAGGCAAATCGGCCCCCAGGAAGTTCCTTTGCTCGGCATCAACTACGGACGGGTGGGCTTTGTCACCGACATCCCCTTGAGCCAATGGGAAGTGGGGCTGCAAACCGTACTCGCCGGCGAGTACGCGATCGAAAGGCGCGGGCTGATCTCTGCAACCGTAAGCCGCGCAGGCCATCCCGTGTGGTCAACCCTGGCAGTGAACGATGTGGTGGTTAATCGTTCCTCGAGAGCCGGCATGATTGAACTTGAAGTCGAGGTCGATGGGGAGCACATGGCCACCCAAAGGGCTGACGGCTTAATTGTCGCCAGTCCAACCGGGTCTACCGCCTATGCCTTGTCTGCCAACGGCCCGATTCTCCATCCGCGGTTGCGCGGCTTCATCATGGTGCCCATAGCCCCGCAATCCTTATCGAATCGACCCATCTGTCTACCTGATGATGTATCGATCACGATTCGCGTTGTCGAAGGTAGGGAGCCAAGAGTCTCAGGCGACATGCAGGTTTTTTCAGACCTGCACATCGACGATGACATCCAAATCAAACATGCTCCTCATGCCATGCGGCTTGTCCATCCCAAGGGCTACAGCTACTTCGGCACCCTGCGCTCAAAGCTTAACTGGCACGAACCACCACTCTACGAAACAACGAGGCGTTAGCGTGCTCAGGAGCCTGCATTTACGCGACTTCGTGATTGTTGCTGAGGTGAGCATTCAGCTTGAGCAGGGTTTTACCGCATTTACCGGTGAAACAGGCGCTGGAAAGTCGCTTTTAATCGATGCGCTCGGCCTTTTGAGTGGGGAACGGGCGGACCCTAAGATGGTCAGACCGGGTAGCAAGCGGGCTGACCTCGCCGCACACTTCGATCTTGACCCGGGGCATCGCATCCATCGCGATCTACGCGACGCCGACATGGAAGGTGACGAGGGTGAATTATTGTTGCGTCGAACACTTGACGCCGACGGTCGATCCAAGGCTTATATCAATGGCCACCCGGCAACGATGCAGCAATTGCGTGAGCTTGCGGGCCAACTGATCACCACCCACGGCCAGCAGGCTTCGGCCACTTTAACCGGGAGTGAATCGGCAAGACTTTGTTTAGATCGGTATGGTTCCCACACCGATCTACTTGGCGCGTACAGCAAAGGATTTCAGCAATACAGCCTGCTTCGCGACCGCTTTGACCATGCGAAGACGCGTCTTGCCGAGGGGCAGCTAAGACTCGAGCAGCTGCAATGGATGCTTGACAGCTTGCAAGACGTACAACCAAAAGCCAAGGAATGGGAAGCGATTCAGGCTGAACACCATCGCCTCTCACACGGTGAAAAACTGCTTGAGGCCATACACACTGCCCTTGAGCAATGCGTGGATGGCGATGATGCTGTGCTAAGTCGGCTGTATCGCATGAGCGCCAAGTTGGCGTCATGCATTGATGTTGATCCATCCCTAAGCGCAAGCCTTGAATTGCTTGACAATGCGCGCATTCAACTCGAAGAAGCAGCGCAGCAGCTGCGTCATGACCTTGAGCGCGCTGAAGCTGACCCGGCCCGGTTTGCCGAAGTCGAAGCGCGAATGAGCCTATTGCATCAAACAGCGAGAAAGCTGAGGCTTGCGCCCGAGGAACTGGCCGAGCGTCAAGAGGCCTTTCTCGAAGAACGTCGCGAACTGGAAGCGCTTAGCGATGTTGCCGATATTGAAAGACAAATGAGTGAGGCACTCGACGAACTGCGCATACTTGGCATGGCCTTGCGATCGGCACGGCAGGCTACAGCGCTTAGCCTTTCAGACAGCGTTAATGCCTTGCTTCCCGCACTTGGCATGCCAAAGGCAAAGCTAAGCCTTGTGTTTGATGCGATTGATCCTCAAGCTCACGGTATGGATCGCGTGAACTTTTTCTGGCAAGCCCATGCCGGCGCCGAAGCAAGACCTTTGGCGAAAACTGCATCGGGCGGAGAGCTATCGCGTATTGCATTGGCCATCAGCACAGCGGCAGCGCAAAGTAATCCCACGCCAACGCTCATCTTCGATGAGGCTGATGCGGGCGTTGGCGGGGCAGTTGGCCAGGCGATCGGCGAATTGATGCGCGAGCTAGGCCAAAGCCGGCAGGTCTTGTGCGTGACACATCTTCCTCAGGTTGCAAGCCAGGCCCACCAACAGTTCAAGGTGCTCAAGCGTGAGCAAGATGGCATGACTTATAGCGATGTGCGGGCGCTTGACCCCAAAGAGCGCTGCGAAGAGATTGCCCGCATGCTCGGTGGCAAAGCCATCACGGAAACCACCCGCCGTGCAGCCAAAGAGATGTTACGCCTTGACCGCACTGGATCTGGGTCAGCATAGCGACGACCATGAACGGCAGCATCAAGGCTGATCGTGAGCATTAATTTCGACTTGGCTGACCTGCAAGCCTTTGCAGCGCTCGCCGAACGCGGCAGCTTTCATCGTGCAGCCGAGTCCATTCACATCTCCCAACCCGCCTTAAGTCGGCGGATTGAAAAGCTCGAAAACGCGCTTGGCGTGAGGCTATTTGACCGCAGCACAAGACGGGTGAATCTCACAGCCGTGGGACGCGATTTTGCGAGAAAAGTACGGCTGATTCTTGACGATCTTGATCAAACCCTACTCGGTATCCGCGAGGTCGCTGCCACACGCATGGGCGAAGTCACCATCGCCTGCGTTCCTTCTGCGGTCTATTATTTTTTGCCTCAAGTCATATCGCGTTACCACGAACGCTATCCGCGGATAAAGGTCAAGGTCCTTGACGACGGCGCCAACGAGGTCTTGAGTGCCGTGGTTAATGGTGAGGTCGATTTTGGCATTAACTATATCGGTCGAGAAGAGCCCGATATCGAATTTTTAAGCTTTCATGAGGATCGCTTTGTTGTTGCCTGCAGGAAAGATCACCCACTTGCCAAAAAGCCTGCTGTGCGTTGGGCTGAACTCGGGCCTCATGACTTTCTTAGCTTTAGCAAACGCTCGGGCAACCGGCTACTTATTGACCTTGCACTTGCCAACACCGAAGGCAGACCGCAAAGCCGTCATGAAGTTGTCAATGTAACAACGCTGATTGGCCTAGTTGAGGCAGGACTTGGCGTTGGCGCGGTACCGTCACTTGCCATGCCAGCTTCGGATCATCCTACACTTTGTAGCGTTGATCTTGTTGATCCGGTTGTTAAACGACATCTCGGTTTGATTACCCGCAAAGGACGAAGTCTCTCGCCGGCTGCCGATCAGATGTTTAAGCTCCTGGTTGAGTTAGGTCCGCGGTATCGAGAGCAAGCCAGTCAGGAACCGGAAGCTCGTTAAACACTTTTCTCAATCCCTGGCCCCAACCCTGTCGCAAATCACGGAAATAGTGATCATCGATATCAATACGGAAACGTTGCGCAATTTTTAGTTCGTTTTGTTTAACAAGTGCCAAATCAATCGGAAGGCCTACCGATAAATTACTTTTAATGGTTGAGTCAAATGAAACGAGCATGCATTTGACCGCTTCTGACATGGCGATTTCTGGCCGAATGACTCGATCCAGAATGGGCTTACCGTATTTGCTCTCGCCGATTTGGAAAAAAGGCGTATCGACGGTCGATTCGATGAAATTACCCTGCGGATAGACTAAAAAAAGCCTCGCTTGCTCGCCACGCACTTGTCCACCGACTAAAAATGTCGCACTGAAGTCAACATCGCTCTGGCCAACGGTCTCGCCCTTGGTGTGCGAAATCACAGCACGCAAGGTCTCACCAACCAACTCGGCGACCGAAAACAAGGAGTCCATTGAGGTGAGCGCCTTGTCGTGGATCATTTCGTGTTTTCGAAGTCGCGAAACAACCTGTTGCGTTGTTGCGAGGTTGCCGCTATTGAGCAAGACGATGGCCCCTTGTCCGGCTTGCTCAAAAATCGACATTTTGCAAAAACTCGAAACATGATCGACACCGGCATTAGTGCGCGAATCAGAGGCAAACAATAGGCCCTGCTCAAGCGCGATAGCAACACAATAAGTCAAGGGCCTGGACCTTTACGTGGATGGTTAAGACGTTATACAGCGACGGCTAAGACTCGCCCGCCACGACGGCAAAGACTTGTCGCGACTGAGGGCAAAACGTCGCCCCGTCACTGATTTTGCACCATCTGAAGCGGTGACGCATGGATCACATGCAAGGCTTGTACCTCGGCACTTGCGTTCATCGATTCATCACCGCCGCCAAGCCTGACGCCGCGGATAGGGCAGGCATCGAGATAGTCAAGCCCGACGGCAAGCTTCACATGCCCGGAGCCTGCTGCGCTCGCGTTACTGATATCAAAGCTCACCCAACGATTACCAATCCACGCTTCCGCCCATGCATGGCTTGCCACCGAAGCAGACGACTCGCCCCCCGAAGCGTTGTTGTCGCTAGCCTGCACATAGCCACTCACATACCGGGCTGCTAAACCAAGCACACGACAACAAGCAAGAAAGGCGTGGGTATGGTCCTGACACACACCGCGTGCAGCCTCGAAAGCTTGCGCTGCGCTAAATGCAACCGTGGTTGACCCAGGACTGTAGGGCATCCGCTCAAGTAAAGCCGAAGCGAGATCGGTAAGACCAAACAAGGGCCGCGCACGAATCATCGCGCGAAGCGGATCCAGAAATGCGAGCATCTCTGGGCTGCACTCGGTAAGTGGTGTGGGACGCTGAAAAACAGCAGCCGGTATGGGACCGAGCGCTTCACCATCTGCGTGATCAAAGACCTCGACCGTACCGAAGGCCTTGATGTCGATCACAAGATGCGATTCATCGATGGTTAAGAGGTGACTCTGATTGCCATAAGCATCGACAAAGGAGCGCAAGGACCCTGGCGCATGAAGCTGCCAGTTGATGACCTGTTGATTGAGGCTGCTTGAGGGCGTAAGCCTTAAGACCTGGGCGCTTCGCCGCACTGCCTTACTGTAGCGATACTCGGTTGAGTGAATAATTTTAAGCGTAGCCATGAGGAGCATTTGCCCGGTGGGTGGCCTTAGCCGTGTAGTTCAAGATAAGCCTGGCCAATCGCAATCCCAACCTCGGTGTTATATTCAATGAATCGATCCAAATAGTCATATAAACCACGCTCATAAACCTCTTGCAGGTCACCGTACCGAAGCCTTGCCTGAAGTTGAACAGCTAAGCGCCTGGCTGCCCTGCCGCTTTGAGAAGGTAATCGCTCGAGAATCTGGCATATTTCGTCGACGCAAAATCTCAATGACCTCGGGACGCGCTCACTAAAGATGAGCAACTCAGCCACGCGATCCGCATCGATGGCATCACGATAAATGTCCTGGTAGGCCTCAAGCGAAGAAACGGAGCGCAAGACGGCTCCAAGGCGGTAATAGTCTGCAACCAAATCGGCCTGTTCGCGCTGTCTTGTCTTGACCGAAAGAATACGCGCCGTATTGTCTGCGCGCTCAAGATAAGTGCCCAGCCTGATAAACAAATAAGGCTGATCGCGCTGAATCGTTGCAAAAGTAACGCCGCGAAACAAATGCGAGCGCTCCTTCACCCATTCAAAAAAAGCCGAGTCCAGCGCACGTTCATCATTAAGCATGTGGTTGCGGCGCTGCTGGATTTGCAGCCAGGTATCGTTGATGCATTCCCACATCTCTGCGGTAATCGCACCTCGTACCGAGCGGGCATTTTCTCTGCATGCTTGAATGCAATTGCTAATCGATGAGGGATGCTTCTCGTCCCAGGCGAGAAACTGGGCGACTTGATCCATGCGCAAAGCCCGGCCACTTGCTCGAAAGGCATCCTCGGTATCGGTAATCACCAAAGGTTCGGAAACCGCCAAATCGTCTTGCGATTCACCTTTGGACGATAAAAGCGCGATCGATGAGCACACCTCAAGTATGCGAGCCATGCTTTCTGCTCGCTCCAAATAACGCGACATCCAGTAAAGCTCAGAAGCAACGCGCGCAAGCATTAAGGCCGCTCCTTCTCAAGAACCCAGGTGTCCTTCGTACCACCGCCTTGTGATGAATTCACAACAAGCGAGCCCTCGCGCAACGCGACGCGGGTAAGCCCTCCAGGCACCATGCGGATATCACGCCCAACCAAAACAAATGGACGCAAGTCGATATGTCGTGGTGCAACACCCTGTGCAACATAGGTTGGACAGGCTGACAGCGAAAGCGTGGGTTGGGCTATGTAGTTGGAAGGATTGGCGCGCAAAACTTGTTCAAAGACCTCGATCTCTTCCCGCGATGCCGCGGGTCCGACCAACATGCCATAGCCCCCGGCACCATGAACTTCCTTGACGACCAGTTCAGGTAGGTGAGCGAGTACATAGTTCAAATCATCGGGACGTCTGCATTGCCAGGTCGGTACATTTTCCAGAATCGGCGACTCGCCAAGATAAAAGCGAATCATCTCCGGTACGTAGGGATAAATCGACTTATCGTCTGCAACGCCTGTGCCCAGCGCATTGGCAATCACCACCTCGCCAAGGCGGTAAGCCGCTGCCAGCCCTGGAACGCCAAGCATCGAGTCGGCTCGAAACGCAAGTGGATCGAGAAAAACATCATCTAGTCGCCGATAGATGACGTCCACACGCTTAGGCCCGTCAGTGGTTCGCATATAAACCACGCCCTGCCGAACGAAAAGATCTTGACCCTCGACCAATTCAACACCCATTTGCTTGGCGAGGAAGGCATGCTCAAAGTAAGCGCTGTTGTATCGACCAGGGGTGAGCACCACAACCGTGGGGTCATCAACAAGGCTTGATGAACGCAACGTTTGCAATAGGAGCGCCGGATAGTGCTCAACCGGTCTAACCCCAACCCTTCGGAAAAGGTCCGGGAAGAGCCTCATCATCATTTTGCGATTACTCAGCATGTAGGACACGCCCGACGGCACGCGCAGGTTGTCCTCAAGCACAAAAAAGCGACCATCGTTGTGGCGCACAATGTCAACGCCAACCACATGCGCATAGGTTTGGTGAGGGAGATTTAGCCCCATCATCATCGGCAGGAATTGCGCATTCGCTAACACCTGCTCGGCGGGAACGATACCAGCGCGAAGAATCGCTTGATCGTGATAAACATCGTGAAGAAAGCGATTTAAGGCTTTCACACGCTGCACAAGGCCCTGCTCCATCAATTCCCATGCACTTGCATCGATGATTCGTGGAATCAGATCAGAGGGAATTAAGCGTTCGGTACCACCTTCATCACCGGATAAAGAAAAGGTAATCCCGATGCGTCGAAACAATAAATCAGCCTCGGCACGCTTGACTGCCATCGCGTCGCCCGACTGCGACGCAAACCACTGGGCAAAACTCGCGTAATGCGGACGCACCTCGCCATTTGGGAGGTACATCTCATCATAGAGATCCTTAGACGGGGTCGCGAGAGGGGCGGTGCTCACAGGATTCCCGTGTGCAACGACCGTGTAATGCCAGACTGTGTGTTTCGAGTCTGAAGCCCCGTTCCCCGGCAATTTCGGTTTGCAATCGCTCGATCTCCGGATGGAAGAACTCGACAACACGTCCACAATCGAGGCACAGCAAATGATCGTGATGCTCGCCCTCTTCGAGTTCGAAGAATGCACGGCCCGAATCGATATTGGCTCGGCGCAGCAAGCCCGCTTGCTCGAATTGCAATAACACCCGATAGACCGTGCCGAGTCCGACTGATATGTCCTCGCTCAACAAGGCTTGCTGCACATCCTCGGCACTCATGTGGCGTAAGCGGCCCGACTGGAAGGCTGCGAGAATACGCTGTCGAGGCAAGGTGGCTTTCAAGCCGATGCTCTTGAGTTCTTGGTGCGTGGTCATGATCCGACATCAAAGGTTCTCCGTATCATACTGGCTCGCCGCTTGAACTCCGGCATTACCCTTGCAGATCCAAGCGCCAGGAATGGCTTAGCATTCAACTTTACAACCCAGTCATGAACCGAAGGAGCAACAACTGTGCCATTGACTGAACAGCCCATCACCCAAACGGCTCGCGTGTCCTGCGCCAAGGTTCAGCAACATGCACCTGTGGCGAGCATCATGTCTGTACCGATCGCGGTGCGCATGTGCTTTGTTGGTGCAATACTCGGTTTACTCGGTGGATGTGGCAGCATCAAGGACTTCAATCCACTGCCGGAGCAATGGCGTCGTGCAACGACTGAAAAGGCTGCTGACCAGGATCGAGATATTGGGGCAAGAAGCCGCCTTCAAAGCATGTTTTCGCCCTATCGCACGACGGTACAACAAGGCAACTACATCACCCAGGATCAGCTTGAGCAAATCCGCGCCGGCATGACGCGTAATCAGGTGCAATTTGTTTTGGGCCAGCCACTTCTCATCAATAGCTTTCGCGACGATCGCTGGATCTATGTGTTTCGGATGCAATGGCCCGATCTTCGTCATGACACGAGGCGGGTAACGGTTTTCTTTGACGGGCAGCAGCGCGTTGCACGTGTGGAAGCGGACAGCCTGCCTGCAAGCGACGATGGGAAGGACCCGGCGGTACCCGGCTATCGCCCGCCGCGCGCAAACGATCGATAATCTTAAGGAGTATTGATAATGGTGCGAATTGCCATTGCCGGCGCTGCGGGCCGAATGGGACGAATGCTTATTGAAGCGGTTCATCACGCAAGCGACGCGCAACTCGTGGGTGCGCTTGAAGTCAGCACTCACCCCTTGTTAGGACGTGATGCGGGCGAGAGCCAGGGCATAGCCACATCCATTGCCCTGAGCGATCAGACTGACGATGTTTTAAAACACGCTGAGGTCTTGATCGACTTCACGCAGCCACAAGCTTGTATGGCGCATTTGCAGGCTTGTGAGCGGCTCGGTGTGAAAATGGTGATCGGAACAACAGGACTGAGCGAGCATGACAAGGACAGGATCTCGCAGGCCGCAGCGCAGATAGCCATCGTCTTTGCACCCAATATGAGTGTTGGGGTCAACGTCACCCTCAAGCTCTTAGAGATTGCTGCCTCCCTTTTGAATCAGGACTACGACATTGAGGTGATCGAAGCGCATCACCGGCATAAGGTCGACGCACCGTCTGGCACCGCGCTTGCTATGGGTGACGTGATTGCCAAAACCCTCGGTCGGGATTTGAAGAGCGACGGAGTTTTTGCACGCCATGGACACACGGGAGCGCGCAAACAAACAAGTATTGGTTTCTCGACGATTCGAGCTGGCGATATTGTTGGCGATCATACGGTTATGTTTGCGGGTACCGGCGAACGTGTCGAGATCACTCACCGCTCAAGCAGTCGAGCCAACTATGCACTGGGCAGTTTGCGTGCCTGCCGATTTCTGCAAGCAAAACAAAGCGGTTTGTATGACATGCAGGCCGTACTTGGTTTATCGGACATCGAGGGGCTTAAGCCGTGAGCATGCGAATCAGAAAGGCTGTTTTTCCTGTTGCTGGTATGGGCACGCGATTTCTGCCAGCCACCAAGAGTATTCCCAAAGAAATGCTTCCCATCGTCGACCGTCCGATCATCCAATACGCAGTGGATGAAGCGATTGAGGCAGGTTGCGACACCTTGATTTTCGTCACGGGCCGCTCAAAGCGTGCTGTTGAAGATTATTTTGACCGAGCGCCAGAGCTTGAAGCCGAATTGGAGGCTAAGGGGAAAACCGCGGCACTCGAACTGGTGCGCAACATTGTGCCTTCCCACGTCAAAGTGCTCTTTGTGCGTCAACCGATACCGCTCGGATTAGGTCACGCAGTCGCATGCGCTAGCCCATTGATCAATCCTGATGAACATTTCGCGGTCATGTTGCCCGATGATTTGATCGACGGTTCACCGAGTGGCGTGCTTTCGCAAATGTTGCGTGCCATGCGTGACCAAACCGGCAGCGTGATTGCGGTCGAGCAGGTTGCGGGCAAAGACGTTAGTCAATATGGCATCGTCGCCCCAGAGAGCGACGAAGGCCTGTTGATGCGCTTGCGCGGCGTTGTTGAGAAGCCCGCGCTTGAAGAAGCGCCATCGAACCTTGCAATCGTCGGTCGGTATATTTTGCATGGCCAGGTACTTCAAACCCTCGCCACCCAAGGTCCTGGCAGCGGTGGTGAAATCCAGCTTACCGATGCGCTTGCCCAGGAGATTAATTCACGGGGGTTATGGGCGTATCGCTTCGGTGGCAAGCGATTTGACTGTGGCAACAAGCAGGGTTTTCTGACTGCCAACATCCACTTCGGTCTCAAGCATGGTTATTGATGCAGGGATCGTCGCAACAGGCGCCCTGCTCGCACTGATGTCGATCAGCAGCTGGACTGTGATGATTCGACAATGGCTAACGCTTCGATGGATGCGAAGAAATGTCGAAAATCTATCCAACGCACTGATTAAACACGGAAACATCAAAGATCTTTCACTCAGCTTTAGCGATCGATCACAGGAGCTTTGCAAACGCATGCTCGACGCTGCTCAGGGCCTTCATGCACCGGGTGGCAGCTACCGGCAGCTTGATCACCAATCGCGCTGCGATATTGCATTGCGAGCCGTGTTGCGTTCGCTCGACCAAACGATGAGCCGTGGGCTGGGCATGCTTGCTTCGATTGCTTCGACCTCGCCTTTTGTTGGGCTTTTCGGGACCGTTTGGGGTATTTTCGGTGCGCTTAGTGAGATCGCCCAAGTCAGCGAGGCTTCGATTCAAGCTGTCGCCCAACCCATGGGCGAGGCCTTGTTGATGACTGCTGCAGGGATCGCGGTTGCACTGCCTGCCGTGGTGGCATACAACCGTTTTTCAAGGATGCGCAAGGACTTAGCGCAAGATCTTTGGACTTTAGCTGAAGATTTAAGAGCGATTATCATCAGCGAGTCGAGATCCCGCCAGGAAGCAGCATCGGCACAAGCGATAAGCCCATGAGCGGCTTGAGTAGAACAGATCGAGCGCCGTCGGCGTTGGGTTCGGCACCAGGGAGCGAGTCTGAGCGCGGTGAGTTTATCAGCGATATCAATGTCACACCCTTTGTCGATGTGATGTTGGTATTGCTTGTCATTTTTATGGTGACAACACCAGCTTTACTACCGCTACTCAAGCTTGATCTACCCGGCACGCAGGCAGGGGCGACGCTAGAAAGACATCAAACAGGCGATGTCAATCACTTGCTTTTCGAACTTGCAGCCGATGGCAGCATGCGGCTGAATCGGGAACCTGTCGACAGGGAAGCATTACTAGCCGAGCGCTTTGCCCAAGCAGCGGCACAAAGGCCGCAACCCGAATTGCAGTTAAGGATTGATGCCAGTGTTTCCTATGCGCAAATCTCCCGAATCTTTTTGCTTGCCCAGGAACAAGGCCTTAGCAGCATGAGCTTGGTTATGGATCAAGGTGCAGCGGCAGTCAGTACCGCATCGCGTACCAAACCGTAGGTCAGCACTTCAGGTAATACCTGAGGCGTTCGATCACGGCGCAAAACCAAGTAAAGCGGTACCCCGCGTCGGCCATATTGGCTTAGCGTTTCTGTGATCCGTGGGTCTTGTTTGGTCCAATCACCTCGAAAGCTGCGAACTTTGTGTGTTTCGAAAAGCTGCGAAACCGCATCAGTTGAAAGCACCAATTGCTTATTCACCTGACAGCTCACACACCAGGCAGCCGTAAAGTCAATAAACACGATCTCGCCAGCATTTAATGCCCGATCGACCGCCTCAGGCGACCACGTCGACCAGGCGCTTGCAGTTTGAGGCTCAAGGCTTTGCTTCAACGCATCAGGGTCGCGCCGCTCGTCGTGTTGTAAACCGGCAATGGGAAGGCCAAGGCTTAGGACAAGCAAGCCCAGGCTGAAGGCTGCGCTAAAGCGACGGGACTGCGAACGCATCCATCCGCTTTGCACTCTTTCGCCATAGAGCCAGCAGGCACAAAGCAGACATACGGCTGAAAAGCCCAAGCGAAGCACCGACTCAAGATCAGTTTGCAACACATAAACCCAAGCAAGCCATACAGCGGCAAAAAACATCGGAAACGCCATCGCCTTACGGGTCCAAAGCATCCAGGGACCGGGCTTAGGGAGTCGATGAATCCATTGCGGCTGGAGTGCCAGCGCGCCATAGGGTAGTGCCATCCCGACAGCCAATGCTGTAAACACGGCCATGGCTTGTGTTGGGCCCTGGCTTAGGCTTGCGCCAAGGGCCGCACCCATCATCGGTGCCGTGCAAGGCGTAGCCACCAAAACCGCAAGCATCCCGGAACCCAAGGCCCCGAACTCAGCCCTCCCAGCCCAATGCATAAAGCCAGAACCAACTTCAAATAAACCCAGTAAGTTCGCGCCGATTAACAAAAATAAGATAAACATAGCGAACACAAATCCAGGCTCTTGCAATTGAAAGCCCCAACCGATTTGTTCCCCTCCAGCCTGCAGCAAGACGACAACGAACCCGAGCGCCCAGAAGCTCAGCAAAACACCAAGGCCGTACAAAAGCGAGGCTTTGCGCACGCCTTGTTCAACCTTGCGCAGGCCTTGTTCAATCGAGACGGGAAGCTCAGGGCTTGATGTTGCGGCTAGGTCAGGTTTGGGTACCAGACTTAAAAGTTTGATCCCAATGACAGGGAAAACGCAGGGCATCGCGTTGAGGAGAAAGCCACCGAATAGGGCCATGAGCATAAGCAACATCACGCCCTGATCGGGCGCAGCGAGCGCAGTGCCGGCTTTTGCAGAGGCCGCCGCTTCTGCGCCGCCCTTTGCGGAGGCATCAGCCGTCGAAGCGGCGGACGTTCCGACCGATGAAGTCGCGGATCCCTTCACCGATGAAGCTGCAGCGTCGTCAACTGATGCCGTCGCACTCGCCGTAACCACTTTATAGCTGCTCTTACCCAGCTGCAGATAACCATTAATTGAAAGCTCACCCTTAAAACTTGGATCGGCTGCAAGGATTAAGCGAAAGCCGCGCTCCTTGTCGACCTGCAGAACTTGCTTGGCAGGATTGATCATCCAGCCCGCTTGCTCGGGGAAATAGCTTGGCTTGATCGACGCCGCCGAAGCACTGATGAGATTAGCCAACGCTTGATCAGTGCCGGGAACGGGTCGCAGCAAAAATCTATCGCCCTCACGTTCGTAGGTCATTGCCAGTGCTTTCTCGGGTACGCGACTCAATGCCTGTCGAACTTGGGGCAAGGACGGACCGGGCAGTCGAAGATCCAGAGCGATAGAGGCTTCCCCGGGAATACAGACATCACTGCACATGAGCCAGCGCACCTTCGCATGGAGCGGGTATACCCCCTGCTTAGTCGCCTCCGGAACATCAAAGCCCATAGGAATCCATAGGTCGCCCTCGTACCCGAAATTCATCAACGGGCCAACGGGAATGCGCTCGGGCATTGGCCAGTAAACCTTTGGCGCTGACCAGCCCTTTGGCAAGTTCCATTCAAGGCTTGTGGCAAGCCCTGAGTCCCCCGGATTCAACCAGTAGGTATGCCAGCCCGAAGCATGCTGCAGTCTTAGAGCGATCCATAGCGTTTTCGTTGACTGATCGATCGCAAGGTCAGCATGCAAACTCGCCTTAACTGGCTCATCATCGGACTTGCCAGCGAACATAGCGGCGAGCTTTGAGGCCTGAGCGGGATGAAGCGCCGGGCCTACACAAAGGATAAAAAAGACCGAGACCACCAAAAATACGCGTGGCTTCGATAAACTGCCGACCAAACGGCGAGGGAGCAAACGACGGCCGATCAACAGCCAGAACCGAGCATAAATGAGCACATCCATGCCCTCGATCCTACCAAGGAGTTGATAGAGGGGGGATTTGCGGGATATCCTCGGCGGGATGTTGCGATGTATGTTGTGAGCACAAGGCGTTTGCTCACCCGAAAAACACAGGTAAATCAAAGACGAGGCCGCATGAACCCCATGATCGAGGCTTTCGATGCCGTCGAAGCCCAAGTCCATCAAGTCATCGACCTGAATGCGGCACTACGCGCCCAATGCGCCAGTCTTCAGGAGCAACTGCGTCAGGCTCAAGCGCTTCATGACGCTCGCGAAGGCGACCAGGCGAGCGATCAACTGCAGCAGGCCATCGTGAGTCGCGACCAAGCGATCGAGCAGCTGCAGCAAGCCGTTGTGGCTCGAGACCAGGCTATTGGTCAATTGCAACAGGCGATCACGGCCCGGGACCAGGCCATTGAGCAACAAGCGCATGCGCTTTCGGCAGCAGAGTTGGCGATTAACGAGCGTGACCAACAAATCAAAGAATTTCGCGACCGCATGAAGCAGGCGCAACAACGCGTGCGCAAAGCCCTTGAGGTGCTGCCGCCCCATACGCCTGACCTATTTGAGGAATCGCCCCCGCCGGCCCGTTAAAACACCGAGCCGCCTTTGAGAGACTATTGTCATGACAAGTACTAACGATCAGCAAGCAAACCCAGCAGCAAGCGATGTCCAGGCAGACGGCACGCACACCGACTCAGCCGCTGTGGGCGAAGCACGAGCTAAAACCGCCGTTCATATCCGTTTACTTGAGCGCGATTATCGACTTGCCGTGCACGATGATGAAAAGCAAGCGCTTGTCGATGCGGCACACAAACTCGATGTGCGCATGCGCGAAATTCGTGATCAGGGAAAAATCCATGCTGCCGATCGGATCGCAATCATGGCAGCGCTTGAAGCATCGCTAGAAAGCGTCAAACTCAGCCAAGCGAGCAAGCAAACAACCCATGCCACCGATCAGCAGGCGATCGCCCAGCAGGCCGACGACGAAACATTGTTGCTACGCATGCAATCGCTTTCTCAACGGCTCTCTGACGCACTTTCTTAGCGTACGAGGCCTGTCTTGGGGATACAATGAAATGGTCCTGCGGTGCACGTTAAGGTCATAGATTCCTTGAACCAATGCTATAAGCATCCAGGCTACGGAAGTTCGAGTGCCGCTGTTGTGATCGTCCCTCGTCGGACGAACCTGATGCGGCACCCTCTGTGGCCGCTCTGAACCCTCGGTTCAGGATGCCGGCCTGACGGCATCCGCGGGACACCACACCCCAATCGCCTACCAGCTTAGCAAGGCATCTTGAGCGCGCTCCCTTCCTCCCTGCCCCTTGCGCTGCCATGGCTCACCGTTGCAGGCTTACTACTCTTGGGGGCATGCACGGGCTTCTTATCGGGCTTACTCGGCATCGGTGGCGGCATGATCATGGTGCCCTTCGTCGATGCCTTATTGCGCCAGCAAGGCCTTGATGCCGAACATAGCCTCCGGATGGCGATTGCGACATCGCTTGCAACCATACTTTTCACCTCGCTCTCAAGCATGCGTGCGCATCACCGACGAGGTGGCGTTCGATGGGATGTCGCAAAGCAACTGTTGCCGGGGATCTTGCTCGGAAGCGCACTGGGTGCGTACTGGGCAAGTCAATTGCAAACTCGGTGGCTGCTCGCCTGGTTTGCCGCTTTTTTACTCTTTTCGGCCACGCAAATGCTCATCGAACGGAAGCCGAAAGCCAGCCGAGGGCTGCCGTCACAGGGCGGCCTGACGCTCGTGGGCAGTTTGATTGGCGGCCTTTCTTCTGTTGTTGGGGCTGGCGGTGCATTTATGACCGTACCCTTTTTGACCTGGTGCAGCCTTGCGCCCGCCGTAGCCATCGGAACAAGTGCGGCAAGCGGATTTCCGATTGCGGCAGCAGGCACGCTGGGTTACATCTACAGCGGCTGGCATCATCAACTGCCGCACGCACTTGGTTATGTCTACCTGCCCGCACTGCTGATCATCGTGCTTGCCAGCATGCTTACCGCACCGCGAGGCGCCGCGCTGGCGCATCAATTGCCAACCAAGCGTCTTAAGCGCTACTTTGCTGCTTCGCTATACCTTTTATCGCTCCATATGCTTTGGCGCACTATTGAGTCGTTTAACGCATCAATCGCCCAGTAATATGCATGAAAAATAATAAACTACGCTGAGATGCTGCGTTGCACCTTGGTGTAAGTTGCCTTTCGAGGAGACAAGCATTGAATAAAACACAAGCGGTTGTCGAAAAACCAATCCGATTGCGGCCTCATTTAAAGGGCAGGCAGGTCGATCGCGAAGACCGCAAGGCCCTGCATCGCATACTTGGTGGACCCGCAAACCAACGCGACTTACTGATCGAGTATTTGCATAAGATTCAAGATAGCGAAGCTTGCTTACCGGTGGGCTTACTCAATGCCCTGGCGGCTGACTTGAACATCGCTGGCGCCGAAGTCTATGAAGTCGCAAGTTTTTATCATCACTTCGATATTGTTCGCGAAGGTGAATCAAGACCAGCCCGCTTAACGCTAAGAGTTTGTGAATCCCTGACTTGCTCACTCGCTGGCGCAGAAAAGCTGCTTTTACGATTGCGTCAACTGCTTGGGGAGCAACTTAGGGTTCAAGCGGTTCCGTGTGTGGGCCGCTGCGAGGACGCGCCCATCGCCGTACTCGGGCAAAACCCGATTGTTCAAGCCGATGAAGGCGCGGTGCTCGCTGCCCTGTCATCAGGCGCAACCAAGGCCTCGACACCTGATGCAATTGATTATCACAACTATATCATTCAAGGCGGCTATCAATTACTGAAAGCACTTGATACAGGAGCGCTTTCCGCGGATACGGTTATTGCCGCCCTTGAAGTTTCGGGTTTACGTGGTCTAGGCGGTGCAGGATTTCCTGTTTATCGAAAATGGAACATTTTGCGTCAGCAGCCTGCCCCTCGTTACATGGCGGTCAATATTGACGAAGGTGAGCCAGGAACATTTAAAGATCGTTATTATTTAGAACGAGATCCTCATCGATTCCTCGAGGGCATGCTGATTGCAGCCAAGATAACGGGCATGTCTGCCATCTGGATTTACTTGCGCGACGAATATGCCCACTGCCGCCAACTTCTCGAGCGTGAACTCAAAGCCTTACAAGCGCAAGCGCCCTGCCCCTTGCCAGCGATTTCGCTTAGGCGAGGCGCAGGTGCCTATATATGCGGGGAAGAATCGGCGATGATTGAATCGATTGAGGGCAAGCGCGGCGTGCCAAGACTGCGCCCGCCTTATGTCGCCGAGCGGGGCTTATTCGGACGGCCAACACTTGAGCACAATATGGAGAGTCTTTACTGGATTCGCGAGATCGTTGAGCGCGGCGGCGAATGGTTTGCAGCGCAAGGCCGCCGTGGGCGTAAAGGCCTTCGCTCATTTTCAGTCTCTGGCAGGGTAAACAAGCCCGGTGTTCACCTCGCCCCTGCGGGCATAACCGTTGTCGAATTGATTAACGAGTACGCCGGTGGCATGCTTGAAGGACATAGCTTTTATGCCTACCTGCCGGGTGGCGCATCGGGAGGCATATTGCCAGCGCGCATGGGCGATATCCCGCTGGACTTCGACACCCTAAACCCACATGGCGCATTCATTGGATCGGCAGCCGTGGTTATTTTGTCGGACAAGGACAAAGCAAGCGATGCTGCTCGAAATTTGATGCACTTTTTTGAACACGAATCCTGTGGTCAGTGCACACCTTGTCGCGTCGGCACAAGCAAAATGAATCAATTGAGTGCTCGCGATCAATGGGATCAGCGGCTAATCGAAGAGTTATCACAAACCATGATCGATGCCTCGATTTGCGGATTAGGCCAAGCCGCACCCAACCCCGTGCTTCTTGTCATGAAACACTTTGCCCACGAGGTGAGCTGATGTCGGCCATATGTTTCGAACTCAACGGTCAGACCGTCAACGCCAATCCCGAAGAAACGATTATCGAGGCAGCGCACCGACTTGGGGTTGAGATTCCCCATTTATGCTACACGCCTGGGTTGCGCCCCGATGGCAATTGCCGTGCCTGTGTGGTGGAAGTCGAGGGCGAGCGAACGCTTGCGCCCGCATGCTGTCGCAAGCCAACATCCGATATGAAGGTTAAAACAGAGACTGCTCGGGTGTACAAAGCACAGTCGATGGTACTTGAGCTGCTTCTCAGCGATATGCCCGAGGTCGAGAGAAATCCCGACTCAGAACTGATGCATTGGGCGCAATTTAGAGGGCTGTCTAAGCCGCGCTTTGAGTCGAGGAAGCATCCTGCGAGTGATCTCAGTCATCCGGCAATCGCCGTCAATTTGGATGCTTGCATTCAATGCACAAGATGCCTGCGGGCATGCCGCGAGGAGCAAGTCAACGACGTCATCGGTTATGCCGGTCGAGGCGCGCAATCGCATATCGTTTTTGATTTTGACGATCCCATGGGCGAGTCAAGTTGTGTGGCCTGCGGTGAGTGCGTCGCGGCGTGCCCAACCGGAGCGCTGATGCCAGCACGCGACGCCGGGCTAAGCCCGGTTCAAAGCGCTGTTGATTCGGTGTGCCCCTTTTGTGGTGTCGGCTGTCAGCTCACCTATATGGTTCAAGATAACCGTATCGTTCGCGTTGAAGGTAGAGACGGACCAGCCAATGAGGGTCGATTATGCGTCAAAGGTCGATATGGTTTTGACTACGTTCATCACCCACAGCGTTTGACCAAACCCCTGATACGACGCGAAGGTATCAAAAAGGACCCCAAGCAATCGCTTGACCCAGATCAATGGCAAGCGGTATTCCGAGAAGCAACATGGGATGAGGCAATGGCTTTGGCGGCCGGTGGTTTAGCTCGCATTAAAGAGGCGCACGGACCTGCTGCGCTTGCAGGATTTGGTTCTGCAAAAGGATCAAACGAAGAAGCCTATTTGTTTCAAAAATTAGTTCGCACTGGTTTTGGTAGCAATAATGTCGACCATTGCACAAGGCTCTGCCATGCGTCAAGCGTCGCAGCCCTCATGGAAGGCGTAAGCTCAGGCGCAGTCTCCAATCCGGTGCGTGATGTGGCGAAGGCCTCGGTGGTCATCGTGATCGGCGCAAATCCTACGGTGAACCATCCGGTTGCTGCAACCTGGATCAAAAATGCGGTTAAGCAAGGCACGCGTTTGATCGTCGCAGACCCGCGCCGCACCGAGCTCGCGCGACATGCCAGTCACGTCTTGCAATTCAACCCCGATACCGATGTGGCGTTACTCAATGCAATGCTGCATGTCATCGTTGAGGAAGGTTTGGCAAATAAGGCGTTTATCGAAGACCGCACCCTAGGCTACGAAGCGCTTGCCGAAAATGTGAGAGCGTTCACCCCCGAAAAAATGGCGCCGATCTGTGGCATACCTGCAGCCACAATTCGAGAGGTGGCAAGGCTTTACGCCAGTTCACCGGCGTCGATGATTCTCTGGGGTATGGGCATCTCGCAGCATGTTCATGGCACTGACAACGCGCGCTGCCTCATTGCACTTGCCATGGTCACAGGGCAAATCGGGCGCCCAGGCACTGGTCTGCACCCACTGCGTGGGCAAAACAATGTGCAAGGCGCATCAGATTCGGGTCTGATCCCGATGGTCTTTCCCGACTATCAGCGAGTCGACAATCCCGGTGCTCGCGAGCGATTCGAGCGACTTTGGGCAACGAGCCTTGATCCAAGGCCTGGCTTAACCGTTGTCGAAATTATCAATGCAGCCTGCGATAAGACCATTAAGGGCATGTATGTGATGGGTGAAAATCCGGCCATGTCAGACCCCGACGCCAATCATGCACGCGAGGGATTGGCAAGCCTCGAACATCTGGTCGTACAAGATATTTTCCTAACCGAGACGGCCTATCTGGCTGATGTGGTGCTGCCGGCAAGCGCCTGGCCCGAGAAAGATGGTACGGTGACCAATACAGACCGGCTTGTTCAGCTTGGCCGAAAAGCGATTCAATCGCCTGGCGAGGCGCGAGAGGACTGGGCTATCCTGGTCGACATGGGACAAAGGCTTGGACTTGATTGGCACTACAAGCATCCGCGTGACGTTTTCGAGGAAATGCGCAAGGGCATGGATTCGATCGCGGGCATTACCTGGGAAAGGCTTGAGAAGGACTCGGCAGTCACCTACCCCTGCCCCACCGAGGGCCACCCCGGGCAATCGGTCATCTTTACCGACAAGTTCCCAACACCAAGCGGTAAGGCGCAACTTGTACCAGCTGATTTAATTCGAGCCGCAGAGCAACCCGATCTTGACTACCCCGAAGTGTTGATCACCGGTCGACAATTAGAACACTGGCATACCGGTGCAATGACACGCCGTGCTGGGGTACTCGATGCCATCGAACCTGAGCCAGTCGCTTCAGCGCATCCTGATGAGCTTGCGCGCTGGCAAGTCAAGCCCGGTGACATTATCACGGTGACGTCGCGCCGTGGGTCCATATCGCTTTATGCGCGCGCTGATGAAGGCACACCCTTAGGTTCATTGTTTATACCGTTCTGCTATTACGAAGCGGCAGCCAATAAGCTCACCAATCCCGTCTTGGATCCTTTTGGCAAGATTCCCGAGTTCAAGTATTGCGCTGTACGCGTTGAACGTGGTGGCCCAGTGCCGGTGCGTGCAAGCTATGGCGGTGGACAAGCACTTGCCCAAGTGGCAAGTACTGTAACGATTTAGCGCTCATTTCGCGAGGCATACCATGGCATCAGATATCGAAATCGCCCAAGCGGCAAACATGCAACCCATCGCAAAGCTTGCTCAAGAAAAGCTTGGCATAGCGCCAGAACATCTTGAACCTTATGGTCACTACAAAGCCAAGGTATCACTCAATTTTCTAGATCAATTAAAGGACCAACCGCAAGGTAAGCTGGTCTTGGTCACTGCCATCAGCCCCACACCTGCGGGTGAAGGCAAGACCACCACAACCGTCGGCCTCGGCGATGCTCTTAACTACATCGGTAAAAAGGCCATCATCTGCCTACGGGAGCCTTCGCTCGGCCCGGTTTTCGGGGTCAAGGGAGGTGCGGCAGGGGGTGGCCATGCACAAATCGTCCCGATGGAAGATATCAACCTGCATTTCACCGGCGACTTCTCGGCCATCGCACTAGCGAATAATTTGCTTGCTGCGATGATCGACAACCACATTCACCACGGTAACGAGCTAGGTATTGATGTTCGCCGTATCCAGTGGAAGCGCGTCGTGGATATGAACGATCGTGCCTTGCGCCATATCGTGCAATCGCTTGGCGGTCCGGCCAATGGTTATCCCCGAGAGGACGGCTTTGACATTGTGGTGGCCTCAGAAGTGATGGCCATATTCTGTCTTGCTACCTCATTGGAGGATTTAAAGACTCGACTTGGCAATATCGTGGTTGGCTATACACGGGAGCAAAAGGCCGTGTATGCCCGTGACTTGCAAGCTCACGGCGCGATGACGGTCTTACTCAAAGACGCCCTGGCACCCAATCTCGTTCAGACGCTTGAGAATAACCCCGCCTTTGTGCACGGTGGTCCTTTTGCCAATATCGCCCATGGCTGCAATACTGTGCTTGCCACGCAATCGGCTTTGCGGCTTGCTGATTACGTGGTTACCGAGGCAGGCTTTGGTGCTGACCTGGGCGCTGAAAAGTTTCTCGACATCAAGTGCCGAAAGTCTGGGCTCCGGCCCTCTGCAGCCGTCATCGTTGCGACCGTTCGTGCGATGAAGTATCACGGTGGCGCCGATCTAAAAACCATCACTGAAGAAAACCTATCTGCCCTAGACAAAGGTATTGTCAACCTCGAGCGTCACGTCGAGAATGTTTCAACGGTTTATGGCATTCCTTGTGTGGTCTCCATTAACCGCTTTAATAGCGACACCCCCGCGGAGATCGACATGCTCAAACAGCGCATGTCAGCGCTTGGCGTCAAAGTTGTCCTAGCCACCCATTGGTCTGATGGTGGCAAGGGAGCCGCCGAATTAGCACAAATCGTGGTCGAACTTTGTGACCAGCCGTCGACCCCACGTTTCGTTTATGAAGAAAATGAAACCTTATGGGATAAGATTAACCTGATCGCTAAGCGGGTTTATCGGGCCAGCGAGGTCACATGTGACGCCAAGGTGCGCGCTCAGATCCGGAAATTGCAAGACGACGGCTATGGGCATTACCCGGTGTGTGTGGCCAAGACCCAGTACTCCTTTTCCACCGATCCACAGTTGCGAGGAGCACCTGAAGGTCACGTCATCAACGTGAGGGAGGTGCGGCTAGCGGCTGGTGCTGAATTTGTCGTGATGGTCTGCGGTGACATCATGACGATGCCGGGCCTGCCAAAGGTTCCATCAGCAGCCAAGATCGATTGGGTGGACGGGAAGGTGGTGGGTTTGTTCTAGGGCCTTTACTTCGTTGGGCGATTGGGGCTTGCAACGGCTTAATGGCACGTGCGGGTTCCATTCAATAAGGCCATTCATGTCAAGGAGCCCGAGATGAGTCATTCAAGCGTTGTGCCTTTTAGATCAAAGCAATCGATGTTGGAGCGCCTTCAACAGTCGCTCAAAAAGCCGGTACTTCAAGCGATACGTTCGATTAAGCGGCCTACCCGAGTTGCTTTGGCCGTTTGCGCCTTAATGAGCGGGGCAACCTTCCCCAGCCTGAGTCAGGCTTGGGAGCCGACTAAGGCCGTCGAATTTATTGTCCCAGCAGGCACGGGCGGTGGCGCAGATCAGATGGCGCGTTTTATCCAAACTGTGGTTTCCAAACACAATTTAATGAAGCAGCCCATGGTGGTGCTAAATAAGGGCGGCGGTGCGGGCGCAGAAGGCTTTCTGATGATGAAGGGTTCGAAGGGTGACCCCCACAAGCTTGTGATAACGCTATCGAATCTGTTTACGACACCGCTTGCGACTGATGTGCCGTTTAACTGGCGCGATCTCACACCGCTACAAATGATGGCACTTGATCAGTTCGTGCTTTGGGTCAATGCTGAAAAGCCCTACAAGAACGCCAAGGAGTATGTCGCAGCAGCCAAAGCGGCAGGTGCGGGCAAGCTAAAAATGGGGGGTACCGGGTCACGGCAAGAGGACCAAATCATCACGGTTGCGATGGAAAAGCAAGCGGATGTGAAATTTACTTATGTGCCCTTTAAGGGCGGTGGCGAAGTCGCGGTTCAATTGGTCGGCAAACATGTCGACTCAACCGTCAACAATCCGATTGAAGCGGTGGCTCAATGGCGTGGTGGCAAGTTGCGCCCCTTGTGTGTTTTCGATAGCAAGCGCATGCCTTACAAGGCAAAAGTCACCGACACCATGGCATGGTCCGATATTCCCTTATGCAAAGAGTCAGGCCTCGATGTGGAATATGTCATGCTCCGAGGCATTTTTATGGCACCCGAGGTAAGCGCCGATCAGCAAAAATTCTTCATTGATCTGCTGCAAAAGGTCCGTGAAACCCCCGAGTGGAAGGAGTTTATGGAGCGTGGTGCATTTAACACCACAACCATGAACGGTGCTGCCTTTACTGACTGGCTTGGTAAAGAAGAAGCTCGGCACATGATGCTGATGAAGTCAGCGGGATTCTTAGCTGGCCGCGGCAAGTAAATCTTTTTCCTGCTTGGCATAGCTCATCAATCAGTGACCACCGGTGCGTGGCGCCGGTGGCAGAGGGAGAATCATGGTGAATAAAGAGCCTGACCTTGAACAAGTGCCTGAAGTATCCGCAACAAGTCGTCGAAGCATGGAGATCGCAATATCGATTGGCCTACTCGCCTTAGGACTTATTGTCGTTGGCGACAGCTGGCGCATCGGAGCAAGTTGGGCGGAAGACGGACCTCAGGCGGGTTATTTTCCCTTTTATATCGGTCTGATCATTTGTATAACAAGTCTGATCAATTTGATCAAAGCGTTTAAAGCATCCGCCGACGAGTCATTTGTATCAAAAAAGGCGCTGGGACTGGTACTCACGGTGTTGCTTCCAACGATCGTCTATGTCGGACTGATTCAATGGCTCGGAATTTATCTGGCGTCGACCCTTTTCATCGCGGCTTTCATGTGGCGACTTGGAGGCTATGGCCTTGCCATGATCGTGCCAATTTCATTAGGCGTAAGCCTGCTCTTTTTTGTGATGTTTGAGATGTGGTTCACCGTCCCACTACCGAAAGGCCCGATTGAGGCCATGCTAGGTCTTGCTTAATGCTCGACCCAGGAAGCCCCCGGGCATCAGCGAGCGATTGGTTATAGCAAGCGCTTTCGGCAAATCAAATATTAGGACATCACATGGATGAGATCCAATCATTGATTCAGGGCTTTTCGATTGCCCTGTCCCCGTTCAATTTAATGCTGATGGTGATCGGCGTTTTACTTGGTGTGATTATTGGCGTGCTGCCAGGACTAGGAGGCGCCAACGGCGTCGCCATACTGCTGCCGCTGACCTTTACCATGCCGCCAACGTCGGCCATTATTTTGCTTTCTTGCATTTATTGGGGCGCCTTGTTTGGTGGCGCTATTACTTCTATTCTTTTTAACATTCCGGGTGAGCCCTGGTCAGTGGCGACAACCTTTGATGGCTACCCGATGGCTCGTGTTGGCAAAGCTGGTCAGGCGCTTGCTGCTGCCTTTACCTCTTCATTCGTCGGTGCATTCGTGGCGGTGATTCTCATTACCTTTCTTTCGCCGGTGGTTGCCAATTTCGCGCTTCAGTTTGGCCCGCCCGAGTTTTTCTCGGTGTATTTGCTGACTTTCTGTGCCTTTGTTGGGATGGCAAAAGGATCGGCGATGAAAACCATCACTGCGATGATGGTTGGATTCGCCCTCGCCTCGGTCGGTCTTGATACCGTTACGGGGCAGCTTCGATTGACTTTCGGACAGACCGAACTACTAAAAGGTTTTGATTTCTTGATTGCGGTGATTGGCCTTTTCGGCATCGGTGAGATTCTGCAGACACTTGAAGAGGGACTAGCCTTCAAGGGCGCAAAGGCCAAGCTCAATTTGCGCACCGTGCTTGAAACCTGGAAAGAACTGCCGCGCTATTGGCTTACTTCGGTACGCAGCTCGATCGTTGGCTGCTTCATGGGCGTGGTTCCCGGAGGCGCAACACCGGCGTCGTTTATGAGCTATGGGCTCGCCAAGCGTATGTCTCCCCGCGGTGAGCATTTTGGAAAAGGCGAGATGGAAGGGGTTGTAGCGCCCGAAACTGCTGCCCATGCCGCGGGCACCTCAGCCTTGCTTCCCATGCTAACGCTCGGCGTTCCCGGATCGCCCACAGCAGCGGTATTGCTCGGCGGCTTATTGATTTGGGGCCTCCAACCTGGTCCCTTGCTCTTTGTTGAGCAAAAGGATTTTGTCTGGGGTCTGATCGCCAGTATTTATCTTGGGAATGTGGTCGGATTGATCATGGTCTTAAGTGCCGTTCCACTTTTTGCTGCGATCTTGCGGATTCCATTTTCGATTATTGCGCCCGTTATTTTGGTCATTTGTGCCATTGGCGCATACACCGTGCACAACTCGATGTTTGATGTTTGGTTGATGGTGATTTTTGGTGTGGTGGGTTATGTCTTCAAGAAACTCGACTATCCCTTTGCACCGTTGGTGCTGGCACTGGTGCTTGGCGATCGTGCCGAGGACGCGTTTCGACAGTCGATGCTTTTGTCACAAGGCGACCTCAGCATCTTTTTCAGTAACCCCTTGGTTGGCGGCATCACTGGTTTTGCGCTCGTGATGTTGTTCTGGCCGCTTTTGTCAGGGCTAAAAAGTAAGGGCTAATTTAGGGCTATGCGTAGTGGCGAAGTTAGGACTATGCGTAGTGCGGAATTAAGGGCTATGAGTACGGGCTGCGCAAAGGGCATCAATAAGGGCTCAGTCATAGCCGTGTAGTTTTTGATCGCAGTTATCACGATAAAGATTAATAACATTTCAACGAGAGAGACGACTAGACCATGGAGCAAAATCAAGTTGCGGGCAGTGCTGCCCAATCCGAAACCGCTGCGGGGCCTGCGCTTACCGACGGATTTCACGTCGTAATTGAAGCACTTAAAGCCAATGATATCGATACTATTTTTGGATTGGTTGGCATACCGATTACCGACCTTGCGCGGCTTGCGCAAGCGCAAGGCCTACGATTCATCGGTTTTCGCCATGAGCAGCATGCTGCTAATGCAGCAGCCATTGCAGGCTTTATCACCCAAAAGCCTGGTATTGCACTAACGGTTTCAGCACCGGGCTTTCTCAACGGGCTTGTGGCTTTGGCTAATGCAACGGTTAATTGTTTTCCTATGATTCTCATTAGTGGATCAAGTGAGCGCGAGATTGTTGATCTTCAACAGGGCGATTACGAGGAGATGGATCAACTTAATATCGCTAAGCCCTTCGCCAAGGCCTCCTTTAGAGTCAACCATATTGAAGACATCGGTATCGGTTTTGCACGCGCGATCCGCGCGGCGCTGTCGGGTCGACCCGGTGGGGTTTACCTTGACCTGCCCGCGAAGTTACTCGCCCAAACCATGCCGCTTGAAGCAGCCAAGCGTTCCTTGGTAAAGGTTGTTGACCCCGCACCTCGACAAATTCCTGCTCCGGACGCTGTAGCGCGAGCGCTTGATGTGCTTAAGGGATCCAAGCGTCCGCTGATTCTGCTTGGCAAGGGCGCCGCCTATGCACAGGCCGATGAGGCCATTGCTGCGCTTATTGAACGATCGGGTATTCCCTATCTGCCCATGTCGATGGCTAAAGGACTACTACCCGATACCCATCCTCAATCTGCGTCTGCCGCGCGTTCTTTTGTGCTGGCCCAAGCCGATACGGTACTTTTGATCGGCGCGCGGTTGAACTGGCTCCTATCACACGGCAAGGGTGCAACTTGGGGTGCGGAGGAGAAACAGTGGGCGAGTAAGCGCTTTGTTCAAATCGACATAGCGGCTACCGAAATGGATAGCAATGTACCGATCGACGCACCCTTAGTCGGTGATATTGGCTCTTGTGTGGAGGCACTCTTAGCGGCGATGGGTGGTGACTTCGCTCGAGCCGACCCATCGTGGGTGAATGCAGTAGCCGAGAAAAAAGCTAAAAACATCGAAAAGATGAGTGCGAGTCTCAACGCCAATCCAAGCCCCATGAATTTTCATAGCGCTTTGCGTGCGATTCGCGATGTCATGCGCGAGCACCCGGATGTGTATCTGGTCAACGAAGGCGCAAATACCCTTGACTACGCTCGCAGCATTATCGACATGGCCCGGCCGAGAAAGCGGCTCGATTCGGGTACATGGGGTGTGATGGGCATTGGTATGGGCTACGCTATTGGCGCGGCAGTCACCAGTGGGAAACCCGTTGTGGCCATCGAAGGCGATAGTGCCTTTGGCTTTAGCGGTATGGAAGTTGAAACAATATGCCGTTATAACTTGCCAATCACTACGGTCATTTTCAACAACAACGGCGTTTATCGTGGTACCGATACAAATCCTACTGGCGGCAGCGATGTTGCCCCGACCGTTTTTGTCAAGGGCGCACGCTACGACAAAATGATTGAAGCCTTTGGTGGTATTGGAAAGCACGTCACCACGCCCGATGAACTCGCAGCAGCCATCCAAGAAGGCATTCGCTCGGGCCATCCAACGCTCATCAATGCTGTCATTGACGAGAAGGCGGGCACAGAAAGCGGCCGACTAACCAATTTAAATCCGCAAAGCGGCGCGAAAAAGAGCTAAGCCTCCATGGCCCCAAGCGTCGCATGCTAATCCCTTTTTTCTTTCTCGAGAGGTCTTCATGAGTCAAGCGCTTCAAGGCATTCGTATCTTGGATATGACACACGTCCAAGCCGGTCCTACCTGTTCACAATTGCTCGCCTGGATGGGAGCAGATGTTATTAAATTCGAACCCCCACAGGGTGACGCAACCCGAGGGCAGCTTCGCGATGTACCTGGCGCGGATAGCCTTTACTTCACCATGCTCAATTGCAATAAGCGTTCGATCACGGTCAACATGAAGTCGGCCGAGGGTAAGCAGATTTTTGTTGATTTGCTTATAGTTTGCGATATCGTTATGGAAAATTTTGGCCCTGGTGTGCTCGATCGACTCGGGTTTACTTGGGAGAAGATTCACCAGATCAATCCAAGAATTGTCATGGGTTCGATCAAGGGTTTTGGTTCAAGTGGCCCTTATGCGGAGTTCAAGGCCTACGAAAATGTTGCTCAGGCGATGGGTGGGGCCATGAGCACCACGGGCGTGCCTGATGGTCCCCCCTTTGTCACCGGCGCGCAAATCGGCGACTCTGGCACAGGCTTGCATTTGGCCATCGGATTACTCGGTGCGCTGCAGCAGCGCCATCGTACCGGCCTTGGCCAGTATGTCGAGGTGGCGATGATGGATTCAGTCATGAATCTTTGCCGCGTCAAATTTCGTGACCACCAACGCCTGAGTCGGGGGCCACTGCCCGAATACTCAGTGCCCACCGAAGGCCTAAGCGAAACGCCGCGCGCAGGCAATGATTCAGGTGGTGGTCAACTTGGTAACGCGATTCAGTGCAAGCCTGGCGGACCCAATGACTTTATTTATGTCGTTGTCCAAGAAGCGGTATGGGACGCGCTTGCAAAGCGAATTGGACCGAGTCTTGGCCGTCCTGATCTTGCGACCGAAGCGAAATTTGCAACGATTGCAGAGCGGCGCAAGCACCAAAACGAAATGTGGTCGCTTATTACCCAATTCGCATCCTCCTATACCAAGCGTGAGTTCATGGCGATTCTCAATGAACTTGACGTACCTTGCGGCCCCATTATGTCGACGGCCGATTTGGCCGACGATGAGCACGTCCGAGGAAGAGATATGTATGTTGAACTTGATCACCCGCAACGCGGGTCCTGGTACAACGTGGGCATGCCGATCAAACTATCCGACTCCCCTGCCATCATCAGCCGCTCACCCACGTTGGGCGAGCACAACGACGAGGTCCTTGCCCAAGTATTGGGCTACGACGCCTCAACGATTGACAGTCTACGAGCGGCAGGTGCGATGTCTGGCCCTGCTAAAAAAGCATAAGGAGCAGTAAACATGCGTGTTGCCATCATTGGACAGCAAGATTTCGGCAAGTCGGTACTCGAAGCGTTTTTAGCGCGAGGCGACGAGGTTGCCGGCGTCTTTTGTGCCCCTGAAAAAGAGGGTGCAAAACCCGACCCACTCAAGGTCTTGGCGCAAGAAAAGGCTTTGACGGTTTATCAGTTTAAATCCTTGCGAGAGCCTGAAGCGATCGAGGCGATGAGAGCCTTGCAAGTTGACATCGGCATCATGGCATTTGTGTTGCAGTTTGCGCCACAGGAATTTGTAAACATTCCACGTCTTGGAACGATACAATATCACCCTTCCCTACTGCCACGCTATCGCGGACCAAGTTCAATCAATTGGCCTATCATTCGCGGTGACAAGAAGACGGGTCTGACGATTTTCAGGCCTAGCGACGGCCTTGACGAAGGAGCGGTCGTGCTCCAAAAAGAAACTGTCATTTCAGACGATGACACACTTGGCACGGTTTACTTCGATCGCTTGTTTCCGATGGGGGTTGCAGCCATGCTTGAGGCCGCGGACTTGGTCTACGCCGGCAAGCATCATGAATTGATCCAAGACGAGAATCTTGCCAGCTACGAGGGTTGGTGTCGCGCTGCCGAAGCAAGGATAAACTGGGCCAATCATGCTGATTATGTTTATAACCTTATCCGAGGTTGCAACCCTGCCCCTGGCGCCTGGGGCATGCTTGCGGGCAAAAAGGTTCAATTTTTCGATGCCCGCAAACATCTGGTGAGAACTTTTGGAGCGGTTAAAGGAAAAATTGGCGAGGTCACCGATTTAAGTGAGAAAAGCTTTTTCATCACCGTACAGGGCGGGCGAATCGAGGTCTTCAAATTGAAGCATGAGGACGGGAAGAAACAATCGGCCGCTGAGTTTGCAGCGGCCTACGATTTGAAAAATGGAAGCGTTTTCAGCTAAATCCTAGATCGCCCCGCCAGCGCGCAACTCAGCAATTTGTAAGTCACTCAGTCCAAGGTCTTTTAGCACGGCGTC
>JACCEB010166021.1_pt1 | contig 65607 bp, 63 predicted proteins | sample 7454761 | NCBI WGS metagenome assembly JACCEB01 (sample SAMN15323454, study PRJNA562643) | freshwater metagenome | isolation source: river surface water | place: USA:Blue River Watershed | collected 2017-08-18 | reverse complement strand
CGCGCTTAAGACCTTTGACGATATTGGCCATGGGTGAGCCATCATTACTAAACATCTCAGCGCAGTAGATCACTTGCTTGCCTGCACGGCGGCACAAGAACTCATAATGCGCGCTTTCATCGTTGTCCTGAAAGCGGCCCCAGCGTGAGATGTCGTAGACCAAGATCACTTCGTAAGGTGCTTGGTTGGAAATGACATCCGCTAGCAACTGCTGGAGACCTTTGCGACCTTGAATTTTGAGTCCAGTCTTGCCTTCATCGAGATAGGTTTTGACGATAGTGAGTGCGTTCGCGTCCGCGTATTCGGCGATCCGGGCCATTTGGTTGGCGGTCGAGTATTGCTGAAGTTCTGTGGACATCCGGACATACTGCGCGGCACGTCGGGTAGTTGGGCTCATCACGATCTCCTGGTGCCCATCGGCTGGGCTTGGTTGTTGGAGATCAGTCAGTAACGGCGGTGTTGGTTGAGTTCCCAGCAATGCAGCGGCACTCGAAAAAATTGGTGGGCATTACTTGGAGCTATAGAGGTGCCCGCGACGAAGACGAGGGCGATGTGCTTGGCACGTCGACTGTCGGGTAACTGCGGCAGGATTGGCGCGGGATGCGATCTGCGGAGATGGTGCTGCTGCTGGAATCGGACTTTATGTCCGAAAGTTGTCAAAAAGACAACTACCTACAGAGTAATCGTGTAATAACCGTGTAATTGCCAGTTTAATAATAAAGCCTTTGTAACGCACTGATTACAAAGGCTTTTTTTATTTGGCACTGCTGGATTTTCGTACTTCTGCGGAGTTAACAGTCCGTCGCTCTACCGACTGAGCTATCAGGGAATAGGGTCAAGATTATGCCCCGGTTCCTGCCGCTTGTCAAATTGTGCAACATTTAACAAGCTGATACCAGTTCAGATCAAAGTACCTTGGCGATCGCGTCCACGACTCGGTCGATGTTGCGGGAGTTCAGGGCTGCCACGCAAATTCTTCCGGTGTCCACTGCGTAGATGGAGAATTCGTTCTTCAGGCGCTCGACCTGCGCCTTGGTGAGACCCGAGTATGAAAACATGCCACGCTGGCGAACGACAAAGTCAAAGTCATGACCAGGCGCCTTGGACTTGAGCTGATCAACCATGGCCTGACGCATCGCCTTGATGCGTACGCGCATGCCGGCCAATTCTTCTTCCCATAACTGACGCAATTCGGGAGTAGCAAGGGCAGTGGCGACGACCTGGCCGCCGTGCATCGGCGGGTTGGAGTAGTTGGTGCGGATCACGCGCTTGAGCTGAGACATCAGCCGAGCGGCTTCTTCGGCGCTGGCCGCGACGATGGACAGCGCACCCACGCGCTCGCCGTACAGCGAGAAAGACTTCGAGAAAGAATTCGACACGAACAGCGGGCCACCGGCAGCAGCGAACATACCCACCACCTTGCCGTCCTCGGCGATACCATCGCCAAAGCCCTGATAGGCCATGTCCAGGAAGGGCACCAGGCCGCGCTGAGTGATCACCTCGATTACTTGCTTCCACTGCTCATCGGTCAGGTCGGCGCCGGTGGGATTGTGGCAGCACGCGTGCAGCAGCACGATTGAACCCGCCGGCATCTTCTTCAGCGCGTCCAGCATGCCTGCAAAGTTCACACCTTTGCTCGCGGTGTCGTAATACGGATAGTTGTTAACCACAAAGCCGGCTGATTCGAACAGTGCGCGGTGGTTCTCCCAGCTTGGATCACTGATATAGACCTGCGCATCGGGCGAGAAGCGCTTGAGAAAATCTGCGCCCAGCTTCAGCGCGCCAGTGCCGCCGATAGCTTGTGCGGTAATAGCGCGCTTGGAGGTCACGACTTCGCTGCCCGCACCGAAGACCAGCTCTTGCACCGCCTTGTCATAGGCTGCCAGCCCTTCGATGGGCAGGTAGGTGCGCGGCGAGAGTTTTTCCATCAACAGCGCTTCTGCCTTCTGTACGCACTGGAGCAGGGGCACCTTGCCGTTGTCATCGTAGTAAACGCCGACGCCGAGGTTGGTCTTGTCGGGGTTCTGGTCAGCGTTGAAGGCTTCGGTAATGCCGAGGATGGGGTCACGGGGCGCCATCTCGATGGCGGAGAATAGGGCTGCGGATAAGGGTGCGTTCATCGTGCTACCATGAAAAGTTGCTAGAGGGCTTCGCCCGGGGCGAAAACCGCCCAAAAAACCAATAAATCAAGCGAATTTGCGAAACCCGGCATTTTACCAAAGGTCATATTCTGATGGCTGAATTATCCGAAGTTGGAAGCCCTCTGGACGAATCGAAATTCGTGACCTTCCCCGACTCGCCTTTCCGGCTGTACCAGCCATTCCTGCCTGCCGGCGACCAGCCTGATGCGATCGCCAAATTGGTTGAGGGAGTGGAAGACGGCCTGTCTTTCCAGACGCTGCTGGGCGTCACGGGTTCGGGAAAAACCTACACCATGGCCAACGTGATTGCCCGTCTCGGGCGTCCGGCGATTGTGTTTGCGCCCAACAAGACGCTAGCCGCACAGTTGTACTCGGAGTTTCGTGATTTTTTTCCGCAGAATGCGGTCGAGTATTTTGTCAGTTATTACGACTATTACCAGCCAGAAGCCTACGTACCACAGCGTGACTTGTTTATCGAGAAGGACTCGGCGATCAACGAACACATCGAACAGATGAGGCTCTCCTGTACCAAATCGCTCATGGAACGGCGTGATGTGGTGATCGTGGCGACTGTGTCGGCGATTTACGGTATCGGTAATCCGAATGAATACCATCAGATGGTGCTGACCCTGCGCACTAAAGACAAGCTGTCGCAGCGTGACATGATCGCCCGCCTGATTCAGATGCAGTACACCCGCAACGAGATGGATTTTGACCGCGGTACCTTCCGGGTGCGCGGCGATACCGTTGATATCTTCCCCGCCGAACATGCAGAGCTGGCGATACGAGTTGAATTGTTCGATGACGAGATCGACAGCATTCAATTATTCGATCCGCTGACGGGCAGGGTGCGGCAAAAGATTCCTCGTTTCACTGTGTATCCCGGTTCGCACTATGTGACACCGCGCTCCACGGTTCTGCGTGCCATCGAAAGCATCAAGGTCGAGTTACGCGAACGTCTGGAGTTTTTCCGGAAAGAGAACAAGCTGGTGGAAGAGCAGCGGCTGGAGCAGCGTACGCGGTTCGATCTGGAGATGATGCAAGAGATCGGCTTTACCAAAGGCATTGAGAACTACTCTCGCCACCTGTCTGGCGCCAAACCCGGCGAGCCGCCGCCGACGCTGGTCGATTATCTGCCTGAAGATGCGCTGATGTTCCTCGATGAGTCTCATGTGCTGATGGGGCAGCTGAATGGCATGTATAACGGTGACCGGGCGCGCAAGACCAATCTGGTGGATTACGGGTTTCGTTTGCCGTCGGCGCTGGACAATCGGCCGCTGAGATTCGATGAGTTCGAATCCAAGATGCGGCAAACCGTCTTTGTTTCCGCCACCCCGGCAGATTACGAGAACAAACGTTCTTCGCAAGTCGTCGAGCAAGTGGTGCGTCCTACGGGACTGGTCGACCCTCAAGTCATTGTGCGTCCAGCGAGCACTCAGGTCGATGACTTGATGAATGAAATCGCGGATCGTGTCGCCAAGAATGAACGTGTGCTGGTGACGACACTCACCAAGCGGATGGCGGAGCAGCTGACGGAATATCTGAGCGATAACGGCGTGGCAGTACGGTATCTACACAGTGATATCGATACCGTTGAGCGGGTAGAGATCATCCGCGATCTGCGACTGGGTACGTTTGATGTACTGGTCGGCATTAACCTGTTGCGCGAAGGTCTGGATATTCCAGAAGTGTCACTGGTGGCGATACTGGATGCTGATAAAGAAGGCTTCCTGCGCTCTGAGCGCAGCTTGATTCAGACGATTGGCCGGGCAGCGCGGAACATCAATGGCACAGCGATCCTGTATGCCGACAAGATGACCGACTCCATGAAGCGCGCCATTGGCGAGACTGAGCGCCGCCGGACGAAGCAGGTGGCGTTCAACGAGGAAAATAACATCACGCCGGTCGGCGTGAAGAAGCAGATTCGCGAGATGATCGATGGTGTGTACAAGATCGATGAGGCGCGTGAAGAACTGATGGCGGCGCAAGAGCAGGCCAAATATGAGGCGATGAGTGAGAAGCAGGTCGCCAAAGAAATCAAGCGCCTTGAAAAACTGATGTTCGAGCACTCGAAAAATCTAGAATTTGAAAAGGCTGCGCAAGTGCGTGATCAACTGCATCTGCTGAAAGAGCAGTTGTTTGGTGCGCCGGGTGAGGATAATGTGGTGTCGATCACCGGAAAATAAAAAGAGCGGAAGATTTTCCGCTCTTTGATCGACTACTGATATTTCTTTTAAATAAAATAATTAAGTTGTTAACTAAACGATGATGCTGGAGTCTTCTTCGCTATTTTGTTGATCGGAGCTTGAGATTGAGATCGAAGTGCTGATGCTGATAATCGTGCTGGAACTTTCATCACCGCTATTGGATTCGGGGCTTTCTTCTTGAGCTGGTACATCTTCCGTATCATTTTCGGCCGCCATTTCCTCAGAAGTGACTGTCGAGGCTGATTCTATTTGGTCATGGTCTTTATTGGTATTGCGGCTATAGACCACGCCTGCTGCAAACATCGATAAACCGGAGACGACGACTCCAGCTATAAGAGCATTGAAGAATGCGCCGGTGGGTTGATCGGCAGCATTCGCAGCATTGGTGTTTGCGTCAGTCGTTGTATTGAGGTTTCCGGCGGTCGTTGTATTGAGGTTTCCGGCGGTCGTTGTGCTGAGGTTTCCGGCGGTCGTTGTGTTGAGGTTTCCGTCAGTCGCCGAGGCGTTAGTCTTTTCACTCACCAGAATGTACTCCAACTCATCTGTTTTTCCCTGGTCTTTTCGCCACTGAAGGTAGTTGTCTAGCTGGCTCCTGCTCAAAAATATGCGGTAGTCTTTGACAACACTAAGGGAATTTTCGATCTGTCGATTAATTGCTTCGGGCGTTTTCTCTGGGGTTGGGCAAATGTCGTGATACCCGCAGAATTGTGCTATCTCGCTCTTGCTGAAGGAATCGGGAAGCGCTTCGTAGTCATGGTAATCAAGTACACTTCTGCCTTCATCCCAAAGAAAATCTAAATAACAACTGGGATAACGACACACCACAAATTCTGGAACAAATACAGAGCAGACCTCATCCGGTTGACGTTTACTGATAAATTCAAACTTGATCGGTGCCTTCGAATCGGTTGTTAATCTCGAGCGACGATCTAGATACTCTCGGACGCTCCAACGGTTCCAATCTGGGCATTTAATCGCGCGCTTCATTTGACCAGCGGGTTGTTTTTCCGGAAGTAAGGGAAGTTCATAGTCGAACTTTTCAAAGCCATTCGCCGTTTTGGTTGGCTTTTGAAGCATGACTGGTGGTTTCTGCTCTTTGTGTGCGCTCACCCTGTTGATGTCCAGACGTGGGTCTGTATTTTGTTCTCGAATTCGAGCGGCCATTTGCTCGCGCGTCAGTTTAGAACGGTCGGTATGAATAATGCCCGGGATCGGGATGTTGGAAGGCGATGTCACATAAGATTGCAGGGCGACATAAGCTTTATATGTGTTGTCTTGTATTTGGGCAAGCATGATTAAGGCTCCGGTTAAAGTTGAGTTGCTTTTCTAAAGTCGGTCAATGAGTGGGTTCTCATCTCGATTGGTTCATTTAATCAAGGCAAGCTGACCTTCACTGTTTATTGCGCAACACACGATAAAATCTTGAACCTGTTCCTCCATCTTGTGTGAGTCCTGTGATTCCCTCCCTTTTCGTTGATGCCGCTGAGCGCACAGCCGACTCATGGCATCCGGTGTTGCTGAGCGGTCTGAGTGCATTGCATGCGGCCGACGCTGCTTATCTGCCAGCACTGTCAAATGACACCTTTCTTCCGACGCAGGGGCGACTCTTCGCCGCCTTCGGCCAGCCATTAGAGAACGTTCGCTACGTGCTGGTGGGAGAGGGGCCATACCCTCGCGAAGAGAGCGCAACGGGCGTTTGCTTCATGGATGGTGCGGTACGCGAACTGTGGTCAACGCAGGGTCTGTCCAAGCAGGTGAACCGCGCGACCTCGCTGCGTAATTTCATGAAGATGCTGATGGTGGCGGATGGCTTGCTGAAACCCGATCAGACCACGGGGGAAGCGGTCGCACGAGTCGCCGTTAACGCGATGTTGCCGGGCTCGGGTTTTATCCAGACCTTGCCCGATCTACAAAGCAAGCTCGTCGGACAGGGTTTCTTGCTATTAAATGCGGCGCTGGTGTTTCGCGCCCATGTGCCGCCGGTTAAGGAGGCCAAGGCCTGGCGGCCGTTTCTGGAAATCGTGCTGGAGGCGCTGGCCAGCCGGCCCGGTCAGCCCGCGCCGACGCTGGTTCTTTGGGGAAAAATCGCGCAATGGCTGGAGGATTTGCCGGCATTGTCTGCCTTTCCGAAGGCGGTGGCTGAGCATCCCTACAATCTGTCATTCATCCAAAACCCTGATATGCAGCGGCTTTTCGGGGCGATGCACCTACTCCGGGCAAAATAATTGCCATTGGCGCAATTAAGCAAATAGTTCCGTGACAATTCAATACCTGACAATTCCAGTCAGCTTTGGTATACTCGACCAAAATGTTCAGGATTCCTTTCTTGGGGCTTCTGAATGTTTCCCGCAATAACGCGTCGTTTTCTGGAGGAAGCCAATGCGCCTCACCACCAAAGGTCGTTTTGCAGTTACCGCGATGATTGATCTGGCCATGCGTCAGCATTCCGGGCCGGTCACGCTGGCTGGCATCAGTCAGCGGCAGGAGATTTCGCTGTCCTATCTTGAACAATTGTTTGGCAAGTTGCGCCGCCACGAGATCGTGGAATCGGTGCGCGGGCCGGGCGGTGGTTACAACCTCGCGCGTCGTCCTGAGGACATCACCGTGGCCGACATCATCATCGCCGTCGATGAGCCGCTGGACGCAACGCAATGTGGCGGCAAGCAAAATTGCCATAGCGATGGCGAATCGCACGGCACGCGTTGCATGACTCATGATCTGTGGGCGACGCTGAACGCAAAGATGGTCGACTATCTGGATTCGGTCTCTCTGAAGGATCTGGTCGATCAGCAAAAGAACAAGCCTGTCGAGCAGAAGCCTGTCGTGGTGATGCAGCGCTCGCATCATGCCGCATGAGTAACAAAGTACCGCAGCAGCATCGAATGAACGGAGTAAAGCAATGAACGCACCGCTGGCAAAATCCCTGATGGACACCATCCGGGCGCCACATTTTCCGATTTATCTGGACTACTCGGCGACCACGCCGGTCGATCCGCGCGTCGCGGACAAGATGATTCCTTACCTCCGCGAGCAGTTTGGTAACCCCGCTTCGCGTAGCCACATGTATGGCTGGGAAGCAGAAAAGGCGGTGGAAGAGGCGCGAGGCCATGTCGCGGCGTTGGTGAATGCCGATCCGCGCGAGATCATCTGGACCTCTGGCGCGACCGAGGGTAATAACCTGGCGATCAAGGGTGCCGCGCATTTCTACAAGACCAAGGGCAAGCACATCATTACCGTCAAGACCGAGCACAAGGCGGTACTGGATACGGTGCGCGAACTGGAGCGTCAGGGTTTCGAGGCCACCTATCTGGAGCCTGGCGCGAATGGGCTGATCACGATCGAGCAGCTGGAAGCAGCAATCCGACCGGACACGATTCTGGTGTCGGTGATGTGGGTGAACAACGAGATCGGCGTCATCCAGCCCATTGATGCGATTGGTGAGCTGTGCCGGAGCAAGGGGATTATTTTTCATTCCGATGCTGCGCAGGCGACTGGCAAGACACCCATCGACCTGGAAAAGACCAAGGTGGATCTGGTGACCTTCACCGCACACAAGACCTATGGTCCCAAAGGTGTGGGCGCCATGTATGTTCGTCGCAAACCGCGTGTGCGTATCGAGGCGCAAATGCATGGGGGTGGTCATGAGCGTGGGTTGCGCTCGGGCACACTGGCTACCCATCAGATCGTTGGCATGGGCGAGGCTTTCCGTATTGCGAAAGAAGAGATGGCGACTGAAGTCCCGCGCATGCAGGCACTGCGCGACCGTCTGGCCAAAGGGCTGAACGACATCGAAGAGGTCTACATCAACGGCGACATGGCACACCGCGTGCCGCATAACCTGAACGTGAGTTTCAATTATGTCGAGGGTGAGTCGCTGATTATGGCGATCAAGGACATCGCTGTGTCATCGGGTTCGGCCTGTACCTCGGCCAGTCTGGAGCCTTCGTACGTGCTGCGCGCGCTGGGCCGCAGCGATGAACTTGCGCACAGCTCGATCCGCTTCACCTTTGGCCGTTTTACGACCGAGGAAGACGTCGATTTCACGATCGACCTGATCAAGAAAAAGGTCCAGAAGCTGCGCGATCTGTCGCCGCTCTGGGATATGTACAAGGAAGGGATCGACATTAACTCGATCCAATGGGCTGCACACTAAGCAAGGAGCATCATCATGGCTTACTCGGATAAAGTACTCGATCACTACGAAAATCCCCGCAACGTCGGCGCGTTTGACAAGGGTGATGACACCATTGGCACGGGCATGGTCGGTGCACCAGCCTGCGGCGATGTGATGAAACTGCAGATCAAGGTTGGCGAGAATGGCGTGATCGAAGACGCCAAGTTCAAGACCTATGGTTGCGGCTCGGCCATTGCGTCGTCCTCGCTGGTGACGGAATGGGTCAAGGGCAAGACGCTGGATCAGGCGCTGTCGATCAAGAATACGCAGATCGCGGAAGAACTGGCGCTGCCGCCGGTGAAGATTCATTGCTCGATTCTGGCCGAAGACGCGATCAAGGCCGCAGTAGCTGACTACAAGGCGCGCCACGGCGGCGAGGACAAGCAGGCAGCCTGACGGAGCGAGTGATGGCAATCACCCTGACAGAAAAAGCGGCGAAACATGTGTCGCGCTATATTGAAAAGCGCGGCAAAGGTATTGGTCTGCGCTTTGGTGTTCGTACCACGGGTTGTTCCGGGCTGGCGTACAAGCTCGAGTATGTGGATGAAAGCGCCGATGAAGATCAGGTGTTCGAGTCGCATGGCATCAAGGTGTTCGTAGACCCGAAGAGCCTGCCGTATATTGATGGCACCGAGCTGGATTTTGCGCGCGAGGGTTTGAATGAAGGCTTCAAGTTCTACAATCCGAACGTGAAGGATGAATGCGGCTGCGGAGAGAGCTTCCGCATCTGAGCCGACCGCAGCAACCACCACCAAGCCTGTTGTTGATGACAGGCTTTTGTTTTTGAAACATGGACAATCATTTTGCGCTGTTCCAGATGCCAGTAGGTTTCGATATCGATATCGGACAACTGGATGCGGCTTTCCGGGAGCTGCAGGGCAGAGTGCATCCGGATCGATTTGTCTCAGCGTCTGACGCCGAGAAACGGGTGGCCATGCAATGGGCAACGCGTGCGAATGAGGCTTACCAGACACTGAAGCACCCTCTGAAACGCGCTGCTTATCTCTGCGAGCTGCATGGCGTGGATCTGGGTATTGAGTCGAACACGGCGATGCCGTCGGCCTTTCTGATGCAGCAGATGGAATGGCGCGAGGCGCTGGATGAAGCGCGCGATGCGAGGGATGTCGGCGCGCTGGAAGTATTGGAGCGTGAGCTCGCAGGAGTCCGCCGCGAACGGCTGGCACAGCTCAGTGAGCTCTTCCGTTCAGAGAGTTATCAAGAGGCAGGTGCACAGGTCCGACAGTTGATGTTCCTGGAAAAGTTTGGCGAGGATGTTGGCCGGGTATTCGAGGCGATCGAAGCCTGAGGCGTCCCATCCGGACACAGAGACAAGAAAGTATTCAAGCACGATGGCACTGCTGCAAATTTCCGAACCGGGTATGTCCACCGCCCCGCACCAGCACCGGCTGGCGGTAGGGATCGATCTCGGCACGACCAATTCGCTGGTAGCCACCGTGCGACATGGGATACCCGAGGTCTTGAATGACGAAGACGGACACCCGCTGCTACCGTCGATTGTGCGCTATCTGTCGAATGGCTACGCAAACATTGGCTACAAAGCGAAGGCCGCACAAATCAGTGACCCGAAAAACACGATTGTCTCGGTCAAGCGCTTCATGGGGCGCGGGCTGAAAGATATCGCTTACGCAGAAAACCTTCCTTACGATTTCGTCGATGCACCCGGCATGGTGCAGCTGAGGACCGTCGCCGGCGTAAAGAGCCCGGTGGAGGTATCGGCAGAGATTCTGGCCACGCTGCGCCAGCGTGCCGAGGATGCGCTCGGCGACGAACTGGTGGGTGCGGTGATCACCGTGCCTGCGTATTTCGATGATGCGCAGCGGCAGGCGACCAAGGATGCGGCCAGACTGGCCGGGCTAAATGTACTGCGCCTGCTGAATGAGCCCACTGCGGCAGCTATCGCGTATGGACTGGATCATGGCTCGCAAGGTATTTATGCGGTCTACGATCTGGGTGGCGGCACGTTCGACATTTCCATTCTCAAGTTGTCCAAGGGAGTGTTCGAAGTGCTTTCTACTGGCGGAGATTCGGCGCTGGGCGGCGATGATTTTGATCACCGCCTGTTCTGCTGGATCATCGAGCAGGCCAATCTGGCGCCGCTGTCGGATGAGGATACGCGCACGCTGATGGTCAAGGCGCGCGAAGCAAAAGAGATTTTGTCTACGCAAAGCGAGACACATATCGATGCGGTGCTGAATTCCGGCGAAGAGGTGAGGCTGACCCTGACCGAGACTGAATTCGCAGCCATGACGCAGCATCTGATCAGCAAGACCATCACCGCCTGCCGCAAGGCGATGCGCGATGCCAGCCTGACTCCGGATGATATCGATGGCGTCGTGCTGGTCGGCGGCGCAACGCGTATGCCGCATGTGCGGAAGGCGGTCGGTGATTATTTCCAGACGCTGCCGCTGGCAAACATTGACCCCGACAAGGTCGTCGCGCTCGGTGCTGCGGTACAGGCGAACCTGCTTGCAGGTAATCGTCCTCCCGGCGATGACTGGCTGCTGCTCGATGTGATCCCACTGTCGCTGGGCATAGAGACGATGGGCGGACTGGTCGAGAAAGTTATCCCGCGCAATTCCACCATCCCGTGCGCGCGTGCGCAGGAATTCACTACTTTCAAGGATGGTCAGACTGCGATGGCCGTGCATGTGGTGCAGGGCGAACGTGAGATCGTCTCTGATTGCCGTTCGCTGGCGCAGTTTGAACTGCGCGGCATACCGCCAATGGCGGCGGGTGCGGCACGGATACGCGTCACCTATCAGGTGGATGCCGATGGCTTGCTGTCGGTGTCTGCGCGGGAGACGCATTCTGGTGTGGAATCGTCGATCGTGGTCAAGCCTTCGTATGGGCTGGGCGATGACGACATTGCCCGCATGCTGCAAGACTCTTACCAGTCGGCTGAAGACGACATGAAGCAGCGTGCGCTGCGCGAAGAGCAGGTGGAGGCGGAACGCATCTTGCTGGCCATTGGCTCGGCGCTGGCGCAAGATGCCGATCTGCTGTCACCGCCAGAGCGCGCGGACATTGACCACCTGATCGCAAGCTTGCGCGAATCGGCGAAGGGCAGCGACCATCAGGCGATCAAGTCGGCGGTGGATGCGCTGGCGCATGGCACCGAGGATTTTGCGGCGCGCCGCATGGATCGCAGCGTACGAGCCGCATTGACAGGCAAGAAGCTCGATGAAGTGGCCTGAAAGGCCGAGAGCAAAGATCAACAGTAAAGGATAGTCGTGCCCCAGATCGTTGTACTTCCCCATGAAACGCTGTGCCCCGAGGGTGCCGTGTTTGACGCTGCCACTGGTACCACGGTGTGCGATGCGCTTCTCGCGCAAGAGATCGAGATCGAGCATGCCTGCGAAAAATCCTGCGCCTGTACTACCTGCCACGTGGTGGTGCGCGAGGGCTTTGACTCGCTCAACGAGGCCGAGGAAAGAGAAGAAGATCTGCTCGACATGGCCTGGGGCTTGGAGGCGACTTCGCGTCTCTCTTGTCAGGCGGTCATTGGTACTGAAGACCTGGTGGTCGAGATTCCCAAGTACACGATCAACCACGCGCGTGAGAATCACTGATGAAATGGACCGATACTCTGCAGATTGCCGAAGCGCTGTACGACAAGCACCCCGATATGGATCCGCTGACGGTGCGTTTCACCGATCTGCACCGGTGGGTGATTGAGTTGGAAGGCTTCAATGATGATCCCGCCCGGTCGGGCGAGAAGATCCTTGAAGCGATTCAGATGGCCTGGATTGATGAGGCGCGATAGCGCTGCCCCTGCACCGTCAGTTTAGCGGTGCTTATCCATGAGTGTCGGTGTTTGCAGCGCCTTGTACGGATAGCCCCAGACATGTTCGCCAATGGCCAGTGCCAATCCCACGGCCAGCACGAAGAGTGCGCAAGTGACCGCCACCACCGCCAGACCCTCATTGATCTCGATGAAAGGTTCGGCTTCTTGTTCCTCGGAAAGTTTGTCGTTGTTCGGATCCATTGCTCCTCCTGATACCGGGTCGGTGATTGCCCTCAGAGGAGTTGTATCTCGGACTGATACAACAAAGTTAATGTTTTGACATCTTTTTGATGTTGCTCAATCGTGCGGTGAATGCGTGGTCTGTGCGTGGTGAGCCCGTATGACGCCACGTTGATCGCTCAGTGCGCTGGACGCTTTGTCGATCCGCACCCTCCCTACAGGCAAGCGGATCAGGTGCGGGTCTCTGCGGTGGACACCCAACCTTCACCTTGCATCAGGTCGAATATCAAATCCCGATGTTGGGCAAAAAATCCATAAATGGATTGCGCGATGATTCCGGCCTGTATCGGAGTTAATCCCTTGCTGCGCAGTTTTGTATAGATAGCGTTCCTGCAGCTGCTGATGAAAAACCGAATAGCAGTCTTGGTCAGGATGCGGTCTCCCTCGGGTTTTTTCACGCCGGCATGAGGACGCACCAGGTCCCGTTTAGGATGTGCGGTGCCGATGTTCCATTCATACAGACATTCTGTGGCGCTGGCGTTCGCAAATCCTCTGGCGGCATTCGCCAGGGCGCCGACAATGGTCGGCAGAAGCAGTTCGCCGAACAGGTGGTTGTCGTCCGGGCCGCCCGGCTGGAAGAGGCCAGCGATCAGCCCGTTGATGAACACAGTCGCCGCCACATAGGGCAGGGTGCCGGCAAGTGAGGACAGAACTTTGCCATTGAAACTGAGTGCCTGCCGGTCAATGGATGGCCCGAAGCGCTCCAGCGTCGATTTGAAAAACTCGACCGTCAATGACTCGCCGAGAGCGCCAAGATTTCTGGCGGCGATATCTCTGGGCGCATGCCAATCATGATCAGTTGCACATACTGCCGTCAGGGTGGCGGCAGTCCCCATAAAAGCGGCAATTCCTTTGAGGTCGTCAACGGTGCCGTCGTCTTCCGAATGCCGTGACCAGAGTCTCATGATCGATACGGCTGCAGTCAATGTGCAACCAACCGCGAGGGTAATGACGGGTTGCGTGGCACCCGCAGCCACTATTGCGCCGCCCGCGATGGCTCCACCCAGCGTGCAGCCGACACTTCCGATAAAGCGGGCCGGTGTGTTTGTGCCTATTTGCTGAGATGACAGCATGTGTCCTAGGGCGGCACCGCTGATGGTGCCGACTACGCCCAGGCAGATGCTTACCGGGAGCATCCGCTTCACCATGGAGCAGGTACCAGTGTAGATCGCCAAGCCTGCGACTCGTCCGACGAGCTGCCCTCCGAGATCACGTGCCGCATGGGCTGCCGGGGCGTATACGGATGGTGTACGGGATGGGCCATGGATGATGTCTGGCTCGCTGTGCGTAGTTGAATCGGGCACGAAATCGCGCGGGAGCTGACTGGAGATCATGCGACCTCCTTCATGCTCTGTGGGGCGAGGAAATGATCTTGCTGCCATGATTTGGCGCAAGCAGCGGCACGCTGCAAGCTGATCAGCACGTGGGTTGTATCAATTGGAAAAATCTCAAAGATGAGTAATGCTGCTCCCGTTACCGGGTCGATGGCCATGCGCTGGTGATTACCCTGATCAATCACCAAATTCAATTCGAGTAATTTTTTATAGGCTAATAATTCAAGGTGTCTGGCAGGCTGGCCCAGCTGTACGATAACGCAGATTGATTCGTCAGCGCGGCCCGGCAGCAGGCTGATCGCAACCTCATCGACGAGTAAAGCGCATTGCTCTTTGACGCGGGTCGCTGAGTTTTGTAGATTGCTAGCTTCACATAACTGATCAATGAGCAGAGACTGTCTTTTACTCCACATGGTTTCTCCAGCCAAAAATTGTTGATAACTAAGGCTGGGTAACAGACAAGTCTGATGCGGCTCCTGATTTCAGGAGAATATATTTTTATATGTTTTTACGAAAAATTCATGAGGCTGTCATTGAATACTGACTCAGATAAGAACAAGCAGCAGGAGATCGCAGATAAAGTGCTGCTATAAACTATCTGGCAATCAATCCGCCATTGGACACTCTGACCTTGTCACCTTCGCGCCAGACGGGTGACTGCTCATAGCGAAAGCTTTGACGACTTCCGTTATCCATCGAAACATCGACTTCATACACAGTGGTCTTGTGCGTGCGCTTTTCTATTTCATTGCCCGCCATCCCGCCGCCGACTGCACCGGCCACGGTGGCCAGTGTCTTGCCTGAGCCACCACCGATCTGATTTCCCAGTACGCCGCCGACCACTGCGCCTGCGACAGCGCCCACGCCGCTAGGCTTGGTGGCTTGCTCAACGGTGCGAACAGCGATGACTTTGCCGCAGTCCATGCAGACCGGCGCTGCCCGAGCTGGCGCAGCACTTTGCGCTTGTACGGGCGCTGTTGCAGTCACGGCTGGGGCTGCGCTGTGAGTGGGCTGCGGCTTCGTTGAGCGAACCTGCGTGGCCGGGGCGGCGCTTTGGGTTGATTGCGATGAGGGTGTGGGGTTGGCGGCCGCCGGAGCGGTGGTGGTCACGCTCGCCGCGTCGGTGGTCGGGGTTGACGGTGCGGTAGTTTGCGTTGAAGAGGTCTCACTGGTTTGCCGTGAGGGCAGCCATCCCATTAACGACGCAGTGCCGGCCACACTGACCACGACCACGGCGATGGCGGCGGTCGCCACCAGAGGATGAATGTTAGAGGCAGGTGTGTTCATGCTTTACTCCGGAACAGAAGGCAGAATGAAGAGTTCCATCCAGTTAAAAAGTTTCCAGATGGCGATTCGATACAAAAAAATATTCCTATTTGTAAAGCGACGAACGCTGGTTGTGTAAAGGAATTGCCTAGTGAATGAGATAAATCAAATCGCAATCTCGCGTGCGTTGCCGATGTACCAAATCTCCGATTCAAGAGAACTTTGGTGATGCCCCGGATCCTGACTGATGACGGGATGCTCGAAGGAGATGGTATGGCGAATGCCCATGCAGTGACGCTAAGGACCGGCATGAACCTGAACGAGATTCATCAGGAAATCGCGAAACTGGGAAAGATCACCAATGCCCCGCATACCAAAGTCGGGCTGGACAGCCAGGGTGATGAAGTGCTTTACGTGCGCAAGTCATCGGTTGCTGACAAGCTAAAGCGATCAGTGATGAGCGCAGAGATGCGCGAGGTGAATCGGGAAAGGCTGATGGCGCTGATCAGTCTGGCCAGCCGTCGCGCTGGCATTGATCCGGGCAATCAGGCGCTGGCCGATGTGAGGGACGCGCTCAGAAGAGGGAACGGAACTTTCCTGGATGCGCTAGGCAGCCTGGCCACTCAGGAAGCGTTGATGAAGTACCACGCGGGCAGTGACAAGTCTCCCTTCTGAGCGGACGACCCCGATGATCAGTCCTCGCGACGCAAATGTGGAAAGAGGATCACATCGCGGATATTCGGCGAATCGGTAATCAGCATCATCAGTCGGTCAATGCCGATACCGCAGCCACCTGTCGGGGGCATGCCGTATTCGAGCGCACGAATGTAATCGGCGTCGTAATACATCGCCTCATCATCCCCCGCATTCTTTGCCGCGACCTGCGCCTGAAAGCGGGCGGCTTGATCTTCGGCATCATTCAGCTCGGAGAAGCCATTGGCGATCTCACGGCCGGTGATAAACAGTTCGAAACGCTCGGTGATGCCCGGCACCGTATCTGAGGCGCGCGCCAGTGGCGAAACCTCGACCGGATAGTCAATGATGTAGGTAGGCTCCCAGAGCTGCGATTCAGCAGTCTCCTCGAACAGCGACAGCTGCAGCGCACCCAAACCGGAGATGACGTGCGGCTCGACGTCGAATTTCTGCTTCAATTCTTTTTTAAGAAATTCCGCATCATGCAGCTGCTCGTTCGTGTACTGCGGCGCAAACTTGTTGATGGCCTGAACGATGGTCATGCGGTGGAAGGGCTTGGACAGGTCCAGCTCGCGTCCCTGATACGTCAGCTTTGCCGTGCCATGCGCATCGATTGCCGCCTGCCGGATCAGCGCTTCGGTGAAATCCATCAGCCATCGGTAATCCACATACGCGGCGTAGAACTCCATCATCGTGAACTCGGGATTGTGCCGGGGTGACACGCCCTCATTGCGGAAATTACGGTTGATCTCGAACACGCGCTCGAAACCACCGACCACCAGACGCTTCAGGTACAGCTCGGGCGCGATGCGCAGGTACATCTCCATGTCCAGCGCATTGTGATGGGTGATGAAAGGCTTGGCTGCTGCGCCGCCGGGAATCACATGCAGCATCGGTGTTTCGACTTCCATGAATTCATGACTGTCCATGAAACGGCGAATGGAGGCAACGGCCGCTGTACGCGCCTTGAACGTGCGGCGAGTTTCTTCGCTGGTGATCAGGTCGACATAGCGCTGACGGTACTTGGTTTCCTGATCGGACAGGCCGTGGAACTTGTCCGGTAGCGGGCGCAATGATTTGGTCAGCAGTCGCAGCTTGCTGACCTTGATGGACAGCTCGCCGGTCTTGGTCTTGAACAGCGTGCCTTCTGCGCCAAGGATGTCGCCCAAATCATAATGCTTGAAGGCCTCATGATCGGCCTCGCCGGTCAGCTCATTGGTAATGTACAGCTGGATGCGACCATCTGCCCGAACGCCAGAGGCATCCTGAACCGTCGCAAACGATGCCTTGCCCATCACACGCTTTAACATCATCCTGCCAGCGACGACGACGTGGACGTTTTGGGCTTCGAGCGCCTCACGCTCGGCTTCTCCGTACTGGGAATGCAAATCCGCAGCCTTGTGCTGCGGGCTGAAGTCGTTCGGGAAGGCGACGCCTTTCTCGCGAATCGCCGTCAGCTTCGCGCGCCGCTCGGCGATGATGGCGTTCTCGTCCCGTTCTTCCTGCAAGGCTTCGTTCTTGTCGTTCATGATGGCGTGTCGTTATGCGTTATGCGGGTGGGCTTGCGAGGGTACGCTGGTGCCTCAGACGCCTTGCTTCAGCGAGGCTGCGATGAATTCATCCAGATCACCATCCAGCACGGCCTTGGTGTTGCCGGTCTCGTGATGGGTGCGCAGGTCCTTGATTCGTGACTGATCGAGCACATAGGAGCGGATCTGATGCCCCCAGCCGATGTCGGTTTTGGCGTCTTCCAGTTTCTGTTGTTCGCTCATGCGCTTGCGAAGCTCCAGCTCGAACAGACGGGATTTCAGCATCGCCCAGGCTTCGGCGCGGTTGCGGTGCTGGCTGCGATCGTTCTGGCACTGCACGACGATACCGGTCGGCGTATGCGTCAGACGAACTGCGGAGTCGGTCTTGTTGATATGCTGACCACCGGCACCGGACGCACGATAGGTATCAACGCGAACATCGGCTGGGTTGACATCGACCTCGATCGATTCATCCACTTCTGGGTAGACGAACAGGCTCGAGAAGGATGTGTGACGGCCATTCGCAGAATCAAACGGCGACTTGCGCACCAGCCGGTGCACACCGGTCTCGGTGCGCAGATGACCATAGGCATAATCGCCCTCGACCTTCAGGGTCGCAGTTTTGATGCCGGCCACCTCGCCATCGGATTGCTCGAGGATCTCGGTCTTGAAGCCCTTGCGCTCACAGTAGCGCAGGTACTGACGCAGTAGCATCGACGCCCAGTCTTGTGCCTCGGTACCGCCGGCGCCGGCCTGAATATCGATGAAACAGTTGTTGGGATCGAGCGGGTTGGAGAACATCCGCCGAAATTCCAGGCTCTCGACCTGCGTTTGCAGCGCATGAGCGTCGGTTTCGACGGCAATCAGGGTGTCGGTATCGTTCTCTTCACGCGCCATGTCCAGCAGATCACGGGTGTCTTGCAGGCCGGCGTGGATGGACTTGAGGGAATCGACAATGGCTTCGAGAGATTTCTTCTCTTTGCCGAGATCCTGGGCGCGCTTGGGATCGTCCCAAATGGCGGGGTCTTCGAGTTCCCCGTTGACTTGCTCGAGCTTCTCTGACTTCAGATCGAAGTCAAAGATACCTCCGAAGTTCTTGCTCGCGCGTGCTGAGGTCGGCGAGTAGGGCGGTGAGGGCGTTTAAGCGTTCAGCTTCCATGGTATTTCGGCGATCCTGAAAAGCCTTCGATTATACCCGAGACCCAAGCAGTCGCCGTGGGACCACAACGCCTACGAGGAATCACTCTCCGAGCGACTATCCCGGTCCGTGCCTGACTCTGTTTCCGATTCCGCTGAGCTAGATTCCGAGGACTTGCTGGAGGGTGGTGTCGGTAGTTTCTCGGGTTTTTTTTCCTCTCGTGCCGCTTGACGTCGCCGTGCATTGGCCGTCTCGTCGCTGATGTCCTTTTTGGCAGGAGCAGGGCTGGCCTGTCGAACCGGGTGTCTGCCCGGCCGTGATTCACCAGTAGTGGTCGTCGTCGTCGTCGTTGTTGTTGTCGTTGTTGTATTGGTCGTGAGCGGTGTTTCGTTCGAGCCCGTCTTCTTGACCTTGGATTTTTTCTCTTCGGCCAGCCGTCTGGCATTTTTTGCTTTGGCGATCAGGTAAAGGTCAATGAATGCATCCATTTGGTGTCGGTCAACGATTTTGAGGTCGGGATACTCCGGATGATCTTTCGGGATTTCATAGAGCTTGCCGATCAAGGGCTGAGTATGTCCTCTCATCTGGTGGAGCAGCCGCATGCCTTTGCCATCGCTGACCAGATCACCTTCGATGATGAGGTGAGTCTGCTGTTCCACTTGTTCCGGCCGAATGTCATTTCCCAGGTCATTCAGACATCCCTTGCCCATGGGTGCCGGATTGAAGCATACCGATGCTAGGCCAAGCTTCAGGCCCACATAATTTGCGATGCCACCCCCGAGCGAATGACCGGCCAGCTTCAGGGTGCCGCCCTTGGCTTGAATCGCCTGATGAATTTCATGGGTAAGTTCAACAGCTTGTCCGAAGGCTTTCGGCACATCATCGGTCATGAAATTTTCGATATTGGTCGCCCATTGCTTATCCAGGTTGTTCATCGCGCCAGTGCCGGGAAAGCACAGAAAAAACTCTGAAGAGTTGGCGTCAACAGCCAGCAGCTGCGCGTACAAGCCGGTTTTGGTATCTCGTATGCCACCTGTCAGTGGGTAAATTTTGTGCGCGAAGATTGACTTTTCATCCAGAAAATCTGCAGCATTCAATGACGATCGATGCTTCTTATGCGCCAGCGCTGTCAGCGATTCCACTGCCTCGTGGTATTCATCCGTATCACGATGTTTTCCTTTCGGATCGTTGGTTCCCTTTTTAAAGACTTTCAGTTGGCTGGAGAGCTTTTCATCGGCTTTAATCGCGGGTATCAGCTTTTCATGCGTCGCAATGAGCAAGTCTTCTGTTTTTCTGAGTGCATCGAAAGCAGGTCGTGTGTCGAGCAGTACGTTCTGCGTGACGTGGTGGTGGGAATATAAAGCGCTGACGGCGGACGACCGATTCGAATCCGAAGTGAAGCCACCATCCTTGACGCGAAAGGTGTTTTCGGAGGCGGAGCGTGCTCTCAACTTAGGAGGAGTTTTGACTTTGTCTGTGTTTTTTTGTGTAGTTGAATACGACGTCCTTCCGGGCGCAGCAGATGATGTGCCTGAGAGTTTGCGGCTATTGTCCATGCCTACCTCGCTCTGGTTCCTCATACATAGAGGGCAGAAAGGACAATGAAGGATCACATTGCCCATCTCCATCGTTGATGAAAAAAACTATGCAGTGTCTGGTCGGCGCAAGCTAGAAAATTGGTGCACTATGCAAAAAACCAACAAGCAAGGTGATTGCCTGATTTGCCTTTGCAAGCGCAAAAGAAGTGAGGATGGGTGCCTGATCAGGCAAAAGCCGTGGGATCAATGCTCGAACTATCCAAAACCTCCTTTTTGTTTTGATCATAAAAATCGCGGAATGCCGTTGTAAAGTGACGATCCATGATGCTTGAACCTTGAGTTTGATCGTGTTTGAGCACGTAAACTTTTCCCACTTGTCGGGGCACGTAGGGGATAAGCGATGACGAAAACTTCTGGAATTTTTCAAGAAATCTTGCGCTGGACAGCCAGTCGCTCTTGATCCGGAGATGCACCTGTTTTTCCAACCGATCTCTGGGAATTTCGCCCAAATCTTTCAGGCACGCTTTTCCAAGCGCGGCGGCATTGAAGCAGGTGGATTTCAGGTCGTGCTTCAGCCCGGCATAGTTGGCAATGCCGCCGCCCAGAGAATGCCCCGCGAGTTCCAGCGTAGCGCCCTTGGGCAAATGGCTCTTGATCTTCGCAACCAGTTGCTCTGCCTGACGGTAAGCCGGGGGTACACCGCCTGTCCCCGTAATCTGTCTGATGTTATTTTTCCATTGAACATCGGCCATGCCGGGTATGCCAGAGCCGGGAAATACCATAACGTATGTCGGCGATTTAGCCGGACTTTCGACTTTGCTGTGTATTTCAAAGTACAGCCCGGTTGAATTATCCTGAAAAGCGCCTTTTTCCTGATTGATTTTGCTGTACAAGCTGATGTCATTACCAAAGAGCGTGTTAAGCCGTGTTGAGGCCTGCGCAGATATTGCTTTTTCTTGGGCGTTGTCTTGACGGTGGTCTGTTTTAAATGCTGTAGATTCTGTTTCCTTAACAAACCTATAGACCGACCGGGTGTGATCGCGAATTTTTTCGAGGTCTCCCGGAGATATCGCTAGCGCTTCTCTTGTGTAGCTTTTCTGTGGCTTGACGCTCGAACTCTTGGCGGACGGTGTCGTGATGGGAGTACTTGTTTGCGGTGCGTTTGACGGGTGCGCATTCAATGATCCTGGTAGTGGCACCACGGACGCAGTGGGCTGATGTCGAGAACTACTCGACACCGAACCCTTGACCAATGTCGTCGATATAGGAATCTGTGGACGAGCTACATCGCTTATACGTGCCATGGCATGTCATCCGCCGATCAAGTAATCGTTTCAGTTTGTCTGAGATTCAACCTGTGCCGAGCCTCCCTGAGCGAGTGAAAAAAATTGTCTACGGTATTACTAAAGCTGATCGCATCGCTCGAGGGGATATGGAGGTTGTGGCACAAGGTAAGCATCGCAAACTCCGGATCCCAGGCAAGCCAACAACTTCCCAATGGACGCCCGAAGCGGTTCAGCTCCAGTGCGAAATACAAGTCGGCCTCTGGCAGGTCGGCAGAGACGGGACGCACGGGCGCATAGAAATAACAGACATCGCTGTTTTCAGGGACTTGGAGTGCGATGACGGTTTGGTCTTCTGCGGACAGCAGGGTCATTCCCTCCTCGTCGAGGTGACTTTCCGGCGCGCGTAGTGTTAACCAGTGATTGACCGTGTCAGCGTATGAATTCATAGGCGGCTCCACAGCAGCAGCTTCCACGCAAAGAGGGTTGAGCGCGGTCGGGTGCCGCTCCGGGGGCGAACCCCTGAATGGCATCGGTGTTTGCCGCGCATGGAGACTTGCTCGCGAACGATACGGATGGCTGCTCTGTCAGCAATATGAGACTTGCCGGATTCGTCGACCAGAAATTCAGTGCACTATGCAAAAAACCAACGGAGTTTTTTGAGGGGAATTCCATCAGGAAGAAGGGAGGGTCAGCAAGCCTCGGCGTGCTCGACCATCAGCTGTACCGACGTCCGGCCATTGAATTCATTAACGTCGAGCCGATAGGCCACCCGAGCGCGTTCCGGCAAGCCGTCGGCATGATTGAACCAGATAGCGTCGAACTGGCGACCATCTTTTTGCAGCATCAGTTTCAGATGTTTTTCTTTCAGTACTCGCTGATTCAGAACACGAAATTCATCACAAAACACGGGCGGCGGGAAGCCCTGTCCCCAGACATGGGTATCGAGCAGTCGGATGAATTCGAGACTGAAACAATCCGCTTCCAGCGGACCGTCGGTTTCCAGCACTTGTTCCAGCGCTGCCGGGCTCAGCCATTCGCGGCCGACTGTTTCGAAGGCCTTGGCGAATGCCAGGAAGTCTGCTTCGCGCAGCGACAGGCCGGCGGCCATTGCATGCCCGCCGAATTTATCGATCAGGTCAGGCGCTCGCTTGTAAACAAGGTCCAACGCATCGCGCAAATGAAATCCGGGAATCGATCGTCCCGATCCCTTGATCATGCCATCGCCCGCCGGCGCGAAAGTGATCGTCGGGCGATAAAACTTCTCTTTCAGCCGGGAAGCGACGATGCCGATGACGCCCTGATGCCATGCCGGGTTGAACAGCGTCAGGGTTGCGCTGGCCTGCGGGTCGATGGTGTCCAGCGATGCCAGCGCGGCCTCTTGCATGCCCGCTTCGATATCGCGGCGCTCGCGGTTCATGGTATCGAGCTCGCGCGCAAGGGTCATGGCCTTGGAAAGATCGTCGGTCAGCAGACATTCAATACCCAGTGACATGTCAGACAGGCGGCCGGCAGCGTTCAGTCGGGGGCCAGCAGTGAAGCCGAGGTCGGTGGCGCTGGCTTTGCGGATATCGCGTGAGGCGACCGAGAACAATGCGGTGATGCCGGCATGGGCTCGGCCCTCGCGCATGCGTCGCAAGCCTTGCGCCACCAGAATGCGGTTGTTTGCATCCAGCTTTACCACGTCAGCCACCGTGCCTAATGCGACCAGATCAAGTAGCGCGTCTAGCCGCGGTTGATTACTTGCATCGAAATGTCCGCGCGCGCGCAGTTCTGCCCGCAGCGCCAGCAGCAAGTAGAACATCACGCCGACACCGGCCAGATGTTTGCTCGGAAATCCGCAGCCAGGCTGGTTGGGATTCACGATCACGGTGGCGTTGGGCAGTGCATCGCCGGGCAGGTGGTGATCGGTAATCACCACATCAATGCCGCGACGCCTCGCCTCGGCGACACCAGCGATGCTGGCGATCCCGTTGTCGACGGTGATGATGATGTCGGGAGATTTTTGTTGCGCGGTCAATTCAACGATGTCGGGCGTCAGCCCATAGCCGTATTCGAAACGATTCGGGACGATGTAATCAATCGTCGCGCCCATCGATTGCAAACCTCGGACGGCGACGGCGCAGGCGGTCGCGCCATCGCAGTCATAGTCGGCGACCACGGTGAATTTTTTTTGCTGTGCGATGGCATCAGCGATGAAGCGAGCGGCTTGTTGAACGTGCGTCAGCTGAACGGGGGCAATCAGTGCATTGAATTCGTTGGAGAGCTCACTGATGGCGCTCAGCCCGCGTGCGGCCATCAGCCGGGCCAGCACGGGATGCAATCCCTGTTGGGCAAGCATCTCTGCATTGCGGGCCGAGAACTGGCGAACGGCGATCCGGGTCATGAGGCGAGGCGTGACAGCGAAGGAGAGAGCCAAAATTTTCTCATGCTCGAGCGACGCGCGCTCCATAGGTCGAGTCGTTGTCCATCGCTGAGCACCAGCCTGATTTCATCGAGTTCGCCGGCGATGAGTTGCTCTTGCGCCGGAGCGATATGCTTTTCTTCCAGTTGCCGCATCTGTTGCAGCCAGCCCGACCAGTCCTCGGCGAGCGCCAGCGGCGTCAGCGCATCGATCAGTCGCCAGTCTTGCTGGGAGCGGGACGCCTCGCGGCCTTGCGCCATTAGCCGGGCCAGCAGCTGGTTACCGATTGCGGTTTGTTCATGATCAGAGGCGCCCCACAGCCACAGCGCGTTCACGCGCAGATCGCCTCGGTCCTCACGTTCAAGGTTGAGTGCATGCTGATGCCAGAGCATCTGTACTTCATTGTGCAGGCGTCGCCAGTCGCGCGCAGCAGCGCCGCTGGGCTGCCACACATCGATATTGTGTCCGCAGGCGGCGTCGGGCGTGCAGGTTCTGAGATCTGACCAGGCATTGGCGAGCGCGAACCAGTAATGGGCATTACCGTAGACCAGCTCAAGGTTCTGTTCCGCGAACAAAGGCTGAACAGCCCGGAACAATGTTTGTCCTTCTTCGGCGCTGAGCGGCAAACAGCGGTGATCGGTCAGCACCAAATGATCTCGGGCGACATGCAGATGCACCGGCTGCACGATAAACCATGACCCGGAGGGCAGCGAACCACCTAGCGCCTTCATCAGCGCGTGCGCCAGCGGCGGGCTGTTGTCGTCGTGATGGCCACTCAGCCAGCGTTCATGCGGCAGGCAGGCGCTGAACGCCGGATTCACGATCCGCTCGACCCGTCTCGCACGCGCCAATAGCTTGGCCAGCGCGGGCAGATTCAACGATGAGAGCAGATCTCGAGCGAGAGCGTGGGGCGGCAGAGCGAAGGGGATAACCAGCGTCAGGGAAGACATACCGAACATTGTAGGCGATTGCCCTTTGACTATGGCAAACTGCCGGCTTTGCAAGGCATTTGCGAGTCATCGGCCGGAAACATTGCTGACCGCATTGTTGATCACTTTGTCGATCTCGTTGTTGACTTCTCTGCCGATTTTATTGCCGATCCCTCAGGAGCTGCTGCTTGTCCCGGTTGCATGATCTGCCTTTTGAATGGACCATCGGCCTGCGTTACACCCGCGCGGGGCGGCGCAGTGCGCGTGACAGTTTTATCTCGTTCATCTCGCTGATCTCGATGGCAGGCATTGCGCTGGGCGTTGCCGCGCTGATCGTGGTGCTATCCGTGATGAACGGTTTTCAGAAAGAGGTACGCGACCGCATGCTGTCGGTACTGGCGCATGTGGAAGTGTTCGATGCGTCAGGCAGCTTGCCGGATTGGCAGGCGACGGCGGCGGAAGTGAGCCGGCATCCGCGGGTGCGCGGCGCCGCGCCGTATGTGGAAGCACAGGCCATGGTCACGCGCGAGGATACCGTGCGCGGTATCATGGTTCGCGGCATCCTGCCAGAGCAAGAGCCCAAGGTGTCGGACGTCGCCGCACAGATCGTGGCGGGCAAACTTGCCGATCTGCGTCCAGGTGAATTCAATATTGTGCTCGGCAGCGCGCTGGCGCGCAGCCTGCGCTTGCAGCTCGGCGACAAGATCACGCTGATCGCGCCGCAGGGCCAGGTGACCCCCGCGGGTGTGCTGCCCCGTCTGAAGCAGTTCAGTGTGGTCGGCGTGTTCGAGGCGGGGCATTACGAATACGATTCCTCGCTGGCCTTCATCCATATGAAAGACGGCGAGACGCTGTTCCGGCTCACCGGGCCGTCGGGTCTGAGATTACGCGTAGCTGACATGCAGCGCGCGCCGGAAGTGGCCGCGGAGTTGGCGGCCAGCTTGCCGGGGAATCTGTACATTCGCGACTGGTCGCAGCAGAACCGCAACTGGTTCGCCGCCGTGCAGACTGAAAAGCGGATGATGTTCATCATCCTCACATTGATCATTGCGGTAGCGGCATTCAACCTGGTGTCGACGCTGGTGATGACGGTCACTGACAAGCAGGCGGACATTGCCATCCTGCGCACGCTGGGTGCTTCGCCTGCGTCGATCATGAAAATATTCGTCATTCAGGGCGCACTGGTCGGTCTGCTGGGCACAGGCATCGGCGTGCTGCTCGGCGTGCTAGTCGCATTGAATGTCGATGTGATCGTGCCTTTCATCGAATCGGTATTCAACGTACAGTTTTTGCCGCGCGATATTTACCTGATCAGTGCGCTGCCTTCTGATTTGCGCTGGCCGGACGTCTGGCAGATCGGTGGCATGGCGGTGTTGCTGGCGTTTCTGGCGACCTTGTATCCCAGTTGGCGTGCGGCGCGCGTGCGTCCTGCTGACGCTCTGCGACACGAGTAGGCGCTGAACATGAACACTTCCCCCAATACCGTGTTGTCCTGTTCGCGCCTCGGCAAGCGTTTTGCGCAGGGTCGGGACAGCCTGACCGTGCTGTCGAATATTGATTTGTCGGTGGCGCGCGGTGAGCGGGTCGCGATCGTGGGTGTGTCCGGCTCGGGCAAGTCCACGCTGCTGCACCTGCTCGGTGGTCTGGATACGCCGAGTAGTGGTGAGGTGAGCCTGCTGGGTCAGCCGCTGGGCCGCTTATCCGAAGCGGCGCGCGGCGAGTTACGTAATCGCTCGCTGGGCTTTGTCTATCAGTTCCATCACCTGCTGCCGGAATTTTCCGCGCTGGACAACGTCGCCATGCCCTTGCTGATACGTCGCATGCCGAGCGCCGAGGCGCGCGCCTGTGCTGCAGAGTTGCTGTCGCGCGTGGGTCTTGCCGAACGCTTGTCGCATGTGCCCGGCGAGTTATCCGGCGGCGAACGTCAGCGGGTGGCGCTGGCCCGAGCGCTGGTCACGCAACCGGCCTGTGTACTGGCGGATGAACCGACGGGCAATCTCGACAGGCACACCGCTCAGCAGGTGTTCGCACTGATGCTGGAGCTCTCGCAGACATCGGGCACGGCCTTTGTGATCGTCACGCACGACGCCGATCTTGCACAACGCTGTGACCGGGTGCTCCGTCTGTCGCAAGAAGGTTTGTCCGCTGACGCCGGCTGAACGCAACGAACAGCATGCTGGTCGATAGTCATTGCCATCTCGACGCATCAGAGTTCGTCGATACCGCACTCCATGTTGCGGCGAAGGCGGCAGCCCAAGGGGTGCAGTGGATCGTGATCCCGGCTGTGGAGCGCGCGAATTTCAATGCCGTGCGCTCGCTCGCGCATCAGTTTGCTGGCGGTGTCTACGCACTGGGTATACACCCGATGTACGTTGCCTCCGCCTCGGAGGCAGATCTGATCACGCTGCGTGAGCAGGCCGAGGCCGCCATGACCGATCCGCGCTTTATCGCCATTGGCGAGATCGGTCTGGATTTTTTCATCCCCTCGCTGCGTGAGGGCGCGTTGCGCGACAAGCAGGAATTTTTCTACATCGAACAATTGAAGATCGCGCGCGATGCCGGTTTGCCCGTGATACTGCATGTGCGCCGATCTCAGGATACCCTGCTCAAGCATCTGCGCCGCATCCGGGTCAGCGGTGGTTTGGCGCATGCATTCAATGGCAGCGAGCAGCAGGCACATGCTTTCATCGACAGGGGCTTTGTGCTGGGCTTTGGCGGCGCGATGACCTTTACGCGCGCGTTGCAGATACGCCGGTTGGCAGCGTCGCTGCCACCAACCGCACTGGCGCTCGAAACGGACGCGCCAGACATTTCTCCTTCGTGGCTGCACCCGGCACCTAACAGCCCGGAGCAGCTTCCCGCAATTGCAGCGGTGCTGGCCGAGTTGCGCGGCCGGCCTGTGGCAGAGATCGCGCGGCAGACGACAGACAATGTCGCGCGCGTGCTGCCCCGCCTTGGCAGCCTGATGATGGCCTGATTGCGCGCGTTATCGTTGGGCTTGCTGGCGGGTATGCTCTGGCTGCAGAGCTGTGCGGTGCTGCCTGATGAGCGCGTGTTGCTGGCCCTGTGCGTTGCATCCCTGTTGGTTGCAGTGGCAGCGATACTCGTCGGTAGTCGACTGGTTCGTCATCGCTGGTTGTTGAACTTGCTCGCCTTCATGCTGGTCGGTAGCCTGCTGGGCGCTGGCTGGTCGGGCCTGCTAGCGCAACATCGATTGCAGCACCGTTTGCCGCCATCGCTGGAAGGGCGCGACATCACGGTCTTGGGGGAGGTACGCGGCTTACCTGACGTCAGTCGCTCGGGCACGCGATTCCGGTTGCATCCCATCAGCGCGAATCTTCCCGAGGGCGGTCACGTGGCACTGCCCGGCGATCTATCACTGAGCTGGTACGCAGAGGAGGGAACGATTGCTCCGGTGCTCCGGTCTGGTGAGCGATGGGCGTTGACGGTGCGTCTGAAGCGTCCACATGGACTGATGAATCCGTCTGGCTTCGATGCCGAAGCATGGATGCTGAATGAAAACCTTCGTGCCACCGGTTATGTCCGGCCCGCAGGCGGGCAGCGAATCGCTGCTGCGCCGGAGTGGTGGCAATCTCCGGGCGCTGCCATCGACAATCTGCGCGCGACGATCCGAGAAAAATTGCAGCATACGCTCAGTGACAAAGCGTATGCGGGCGTGATTGTCGCGCTAGTGGTGGGTGATCAGCGAGCGATCGACCAGAAAGACTGGGATGTCTTTGCGAAAACCGGTATTGGTCATCTGGTGTCGATCTCGGGTCTGCACATTACGATGATCGCCGCCCTGGTGGCTGCGTTGTTTCACTGGGGTTGGCGGCATTCCTTTTTTACGCATGCGGCACTGCCGTTGCGACTGCCCGCGCAAAAGGCTGCAGTGGTGGCGGGCTTCATTGCGGCATGGTGCTATGTGGCGCTGGCAGGTTTCGGCATTCCGGCGCAGCGCACCCTGCTGATGCTGGGTGTGGCGAGTGCGGCGCTGTGCAGCGATCGCACGCCCTCGGTGTCGCAGGTGCTGGCCATTGCGCTGATCGTGGTGCTGCTCGCCGATCCCTGGAGCGTGCTGTGGCCGGGATTCTGGTTATCGTTTGTCGCGATTGCTTGCATCCTCTTCGCGTCGGTGGGGCGAGCGCGTGGGGCAACTCCGGCCATCCTGCCGACACAGCCCCAGATGCTCGGCGGCCGCCTGGCGTCACTCTGGGCAGCCGCGCACACGCAATGGGTGGTGACGCTCGGCCTGCTCCCCCTGACGCTCGTCTGGTTCGCGCAGGTGTCGCTGATCAGTCCCTTGGCTAACGCCGTCGCTATTCCACTGGTGAGCTTTGCGGTAACACCTTTGTCGCTGCTGGGCAGTGTGATGCCAGCGCCCTGTGCGGGCTTTCTCTTGAGCACGGCTCATGCGCTGTTGGCCTGGCTCGCCGACTGGCTGCGCTGGCTGGCCGCTGCCGATTGGGCGCTGTGGCAGGCGCCTCAGCCTGGCTGGGGCGTGTTTGCGCTGGCGACCGTTGGCGTACTGTGGGCACTAGGCCCCAGGGGCTGGCCGCTGCGCTGGACGGGATTGCTCGCTCCGCTACCACTACTGCTGGCGCAACCGGAGGCGCCGTCGCGGGGTTTCTGGGTGACGGCCTTCGATATCGGGCAGGGCAACGCGCTGCTGGTAGAGACACCGAATCACCGCTTGCTATACGACAGCGGTCCGGCGTTTTCTGCCGAGTCTGACGGCGGCAGCCGTGTGTTGTTGCCGTATCTGCGAGCGCGCGGCATTCATTCGTTGGATGCGCTGATGATCTCGCACAGTGATCAGGATCATTCCGGCGGTGCACGCTCGCTCTGGGAGGGCGTGCGCGTTGGCTGGCTGAGTTCTTCTTTGTCAGCAGCCCACCCGTTGCTGGCCGGATCGCCGCCGCATGTGGCCTGCCGCACCGGACAAAGCTGGGAATGGGATGGTGTGCGCTTCGAGGTGCTGCATCCGACGGCGGATACCTTGAACGACCGCAAACGATTTGCGGTGCGCCCCAATGCGCTGAGCTGCACGCTGAAAATCAGCTACCGAGAGCGGGCCGTGCTGCTGACTGGCGATATCGAAGCGCCGCAGGAAAGGGCGCTGCTAGAGAGGGCACGTTCGGCCTTGCACGCCGATGTGCTATTGGCGCCGCACCATGGCAGCGGTACCTCATCGACCGCAGAGTTTCTCGATGCAGTGCGTCCGTCCGTGGCGATTTTTCAGGTCGGTTATCGCAACCGTTACCGTCATCCCAAGGGCGAGGTGATGGATCGCTATCAGGCGCGCGACATCCTCCCACTGCGTACGGATCAATCCGGTGCTGTGCGCATTGAGGTTGATGAAACGCTGCGCATACAGCGTTACCGCTGCGAGCGCGCGCGTTACTGGTTCACCGAGTCATGTGTCCAACCGTCTGGTAGCGATTGATCATGACTTGCGAAATATTCAAGGCCAGCGTCCGGCAACATGCCAGCATCCACCGTCTGAGACGAGGCGTGGATGAGAAGACAATTCATCGGTGGGTGGCTGATGGCAATGGCCATGCTGCTGCCGTTGCCTGCCTTTGCCTGGGCCGGCGAGGATATGCAGACGTTTTTCGAGCGCGGCCGGGCGAGCACGGTGGTGGACGTCGACAACGACACGCTGCTGCTTACGGGTTCGGATCGTTTTTACACGAGCGGGCTTCGGCTGTCGCGAAACTACCGTCTGCCCAGCGACGATGGCTGGGAGTCGATGGGTTGGCGCATGGGACAGCAGTTGTACACCGCATCGAGCATACGGCGCCTGCCGGCGGAATTGGCCGCGCTCGACCATCCTTACGCCGGCTGGCTGTATGCCGGGCTCACTTACCGTCGCGAGGCGAGCGATGGCAGCGAGATTGCTTACGGGCTGGATATCGGTTGTCTCGGCCCCTGCGCCGGCGGCGAGTGGTCGCAGGAGAGCCTGCACCGCGCAATGCACCAGCCGCGACCAGCGGCATGGAGCACGCAGATCGGCACCGAGGCGGGCGCCGTCGTGATGGTGGGCGCGCGAGGTCCGTATCGGTCGCTGGGGTCGCAGATGGATCTGCGGCCGGGAGTGGCTGCCCGATTAGGTAATATTTTTACGGATGTGAGCGCCGAGGCGACGCTGCGCGCCGGCCAATTGCGCGGCGATCTGCAAGGCAGCGGCGTCTACGGTTTTTTTCGTCTGGCCGCGCGAGCGGTTGCCCACGACGCTACCTTGCAGGGCGGCTGGCTCACCGGTACCGAGGCTCGCACGGTCAGTCCGAAACGCCTGACTGGCGAGGCGGAGCTCGGCATGCAATGGCAATCGCCGCAGTGGGCACTGCGCATTTCGGTCATCAGGCGCAGCAATGAAATCAAAGGTCTGAGTGAGTCGCTGGGACAGCAGGATTTTCTGCGACTGTCCATCGCATTCACCCGCTGAAAACTCGTCGAGAGTGTGCGATTCTTTGCGGTATAATTCGAATTTCACGCTAGTGCCTTTCGGCATATCCTGCAATGACCAAGTTTGTATTTGTCACTGGCGGCGTCGTGTCTTCCCTCGGCAAAGGGATTGCTGCAGCGTCTCTCGCCGCGATCCTTGAGTCGCGCGGCCTCAAAGTCACTCTCCTCAAGCTGGACCCCTATATCAACGTCGACCCCGGAACGATGAGCCCGTTCCAGCACGGCGAAGTGTTTGTCACTGACGACGGCGCTGAAACCGATCTCGATCTCGGCCATTATGAGCGCTTCATCAGCGCGCGCATGAAGAAAGTCAACAACTTCACCACCGGACAGATCTATGAATCCGTGATCCGCAAAGAACGTCGCGGCGAGTATCTGGGCAAGACCGTGCAGGTGATTCCTCATATCACCAACGAGATTCAGGAATTCATTCATCGCGGTGCCGAAGGGTTTGACGTGGCGATCGTCGAGATCGGTGGCACCGTCGGCGACATCGAGTCCTTGCCTTTCCTTGAGGCGGCAAGACAGATGTCATTGCGCTCGGGTCGCAATAGCGCTGCCTTTGTTCATCTGACCTTGGTGCCGTATCTGGTATCCGCAGGCGAACTCAAGACCAAGCCAACCCAGCACAGCGTGCAAAAGCTGCGCGAGATCGGTATTTCACCAGATGCACTGCTGTGCCGCGCCGACCGTCCCATTCCGGATGACGAGCGCGCGAAGATTTCGTTGTTCTCGAATGTGCAGGAAGAGGCGGTGATCTCGGTGTGGGATGCTGACACCATCTACAAGATACCGCAGATGCTGCATGACCAAGGGCTTGATCGCATCATCTGCGAGAAGCTGCAGATCGAGGCCCGCCCAGCCGATCTGTCGATGTGGAGCCGTCTGGTCGATTCGCTCCAGCATCCCAAACATGAAGTCAATATTGCGATGGTCGGCAAGTACGTCGATCTGACCGAATCCTACAAATCCCTGACTGAGGCGCTTCGTCACGCCGGCATTCATACCGAATCGCGGGTGAACATCGAATACGTGGACTCGGAAGACATCGAGGCCAAAGGCGCTGGCAGCTTGTCGAAGTTTGACGCCATCCTGGTGCCGGGCGGTTTCGGCAAGCGAGGTGTGGAAGGAAAGATCGCCGCGGCGCGCTATGCGCGTGAAGGCAAGGTCCCGTATCTGGGCATATGCCTCGGCATGCAAGTGGCACTGATCGAGTATGCGCGGAACGTGGCCGGTCTCAAGAACGCCAATTCGACCGAATTCGATCCGAGCACCGAAAACCCTGTGGTGGCGCTGATCACGGAGTGGCAGAACCATGATGGCGTGATCGAGCGACGCGATGCGAATTCCGATCTGGGCGGCACGATGCGGCTCGGCGCGCAGACCTGTGCGGTGAAGCCGGGTACGCTTGCGGCAGACATCTACGGCGCCGAGGTCACCGAGCGTCACCGTCACCGCTACGAAGCCAATAATCATTATCTCGATCGCGTTGAAAAAGCCGGGCTCGTCGTGTCTGCTCGCACGCCGCACGAGGCGCTGTGCGAGATCATGGAGCTGCCCCGTAGTGGCGAGCATGCGCACCCTTGGTACATGGGCGTCCAGTATCACCCCGAGTTCAAGTCCACGCCCCGCGATGGTCATCCGCTGTTTATCTCGTTCATCAAGGCCGCGCTGGCGCACAAGGAAGCCGCCGGGCAGAGGAAGGCTGCATGAAACTGTGCGGATTTGATGTCGGGCTCGATCAGCCGTTTTTTCTGATCGCCGGCCCCTGTGTGATCGAGTCCGAGCAGATGGCGCTCGATACCGCAGCGCAGCTCAAAGAAATTACCTCGGCACTTGGCATGCCTTTCATTTATAAATCCTCCTTCGACAAGGCCAATCGTTCCTCAGGTTCGTCCTTTCGCGGGCTGGGCATGGAAAAAGGTTTGCAGATACTAGCCACCGTGAAGCAAAAGGTCGGCGTGCCGGTGCTGACCGACATTCACGAGATCGATGAAATCCAACCCGTTGCGGCAGTGGTGGATGTGTTGCAGACGCCGGCCTTCCTGTGTCGGCAGACAGATTTTATCCGTGCGTGCGCGCAATCCGGCAAGCCGGTCAATATCAAGAAAGGCCAATTCCTCGCGCCAGGTGACATGAAGAATGTGATCGACAAGGCGCGCGATGCAGCGCGCGAAGCAGGCTTGCCGACCGATGTATTCATGGCCTGCGAGCGTGGTGTTTCCTTCGGCTACAACAATCTTGTCTCCGACATGCGCTCGCTGGCAATCATGCGCGACACAGGGTGCCCGGTGGTGTTCGATGCCACGCACTCGGTACAGTTACCGGGTGGTCAGGGCACCTCGTCGGGCGGTCAGCGTGAATTTGTGCCGGTGCTGGCGCGTGCAGCGGTGGCAGTGGGTATCTCTGGTTTATTCATGGAGACGCATCCAGATCCGGCCCATGCGAAGTCCGACGGGCCGAATGCGGTGCCGCTCAATCGCATGCGCGAGCTGCTGACCAGTCTCGCAGCGCTGGATCGCGTAGTAAAGAAAACTCCGTTCCTTGAAAACGATTTCTGAAGAATTTTTTTCAGCCCTGCCGCGCATCATCGGCGGCGGGGATGCCAAACAAAAACAATCTGTTCTGGAGAAATGAATGAGTGCAATCGTTGACATCATTGGCCGCGAGATTATCGACTCCCGCGGTAACCCCACCGTCGAGTGCGACGTGCTGCTGGAATCCGGCGTGATGGGACGCGCAGCCGTACCCTCGGGCGCATCGACCGGCTCGCGCGAGGCGATCGAGCTGCGCGATGGCGATGCAAAGCGCTACCTCGGCAAGGGTGTGCTGAGAGCCTGTGAAAACATCAACACGGAAATTTCCGAAGCCGTGATGGGGCTCGATGCGAGCGAGCAGGCGTTTCTTGATCACACCATGATCGACCTGGATGGCACCGATAACAAAGGCCGTCTGGGTGCGAATGCCATGCTCGCCGTCTCGATGGCGGTGGCCAAGGCCGCCGCGGAAGAGGCGGGCCTGCCGCTGTACCGCTACTTCGGGGGATCGGGCGCGATGCAGATGCCGGTGCCGATGATGAACGTGATCAATGGCGGTGCCCACGCCGACAACAATCTCGATCTGCAGGAATTCATGATCATTCCCGTCGGCGCACCCAGCTTCCGCGAAGCGATTCGCTACGGCGCCGAAGTCTTTCATCACCTCAAGAAGATACTGCACGACAAAGGGTTGACCACGGCGGTGGGTGACGAGGGCGGTTTTGCGCCGTCGGTGAAGAGCCATGAAGAAGCGATTCAACTGATTTTGCAGGCCATTGAAAAGGCCGGCTACGAGCCCGGGACTCAGATTGCGCTGGGACTTGATTGTGCGGCATCCGAGTTCTACAAGGATGGCAAATACCATCTCGATGGCGAAGGACTGGTGCTGTCTTCTGGCGATTTCACCAACCTGTTGTCCACCTGGTGTGACAAGTACCCGATTATCTCCATCGAAGATGGCATGCATGAGGGCGACTGGGACGGCTGGGCCACGCTGACCAAGGCGCTGGGCAAGAAGGTGCAGCTCGTCGGCGATGATCTGTTCGTCACCAACACCAAGATACTGCGTGAAGGCATACAGAAAGAGATCGCCAATTCCATCTTGATCAAGATCAACCAGATCGGCACGCTGACCGAGACCTTCGCCGCGATCGAAATGGCCAAACGCGCCGCATATACCGCCGTGATCTCGCACCGTTCCGGCGAAACTGAGGACTCCACCATTGCCGACATCGCCGTGGGCATGAATGCCTTGCAGATCAAGACGGGGTCCATGTCACGTTCGGATCGCATGGCGAAATACAACCAGTTGCTGCGTATCGAGGAAGATCTGGGCGATATCGCCAGCTACCCCGGTCGTCAGGCCTTCTACAATCTCAAGTAAGCAATGCGGGCTGCTGTGACCTCGCGGCCCGTTACCGCGTTTGCCAATACGATTACTGACACTACAGTGCGACTGATCCTCATCGTACTCACCGTGATGCTGATACTGATCCAGTACCCGCTGTGGCTGGGCAAGGGCAGCTGGCTTCGTGTGTGGGATTTGTCGCGGCAGCTCGATAGCGCGCTCGCCAAAGAGCAAGAGCTGAAAGACCGTAACGCGAAGCTCGCGTCTGAAGTACAAGACTTGAAGGAAGGCACAGGTGCGGTCGAAGAGCGCGCCCGCTATGAGCTGGGACTCATCAAGGACAACGAGGTCTTTGTACAGATTCTGGAGAGCGACAGCAAGAAAGTGTCGGCTGAGGCGGCTTCCAAACCTGCCGGAAAGTGATTTTGTCGCTGAGTTCTCAACGCTACTTGTTACAGTCCGTTGCACAGACCGTCGCACGGTCATCCCGGCGCAAGCCGGCCATCATGACTGAGCGGGCAGTGACGTGGTGCATCGGGCGCCGGTAGTGCGAGAAGATGGGGCCGGACTGTCGTCCGGATGACGAGTCAACCGCCACGCGTGCTGCAACACCGTCGTCCCCAGCGATGGTAGGCAAGTCCTTAATGCTGTCGGCCGCTCGGCAGCTGCACCGCATCCGAAATTGCATCAGAAGTAAACAACTGAGCGCAATCCACCGCATCGAAAGCATACTGCTGACCGCAGAAGTCGCAATCGATCTCCAGTTCGCCCAGATCAGCGATGGCCGAATCGACTTCTTCCTTGCCCAGCATTTTGAGCATGTTGCCGACTTTTTCGCGCGAGCAGCTGCAATGAAAGCTCGGGTGGCGAGGCTCGAACACGCGCACCGACTCTTCCCAATACAGCTTTTCCAGAAGGGTCATGATGTCAGTGCTCAGTAATTCCTTGTTGCTGACTGTCGAGGCTAGTGTGACGCTGCGATTCCAGGCATCGTCATCTGCATTGAGCTCTGAAGGCGCTAAGCCACCTTCATCGGGCAGTTTTTGCAGGAGCAAGCCGCGCGCGATGTGTTCGTCAGCGGCCAGCCAGAGCCGGGTGTCGAGCTGTTCCGAGCGCATCATGTAGTTTTCAATGACGGTCGCGACTGAGTCGCCGTCCAGCGAGACGATGCCCTGATACGCCTGCTGACCGGGCAATTTGTCCGCCGGATCCAGCGTGATCGCGAAGCGACCCTCACCGTGTTGGTTGACCAGTTGCTGGAGGCTCGCGTCATCGGCAATCGTTGTGTGCTCTTGCAGCTTGGCAGTTCCTCTGAGCCGCAGTGATGCATCGCATTCAACGACCAGCAACTGCACGGGACCGTCGCCATGAATCTGAAGGATGATCGAGCCGTTGAATTTGAGGTTGGCCGACAGCAGCGCAGCTGCAGCCATCATTTCGCCCAGTACCGTGCTGACGGCCGGCGGGTAACCGCGCAGCGCTTGCACCTGGCGCCAGGCGTCGGCGATCTCGACCAACTCGCCGCGCACGGGCGAGCGTTCCAGCATGAATCTTTGCAGGGTATCCAACTCAGTCTATCCGTTTCAGGTGCTTCTTGAAATGCGCGCCGCGCTCGGCGTAGGTCTGCGCGCTGCGACGCAAACCCTCTAGTTGTTCATCACTGAGCGTTCGCGCGACTTTTGCCGGTGAGCCTATGATCAGCGAATTATCGGGAAATTCTTTGCCCTCGGTGATGAGTGCGCCCGCACCGATGAGGCAGTTCTTTCCAATCTTGGCGCCGTTCAGCACCACCGCCTGGATCCCGATCAGGCAACCATCGCCTATCGTGCAACCGTGCAGCATGGCCTGATGACCGACAGTCACCCCTTTGCCTATCGTCAGCGGATAGCCTTTGTCGGTATGCAGCACCGTACCTTCCTGAATATTGCTGTAGTCGCCAACGTCGATCAATTCGTTGTCTCCCCGAATGGTCGCGCCGAACCAGATGCTGACGCTCTCGCCCAACCTGACTTTGCCGATCAGGGTGGCGGAGTCGGCGATGTACGCGGTCGGATGAATCTCGGGAATGTGATCGTCAAGCTGATAGATGGTCATGGGGATTGATTACAATGCGCGCTTCGCAATCCGCACATTTTACCTGCCATCCGATGAAGCTTCCCGAGACAAACCTTCCGGAAGATGCCGAACTGCGCGGGCAAGCGCTGGTGCTGCTGGTCGAGCGCGAGTCACTGCACAAGGCAGAGGGAACCCGGGCGTTGCGTCAGGCCTGGCAACAAGGGCTCGTGGCGCTTCGTGCCGAGGCATCGATCACTGGCGCCGCGATGACCACGGAGGACATTCCCGGACGACCGCCAAAGCCCGAGCTGGTGCCGCCGCGAGAAGTCAAGCAGCGCTCGATGGCAAGTACTGAGGGCAGGGCGGCACTGATTCATGCGCTTGCTCACATCGAGTTCAATGCAATCAATCTCGCGCTGGATGCGATCTGGCGCTATCCCGGTATGCCGCCTGACTTTTACATCGATTGGCTCAAAGTCGCCGATGAAGAGTCGCTGCATTTCATGCTGCTGTCCTCGCATCTGCAATCGCTGGGCTTTGCCTATGGTGACTTCAATGCGCACAACAGCCTGTGGGAGATGGCAGAAAAAACTGCCGGCGATGTTCTGGCGCGCATGGCCTTGGTACCGCGCACCTTGGAGGCACGTGGCCTCGATGCGACCCCCGGTGTGCGCAACAAACTGTCGCAGGTTGGCGACCTGAAGGCTGCCGAGATACTCGACATTATCTTGCGCGACGAGATCGGGCATGTGGAAATCGGTAATCGCTGGTATCGGTGGTTGTGCGAGCGGCGGGGCATTGAGCCCTTGTCAACCTATCGGGAATTGGCCCGACGCTACAAGGCGCCCTCACTCAAGGGCCCGTTCAATCGAGAGGCGCGCCGTGCCGCAGGTTTTACCGAGCTGGAATTGATGGATTTGGATCAGGGCGATTTGCCTCATCAGCAAACAACCCAGACAGACTTTGGATAAAAAGTCACTCCGCATAGTGCATTTTCTGAGTGCCCGACTCACAAGAATCGGTATACATTGAACAAGGCATATACCCCTGCTGGCCGTCATCAGCACGGCTCAGCACGGTGCGAAAAATCAGTCCACTAATCCGAGAAGGTGAAAAGATGAAGGGCGTCATTCCACAAGGCATTCCTCACGGTGTGACTAGTTTGCCAGCAGCTGAGATCACGGGACGACAGCGTTCGAACGCACAGGGAAAGACCGATTACCTGTCCAAACAACTAGGGCGACAGCGCGCATCGGCGGCGACGCATATTCAGCAAGCCAGTTCGTCGATCATATTAGGCAGCAACTCCGGAGGGCTTCGGAGCATCAAATCTCAATTGCCACTTGCGTCGCCCGAAGTTGCAAGAAATCCGCTAGCCCGGCCAGGAAGACTTGGGGGGCTCCCAATTCCTCAGAAATTCATCGGACCATTGGCTGAGCCGCAGTATGCTATGCCTATAACTCCCGTTACGATTCCGAAGCCGCAGAAAATAGAAATTACGAATTTGCTCTCCGCTAACCCTCAACAAGGGATACAAGTCAAATCACTCGAACTACACAGTTCAACTAACGTGCAAACAGTAAGGCTGGACACTCAACCCCTGCTCGGCAGTGGCAAGCTGAAAATGGGTTCGGCCTCTCAGCCAACAAACAATGAACAGGCATCCGATAACAGCGGTCATGGTCCACAGTTGGGCTCGAAGCGGCTAATCAGACCTCGGAGTGACGCAACGGCAGGGTCAACGTCACGCCTGAATCAATCATCCAAGCAGGCCTCCACCAATCATCCGTTGAACAGCGCTGCTGAGAGCAAGGCAGCGGCGACTAAAACCTTCTCCGGTCGCGTGATTGGTTGGAATCCCGAAGGCGTTCAACCCGATTCGGAAGTAATAGACAACGCGCTTCTGGAGACTCTCATCCTGAAAGAAGACTAAGAAGCTACGACAAAAAGCCACTGGCTCGGTTGGAAGTGTCGAACACAGCGCAGAGATGCGGTCAGGGCGCAGGAGGAGAGTCTGACTATTTCATGTCCGGTGTGAGACCGCACTGGCTTGCGAACCAGTGAACGTCTTTCAAAAGCGCTCATCGCGGTAAGCGGCTCAGCGATGTGGGCTCCAAGCCCCAAAATCACAAGAGTACCGCAACAACTGATCAGCGGCTGGTGACGCTGGTGTTTCCGCGTATGGTAGTGCGCTCTTCCTCCAGCAACCTCAGCACGCGCCGCTGCACTTTGCCTGTGGTGGTCATAGGCAGTGCCTCGATGAACTCGATCTCTTTCGGATACTCGTAGGGGGCCAGCAGTCCACGCACATGCTGCTGCAGCTCGGCGATCAGTTGTGCATCTGCCTGTTCGCCGCGCGGTGTGCCCTCGATAAGCACCACGAAGGCCTTCACCAGATTGCCGCGCTCATCATCGGGTTTTGGCACTACCGCCGCATTGGCCACGGCAGGATGTTTGACCAGACAGTTTTCTATTTCCGACGGGCCGATGCGATAGCCTGCCGCCTTGAACATGTCGTCCGCACGTCCCCGATACCAAAGATAGCCATCGGCATCGATTTCGGCGAGATCGCCGGTGCGCAGCCAGTCACCGCTGTATTTTGCGGCAGTCGCCTCGGGATTGTTCCAGTAGCCGATGAAGAGCACCGGGTCAGGATGACCATGAATATCTTTGCGGTGCAGCGCGACTTCGCCGGTGCCGCCGGCACGCACGCGCTTGCCATCGTCATCGATCACCGCAACCCGATGACCCGGATAGGGACGGCCCATGCTGCCGGGGCGCGCCGGCCAGCGCTCTGCGCTGTTGCCGACGATGTAGTTGGCCTCGGTCTGTCCGAACATTTCATTGACGGTCACGCCCAGCGCCTCGCGCGTCCAGTTGAACACCGTGTCACCGACTGCCTCACCGGCGCTCATGATTGCGCGAAGCTTCAGGTCGTACTGCCGGCGCGGCTCGGGTACGGCCTTCATCATCAGCTTCAGCGCGGTGGGGAACAGGAAGCTGTTGGTCACTCGGTATTTTTCCATCAGACGAAACGCAAGCTCTGCCGAGAAGCGCGCACGGCTGGCGACAATCGGCCGTCCGAAATAGAGCGTCGGCAGCAATGCATCCATCAGTCCGCCAGTCCATGCCCAGTCCGCGGGAGACCAGAACACATCATCATCTTTGGGGAACCAGTTTTGTGAAGCGACGAAGCCGGTCAGGTTGCCGATCAGTGCCGATTGCGGCATCAGCGCGCCCTTGGGTGAGCCCGTGGTCCCGCTGGTGTAGATCAGCAGCGCGGGGTCGGTGGCGCGCGTGCCGACGGGCGTGAAGCGATCTGACTGCGCTTGCATCGCTTCCTGCCAAGCGATCGCACGCGGCGCATGGGCATCGACTGAAATCACATGCTTGAGGCGCGGGCAGCGCGCACGCACGCTGGCAATATTCGGCAGCCCGGCCTGATCGACAATCACCACCGAGGCTTCGCTATCCTGCAGGCGGTATTCCAGCGCATCCGGGCCGAACAGCACCGACATCGGCATGGCAATCGCCCCGAGCTGATGGCAGGCGATGTGCGCGACCGCGACTTCGGGACGCTGCGGCATCACGATGGCGACGCGTGCTCCGCGCGACACATTGAGCGATTGCAGCAGATGGGAAAGCCGATTGGCCTCGCGCTGCAGCTCGGCATAGGTGACGATGCGATCGCCCGCGATCTCGTCATCGACATAGATCGCGACGCGGTTGCGCTGACGGGCCCAGCGCGCGCAGCACCAGTCGGCAATATTGAAATCCTGCGGAACATGCCAGCGAAACTCGCGGTAGAGCGTGTCGTACTGGTCTGTGGCGGTCTGGGCCGACATGTCTGTCCCCTTATAATGGTCGCGCGATGCTACCGTCAGCCCCGGCCGCTGGCAAGCACCCGACAATCGCCGATCCTGAAGCCCGATGTACTCGCCAAACATACCATCACGCTCCGAATTCCTCTCCCTGCGCGGGCTGCGCATGCATGTGCGGCACTGGGGACGTGAGGGCGCGCCAAGATTATTCATGCTGCATGGCTGGATGGATGTGTCGGCCTCGTTCCAGTTTGTTGTCGATAGCTTGGCGGGTGAGTGGCATGTGATTGCGCCGGACTGGCGCGGCTTTGGACTGACTGACCGCAGCGACGCGGGCTGCTATTGGTTTCCCGACTACCTCGCTGACCTCGAAGCGCTTCTCGATCACTATGCAGGTAATCAAGCGATTGATCTGATTGGCCACAGCATGGGCGCCAACATCGCCGGCCTGTACGCGGGCGTGCGTCCGCCCCGTGTCGCGCGCCTGATCAACCTGGAAGGTTTTGGTTTGCCTACCACGCAGGCGAGGATGGCGCCGGGACGATACGCGAAGTGGCTGGATGAGTTGCGTGCGCCACCCGCGATGCGAGCTTATGCCAGCCGCGACGAAGTCGCCGCGCGCCTGATGAAAACTAATCCGCGCATCTCGCTGCAACGGGCTCAGTTCCTCGCGGGGTACTGGGCTGCGCCAGATGAGCAGGGCACATGGCAGATACTTGGCGATCCGGCGCACAAGATCACCAACCCCGTGCTGTACCAGACCGAGGAAGTCTTGGCTTGCTGGGAAAAAATCACCGCGCCGGTGCTGTGGGTCGAGGCGGACAACACCGATATCTGGCGCTGGATGGGCGAGAAATCTCAGGCGCGCGCCGAGATTGACCGTCGTCGCGCCTGCATTCCCGACGTCCGGACGGCGATCATCACTGACGCTGGGCACATGCTGCATCACGACCAGCCGGAGGCGTTGGCGCGACTGATCGAAGAATTCCTCTCTTGATCCGGCGCCGGCGGAGAGCACCGCAGGCGCGTACAATCTCGCTCATACACCTGCAAAGTTTTCCATGCTGAACGCCGATCTGCATTGCCATTCCAATGTCTCCGATGGAACCTTGTCGCCCGCTGCGCTGGCGGCGCGCGCGCACGCGAATGGCGTGGATGTCTGGGCGCTGACGGATCATGACGAGCTGGGCGGGATCACCGAGGCCCGCGAGGCAGCCGGCGACCTCGGACTGCGCTTTGTGGCCGGTGTCGAGATCTCGATCACCTGGGCCGGAAAGACCGTGCACATCGTGGGTCTGGGTATTGATGAGACTCATCCGGATCTGCGCGAGGGTCTCGCCTCGGTGCGCGGCGGCCGCGAGGCACGCGGCCGGGAGATCGCGGCCCAGCTTGATGCCGCAGGCATTCCGGGTGCTTTCGAGGGGGCGATGAAGTATGCGGATAACCCGGAGCTGCTGGGGCGCACGCACTTTGCGCGCTTTTTGGTGGAAGCCGGTGTGCGAAACACGGTCTCGGAAGTGTTCCAGAGCTATCTGGTTGAAGGCAAGCCCGGCTTTGTGCCGCATCGCTGGGCGACGCTGGAGGAATCGGTGCGCTGGATACGTTCTGCCGGCGGGCGCGCTGTGATTGCGCATCCTGGGCGCTACCCATTTGACGATATGCAACTTGGCGCCATGATCGATCAGTTTCGCTCGTTGGGCGGCGAGGGCATTGAAGTTATCACGGGCAGTCATGCGCCTCACCAGTATGCCGAGTATGCCCGGCTGGCAGAGAAGAATGGTTTGCTGGCATCACGCGGTTCCGATTTTCACGGGCCCGAAGAGTCACGCGCTGATCTGGGAAGCTTGCCGCACTTGCCGGCAGGTTTGACGCCCGTCTGGCATGATTGGGTGCTGTAACCCCGGATCGGGAAGGGGTATTTCCGCTTGAAATGAGATTCGCCAGCCCCATATTGCCGACAGTCAGCGCAGAACGGCAGTCTTCCTTCGCTGGCCGTCTACCTCATTGAAGCGTCTCAGGGAGAGCTGTTCATGAAAAGAATTGTGCTGTTCGTACTGACCAATGTCGCCGTGATGGTGGTGATGTCGGTCGTGCTGTCGGTGCTTGGACTGGATCGCTATTTGCACGCACAAGGTTTGAACCTTGGCGGCTTGCTGGCGTTTTCCTTGGTGGTCGGTTTCACGGGCTCCATTTTTTCGCTGCTGATCAGCAAACCGATGGCCAAGTGGTCGACCGGTGCGCAGGTGATCGAGCAACCGGCAAACTCGACCGAACTCTGGCTAGTGGATACCGTGCGCCGTCTGGCCACCCAGGCAGGAATCGGCATGCCCGAGGTGGCCGTGTATGAGGGCGAACCGAATGCGTTCGCGACGGGCGCCAATCGCAATGATGCGCTGGTGGCGGTGTCGACCGGGCTGCTGCAGAACATGACCCGCGAGGAGGTCGAGGCAGTCCTGGGTCATGAGGTCGCGCACATCGCCAATGGCGACATGGTGACCATGACCCTGTTGCAGGGCGTGGTGAATACCTTTGTCGTGTTTCTGTCGCGCGTGGTCGGCTATCTGGTCGACCGCTGGCTGTCACGCGACGGTGAGCAATCGACCGGTATTGGCTACATGGTCACGGTGATCATTTGCCAGATCGTATTTGGCCTGCTGGCATCGATAATCGTTGCATGGTTCTCGCGCCAGCGCGAATTCCGTGCGGATGCCGGTTCCGCTCAGCTGTTGGGCAGCAAGCGGCCGATGATCAACGCGCTGGCAAGGTTGGGTCAGATGCATGAAGCTTCATTGCCGCAGTCGGTGGCAGCTTTGGGTATCAATAAATCTGCGGGGGTGATGGAGTGGTTCGCTAGCCATCCGCCAATCGAAGAGCGGATTGCAGCGCTGCAGCAATCCTGATCGTCTCGCGAAGATTCTTTGTCAGGCGACGGCCTCGGCCGTCGCCATTTATTTTTTTATGAGCCAGTACTTTCAGATTCATCCGGATAACCCTCAGCTCCGTCTGATCCGGCAGGCGGCGCAGATCGTCGATGGCGGTGGGCTGCTGGCGATACCGACTGACTCGAGCTATGCGCTGGTCTGTCATCTGGACGACAAGTCGGCGGTTGAAAAGATGCGCCGCATCCGTGGTGTCGATGATCGACATCACCTGACGCTGCTGTGTCGCGATCTGTCCGATCTCGCCAATTACGCGAAAGTCGATAACCGGCAGTACCGGATGCTCAAGGCGGCAACGCCGGGGCCATACACCTTCATCCTGGAAGCGACGAAGGAAGTGCCGCGCAGACTCTCTCATCCCTCCCGCAAGACCATCGGTCTGCGCGTCCCCGAGCACGCAATTGCGCAGGCGCTGCTGACCGAGCTGGGTCAGCCTTTGCTGGGCACCACACTGATCTTGCCCGGCAGCGAGATGCCGCTGAACGATCCTGCCGAGATCCGCGACCAGTTGCAGAAACAGATTGAGCTGGTCATCGACGGCGGCAGCTGCAGCCTGGAACCGACCACCGTGGTGGACTTGACGGGGGAGGCGCCCGAAGTCACGCGGCGCGGTCGCGGCGACGCCAGTCTGTTTGCGTAGGTTTGCTGGCGGTTTGACAGCCTGATCGCTGGCGGCCTCGCCTGCCTGTTACCCACTGTGCCACCGATCTTGCCGGCCAACTACCGGCATTCGCTCTGTTAAAATCCGTGCAATGAATGAGATTATCCAGACCATTGCGGTCTATGCATTGCCGGTGCTGTTTGCCATCACGCTGCATGAGGCGGCGCACGCCTATGCGGCAAAGTATTTTGGTGATCTGACGGCGTACTCTCAGGGCAGAATGAGCCTGAACCCGGCCAAGCACATTGATCCCTTCGGTACGATACTGATTCCATTGCTGCTAGCCTTGGTCAGCAGCCCTTTCCTGTTCGGTTACGCACGGCCGGTACCGGTGGATTTTGCCCGTCTGCGCAACCCCAAGAAAGACATGGCTTGGGTAGCGCTTGCAGGCCCGGCGGCTAATCTCATGATGGGTCTGTTATGGATGGCGCTGTTCTTCGTGATGGATGCAGCGAACATCGAAGAAACCTATTTTTATGAAGTTGCCCGCGCGGGTGTGAAGATCAATCTCGTGCTGTTTGCTTTTAATCTGTTTCCGCTGCCGCCGTTGGATGGCGGGCGCGTGATGACCAGCGTGCTCCCGATGCGCTGGGCGTTTCGTTTCGCTCGGCTGGAGCCTTACGGCTTTTTCATCATGATTGGTCTGATGATGCTGAATCTTCTGAACTACTGGATGATTCCTGTCATTAGCGGCGCCAACGCCTTGCTCAATATTCTGATTTCCCCGCTCAAATTACTGCTGACCTGAGATTCCCATGTATCCAGATCGAGTTGTTTCCGGCATGCGGCCGACCGGCGCCATGCATCTTGGCCACTATCATGGCGCACTGAAGAACTGGGTTCGGCTGCAATCCGAACATCCCTGTCTGTTCTTTGTCGCTGACTGGCATGCGCTGACGACGCATTACGATGACCCGTCGATCATCGAAACTAGCACCTGGGATATGGTGATCGACTGGCTGGCGGCTGGCATCGATCCGTCGCAGGCGATCATCTTTATTCAGTCCAAGGTGCCCGAGCATGCAGAGCTGCACTTGTTGTTGTCCATGTCCACACCGCTGGGCTGGCTGGAGCGCGTGCCGACCTACAAGGACCAGCAGGAAAAACTGGCTGACCGCGATCTCGCCACCTATGGCTTCCTCGGCTACCCGCTGTTGCAGGCCGCCGATGTGCTGATCTACCGTGCCAGCATGGTGCCCGTCGGCGAAGATCAGGTGCCGCACATTGAAATGATGCGAGAGATCGCACGCCGTTTCAACCACCTGTATGGACGCGAGAAAGATTTCGAGCAAAAGGCACAAGAGGCCGTGAAAAAACTCGGCACCAAGCGCGCCAAGCTCTACAACGAACTGCGTACCGAATACCAGGAGCAGGGCAAGGAAGATGCGCTGGAGCAGGCGAGAGCCATGCTGGATGATGCGCAGAATTTGTCGATGATCGATAGGGAGCGTTTGTTTGGCTATCTCGAGGGCAGCCGCAAGCTGATTCTGGTCGAGCCGCAAGCCTTGCTGACCGAAGCGTCGCGGCTGCCAGGACTAGATGGACAAAAAATGTCCAAGAGCTACGGCAACACGATTGCGCTGCGTGATGACCGAGACACGATCACCAAAAAAATCCGCACCATGCCAACCGATCCGGCGCGCGTGCGCCGGACTGATCCGGGCAATCCGGACAAGTGTCCGGTCTGGCAATTTCATCAGGTGTACTCCGATGACGCGACACGTGAATGGGTGGTGAAAGGCTGCAAATCGGCAGGCATCGGCTGTATCGAGTGCAAGCAGCCCGTGATCGACGGGATCCTGAAAGAGCAAGAACCCATGCGCGAGCGCGCGCAGCAATATCTCGATGATCCCTCGCTGGTGCGCGCAATCGTGGCCGATGGCTGCGACAAGGCGCGCAAGTTAGCGCAGGAGACCATGCGCGATGTGCGTGAAGAGATGGGCCTGTCGTATAACTAACCGTCGCAGCGCATGACGTCGCACATCGCTCAGGATCGGCCCTCGCAGTGGGTTGCACGCTTCGCCGGCTTGATACCTGCGGGCGGCTGGGTATTGGATCTCGCTTGTGGTGGTGGACGGCACGCGCGGCATCTTGCGTCGCTCGGGCATCAGGTGCTGGCGGTGGATCGCGATCCTGCGGCGCTGGCAGTGGCTGCCGGCGAGCGCATTCACACGCTGGCCTTTGATCTCGAAGCTCCGGACAGCGAGGTCTTGCCAGACTGGCCGCTGGTGCCCGGACGCTTTTCCGGTATCGTGGTGACCAATTACCTTCACCGTCCATTGCTGCCCGGGCTGCTCGCCAGTCTGGCCCCCGGTGGTGTGCTGATTTACGAGACCTTTGCAGAAGACAATGGTCTTTTTGGCAAGCCCTCCAATCCTGCTTTTTTGCTGTCTTCCGGTGAATTGCTGCGAACAGCCTCCAGCGTTCCCGAATTGCACGTGCTGGCATTCGAAGATGGCTATATCCATCACCCCAAACCCGCCATGGTGCAGCGCATTTGCCTGCTGCGCCGGACTCCCCAGATCTCTGCCGAGGCACGCGCGCTGGACACAGCCTGATAACGACCGGCCCTACGGGATATCTGTCCGCCTGTCATGGTGATCCGCTACAATCACGGTTTCAAGTTTGCGGTGAAACAACCATGATCAAGGGCAGCATAGTCGCAATAGTCACGCCGATGCACGACGATGGCAGTCTTGATCTGCCTTGTCTGAAAAAACTGATCGACTGGCATATCGCCGAAGGCACGGATGGCATCGTCATCGTCGGCACGACCGGCGAATCGCCCACGGTGTCGGTGGATGAGCATTGCGAGCTGATCAAGGTCTGCATTGAACATGTCGCCGGACGCATTCCCGTGATTGCCGGTACCGGTGGCAATTCGACCGAAGAAGCGATTGAACTGACGCACTACGCCAAGAGCGTGGGGGCAAACGCTTCGCTGCAAGTCGTTCCTTATTACAACCGGCCGACGCAGGAGGGCATGTATCAGCACTTCCGCAAGATCGCCGAGGCGGTCGATCTGCCCGTCATTCTGTACAACGTGCCGGGGCGCACCGTGGCCGACATGAGCAATGACACCATTGTGCGTCTTGCATCTGTGCCCGGCATCGTCGGTGTCAAGGACGCGACCGGTAATCTGGCACGCGGCACTGAATTGCTGCGCGCAGTGCCGAAGTCCTTTGCGGTGTACTCTGGCGATGATGCAACGGCAATGGCGCTGATGTTCTGTGGCGGTCAGGGTAATATCTCCGTGACGGCCAATGTCGCGCCCAAGGCAATGCATGAGCTTTGCTCGGCAGCCATGTCAGGGAAGATCGCCGAGGCCGTCGCCATCAATGACCGATTGATCCCGCTGCACAACCGTCTGTTCGTCGAACCCAATCCGGTACCGGTCAAATGGGCGCTGGCGCAGATGGGCCGGATTCCCTCGGGCATACGGCTGCCGCTGGTGCCGCTGGGCGGTGGGCATCATGAGGCCGTACGCGCCGCATTGCGCGAAGCAGGTATCCATTGATCGCGCGGCGTCATCTCGTCCTGCGCGATACTCTTCCAAACTTTTTGTCGATTCTTTTTTCGATCCGAACCTCATGACTTCTCTCGTCCGACCTCCACATTTTGTGCGCCGCCGCTCCGTGTGGCTTTTGTCACTCGCGCTCGTCAGTCTTGCCGGCTGCAGCTCGGTCAGCGACATGCTTGAACCGGAGAGAATCGATTACAAGAACGCCAACAAGGCCAAGACCACCGGTTCCAAGCTGGAAGTGCCGCCCGACCTCACGCAGATCAAAGGCGACAGCCGCTACACGGTGAACGACAATGCGCGTGGCACTGCCACCGCCTCCAGTTTTAATGCGCAGCGCGCGAAAGCGCCCGAGCAGGTCGGGCAAGGTAAGGTTGCGCCAACCGCGGATACGAATTACGGCATTCGTGTCGAGCGTGCCGGCAATCAGCGTTGGCTCGTCGTGAAGCAGTCGCCCGATGTGCTGTGGCCGCAGATCAAGGAGTTCTGGCAAGAGAGTGGCTTTCTGCTCGTGACGGAGACTCCCGAGGCCGGCGTGATGGAAACCGACTGGGCAGAAAACCGCGCGAAGATTCCGCAGGATTTCATCCGCAATGCGATAGGCAAGGTGCTTGATTCGTTGTACTCCACCGGCGAACGCGACAAGTTCCGCACGCGTCTTGAGCGCACTGCCGAGGGCGGCACTGAGATCTACATCAGCCACCGTGGCGCGGCTGAGGTCCTGACTGGCAACAAGATGCAGGAGCGCACGATCTGGACCGCCCGCCCCAGCGATCCCGAACTCGAAGCAGAGTTCCTCGGCCGGCTGATGGCGCGCCTGACGAATCAGGACACACCCAAGGCAGCCCGTGCGACGGTCAATGCCGCAGCACCTTCGCAGGAACGCGCAAAGCTCGGCAAAGACACTGCCGGTAGTCATCTGGCAGTGGAAGAGGGTTTTGATCGCGCATGGCGCAGGGTGGGTCTGGCTCTGGATCGTGTCGGTTTCACGGTCGAGGATCGTGACCGCAATCGCGGGCTGTATTTCGTGCGCTACGTCGATCAGGCGGCCGACGCCGACAAGAAGGTCAGCGAGCCGGGGTTCTTCGACAAGCTGTTCAAGTCCAAGGACGACAAGAAGGGTGCCCAGCGCTACCGCGTGCTGGTCAAGCCCGAGAACGACGCCCGCACCCGTGTCAGCGTACTGAACGAGCAGGGCGAATCGGCGTCGGCTGCGAATGCCGAGCGTATTCTCGCGCTGCTGAACGATCAGCTGAAATAGCGCTATCGCTGCCTCGCGCTTAGCACGGCAGCAGCATGACGGATACGATGAGATTCGCCAGCCTTGGCAGCGGCAGCGAGGGTAATGCGCTGCTGATTTCCGCCGCTTCCGGAGCGACCAATACCCATCTGATGCTCGACTGCGGCTTTGTCACGCGTGAAGTCGAGCGCCGCATCGCGCGCTTCGACATCGATCCCTCTCGTCTCGCCGGTATTCTGGTCACGCATGAGCACTCCGACCATGTCGGTGGTGTGTTCCGTCTGGCGCGCCGTTACCGCGTGCCGGTCTGGCTCAGCCATGGCACCTGGGCGGCCGTGCAGGGTGATGCCAGCGGCGTCGATGTGCGCTTCTGCCGCGATGCCGAGACATTCTCTGTGGGTGATTTGCAGATCACGCCCTACACCGTTCCGCACGATGCGCGCGAGCCCTTGCAATATGTGGCGACGGATGGCCGCAGCAAGCTCGGCGTGCTGACCGACATAGGTCGCGTCACGCCGCATGTGATCGCTTCACTGGCCGCGTGCGATGCCTTGCTGCTGGAGTTCAATCATGACAGCGAGATGCTTGCCAAGTCGGCCTATCCGGCATCGCTGAAATCCCGTATTGCGGGCCCGCTAGGACATTTGTCGAACGCGCATGCAGCCGACTTGCTGGATGCAATCGACAAAAGCCGCCTGAAAAAACTGGTCGCTGCGCACCTGTCGAAGAAGAACAATACGCCTGAACTGGTAAGTATGGCGATCGATCGCGTGATCCGTCGTGAAGTCGAGGTACAGATCGCTTGTCAGGACCAAGGATTTGAATGGACGACGTGCTGAGTGCCTGTTTGAAAATCTACGGCGCCGCCTGATGTCGCCGCTCTGATGCTCGACGCCTTGCGGATGACTTCGTTTTTCGGCCTGAACTGAGACCGCTCGCTACTGTTGTTAAACAGACGCCGGGTGCGTGGGGAGCGGGTTGTGCCGCTGCATAAGCAAAAAAGCCGTCCTTGAAAGGACGGCTTTTTTGTGAAGCGAGAAAAGATTACTTCTTCTCTTCAGCTTTCGGAGCTTCTGCAGGTGCAGCGTCGGCCTTAGGAGCTTCTGCAGGAGCAGCATCAGCCTTAGGGGCTTCTGCAGCAGGAGCTTCAGCCTTCGGTGCTTCTGCAGGTGCAGGAGCTGCAGCTTCTTCTTTCTTGCCGCAAGCAGCCAGAGCCAGAGCCAGCAGGGAAGCGATCAGCAACGATTTTTTCATGATTTTCCTTCAGTTGAAGATTAAAAATAACGCTTGAAGTGTGTTTAATAACTACCGGTAGTTATCGCACGTTCAGGTCGCTTTTTCGCGTTGGCAGCCCGCGTTTGACGCACTGCCGCACCGACAAAACTTCCTAACCGGAAATTATACCGGCGTTCTTGAAAAGCTGGCAAGCCATATCAGAGGGAAAATCCGTTAATTTCCCGCTCAGGCCCTGCGTTTTCATGCAAGAAAACGATTTGCAAACATGTCAATCTGAGTGCGCAAAGAATGTGCACTTGCGGTTTGCGGCCACCGCTGCTCAGCCCGATCCCATTACCAACCAGCCGTTGTCGTGCCACTGATGCAGGCTTTCCAGCAGATCATCTGAGGCGCGACCCAGTGCCTCTGGCCCCAGCTCGCGCGCGTCGGCGAGCTGGCGCAGCAAGGCCTGATCAGCGGCGCTCGCCCGAAAGGACTCGCCGTTAATAAAAAGATATCGATCGCGGTAGAGCATTTTCGTTTTGCGGTGCAACCTGAGCGCGGTGTGCCGGAGCGCCGCGCGGAACCGGCGCGGGGTGAGCGTTGTTTCTGGTGGGTCGAACATTACCGTGGGCTTGGGCTCGGACAGATACTCGCCGAGGAACACCGTCACATCATCGCGCGTGGTTCGGATCTTCTTCAGCTGACGCCCGACCCGATCCAGCAGCGCATCATCGAGCTTCGCGGGATGATGGCTTGCCTGCAAACTTGGATCGGCATAGCGTCCCGGCAGTTCCAGTGTGTCGGCCTTGAATTCCAGGAAGGCCTGACCCAGTTCCTGCCATGAAGGGGCTCTGAAACCTATGGAGCAGGTCATGCATTCGCCCACAGCCACGCCCTCATGCGCGTAGTGCGGCGGCAGGTAGAGCATGTCGCCTGGCTCAAGCACGTACTCTTGCTCAGGCATGAAATGCTCGAGTATCTTCAGCGGCAGTCCCGCTTTGAGCTGAAGATCCTGTTGCGCACTGATGCGCCAGCGGCGCCGGCCGTGCACCTGCAGCAGGAATACATCATACGAGTCAAAGTGCGCGCCGACGCCACCGCCATCGGTCGCATAGCTGATCATCAGATCATCGAGGCGCGCGTCGGGGATGAAGCGGAACTGATGCAGCAGCTCGGCTGCCTGATCCAGATGCAGATTCAGGCCTTGCACCAGCAAGGTCCAATGCTTTTTTTTCGGTGAGGGTAGTTCAGTGAATGGCCCGTGCTTGAGTGACCAGCGATCATTGAAATTTGTCAGCAGTCGTGACTCGACATCTTCTCTGGCGGCCATCTCGAACAGTGCCTCTCGCGACAGGGGCGCTCGCATATCCGCGAAGGCCTGCGGGATCAGCAGCGGTTTCTTCTGCCAGTACTTTTTGAGGAAGGCAGCGACGGAGGTCGCCCCCAGCACAGAGTGAGTTTTCATGGCCGGATTATATCGGCCGTGTGGCATCCCGAAGGTATAATCGCCCCCGACATATCATCGAGGACATCACCATGCAAATCGCCAAGGACACGGTCGTTACCTTGCACTACAAGCTCTCGGATGCGCAGGGCAATCTGATCGAAGAAAGCCAGGAGCCGATGGTCTACCTGCATGGCGGCTATCAAAATACGCTGCCCAAGATCGAAGAAGCGCTGGACGGCAAGGCGGCGGGCTACCAGGTGACGATTCAGGTCGAGCCCGAGGATGCCTTCGGCGAGTACGATGCGGACCTGGTCAAGATTGAACCGCGCGAAGCACTGCCGGAGCCACTTGAAATCGGGATGCAGTTCGAGGGCGCGCCCGATGGCGATCATCATGGCGATTCACGCGTATTTACCGTGACCGACATTGCCGATGGCAAGGTCGTCCTGGATGGCAACCATCCGCTGGCCGGCATCTCGCTGCGCTTTGCGCTCAATGTGGTCGAGGTGCGCGCCGCCAGCAGCGAAGAGGTCGCGCATGGTCATGTGCACGGGCCGCATGGCCATCATCATGACGACGATGATGACGATGGCGACCAATTCCGTTCGATACAGCTTCAATAGTCGCCCACTTCGCAAGACAGGCTCGGCTCGTCCTGCGGCACGTGTCGTCAGGCGCTCAGCCTGCGCTCAGGGCTCGTCAGAGATCGTCACCGGGGTGGGGGAGCTCATGTCGACCGCGAAGCTGGACACGCCCTCACGCAGGCTCGCATAGCCCAGCTTTCCTTCCCAGATGATGTCCCCCGTTCCCCTGGCAGCGCGTGGCGTCGATCCTTGTATGACCAGCACTCGGGCATCCGATTTTTCAGCTAACTGTGTCAGCTGTTGCCTTATCTCGGCAAAGCCATCACGTTGCTCGCCACGGCGCAAGGGTGCGGGCAATGGATTGCCATCGCAAAAAATGACAATCAGCGGCCGCCGCTCCATCTTTGCCTGTAAGCCGAGTCGCTTGAGCCATTCGCGATTCGCGGTCGCTCTGTCTTCGAACTCGCTGTTGCCGCCAGCCGAAGCGATATAGTGATTGTTGTCTGCGGGTAGATTCAGGGTGGCGAACAGCACATTGTCGATGACCCAGCGCGTATTCTCTGCATAGTTGCGAAAAGCTCGGCTCGCCGACTGCCGCCGTAGGTTCAGGTGCTTGGCGCCGCTCCAGCTGATCTCGCCAAAGACTTGCTCGCGCAGCAGATTGAGCCAGGCCAGCGATGCGGGACGCCCCTGCCGGTCGCGGCAGTCCATCCAGTCAGTCCCGGCGAGCGACAGGATCACCGGGACATTGCCGCTCTCCAGCAGCGCGGTGCGTTGCCGGTACAACCGATCGGTGCAGGGCTCGCGCGGGGAGCGCATGCCATTGACGACGATGAAGCTCGGGTCGCCCGCCTGCGCCGCTTCGAACGCAGAGCGCAGCTCGGCATCGTCCGTTGCCTCCCTCATCACATGCATCATCACAGTAAACCGCAAGGGTTCGGCAGCCAGTGTGACGGTCGCTGTGAACAGGATCAGCAACAAGAAAAGGCACTGTAATGATTTTTGAAGCACGCTCATGGCACGCTCACCCGGCTGACCGGTCGGCATGGATCAGCTGTTTGAGCTGGTACAGCGCATCCAGCGCCTCGCGCGGGCTGAGCTGGTCGGGATCCATGCGTTGTAGCGCCTCCAGTGCTTCCTGCGCCGCTCCGACGGGAGCACCGATGGTGTCGGTTTCTGCGGCGGGTTCTGGCCCAGCGGCAAACAGATCAAACTGCCCGTCGACTTCTGCCGCGTGCGCTTCCAGTGCCGCGAGATGCTTGCGCGCGGCGCGTATCACGCCCGCCGGAACGCCCGCCAGCTGAGCGACCTGTAGTCCATAGCTTTGCGATGCCGGACCTTCCTCGACCGCGTGCAGGAACACGATGCTGTCCTTGTGCTCGACCGCCGACAGGTGCACATTCGCACAGGCCGTGTGAGACTGCGGCAGTTGGGTCAGCTCGAAGTAATGGGTGGCAAACAGCGTGAAGCTGCGGTTGTTCTGCAGTAGCCAGAGCGCGATCGCCCATGCCAGCGCCAGGCCATCGAAGGTGGAGGTGCCGCGCCCGACCTCGTCCATCAGCACCAGCGAATGGTCAGTCGCGCCGTGCAGGATCGCGGCAGATTCAATCATCTCGAGCATGAACGTCGAGTGACCCGCCGCTAGATCATCGGCAGCTCCGATGCGTGTGAAGATGCGGTCTATCGGCCCCAGCCGAGCGGATCTGGCAGGCACATAGCTCCCTGCGTAGGCCAGCAGCGTGATCAGCGCAAGCTGGCGCATGTAGGTCGATTTGCCGCCCATGTTCGGCCCGGTGATCAGCAGCAGCCGTCGCTCAGGTGACAGCCTGCAGTCATTCGCGATGAAGCGCTCGATGGTGTTCTCGACGACGGGATGTCTTCCCTGGATGAGATTGATGCCCGGCTCGGCCACCAGCTCAGGCTGACACCACTGATGGCGTTGCGCATGGCCGGCGAGGGCTGCCAGCACATCCAGTGTGGCCACCGCTTGCGCGACGGTTTGCAGGGCGTCGATGTAGCTGCCTAGCTCGTTCAGCAATTGCTCGTACAGGAGCTTTTCACGGGTGAGCGCGCGGTCTTGCGCGGACAAGGCCTTGTCTTCGAAAGCTTTCAATTCCGGAGTAATGTAACGCTCGGCATTTTTGAGGGTTTGACGGCGACGATAATCATCGGGGACTTTGGCAGTCTGCCCGTGCGTGACCTCAATGTAGAACCCATGCACTTTGTTGTACTCGACCCGCAGGTTTGCGATGCCCGTACGTTCCCGCTCGCGCTGTTCGAGATCGGTCAAGAACTGTCCGGCATTGTCGGACAGGGCCCGCAGCTCGTCCAGTTCGGCGTCATAGCCGCGCGCGATCACACCGCCGTCGCGCACCATGGCGGCGGGCTCCTCTGCGATCGAGCGTTCCAGTAGCGACAAGCAATCCGGTGGTATCTGAAGCGCCTGCACGGTGCCGTCCAGCAGCGGCGGCAAGCTGATGCTGCTGGCCTTGATCGCAGTCTGCAGCTGGGGCAGTTGCTGTAATCCGGCTCGCAGGGCCGACAGGTCTCGCGGACGCGCAGACAGCAATGCAATGCGCGTGGCAATACGCTCGATATCGGGCACGGGGGATAGCGCCTCGTTCAGGTGCTCGATGCGATCGCTGTCGATCAGGCAAGCGATGGCTGCATGGCGGTCGCGTGCTACCTGTTGCTCGCGGCTAGCCTGCTGAAGCCAGTGGCGCAGTAGTCGCGAACCCATCGAGGTACGGCAATGGTCCAGCGTAGAGAGCAGCGTTGGGCCGATACCTTGTTGTCCGCCGCGCAGTGATTCGGTGATCTCAAGATTTCTCCGTGTCGCGGCATCCATGCCGATGAACTGGCTTTCGTTTTCGACCATGAGCGTGCGCACATGGTGCAGCTGTTTACCCTGCGTATTGCGCGCATACAGCAGCAGCGCACCGGCTGCGCCCAGTGCCGCAGACAGGTCTTGTGCGCCATAGCCGGCCAGGCTGGTGGTGCCGAGTTGTTCGAGCAGCGATTTTTTTCCAGCGGCGATGTCGAAGTGCCAGTCAGCGACGATCGTGGCACGGCTGTTTAGCTGCTCTTGCAGCAGGTTGGCGTGTGCGTGATCGGCCAGTATCTCGGCGGGCACGATGCGCTCCAGTTCTTGCCGAAGCCGTGCAGCAAGGTGATTTTCTTCGGCAGTGATCTCGGTGACACACAGGCGGCCGCTCGCCAGCGACAGCCAGGCGAGTCCGATGACGGATTGCTTGCGCTGCCGCGCAACGCACAGCGCCAGCAAGGGGCGCTCGGATTTTTCGGGCAGCAGTTCGGCGTCGGTCAGTGTGCCCGGCGTGACGATGCGCTGTACGCGACGCTCAACGGGACCCTTGCTGGTGGCCGGGTCGCCGATCTGCTCGCAAATCGCGACAGATTCGCCCAGCTTCACCAGCTTGGCCAGATACTGCTCGACCGAATGAAAAGGTACGCCAGCCATCTTGATCGGCTGGCCGTTGGAGTTGCCGCGCTGGGTGAGGGTGATGCCCAGCAAACGCGCCGCTTTTTCCGCGTCCTCAAAAAACAGCTCGTAAAAATCGCCCATCCGGTAAAACAGCAGCAGGTTGGGATGCTCTGCCTTGATGCCCAGGTACTGCCGCATCATGGGGGTATGGCTGTCGTGAGTGTTGCGCTCGGCTGCGCTCATGCGTAGGTCAATGGTTGAGTGCAAATGAGATCAAGCCGGGCCGAGAGTTTTACTCTCTGGGCCCGGCTTGAACGTGAAGCAAAAATGTAGCACAGCCGGGGCAGAACCGGCCGTTACGGTGCTTAACGCTGACCGCTGCGACGCTTGTGCGAGTTGGCATTGGCGGCGGGCTGGCTCAGCAGCGCGGGCGCGCGTCGGGATTGCGGCCGCTGCGGCGCACTGGCTGTCGTGCTGGTTCGCGCCGTCGCTGTACCTTGCCCGGACTTGGCAGATGAGTTGCGCTGCTGCCCGCTGTTCTGGGCGCGATGCTGGCCTTGTGGCTGCCCTTGCTGATTGCGTGAAGGGCTCCCGGCGCGCTGTCCGGGACGACCACCAGAACGCTGGCGGTGCTCATGACTGCGCAACTGAATCGGCTGAGGTTTTACGCTCGGGTCGGGCTCGAAGCCGACGATCACCTCGCAAGGTATCTCGCGCTTGATGAAGCGCTCGATATCGCGCAGCAGCCCGTTCTCGTCGACGCAGACCAGCGATACGGCTTCACCGGTAGCGCCCGCGCGCCCGGTACGGCCTATGCGGTGCACATAGTCCTCTGGCACGTTGGGCAGGTCATAGTTGACGACATGCGGCAACTGATCGATGTCGATGCCGCGCGCCGCGATATCGGTAGCCACCAGCACTTGCAATTCGGCGCTCTTGAATTCCGACAGCGCCCGGGTGCGCGCTGCCTGGCTCTTGTTGCCATGAATGGCCATCGCGCTGATGTCCGCTTTGCCGAGTTGTTCGACCAGCTTGTTCGCACCATGCTTGGTGCGGGTGAACACCAGTACCTGGAACCAGTTGCGTTCCTTGATCAGATGCGTCAGCAGCAGGTGCTTCTTGTCGCGATCGACGGGATGAATCTTTTGCGAGATGACCTCCACCGTCGAGTTGCGGCGCGCGACTTCGATCATCGCCGGATTGTTCAGCAGGCCATCGGCCAGCGTCTTGATCTCGTCGGAGAAGGTTGCTGAGAACAGCAGGTTTTGCCGCTTTGGCGGCAGCGCGGCCAGCACGCGGCGGATGTCGCGTATGAAGCCCATGTCGAGCATGCGATCGGCTTCGTCGAGCACGAGAATCTCGACGTGCTTGAGATCAACGGCGCCTTGCTGCAGCAGATCGAGCAGACGACCCGGGGTGGCCACCAGAATATCCACGCCGCGTTGCAGCTGTTGTATCTGGGGATTGATATTCACGCCACCAAAGATCACGGCCGATGAGAGCTTCAGGTACTTGCCGTAGGTGCGCACACTTTCTTCGACCTGCGCCGCGAGTTCGCGCGTCGGTGTCAGCACCAGCGCTCGTACCGAGCGCGACGCGGGGCGAGCGCCACCAGACAGGCGCTGCAGCACCGGCAGCGTGAAGCCTGCGGTTTTGCCGGTGCCGGTCTGTGCGCCGGCCATCAGATCCCCGCCTTTCAGTACCGCGGGTATCGCCTGAGATTGAATCGGGGTTGGTTGGGTATAGCCGTTTTCCGTGACGGCACGCACGATGGCTTCGGACAAGCCGAGTTCTGCGAAAGACATAAATCCTGACAAGTGAACGGCCCGCCGCCGCTAGAGGGCGCCAGTCACAGGCCAGAGGGGATGATTGCGGAGGGGCGGCAAGGAGACTGGAACAATTGCCGCGGCGCGCGAAGTATATATCACTTGCAAGCTTCCCGCTTCGTCGGCGGTCGGGGGTAGCATGATGCGGATCAGGCAAACGGCGAGAGCACGTTGAGCATTTGGCCAAAGATCTTGGGCGAGCCGGCGATCACATCGCCCTTGTAAAGATAGTCGGACTCGCCGCTGAAGTTGGCGATGATCCCGCCTGCTTCGGACACCAGCAGCGCGCCGGCGGCCATGTCCCAGGGCTTGAGATTTTTTTCGAAGAAGCCATCAAGCCGACCGGCGGCGACATAGGCGAGATCGAGGGCTGCGGCACCTGGACGACGCAACCCGGCGGATTTTTGCGTCATCAGATGGAACATCTTCACGTATTCATCTAGCGTGGACAGATCGCTGTAGGGGAACCCAGTGCCGATCAGCGCATCGGCGAGCTTGTCGCGTTTGGCCACACGGATGCGCTTGTCGTTCATGAATGCGCCTGCACCCTTGGTGGCGGTGAACAGCTCGTTTCGGGTGGGGTCATAAACCACGGCCTGCGTGATCTGCCCCCGATGCTGCAAGGCGATCGAGACCGCGTACTGGGGAAAGCCATGGATGAAGTTGGTCGTGCCGTCGAGCGGATCGATGATCCAGACGTTTTCATTCTCGTTGTGCAGATTCGACGAGGCGCCGGATTCTTCGGCAAGAATCGCATGATCGGGGTAGGCGGTCCGCAGGACATCGACGATGGCTTGTTCTGCGGCCTGATCGACTTCAGTGACGAAATCATTCGGACCCTTACGACCGACGCGCAGCTGGTCGATTTCAAAGGAGGCGCGATTGATGATGGTCGCGGCGCGTCGCGCGGCTTTCACCGCGGTATTGATCATGGGATGCATGGTGGTTCCGTTAAAATCCGGGCTTCGGTATTGCTGGCTGCAAGCTGGCAGACGAGCAACGATGAGAATGAACGATGCGATGTCCACATGTGCAGAACCGCGCTAACTCGGCATTTTAAATGAACCCGCCTTCCTCTGTTTCATCTTTATCGGATCGCCTGCGTTTCGTGCTGGTGGAGACCAGTCATCCCGGCAATGTCGGCGCGGCTGCCCGAGCGATGCGCACGATGGGATTTTCCGAGCTGGTGCTGGTCAGTCCGCGCTATGAAAACGTACTGACGCACGAGGAGGCGGTTGCCTTCGCCAGTGGCGCGACGGACGTATTGGCGCGCGCACGAGTGGTTAGTTCGCTCGATCAAGCTTTGGAAGGCTGTAACTTTTGTGTTGCCCTGTCGGCCCGTCTGCGGGAGTTTTCTCCGCCGGTACACCAGCCAAGAAACCTGGCGACACAACTCCAGGCAGATGCGTCGCTGCGCGCCGCGTTGGTCTTTGGCAGCGAGCGCTACGGGCTGTCGAATGAGCAGGTGGAAAAATGCCATGCGCTGGTGAATGTGCCCACCGACCCAACCTATGGTTCACTCAATCTTGCACAAGCAGTGCAGATTCTGGCGTACGAGTGCCGCATGGCTGCGCTAGGCGACGGTTCACTCGCGGGACAGGCCAGCGAGGTGGGCTTTCAGGGGGAGCGGGCGAGCGCGGAGCAGGTCGAGGGGATGTTCGTTCACCTTGAACAGGCACTGGTCGAGATGGATTTTTTAGATCCTCGCAACCCGAAGAAGCTGATGTCGAGGTTGCGGCGCCTGTTTGCCAGAGCCTCGCTGGAGAACGAGGAGGTGAATATCCTGCGAGGTATTGCCGGGCAGATCATTACACACCGAAAGCGGCGCGGCTAATCATTTCAAGCGTCCCCCATGAGGCCGCTAGCGGCGCCAGCAGTACCTTGCCGCGCGCCTGTACGGTCCTGTCTGCGGTACTGCCGACTTGCTACAGACCGCATGGGACTGGCTCTTATCCCCAGGCGCGCAGCAGCCCCACGGCCAACCCCTCCAGCGCGAATTCATGCTGGCCGGGCTCGACGCGAATCACATCGAAATCTGGATTTTCGGGCAGAAGCTCGATTGCATTACCGTTGCGCCGGAAGCGCTTGACGGTGACGTCGTCGTCGAGGCGGGCGACCACGATCTGACCGTCGCGAGCGGTGTCGGTCTTTTTGACAGCCAGCAGATCGCCATCATGAATGCCGGCATCGCGCATCGACATGCCTCGTACCTTGAGCAGGTAGTCGGGGCGGGCAGAAAACAGCGAGGGATCGACCTGGTAGGTAGCGGAAATGTGTTCTTCAGCCAGGATGGGCGAGCCCGCAGCAACCCGGCCGATCAGCGGCAACGAGAGTTGCATCAGTGCTGGGTGGGGCAAGGACATTTGCGGCACGGCGCGGCGGCTGCGGCTGCCTTCAGCGGGCCGGTCGAGTAGCCGTATGCCGCGCGAAGTGCCCGGGGAAATCTCGATCGCGCCTTTTCGGGCCAGCGCCTGCAGGTGTTCTTCGGCGGCGTTTGCAGAGCGGAAGCCCAGCTCGCTGGCGATTTCTGCGCGCGTCGGCGGGAAGCCTGTCTTATTGATCGCTTCGCGGATGAGCGCGAGGATCTGTTCCTGGCGGGCGGTGAGTTTGATCATCGGCAGCTCCGTTGGCGTTTGGTACGCGAGGCTGTTTTTATAAACAGCCTGTATCTTTATACAGCACTGGACAAAAAGCAAGCATTTTTTTGCAATTTTCTCGCCCGGCAAGCTCTGTCGACACGGAAGTAAGTCTCTGAAGCAATTGAGCTTCGGCCCATCATCGAGTAAAATCGCGGGTTTTCCTCTTCCCACACTCGTCTGACGCCGGGGTGGGCGATTCTGCAATCCGACCAAAAGGAGAAATGATGCGTCATTACGAAATAGTCTTTATCGTCCATCCGGACCAGAGTGAACAGGTTCCTGCGATGATTGAGCGCTACAAAGGCCTCGTGGCTGGCCGCGGCGGCAAGGTTCATCGTGTCGAGGACTGGGGCCGTCGCCAGATGGCTTACATGATCCAGAAGCTCGCCAAAGCCCACTATGTGTGCATGAATATCGAGTGCGACGGCGAGACGCTGGCTGAAATCGAGACCGGCTTCAAGTTCAACGATGCTGTGCTCCGTCATCTGACCGTTCGCATGAAGAAGGCCGAGACCGCGCCTTCGCCGATGATGAAGAGCGTGCAGAAGGAAGACGCAGCCAAGAGCCAGCGTTCTGAGGCGCCGGCTGCCTGAGGGACAGACAGCTACGTGTGAACACAGAGCGAGGTGAGAACAGTTTTCATTGCATCGCAATCCTGGCCGAGCGCGACATCGTGCGCTACAGCCCGGCAGGCATCCCGATCGTGGCCGCAAAACTGGTCCATGGCTCGGAGCAGGTCGAGGCAGGCATCAGCAGACAGGTTGATTTCGAACTGCCGGCGCTGGCCGCAGGAAAAATCGCCGGGCGGCTGGAACAGGCCGAGCTAGGTGCAATGTATCGCTTCAATGGCTTTATGGCGCGCAAAAACCGCAAAAGCAGAAGCATCGTTTTCCACCTCATCGATTTTGAAACGATTGATTAAAGATTCAGGAGCCAAACATGGCATTCGGTAAAAAGTTCGACAAGAGCAAACTCAAGGAAAAGCGCAAGCAGCAAAATCCTCTGTTCAAGCGCAAGAAATTCTGCCGCTTCACTGTCGCCAAAGTAGAGCAGGTGGACTACAAGGATGTGGATACCCTGAAGGACTTCGTCCAGGAAAATGGCAAGATCATGCCCGCACGCCTGACCGGCACCCGCGCGCATTATCAGCGTCAGGTGGATACCGCGATCAAGCGCGCCCGCTACCTCGCGCTGCTGCCGTATACCGATCTGCACAACGCCTGATCGGCCGTTCCTATCCAAGATACCTGGAGAAAAACATGCAAGTCATTCTGATGGAAAAAGTAGCTAATCTGGGCGACCTCGGTGCTGTCGTGCGCGTCAAGGATGGTTACGCTCGCAACTTCCTCATCCCGCAGCGCATGGCGCGTCGCGCAACCAAGGAAGCAATCGCAGAGTTCGAAGCCAAGCGTGCAGAGCTCGAGAAAGCAGCAGCAGCCAAGCTGGCCGCAGCACAGTCGCAGGGCGAAAAAATGTCCGGCCTGGTGGTAAAGATCAGCCAGAAAGCCGGTGTCGATGGGCGTCTGTTTGGCTCAGTGACCAACCACGACGTGGCTGAAGCGCTGGTCAAGCAGGGTTTCAATGTCGACAAAGCGCAGGTTCGTATGCCAACAGGTCCGTTGAAGACAACGGGCGATCATTCGCTGTCGGTGTCCTTGCATACGGATGTGGTAGTTGACATCACGATTTCCGTGATCGGCGAGCAAGCCTGAACGCGCGGCGACATCTGCCAAAAAATAGCCGGGGTTCCCCGGCTATTTTTTTGTCCGTCGAAATTACTGGTGCGTTCATGGAAGAATTTTGATGACGCGCTTGTCTCGTTAGGCAGCTGACAACAGGGGACGATTTTCGGGGCTTGTGCTAGTGGGTAACAGGTATAATCTTCGATCATGAACGACCGGGCCGATCCTCAGCTTGATTCCCTGCGCATTCCGCCCCATTCCATTGAGGCGGAGCAGTCGGTACTGGGCGGGCTGCTGCTCGATAATGCAGCCTGGGACAAGATCGCTGACTTCGTCAGTTCAGAAGATTTTTATCGTTATGATCACCGGCTGATTTTTCAGCACATTGCTCGGCTGATCAACAGCGCCAAGCCCGCTGACGTGATCACCGTGTTCGAGTCGCTGTCCTCCGCTGCCAAAGCTGAAGAGGTGGGCGGTGTTGCCTACCTGAATGCGCTCGCACAAAATACGCCGTCCGCAGCCAACATCCGTCGCTATGCGGAAATCGTTCGTGATAGAGGAATACTGCGCAAGCTGATCACGGTCGCTGATGACATTTCCGGTTCGGCCTTCAACCCGCAGGGTAAGGAAGTCAAGCAGATGCTTGACGAAGCAGAATCAAAAATTTTTGCGATTGCTGAAGAAGGCGCTCGTGGTTCACAAGGCTTTCAGGAAATTCAGCCACTGCTCACGCAAGTGGTGGAACGTATCGATGAGCTCTACAACCGCGACAACCAGAATGACATCACCGGTGTGCCGACCGGGTTCATCGATCTGGATCGGATGACTTCTGGTCTGCAGCCCGGCGATCTGGTGATCGTCGCTGGCCGGCCGTCGATGGGCAAGACGGCGTTTTCGGTAAACATTGGCGAGCACGTTGCCGTCGATAGCGGCTTGCCTGTCGCGATTTTTTCGATGGAGATGGGTGGCGCACAGCTGGCCATGCGTATGCTGGGGTCGGTCGGTCGTTTGGATCAGCATCGTCTTCGCACTGGTCGCCTGAATGATGAAGACTGGCCGCGCCTGACGCATGCGATCCAGAAAATGAACGATGCGCAGATCTTCATCGATGAGACGCCTTCGCTCTCGTCGATCGAGCTCCGCGCGCGTTCGCGCCGCCTGGCGCGTCAGTGTGGCAAGCTGGGACTGATCATTGTCGACTACCTGCAGCTGATGTCGGCAAACTCGCCCGGTGAGAACCGTGCGACCGAGATTTCCGAGATCTCGCGTAACTTGAAGGGCCTGGCCAAGGAACTGAATTGCCCGGTAATCGCACTCTCTCAGCTCAATCGCTCGCTGGAGCAGCGTCCCAACAAGCGCCCCGTGATGTCCGACCTTCGCGAATCCGGTGCGATCGAGCAGGATGCCGATTTGATCCTCTTTATCTACCGAGACGAGGTTTACAATCCCGATTCGCCGGAAAAGGGGATGGCTGAGATCATCATTGGAAAGCAGCGGAATGGCCCCATCGGAAGCGTGAGAATGACTTTCCTGGGGCACTACACCAAATTCGAGAACTACACAGGAAGCGCGCCTGTCTATGGCGGCGGCGAGTAGGCGCGTGCATGAAATCTGGTAGCACTGTCAACGAGGAGGAATAATGTTCGGACGCCTGATGCCTACTGAAGGAAAATTCTTCGAATTCTTCATCCAGCACGGCGAATTGTGTGTCAAAGGCGGCAAGGAATTGGTTGCGCTGATGACAAATTTCGACGATCTCGAGCACCGCGTACACGCCATCGAGACAATCGAGAAGCAGGCAGACAAAGTGACGCACGGTGCACTGGAGCTGCTGCACAAGACCTTCATCACGCCCCTGGATCGTGAAGACATCCATCTTCTGATCACGCGAATGGACGACATTCTCGATCTCATGGAAGACGTGGCGCAGACGATTTCGCTGTACGACATCAAGGCGATCACGCCAGAAGCCAAGCGTCTGGCCGAGCTTTGTCAAGCCTGCTGTGAAAAAGTGCTCGCTAGCGTCTCGCTGCTGCACAACATGGACAATGCACGCGAAATACTGAGCATCTGCGCCGAGATCGACCGCCTTGAATCCGATGCCGACCATGTGATGCGCGCCGCGATGTCCAAGCTTTTCCGCGAAGAGCCCGACGTTCGCAACCTGATCAAGCTGAAGGCAATCTATGAAATCCTCGAAACGGTGACAGACCGTTGCGAGGATGTCGCCAACATTGTCGAAGGCATCATCGTCGAGAACGCCTGAGGCGAGACCTACCAACCTGACCGTCTCGTTTCATGCAAACACTTAACATCAGTATGTATGTGCTGGCCTTCCTGATCGTGCTGGCGTTGGCATTCGATTTCATGAATGGCTTTCATGACGCTGCGAATGCGATCGCGACGGTGGTGTCGACCGGCGTGCTCAAGCCATCCTCGGCAGTGGCGCTGGCCGCCTTCTTCAATTTTGTGGCGATCGCCGTCTTTCAGTTGAAAGTGGCAGCCACCGTAGGCAAGGGGACCATCGATCCCGCCGTGGTTGATCACTACGTGATTTTTGGCGCGCTGATCGGGGCCATTTCCTGGAATCTTCTGACTTGGTATTACGGCATTCCGTCTTCCTCATCGCACGCACTGATCGGCGGTCTGGTAGGCGCAGCAGTAGCTAAGGCGGGCACGAGTTCGCTGATCTCCGCCGGATTGATCAAGACCATCAGCTTTATCGTGCTGTCGCCCTTGCTCGGGCTGTTGTTCGGTTCGCTGATGATGCTTATCGTGTCATGGATGTTCGTTCGAAGCACGCCGCCGCGGGTGGATAAGTGGTTCCGCCGCATGCAGCTGGTGTCGGCGTCGATGTACAGCCTCGGGCATGGCGGAAATGACGCGCAAAAAACCATGGGCATTATCTGGATGTTGCTGATCGCAGCGGGTGTTACGGCGGCCAATGATCCGTTGCCGATGTGGGTGATCATCTCTTGTTATGTCGCGATCAGCCTTGGGACTTTGTTCGGTGGCTGGCGCATCGTCAAGACCATGGGCCAGAAAATCACCAAGCTTAGACCAGTGGGGGGCTTCTGCGCGGAGACGGGAGGTGCAATTACCTTGTTCCTTGCAACGGGGCTGGGTATTCCTGTATCGACGACTCACACCATCACGGGCGCCATCGTTGGTGTAGGCTCATCACGCAAGATGTCTGCGGTGCGCTGGGGCGTAGCAGGCAATATCGTGTGGGCGTGGATCTTCACAATTCCTGCGTCGGCTTTCATGGCTGCCATCGCGTGGTGGTTGGGGCAGCAGTTTCTCTAAGTTGCGGCGATCAATCAAAGCGCATGAAAAACCCTGCCAACGGCCAATGCCAGTCAGTTAAGCCTGAAGGTCCCTGCATTCAACAAAAGACGCTGGGTCCCGGCCTGCGCCGGGACGACGATATAAAGGCCGCTAGCAGCTAAAACGTCATCCCGGCGCAGGCCGGGATCCAGTGACTTTGAGATTTTCGATG
>JACCEB011172415.1_pt1 | contig 65721 bp, 63 predicted proteins | sample 7454761 | NCBI WGS metagenome assembly JACCEB01 (sample SAMN15323454, study PRJNA562643) | freshwater metagenome | isolation source: river surface water | place: USA:Blue River Watershed | collected 2017-08-18 | reverse complement strand
AGCAGCGATTCCTTTAAACAAGTAATCGTTTGAATTGTCTTCTGTTGTATTACCTTTGACTACAAGTTTGTCATCTCTAAACTCGATTTCAATTTCAGATTTATTGAAACCTGCTACCGCAATCTCGATAACATATGTAGACTCACTTGTCTTACGAATGTTATATGGTGGATAGTTAGGAATGTTTTTTGTAATATCGTCATGAATTTTGGCGATACGATTAAACTGTTCGTCAAACCCTACAAAAAATTTATCCATGTCTTTGAACATTTCTTGTGGGTGTAGGATTGGATTTAATTTAAATTGATTCAATGTCATAGTAACCTCCTATTACTTAACTTTAATGTCGAATGCTTTTTTAGCATCAAAATTAGTAAGCGCCATTCCCATTGTTGTAAAGAATGTGAATGATTCTTGACCAAGTTTCTTTGCGAAAGAAGCCTGAGCATCAATATAAGTTTGTAGGGGTTTCTTTAGTTCTTCGTTCTTGACGAACGTATTAACGAACTGTGTCTTTGCAGACTGTACCGTTTCCACGGCTGTGTTAAATGCTGAGATCATAATTTCTCCTTTTCAGCGAGATTAAAAAAATAAACCTTACCCATTTGGCGTAAGGGGTTTTGCTGGTTACGAGATCCAGCGACATCGTACGTCATGTCCGCTTTATCACGCTTCGTTCCATAGCGGTCCTAAGGTGAAGTCTTTACGTTCCCATCCCGATTGGGACATAACTATTTATAATGAAAAACCCACCGAAGTGGGTTTCTCTATATGTTTTTTTAAACGCAGTCGCCCAAACTTTCGAGCCAGCGTTCCAAATCAGACTTATCTGTTTGCAACATACATTGTTACTTCGAAACCGAAACGCATTTCAGTAGCTGTTGGTTTTGTCCACATAATCATTCTCCTTAATTAAAGATACGGAAAAGTTATCCGTATAATTATATAGAAGAAAGAACAAAAAACACGCTAATGAAAATCATTAGTTTCGGGTAACCGAAACCTTTATTTCTTTTTACCGATATTGTACTTTGGAACAAGTTCCCAATCATCCTTCTCTTTGTAAGATACAACTTTAATCTGAGAAAGGGATGCTTGCGGTTCAGCTTTGGCTGGATGTAAAATCTTTAATAGACCCCAATCCGCCAATAACTTTGCAATAGTGTTTCTTCGCTCAATATCGTTTGATGTGATATTAGATTCTTTGCCATCTAACGCAAAGAGTTCTTTGAAATGGACAATGAAGTATCTACCTTGCTTATGTAATATATGGCAAGATTGATAAAGTTTCTTGTCTTTTCTTGATGCGATTCCGATTCGTGTTAGAGTTTCACGAATCTTTAAGAAATTGTCTGGTTCGTCTAATAGGACTTCCAACATAGAGTCGGCTGTCCAATCATAATAGATCATCTCAACGGTCATTATCTTCCACCTTTGTTTAATCGTTCTTCAATATTTTTCAATTGGTCTTGGGTTAGTAAACCCAAAGCCACTGTCGCTTTTTCACTAGAGTAGCCATAGTACTCCATGACCAAGGAAAGATCTTTGGACACATCTGCTTTGTGCCACTTTGAGAATCTTTTTTTCTTGGTAATACTATTTAGTAAATATTGAAATTGCCATTTCTTAGGTGCGTCGTAAAGACGGTTCATCTCGTTTGCCTGCATAACAGTATCGGCAAAGTAGGACAAACCTTTATTGACCATAAAAGCATTATAATCTTTTACGTTCTGAGGATCTTTCTCCAGTAGATCTTCTTTGGTTAGATTGATAGCGTTGAGGAAGTCAAATGGGGATAATTTACTCATTATGAAACCCCACTTGCCTCATGTTTTCTTCGCTGGCTGCAAACTTCTTATCAGGAAATCTTTCTTTTAAGATTCTAGCGATCTCATTTTTGTTCTTACCCTGAGCCATAAAAGATGAGTTGTCTTCGTTATAAACAAAAAAAGTATCGTCAACTCTTTCGATCTTTACACGAATAGTGTTTTCTTTTTCCTGTTCAGCAAAAGCATCCATAAGTCCATCAAGTTTTCTGATGGCTTCTTGTTCACGTGCATCATAACCACGTTTGAATCCTGTGAGATACACTAATGCTACAACAATAGCCATAACAAATATTTCAAACATGGTCACCTCACTTAAACTTACATGATGTCATAATCTCCGTCATCGCTGCCATGTTATTTAACTCTTGGTTGGCAACAAAAGCAGACTTGTACTGATAGTCAGCAAGGATAACAACAAGTTGTGGGATACTTTTTGGTTCAACATATTCTGACGCAGTAGTATATAGTTGATCAAACAAACCAGCTGTATCCATGTCAGAGTTGCGTGCGATCCATTTACGCACTTCGTTGAAGTTCATACCCTTTAGATTATTGATTAGATCTTTAAATGATTCCTCAGAAACACTTGAAAGAATATCTGCATCGATAGTTCCGCTGACACTGTATCGTTGAAGTTCGTTTAGAATGCGACGATAGTCAGGGAAGTGCTTCATAATCAATTCAGCAACTACCTTAGAATCAAAAGAAACTTTCTCTTCCGTAAGGATAGCAGAAACTCGCTTAAAGAATTTACCAGCGATCTCTTGCTTTTCTTTTGCTTCAATCTTAAACTCTACAACAGCACAACGACTGTGGAGTGGTTCAATGATTCGATTCTTAAAGTTACATGTAAAGATAAATCGGCAGTTATTAGAAAACTCTTCGATGAACGCACGCAACGCAGGTTGAACAGAATCAGCATTCATGTAGTCAGCCTCATCGATAATAACAACACGCTTACGTGCGTCAAGAGAAACAGCTGCTGCGAAAGATGTAATTGTAGTTCGCAGAGTGTCAATCTTACGACCTTCATCAGATCCGTTAATCACAATATACTCAGCACCAACTTCATTACACAGTGCCTTTGCTGCTGTCGTTTTACCTGTACCTGCTGAACCGCAGAATAAGAAGTTTGGAAGTTCACCAGATTGGATAAACTCTTTGAATGTATTTTTCAAACCCTCAGGCAAAATACAATCATCAATTTTTTGTGGGCGATATTTCTCAACCCAAAGATACTGTTCACGTTCACTCATAATATTAGTTTCTTTCAAAGTCAAAAAGTGTTGCTCTATTTTTATCACGCTTACGTGCTATTTGTAGACGTTCACGTCGTTTCCGATCACGGTCTTTTTGCATTTTAACACGGGCATCCCAAGCAAGAGCGCAAATAGGTTCAACATCATTTGCGTGTTTACGTTTGGTTTTGTCTTTCATATAAAATTCGCCGAGTGGCAAAAACTTCTTATACGCTTTACACCAAGAAACAGCACGTGTTTTGTTTCCATCCATGTCAGTAACCCACATGTCTCTAGCTCTCTCACGTGTAACAGTAGATGTGTTTTCACTTCGTTTGTGTGTCATAATATAGATCCATAATAAAGTAAGGGGAGTTTCCTCCCCTGTGTTTAGAAGTCGAATGTAGTATCTGCTTCAACTGCTACGTAGTAAACAAGGTCACTACCTGTTGCTTTAAAGCGAGAGATTTTCTTCTTAGAAACAGAAACCGAATAATCTCCTGGCAACATTTTTAGGTTTTCAACTTTCAAGAATACATTGAATGACTTGTCAGTTGCACCAAGTTCAAGCGAATAGGTATTTAGTGCTGGGTTCTTTTTGTCAAGAACAGTTGCGGTGATCTTTGAACCATCACCAGAAATAGATAGGTCGCTACCACGAAGAATAGAAGATGTCTTCTGAATCATCGCAAGGTTAGATGCACTCACATTAAAGTCAATGTCGCTGTCAGGAAAAACAATTTCCTTTTGCGGTGATGTTAAAACTGAAGCATCTGCTGCGCCAAACTTGATACTGTTTTTATCTTGTTTGATTTTAACATCTGTACCACTGAACGCAAAATCTGGATCCTCAAATAATGATACTGCGCCAAGGAACTCATTCAAATCATAGATACCAAAGTCATTTGGGAATGATTCGTCAACGGTTACACTTGCCATAACATTCTTATGGGCAGTGATAGTAGCAAGTCGATTGCCTTGCTTAATCATCAAGTTTGGATTGATATTTGCGAAATTCTTTAGCAACTCAATCGTCTTTTTACTAATTTTCATTTGTTTCTCCTGTCAATAAACTCATAACTATGTATATAAAATTATACCTCATTTTGACTCACTTGTCAAATTTTTTTCTTGCTTACGTTCGATAGGTGGTGGAAAGTAGGGTTCAATTATGTAATGTTGAGCACCCCACCATCCAAACGCACTAAAGAATCCCCAAAGAATGACTTCCGCAATCATTTCAGCATCAGAGCATTAAAGTTTGCAGGAACTACAATAGTTTGCACCTTACCATTCTTAATGCCTTCTGAAATATTCAACGCAGCCTGAGCATTCATAAACGCAATAGAACTAGCAGAGTTGTTTGCTAGAGCAGCCATACGTTCAGCTTCTTTCTTAGCAGTCTGCACTTCTACTTCCTTTTGTTTGTATTCATTCTTAGAACGAACCAAAGCATTAGCAGATTCAACAACGCTGTCAGCTGGGACTACGTTACGAATCAACACTTGACTAATGGTGATAGAACCATCAAGTTTTTCTTCAGCAAGATTCTTTTGAATCTCTTCACGAATCATGTTCTCCATGTTCTCACGATTGTCTGCCATATCCAACGCTTCATATTTGCGAGCAGCTTTGTAAATAGCATTACGTGCATTCTGAACAACGTAGTTATACATTACGAAGGTATCACCTTTAAACTCAGCATGGAATGCTTTGTTCTTTGTTGAATACAGTTCAGCAACATTCTGAGGATTAATGTTATAGACAACCACAGCATCAAGTTCTTTCATAGTGCTATTGTCTTTTGCGACTGGAGTCATATCATTAAGAACTACGTTAACATCTTTCACAGGGAAAGTAAGAACGTCGCCGATTAGTGTTTGGTTGAAAGATCCAGGAAGCAGTTCTCCAGGTTTGACTTGTTTATCAAAGCCAACACGAACACCAACTTCACCTGTCTCAATACGAGTACAGCCAGTTGCCAAAGCAACAGCAGCAACCAAAGCAGAGATTTTAAATACGCTTTTCATAATCAATTTCCTTTAAAACAAAACAACAAGAGTGGTAAGAACAATAATAACAAGAAGGGAAATGCCAACACTATATGCTGCCATCTTAACTACTTTCCATTGTTCTTTCTTTGTAAACTTTCTGAATAGATCTATACTGATAAAGAAAATAACAAAGAGAGAAATAAAAGCCAGAATCATTTTAATCATTTTGAATCCTTTGAATATTTGACATCGTGCTCATATAAGAACATTAAGCAACACATTGCATGTGCCAAGTGGTTCTTGCCAGTTTCTGGATCATTTTGCTCACCTTCTTTCCATGCCCAAAGGTGTCTTTGCATTGCGTCAAAGTACCTACGCTTGGAATCAGGAACATGCTTCCAGTTATCTGGTTCATATTTCTCCGCACCAAATGTTAGAATCTCTACAGTGGCTTTTAGTGCAAGCGGAGGGACTAAACCATATTGGAGTTTACCACCGTCAAACTTGCGACCACCTGTTGTTGCGTTTTGCGATTTTTTAACTTCTTCTTTAGTAGCCATATTACCTCAACAAAAACAAATGAATGATAACAAAATAATCTACAACTATCATAAATGAGTATTGGAGTTTTAACCTAAAGTCTTTCATCTCAGCTGAGAGAATTAACAGTATGGTATGAGCACTTAAGAATGCCCATATCCACATTGGACTGTTAGTTGATATTAAGATTAACCCACCAATTATGTAAAGCCATGTACTGCACCATCGAGCAAACAATCATCACATCCTCAAAATGAAAATAAGTCTGGATACTCCGAAGAATATCCAGACGTATCTCACTTATCGAGTGAAAATCGCAGCACCGTAAATACGGTTAGCCAAAGCAACCATACGGCGATTTGGTTTACCGAGACGGTACTTAACTACTTCGCTACCAGTGCTGAGTTTAGCACGGTTGCCATACACGCAATAACCTTGCTCACGCAAGTTACGGATAGCAGAAGCTGGGTGAGCAATACCGAAAGAAGCAGAGATTTGCTTAGCAGTAAATGCCTTACCCTTTTCAAGATGGGTTAGCAACAGATCTTGTTTAGACATATTAAGTCTCCATAATAAAGCCATCATAAAAAAAGCTGGGGCGACGATGGCAGATAATCGCCCCAACTAAAAACTCAAGTTCGATTAAACTTGAATACCGTTTTCACGCAACTCGGCGAGAAATTCTTCTTCGTTGGCTTCCTCAACAGGATCGCTTTCATTGAGAATCTTTTGTAGTTTAGACTTCTCAAGAGCAGTTGTTTCTCCAGTAGAGTTGGGTCCAGGGAAAGCCAAAAGACCACGTTGGATTTGGTTATGCTTTGACAGCCAGTGTGGGTAACCAATTTTCACGCCACCATCACCACGCTTTGCGTAGATTTCTTGCCAGATATAATACATATCTTTAGAAGCAAGGGTGTCAGCCGAAGCAAGTTCGGGACGATGCTCAACGAAAGCATCGATACAACGCTTTTGTCCTTTAGAGAGATCAGAATATTTCAACATAATATAAACTCCTGTGTGTTAGTGTGTTTTTCAAGACTACAATATAATTATACCTGAACATTGATTAAATGTCAAGCACTTGCAACTTCTTCAGAAGTTGTTTCTTGCAAGGGTTGTTCAACTTGCAACTCGCCAGAAGAAACCTTCTCGAACAAGTCATTAAATGCGATTCGAGTGGAGTCATCAAAACGATTGGTACAAAGCTCGATTGCCTTTTTCTGATTCTTAAAGATAGAGAAGGCACGAACAATATGAATCAAACGACGTGTAGTGATTGTTTCATCCACGCCACCAGCGTCAAACGTGCGACGGATAGCGTCTGCCCACTTGACCATGTTATCTGCAAAGTCTTCATCAATAGCATTGTAAGACTTCATCAGATTCATAATGATACGCTTTTCAACCTTAGAATCTGGATATTCTTGGTTGAACGTAACCGCAAAACGCTCGAGGAACGCTTCGTTGAGTACGTTAGTACCGATGTAACGACCATCGTCACTACCCTTACCCTTTGTGTTAGCAGTAGCGAACACATTGAATCCAGGTGCGGGAACGATCATTTCGTTCTTAAGTTTGAAGTAATAGGGTTTGCCCTCGAGAATGGGTTGCAAACACAACAGGGTGTTAGCAGAGCCAGCGTCAATCTCATCAAGTAGCAGTACGGATCCTGTACGCATAGCGATGACGACTGGTCCTTCAACGATCTCTACGTTGCCATTCACAAGGGTCTTAGTACCGATGAGTTGGTCTTCGTCAGTCATAGTGTTAAGGTTAACACGAATCAGAGCACGACGTTGCTTTGCGCAAATCTGCTCAATGGTAGTAGACTTACCGTTGCCAGTTGGACCCGAAATATAGGCAGGGTAAAATTGCTTTGACGAAATAATTTGTTCGAGGTCTTTGTGATTACCGAATGCGACATAGTTAGCATCCAAACGTGGGATGAGCGATTCAGTATCCGTAAAATCAACCACAACAGACTCCATTTTCTTTGCTGATGGTTCAGCGTATTCAGTTACAGGTTTGCGAGCCATAGGTTGTGTTACGGAACCTCCAGGGATCGCATAAAGTCCACGACCCAGTTGAGTTTGCATCAACCATAGTGGATGGAAAGGGTTACCCATCGATTCACGAACAGTCAACAGTTGACTGCGAGTAACAGTACCTGAAGTCTGAACATCGGGAAACATCTCAAAGAGTTTCTGCTCAAACTCAGCTTTTTGCGCTTCAGTAATTTTAGCCATCATTCACTCCATTCATCATAAAAGTATTTCGCATAAGATAATTATAGCACATGCAAGGATTATTGTCAAGCAATTTCTTCCACGGTTACAACATACTTACGTCCATTGCCATCTTCAACTACCATGGTCTTTTTTGTAGATTTGAAAGCACCATTGCTATCCAAATCCCAGTTTATTTTTCCAACTTCGTTCAGCGGAACAGGGGCGAAGGCATCTTCCTTGGCAGCAACCAATGCTTTACGAACCCTGTCTGCAATATAATCACAATAAACTAACATAGAAACTCCTCAATTTTTCAGTCTATAATAATATTATACAGGAATTCTGAATTATTGTAAAGCATTATTTTCATTCCCCTACGGTTTATATGGGATTGGAAACCCTCTGCCAGAGAGGGTTTGGCTCAAGCCACCAGCCCCACGAACCGATTGAGTAGGATACGACTGGTTTTCTTCACGTTCATATACTTCTCAAACTGCTTTGCGATCGCCTTGCTGTTCATAGAATCCTTTACGGCAAGTTCGCCTTCCTGGATCTCCAACTTAGCGATAGACACCAAGAACAACTCATCGTGACCAGTCCCAGTCATGCTGTAGAAACCTTCCTTACGGAGATTCACACGCATGTCATCAACAAGCAAACGACGTGCGGTATATTCACCAGAGGTAGAAACTGAACCGAGATTGTCATGGCAGAACTGCTCAAGCATACGCTTACTATTACGCAAGACATGGAAACCGATGACTGCGCAGTTGTATCTGTCACGAATAATGTTCAGCAAGACTGAAGTATTATTGTAACGTGAGAGATTATACTCTTTGCGAGTCACAGGGTCACGCATGTAGTTTTTAACTTTCACGCTCTTGTGTTGCTCATAGTTGTATTCAGTTTCTTGGATACCACCACTCACACTATTCAAAGCACTACCTTGACCATCGGTGAGAGTAATCAAAGAGAATTTCTCTACATTGTTTGTACGCAGAAACTTACTGATTTGCGTATCAATCATATAGAGCAACGCTTCATTCAGTGGCGTACCACCCATACCGTAACCAGCCCCATACTGATAAGGACGATCCAACATGAACGCTACCATACGGTTAAACTCGCTGGTACTCATTTTATTGTTGAAGAATTCAATCAGATTAAAGTGACTGCAAGCAACAAACTTCTTATCGTCTTTCGGGTTTCTCTCTTCCTGAGTAGGATATTTCTGTTTACGCAAGTTGTAGTCGTTGCGTGTAGACTTATCATAATCACTAGAGAATGCAAACACTTGGTATGGAATCATAGCACGTTGGCAGAACATTGCTAGGCTGATTACCTGCTTGATAGTATCATCGATACACTCAATCATAGAGCCAGACCAGTCAAGCAAGAACAACATACCGTGATTCTTAGCATCGGGGATAATTTGAACACGACGGAACAAGTCGTCAGTCAACTGATATACTGCAAGTTTGCGTGCATCAAGTTGCCCGATCTTAGCTGTCTGCGTACGCTTATATTGTGTAGCAGACTTACGCATCTCAAACTCTTTGACAAGATAATTTACAACACGTGAACTCTCTGTCTTAAATTTTTCAACTTCAAGTTTGCGCTTCGCATAGTGCTTGTCCCTCTCAACAGGATTCATCAACCCTGTTTGGTAGTCAGTAAATTGACGCACATCACGCTCTTCACGACCTACCTCAAGTTCTCCCAAGACACGCTTGTAACTAATTACAGTGTCTTCATAAAAATTGTCATAGATGACTGGCTCATAGATACGCACCATAGTATTGGTGTCTGCATACTCTTCAACTCTACGATAGAATGCGTCATCGGTATGGGACTTAACTTCTTCGTCCTCATCCATCTTCGGCTCTTCTTTGGGTGTTTCTGGCTCTTGCTCATCTTCCTTAGAGTTGCCAGTAATTTTCTCTGCATCATCATCCTTGACTTCATCTTCGTCAAGTTCTTCATCGTCATAAGATGCAGGATCCCAACCCTCTTCTTCGTCATCCTCAGCATCAAGCAACTGATCTTCAAGTTCTTCAAGTTCTTCTTGCTGGTCTTCAGAATCAAGATTCAACTTCTTACGCTCTTCCTCCATCAGCTGACGCATTTTCTTGCGCTCACCTTTGGTGAAGTCATAAATTTCTTTTGCGACAGCGTATACATCTGCCATAGTATCAGTAGACTCAACCTTGCGAACAAAGTCCATCTCTGCTGGCGTAAAGCGAACACCGCAGTTAATACCGCACTTGTAGTATAGGTTAATTCTATCAATCAACAAAAGTTTGGACAAGTCCTTACCCTGCAAGTCAAAGAAGTCTTTTTCGTTGAGTTCTTTGTAGCCTTGGATGAAGGTACGACGTAGTCCAGGATATTTGTTTTTGATTTTCTTTTCAATGCGCACGTCTTCACATACATTCATGTAGCCGTGGAATGAGTGAGTATAATCTTCTTTCTTGATATACTCATTAGTAGTAAACAGTGCGTGACCCACTTCATGACCGATAAGCATCTCTTCGACTTGATCGGACATTTCCTTCCACTGTGGGAGGGTGAGAGTTCGTGACTCAACATCAAATGATGCGGTACGCACTGGTGCCCTAAGAACCGTAAGATTCTCGCTGGCGAGCAACTTTGCTAGTAAGTCTTTGGAATTGTTTGTCATCATAATATAATTATACCTCAGATGTGAATTAATGTCAAGCAAAAGCCAAGTCGTGCTCGTAGCGTGTCAAGATACGCTCGACTTCAACACGATTCATCAATACACCCTTCTCAACTTGCAAGATGTAATCAAGGCAGTAGTCATACGCCAAACAGATAAGTTCTTTGTCAGTAAATCCAGCCCACATAATTCACTCCTGTTTTCATCATCAATAATAGAATTATACAGGATTTTTGAATTAAAGTAAATACCCCCAAAACTCCTCTGTTTCAGAGGGTTCCAAAACCCTACTGGGCGTAGGGGTATTTTATGGGCTTACAATTACGGAAAAATCGTTGCGCTTCTCAAACTTGATAACGCTACGGAATTTATCAAAAAGCTGATCGCCTTTGTGACTGATGACGAAAGTGTTTGATCTTTCACCAAGTTGGGACATGACAGACAGGAAGTAGTCAGTTCCTGATGTGTCAAGAGAGGAATCAAAGATCTCGTCAAGGATGAGTAGGTTTGTATTGACAGAGTTCTTCATCTTGGCAATCTGTCGCCATGTGAATAGGATAGCCAAGTCAATACGCATCTTCTCGCCTTCAGAGAAACTTGCATAGGTAAACTCATCACGATATCGTGATTTAATAACTTCATTGAAAGACTCATCAAGTTCGAAGTGAACAAAGAAGTCCATCGCTTGTAGATACATGTTGATCAACTTATTCATTGCAGGCAGGTACTCACGAATAATCGCAGTCTTAATACCTGTGTCTTTCAGCAATGTAGAAGCAACTTCTTCTAAGTTCCTTTGTTCAAGCAAAGCAGTTTTAGTATTGATACACTCAAGTGCTTTGGCAGCAAGTTCTTTTAACTTGGCTTTCTCTTCATCAATATTAGCAGTGTTTTCTTTTGCTTCTTCTATCTCATTCTGCAAAGATGTATTTTGCTTGTTCAATAATGTGATAGAAGAATTGAAGGAAGAAACTTCTGCGGTAAGAGACATAATCTCATCTTGAACCTTTTTAATTTCAGCAAGACGCTGGCGAAGTTTGACAAGAGCTTCATCAATCTTTTGAATAAAGTCTGCATTACTTTGCGCATCTTGCTTCATTTTATCCACGATAGAACTCTTATGTTCATGAGGGATATCTTGCGCACAAGAAGGGCAACTATCGTTATTGACAAAAAACTCGATATGTGTATCGATCTCTGTATTCTTTTCTTTCTTTCGATTCAGAGAATTAAGAAGTTTGTCGATACCTTCTTCTACGTCAGTCCTATCTTTTATACTCTCTCGTAGTGCATCAACTCTAACATTCGTTCCCTCAATATTAGCTGTGATGGTTGAAATCTCCAAATTATTTGCTGTGATCTTTTGTTGAATAGAATCGATGTATTCATTTTTGGATTGCACCAGAGACTTAATAAGTTTTTGTTGTGCGTCAACTTCGGCTCTTGATTTGGATAAAGTAGATTCAACATCGAGCAACTCCATTTTTGATTTTGCGCTTTTCTCTTTTAAGAGAGTGTTCATTGTAGAGAAGATACGGATATCTAAAATATCTTCAATAACATCTTTGCGTTGATTAGATGGTAACTGCATAAAAGGAACAAATGATGCTGAACCCAGTATGACTACCTGCGTAAATGTTTTATAGTTTAACTTTAGAATTTGTTGCTCAAGAATCTTTTGATAATCTCTTGAGGCAGAGTCTTGATTGAGAAGGGTTGTTCCCTGATAGATCTCAAAGATGTTTGGCTTGATACCACGGATAATCTTGTATTCAGCTGAGCCAATATTAAACTCAACTTCAACAAGACAGTTTTTAAGATTGATACTATTGATTAGTTGGTTCTTGTTGATATTGCGGAAGGGTTTGCCAAATAAACCAAAGCAAAGAGCATCCAAAATAGTTGACTTACCTTCACCATTCTTACCTACAATTAGCGTAGTAAGAGAACGATTTAATTCAACTGTATTGGGAGAGTTGCCTGTAGATAAAAAGTTTTTCCAAGTTACCTTCTTCAGTTCAATCATTTACCCATCCATTTCATACCAAATATTTTTTTCATCAATACCTTCTGTAAGAAAGTAGGTTTGCGTTTATTATTTTCAATTTCCCAGCTACCAAGTCTAGTACTGTTTTCCCAGTCAATAGCATTAGTAGTTAGCGTCAATCCTGTGATACTACCATTCATAGCACTACCAGCAGAAATAGTTATCGTTGAATTACTAATAAACTTCCTACGCTGTTCTTCAATATACTCAAGTGTTTTTGTATAATCAAGATCGAGCGGAATCTGTTCCGTCAACGGAAAAAAATACTGAATCTCAAGTTGCTGCATCAAACCACCTCTACGTTAATTGCCTCGGTGTAAAGTGTCTTAACAAATGTTTTAATCTTTTCTTTATCAAGATCAGTTTCGATAGAATCAATGTATTCACTCAAAACTGTCTGTGTATCTTCTAAGTTAATTTCAGAAGAAACTTCTCCTTCATTGAAAGCAGAAAAATCTTCAATGATTTTCACTTCATATGGTGGAGGATTATTAGTATATACTCTTGAAAGGAATTTGTCAAACTTGTAAAAGTCTGCCTTGTTTACAACAACAACCTTAACAAACTTTTCACCAAATCTAGATACATCAAGTGTTTCTGCTTCTGGTGTGCTGTCGTCATATTCATAACGATCAAACATCGTGTAAGGGTTTTCTACGAAAGTGAGACTGCGAGTGCTAAGATCAAAGGTGTGGAAACCACGAGGATCGTTATAATCCTGCCAAGTAAGTTCATATGGGTTTCCAACATAAGTGATGTTATCTTTACTACTGCGATGGTGATAATGACCACTAAAAACACAGTCAAACTTTTTAAACAAAGAAGGATCAAGTCCGTCATGGCTTTCCATTCCTCTATACATGGCAAACCCTGCGATCTCAAAATGCCCCATACAAATTTCAGCTGGGGTGTTCTTTAATGTTTCAATAGAATCACTGTAGTTCTCAGCGCAGATCCAAGGCATCATACAAATAGGAATGTCGTCTACGTAAATAGTTGTAGGCGAATCTATGATATTGATGTTGCTGTATTCTGCCAATAACAAATCAACAGAGTTTACATCGTTAGTATTTTTAAAGTATGTGTCATGGTTACCTGCAAGCATATGCACAGTAATACCAAGTTCTTCTAACCGATCAAAGAACATTTGCTTTGCTCTTTTTAGGGTAAAGAAGTTTACATACTTACGTCTATCAAATGTATCACCAAGAATCAGTAATGTGGTGATTCCTTCCTCTTTTAACTTAGGAAAGAAAATTGTATCATAAAACTTTTCATAAAAATTCAAAAACGCAACTGAGTCATTGCGTGCACCGAAGTGCTGGTCAGTTATTATCGCAGTCTTCATAATATATCCTGACTAATTATTCAGTAACTTTTAATTCGCTCACCAATACGTTAATTTGACGCTTTACTGCTTCTTTTGGAACACCGTCTTCATCATCTTCAACGTGGTCATATTCAACCCAAATACGATCAGCGTCAGCTTCTTTAATAAATGTCGCTGGAACCCATGCATCATTATGGTAAATTTCATAAGTCTTAGCCATTAATATCTCCTTCGGTAAAGTCTTCTAGCGTAGAACGCTTTTTAGTTTTTTTCGGTTTAACAGGAACATCAGTATTGTTGTTCATCTGTAAATAGTCAACATACGCATTATTATATAGTCCGTCTTCGTCATGCTCTTGCAGCTCAAATGCATCAAAGGGCATATCTTGAATCATTTTTTGCTTCACATAATTTTGTTTCTTTTCTTTTTGAATGCGTCTTAGAAAAGCATACCATATAATCTGTGTAAAATAAGCGAAGGGATTTTTAGATTTGTCTGGATCGAAATTTTTTACATACTGGATGCAGTTTTCAATACCATCACTAATCATCTCTTCTCGGTAAGTATAATTTAGAAAATTTGGTTTGTATGATAAATGCGTAGCAATTTGTAAAATACATTTACCAACATATTCTGGGACTCTTGGTTCAGCTTCTCCCGATTCATGAGCCTCAGCAATTTTCTTCCTATACTCAATTAATGCTGCTAGTAACTCAGCATTGTTTACATAATGTGTTGCCATAATTTAAACCTTATTTTTTTGTTTTAACCAACTGTAATCATTATACTTTAATTATCTTTAAAAAGCAAGTTTGTTTTATTGGAAAATATATTTGCTTCCAAACTTGACAACAGGCATAATTACGGTGTCAGGGTTGAAGATAGGAACTAATGTTTAGTTTCATTACCAGGAACGACAGTAAAAGGAATCTCTTCCTCTTCTCTCTTTTCCCTTCTCTTCCTTGCTCTCTCGAATATACTATGAAGTTGATCTACTGCTTTAGCAATATTCTCCACAGTTTCATCATTCTCGAGATTCCCTTCCGCAGCTTGCTTCTCATCAACATCTACTTCGGTTTCATGCTCGTGGATCATTCTTTGATAATGGGGAATCATCACTTCATGCAACTTCTTAGAAAATAAGATGTCTTTCTTTTGAAACGTAAAGACCTTATCCTCAGTAAACTGACAATATGGACCAGATGTAATTTGTTCAACAAGACCTGTTGGTTCTAACCTTGGAAACAGACGAATTATCATGGGAAACTCAATTGTAATTATTTCGTTGTTTTCAAATAATTTAGTTGCCATCAATTGGTCGCCGTTATACATTCGCAAAAAGATATACTTATCTTCTTCTGTCATATCTTGACCTCTACTAACTTGTAATCAAACTTCTCTTCGGAATAGGTTTTTATTCTTTCCGCAAAGTGATGCAATGTATGATTCTTCCATGACTTCCATGATAGGTCGTCAGCAATATCATACAAGTTACATTCAGTCTTACCTTCTTTTAATCTTAAGCCACGACCAATACTTTGTAGGTTGCGGATCTTGCTCTTAGAAGGTGAAGCAAAAATAACATTTTCAATCGAAGGTATATTAATACCTGTCGAGAAGGTACCAAACGAAGCAATAATGATAGCATCTTCTTCGCCCTCAGTAATATGGCGAATGGCTTCTCTATCGGTTGTTTCAGTACCACCATAGACGAAAAACACTTTTCTATCTTCGTGAGATTTAGAAAGAATTATATCGTGTAAGACTTTACCGTGTTTCTCAACGTATTGAAATAGGACAAGAGTATTTCCTTTTGACTTTAGCGCCAAATTAGAAATAAAGTTGTTTCTCTTATCGTGAGAAACTAAGAAGTCCATCTCGTCTTGATATTGGTTATTCTTTCTACCCTGACGTGTTATGTCATCATATTTTAGTAGTATACATGTTATATTTAGGTTTGCTAGTCTCTGGCTCTCCATTAGTTGCTTAGTGGTAGTAACCCTATGCATCGGTCCAAAGATACCTTCTAGTACAAGTTTATGTACTTTCTTATTGTCTAGCGTTCCTGTAGTACCAACTCTATATCTAACCTCTGTCAATTTTTCCATTACGGTAGTTAACGACTTGGCTTTAAATTGGTGCGCTTCGTCGCCAAAAATTACTTGAAACTGATTGAACCAACTTTTTGGTTGTTTGTAGATAGATTGCCATGTAGTAATTAGTACGTCTGAGGTAAATTCTTTTGGGAAGCCAGAATATAGTTTCTGGCAGTGACGATCAACCCTCCACCCATTAGCAGATGAGTAGTCCGCAAAGTCTGCGTATAGTTGCTCAACTAGAGATGTAGTAGGAACGATAATAATTTGTTTACGTCCTTCGTTTAAATGCCACCTCATAGTAGTATAGATAATAAACGACTTACCTGATGCTGTTGGAGACAACAGTAAAGTTCGTTCGTCTTGAATTGCTTTATGTACTGCTTCTAATTGGTAATCACGGATCTCAATAGGTTTACCATGACCCATTGGTGTTAACCACTCAGCAAATTTAGAAACAGTTTCTAAGTCAACATTAGTTCTGGTAATGACTTGGTTTACCCATTCAATTTCATACCCACGTTCAAATGCAAAACTTTCAACATATTTTACTAGACCAACGTAAAGAGTTTTGCGCATAATATCATACATACGGACTTTACCGTCCCACAATCTAGCACGATACTGTGGGGTAAACCTTGCTCCTGGATATTCATATGTAAAAAACTCTGCGAGTTCATATAGGATTCCTTCATCTTCAGATAGAATCCTTACATATACATTATCTAATTTTTCAATCTTTAACTTCATTAAGCACCACTAATAAATTTCTTCCAGTCAATCGCACCTTTGATTTGAAAGTCTCTTGATTTAATTTGATTGAGTATAGATTCGCAGAAGGTAACTATGGCAGAAACATATTCCATTCTAACAAACTCCTTATTCAAATCAGCGTCGCCAGATAAGAATTCATCCATTTCATTCTTAAGTGGCTTTGCGCCTTGCCATTGTCCCCATCCATATTCTTCTAATTCCTGCTTACCCATCTCGCCACGATAGTAACGAAACTTTGCTTGTCTAAGTGTGTTGTAGTCTGCCTTGACTTTAGCAAGTTTTAATTTATTTGCGATTAGAATGTTTAGGTATTTCGAGTGCAGGTTAGGTGTTCTGACTGCTTCTTTGTCAAGACGATCATCGTCTATCTGGCAGTCGACCGCCCACATCTCCTGTAATTGTTCAATGTTCATAATAATCTCCGTAGGTATATATTCTATTATACCTTAAATGTCAATAATTGTAAATTTGTTTACAAGAACTTGTAGTATGAGAATTTAAACGTAGCAGTTGCTCCAATGTACTGTACGTCTTGGTTTTGTGTTTGGAAAACCATTGATGATAAACTTACAGGGAAACAATCATAAAACTGCACGATTTGGTTATCAGTATTTACGTTTGTTAAGATTTGCAAAGTAGCATCGGAATAGTTTGTTGCTAGTTCGCTGATAGTATCTATATCAGCAGCATCAACAAAATTTACATATTGAGTATATGACTCTGGGAATCCTAGAGCAACCATCCAATTATAAATTGCTTTGTAGTTTTTCATTCTTTCATCAACCATAAAACGAATCTCAAAAGAATCATAGGTTAATGTTTCGCCAGGAACAGGAACACGTGAGAATGGTGTGCCAAACTCTGGTTCTCCTAGTTGTAGTCCAGGAAGGTTTACCTCTTGCGCAAAGAATGTTAATTCTGGCAACTTTTCAATAGACAACTTAAATCCATTGGGACTTAGAAAATTTATATTATCTGGAACAGGACATGTTAATACTTGTGCCATTATTCAATTTCTCTCTGTTTGTTAAGATGATCACGAATATCTAAGACGGTCTCTGTCTTTATCATATCAATGATATCGGTAGTAAGTTTAATTTCTTTTTGAATGAAAAACATCTTCCTCTGCAATTCATTCAGTTGTTCTGCGTAGAATTGCAACTCTTTTTCTTTTCTTGCCTTTATATCGAGCAAGTCAGAAAGTATAATTACCTTTACTTTTTCGCTCATACATATATTTATAAGATAAAAAAAGGGAGACCGAAGTCTCCCTTTAAATACCACTCTTATTGGTGGCTCAACCAATTACATTAGGTTGTTTACACGTACCTTGCGGTAGTAGTAGTTTTCGCCAGCAACCATGTTGCCAGAACCGTCCAACTGAACGAATGGATTTGAGACCATGCCGTAGCGAGTCTTGAAACCAATCTTTGGTTGGAAAGTAGCTGGGTCGATTGCACGAACCAATTGTAGAGGAACGTATGGGCAGTAGAACAAACCAGCATCGAATGCTGAAGTGCCTTTGTAACCAACCACGAAGAACTGTTGACCAGTACCTGCAGATGCGTTAGCAACAGTATATGGATCAACATACACTTTGTAACGACCATTTAGAACACCAGCGAAAGTTGTTGAAGACTCATCAACATTCAAACCGTTGTTGCCAGCAAGAGCTGGAGTATAGTCAAGAACACCAGCCATAGCCATTGCAGAAGCAACATCGCTAGAGCAGATGATGAAGTTACCACGTCCACGACGAGTTTGTTGAGCAATTGCGTTTGCTTCACGCTCGATTTGGAATAGCAAGCCTTTGAACTTCTCAACAGACCAACGACCGTTAGCGTCAACGTCTAAGTCGAATACGCCAGGAGCTGCTGTTCCAGCTTGAGCACCAACCTTAGCAGAAGAGTACACAGTACGTACAACTTCACGGTTGATTTCAGCCAAGATTTCTGTTGAAAGGATGCTTGACAATTCGCCTTCAGCATCAAGACCATGAACTGATTTCAAGTCTTGTGCTAGTTCGATTGTGTACTCAGCTTTTAGAGCACGTGTCTTAGCAGTAACGCTAGTTTTCTCGATTGAGAAAGCCATTTCATTGAAAGTGTTAGCGCCACCAAGATCTTCAGCAGTAGCTGTAGACATACCACGACCGATGTCATAGTTAGCATCGTATGGGTTGTTGCCACGCTGACCTTGATAACCAGCAGTGCCACTATCACGGTCACCAGTACCAGAGAATAGTGTATCTGCTTCGTTGTAAAGAGCTTCAGTGCCGTTTTGTGCACTGTATTTGCTCTTCATTGCGAAGATAAGACCAGTTGGTTGTGTCATTGGCTGAACACCGCAAATGTCATAAGCGATCATTTGTGGAGCTGCACGACGTACTAGGCTGATTAGAACTGGGTCATAGCCAGCCATATTAGCATTAGTACCTGCGCCACCAAGAGAGATACCAGTACCCGCAGCGTTAACTGGAGTTGTCTCAAATAGTTGTTGACGTTCTTCTTTAAGAGCCTTTTCTTGGTTCTCTAGTAGAACTGCTGTAACTTCCTTACGGTAGTTATCTTTAATTGCTGGCATTGATTCATGTTCTAGAATCGGTGCCCATTTTTTTAATAGATCTGTACGGTCCATTGTTTACTCCTAATGTGGATTGTTATTATTTCTTGATACTGTTAAATGCAGCTAGATAAGCCTTAACAGATGGGTCAACGACCTTCTCTTCTTTTAGCTCTTCTACTGCGCTGTCTGTTACAACAGACTTAACTTCTGAAGTTGCCTTCTTAGTAAAGTAGTTTTCACGGATAGTCTGAAGTTTTGCCTTAAATGATTCAGCATCATCATAAGCCAATTCTTCGGCTAAAGACTTAAACTTCTCTACTTCTGTGTCAGCCATGTCTTTAACATAAGCATCAATTGTTGCCTGACGAGCAGACTCATTAATCGCTTTTGTCAACTCAACATTCTTAGCGACAGTTTCGTCAAGTTTGGATTCAAGAGACTGAAGTTTTTCTTCCATGTCTGCCAATACATCAAAACGCTCTTCAGGAATTTCAATGTAAGACTCTTGGAATGCAACTTTAATCTTCTCGATAAAGTCTTCCATAATTTCAGACTTAATACCAGATTCAAGGGCAAGTTCATTATCTGCAATCCACTGCTCAACCATATAGTTGAGATATCCATCAACCTTTTCAACAAGACCCTCTTTGAAGCTCTCAACTTGCTCAGCAAGTTTCGACTCAAACTCTTCTTCAAGTTTAGACACTTCTGCCTTAACTCGAGTAACTACTGCTGCTTCAAAAATTGTAGCAGCTTTAGTTTTAAATTCTTCTGAAAGTTCTTCACCGTTAACAAGAGCAGCTACATCTTCGCTGACATCAACTGTGATTTCTCTTTCTTTCTTTTCGTCAACGATTTCTTCTTCAACGATCTCTTCTTCTACTAGAGTTTCGTCTTCGACAGTTTCGTCTTCTTCTTTTACTGCTTTAAGATTTGATGATTCTGGAGCTGAAGCATTGCTCTTAACATCACCTTTCTTAGTTGTTGGTGCTGTTGGCTCGCGAACATCATTCTTCTTATTGTCTGGATTTTGTTCTTCGCCCAACGATGCCTGCAGCTTTTGTGATTCAGCTAGCATCTCGGCAATTTTCTTTTCAATTGACATCTTTGGTCTCCTGTAACTGGATGAGTTCTATTGTAATTATTTATAAATTATTTGATTTTACTCAAAAAATTCTGGAAAGCACGGATCTTGGCTTCCGTTAAATTCTTCGATGATGTCTTACGTATTACACGCTTAACCTCATCTATATGTTTCTCCACAAATTTCCCATCAACGAAAACCCACTCCTTACCTTCCATGATGCCACGAACGAAAGCATCTGGTGCTGAAGGGTCGGCAACGATATCTGCTGCTGTTGACAACATGAAATCGTCTTGAACAATTTGAACACCGTCTTTGTTTTCTTTAAGTGAACCCATTGCTCTTGAAGAAACACCTAGATTTGCGCCACCGTCTAAAAGACCTCTAGCGATCATACCGTTTGGTGTTTCTAAAATCTTTGCTCTACCGATGTAGTTGCTACCTTCTTTTTGCAATGATGTAATCATATGCGAAACAAGATGTAGATTGATGCCTGGACCGTCTGGATGTCCCAGTTCTCCAAAGGCACGATTATTTTTTACTGTCTCTTCCATGTAACGAGCAACTTCTTTATCCATAATCTCTGATGGATACATGCGACCGTTACGGTTTTTAATGTCAGCTTGTAAGAAAATACCTTCGATATAGTAGTCTTTTTTCTTTCCTACTTTTTCTTCTACTACAAACTTAATGTCTTGTACTTCTTCTCTAATGAGTTTCATTTATTAACTCCCTACGGCACTGGTATTATCATAGATACCAAATACGCCAGTTTCGATCTTGGTGTCATATCCAGAAACTTTACGTAACTTTAAATACAACTCAACATATCCACTTCCAACTTGCGCAACTGTAATATCGTGAGTAGCATTAGTGTTTTCTGGTGGCAATTCTTGTCCATCAAAGGCAATGTAATCTGCTTGCTCAGTTGGTAGAGTTAAAATTCTTGTAGAATTTCTTTCTATCAAAATAGTGTTAGCGGACTCTCCGCTCCAACGAACACCAACAATAGTTACATTTTGAGATCCTGCTGCAAGGGATTCTGTGGCAGCTAATAAATCTGTTTGTAGGTCAATAGTTGCTGACCCACCATTACCAGAAACTTTGATAACAGCTTCTGTTTGTGTAAGTCTTAATACTGTTTTTGAAAGTGCCATTTCTTACCCTTTTATATCTCTAACAATACGCATAAAGTTATCCTTCGATTCTCTCATGTACTCAACTATCTCGGGACGATCTTTCAATAACATATTTAGGTTAGATTGAGTAGATTCATCAATAGCAACTACAGTACCATCTTCTAGCGTATAGTCTAACTTTCCTGCGATTAGCGTAGAGCCTGTTTTCATTTCAAGAATAACAGGGTCTACTGTAAAAATGTTAGAAGAAGCCAATTCAATATATGACTCGATCAAAGTATCGGTTATCTTTTCTATATTGTAGTGTTTCTTAATATATGACGCTACTTTATTTTCTGGTATTGTTATATCGATACTTTCTAATATTTCTTGTGTAGATATATGCTCTTTACTGTATTCTCTGGCTTCTTCTAAACTCGAAAATTCTATATCTAATTTTTCGCCATCAATGTATACAGATAGATCTGACATAATTTTTACATTAGATCTATTCTTACCATATGAAAAAGATTCTGCGATGTTTGTCGCATCTAAAATCTTTTTTCTTAATGACGAAAACTGTAGCATTAAATTACTCTTCTACAGCGGTTTCTGCTTCTTCTGAACTTTGGAACATTGTTTGCGCAAGATCCACTTTCATTTGGTTTAACTTTTCAGCGACACGTTCTGCAACGCATGAATTAAATGCGGATTCCATGTCAACTGATTTACCAGCAACCATAGCATCAACTAAATCTCTTGTACTCATCTGTTATTCTCCTTAAGGAACATTCTGTGTTTCACCATCAGCTTCTGGTTCTATCTCATCAGGTTGTTGCGTAACTGGTGTTGGCGCAAACTGTAACTGCGAAATTTTCTCTTGCTCACTATCAATCTGACCATCAATCTCTTCGATCTCTTCGTCTGTTTGATGTAAGACGTTCTTGCGAACCCACTCAACTGAATAATATTTACCAACGTAAGGTTCAACTGCTTGTAGCATGTTTAGTCGACCTTGTAAAATTTCAGTACCCTTTAACTCTGCGAAGAAGTTATCCTTCATAAAGTCAAATTTAATATCCTGCTCTAACGATAAGTCTTCCCAATCATCTGGGCTAATAATAGACTTAGCAATTAGCTGTACTCTTAGTGTATCTAAGAATACCTTTGAAAACTTTTTACGTAGACGATTAATAAATTTACTAAACTTAACTTCGTCACGTGTAATCTCAGATGCTTTACCTAAGGTAAATCCTGTATCTTGTCTTAGACGTGTTACAGGAACACTTAATGCTTGATAAAGTTTATTTTGGAAATATTCAACGTCTTCGATGTTTGCTAAACTTTGACCACCTTGTAGCGTAGTAATCTCAGTTCCTTTACCACCTTCACGACGTGGCATCCAAAAGTCTTCAAGCATACTAAGGTGTTTTCTGTCATCTTTGACTTCACCTGTAGTAGCATCATAAACAACTTTATTCTTAAACTTATTCATAATGTCGTTAACATACTGCTCAGCTTTTAACTTAGGCAAGTTACCGACATCAATATAGAAAACTCTACGCTCTGGTGCTCTAGTAATTCGGTAGATGACCAAAGAGTCTTCGATCATCTTAAGTTGATTTACTGGTTTAATTGCTTTATGCAAATGACTCAATGTCATACCAGTGTTATTGTCAACTACACCTGAAGGAACAAAAATTACAGAATCAAGTGAAAGTCTGATTCCTTGTGTTCTACCTTCAGTAATACCTTTGTCGTTATAGATGTAGTATTCTTCAACACCTGTAACAATCTCAGCACCATTTTGACCACGCTCTTTAATAACTTCTTTAATCTTACGGATCTTGCGTGGATCAATAAATCTTAATTCAATAATGCCATCTTTTGGCTTATTGACGTCTAATAAAATATGGTAATAGAGTCTGCCATCTATGTACCATGAACGAAACATGTCATTGCATTTCTCTTCAAATTTTAACACCTTAAGAATATTAGCAAATTCGTCTTGAATTTTATTCTTAATACTTGGCGATAATTTGACATGATCTAATACAATGTTAACTGGAGACTTATTGTCTTCAGATACAATCGCTTCGTTTACAATATCTTCAATCGCTGCATCGCAATCTGGATACTGCGCAATTTCTCTATACTTCTTAATAAGATCGTTCTCGTTCTTGATTAAAGAATCTAGATCGAGAACCATCCCATAATAACCACCAGCACTGTTTACGATCGTGCTGCCATCATCGGGAGATGGCAAGACGATGCTTGCCACCTCTTTCTGTTTCTTTCGCTTTATCTCAAAACCAAATAATTCAGCCATTCTGACCTACTCTCAAATAATTATAAAAAATTGTATTAAATACGGATTGGTAGTGAACCGATCGGTGTATCGATCGATACGTTCACGCCAACACCAGATGCTGTCGCAGTATTAGATGACCAGAAGTTGTATGTAAATTCTACTTCGAACTCTTCGATAGCATTTGTTGTATCAAAACTTAAAGCAATCGCTCCAATGTTTGTTGGATATGCATCCACAAATTTGTAAGTCTTAATGATACCACCGTTACGGTCTAACTGATGCACGTTCAAGTCAACTTGATAATCACGTGGGTTAGTTCTACCGTTTGTAGTTGTTAAGTTTTGAACACCGTTTGACCATTGTTCGAACGCATTGCGAATATTAAATGTTGTGTCATTAATAATCGTTACAGTCCATGGAGCAAACGTACGCTCGCCAGCAAAGTGAACAGCACGACCACGATATTGGACAGGGATGTCTTCAATCGTAGCAGCAGGTAATTGCGCAGCTTTACATAAAAACTGAGCACGAGTACCTGCAACAATCCCAGCAGTAACATATGATGGGAAAGCAAGTTCTACACGGAACTGATTAGGACGTGCACCGCCACCAACCAGTTGCGCTTTAAAATCAGCAATATTTGCCATTTAATATCTCCTTAATTCTTTCTTCTATTATTTAGGTATTATGCACCGATTTCGTTAAAGTTCACTGATGAACGTGAAGCAACGAAAGTAAGGGTGATAAAGTTAATAGAACGATTTGGTTTAACGAAGATCTCGGCAACGAATTCATTGCGATCAATTACCTCGCCAGTGTTATTAGTGTCATCACACTTAACACGGAAGTCAGTCACACCACGACGTCCCTGAACGTCACGTAGGAATGGCTCAACTAGGTTACGGAACTGAGCACGAGTGAACGAATCGTTGAACTCGAACAATTGGAATTTAGCAGCAGTTGCAATCGCTTTTTCAAGAACGATAAACAAGCGACGCACGTTAATTCTATCAAATGCACTTGGAGCAGACAATAGAGTTTTGTCACCAAATAGAACAGTTCCTTCTCCTGGGAATGTAACAACTGGGTTAACACCTTTCTTGTAAAGTGTATCACGTTGTGTCTTACCTGGATTAACTGCCAATTTAACTACGTTCTTAATTTGACCACGATTTAGACCACCTGGAGAGAACCATGGATCTGTTGTGTAATCAGTACGAGCACATAGACCAGCAACGTCTCCGTTCAATGGAACGTAACGGAACTTGTCATTGTAACGGTCATATTGATATTTGTAACCTGAGTCAAGAACTGCATATGATGAACTTGGTAGAGCATCACGGTATGCAGTAAGTTTTGTAATAGCAGCTGCGTCGGAGCCAAGGATGATAGAACCATCAGTGTCTTCTGGTGAAACAAACACAACACAGTCTTTACGTACTTCTGCAACATTATTGATAATGTAGGTAGCAACAACTGAAGATGCCTTACCTGCCATTACTAAAGAAATGTCATACAATTCATCGTTAGCGAAGATTGAATAAGCAGTTTGTTGATTGCCAGCAGATGGAGAGAAATCATCAACACCACCTGTTAGAGTAATATCTAGAGCAGCAGTTAGTGCTTTGTATTGGCTAGTGCCGATTGTAGTAACAGCAGTACCCCATTCAGCGCCAGTAGCTCCAACAGCAGTTGAGTGATCTGTCCACCAGATATACTTAGATTGGCTGTTAAGTACATCTTTGTAGTAGTTATTTGATCCATCTAATTTCTTAGCATCAGATGCTTTAGAAAGACCAGTGAATTTTTCTAGAACAGTTCCTGCAACACCAGACCATGCACCATTTTTGTCTAAGACTAAAACGTGCACTTCATCTTCAGCACCTGTTTTGCCAGCATTCTTAGCATAAGGTGATGTGTCTGGAGAGAACTCAAACTGAGCAGCGATAGCTGGTTGAGCAGTTTGGAAAGCAGACCATGAATCCTTGTCCACCACGATAACCTCTAAAGAGTTACCCAATGTTCCTGGATATTTGGCAGCGAACTCACCTACGTTTGCTTGACCACTTGCGTAGCTAGAAGCATAAGTATCTGCATTTTTGATTACGATTGCTGTACCAGATGAAACAGCGTTCTTAAGATTTGTACCATCAGTGCGAACAACCAACAGGTTATTAGCGTATGATAGGAAGTTTGCTGCTGTCAAGAAAGGAATGAAATTGTTGTCGGTAGCTTTACCGAATCTGTCAACAAGTTCGTTTTCAGAAGCGATCTGAACAGGATCCTCTACAGGACCCCACGCAAATGCGCCAGCAAAAGCACCAGCAGAAGTAGATACTGCTGGAACAATTGAAGTGAAATCTTTTTCTACGACTGCAACGCCAGGACTAAGTTGGAAAGGCATTGTAATTCTCCTTATTACATATACATGTTATTTTGTTTGCTGAGGAGCACGGACTGCATAGTATTATTTAGTAATTTCACATTTTTAGAAATTCAAAGGCGCAGCTTCCTCTTCCCTGCCATCCGAAATAAACCCGAATGGTGTTAACTGTTCTTCTATTGCTTGTATTTGTTTTTCGTATATAACAGTTCTCATATTAACGTCAGTAAGCTCTTTAAAGTATGGCTGGGTTGACAACCAAGCAAAAAGAACCAAAGTCATAACGATATCGTCATGATAACCGTCATCTGCAGCGAAAGAACCTTTCGATTCGATGAAGGTTGAAATCTCAGAAATTGCGTCAAAGTCCGTAACCAACAATTTCTTCTCTTCAATTAGAGTCTTCAGATTCATGCAACCACGTCTTTTGACTGCCTTGTCTGTATAAACACCCAACTGAGTTTTTCCACCACCAAAGCCACCAGAGACAAATTGTCCCTTTGTAGTTCTGTTAACGAATAGTATGTTTTCGTATTCTAATTCGTTGTATAAAATATCAGTTACCTGATCGCTTGTATTTTGTTCTACTAGCACAAACGCATTATTATATTCTCTAGCCACCTTCTCAATTATAGAAGGGTAGAACATAGGGCTGACAGAATTATTCCTATATTTAGCTACCATGCGATATGGGACTTCTGTGACGTCCGTAACCGTAAATGCGCTGTAATCGCCCTCAACACCACGAGCAACGTCAGCCACCAATGTATAGACATGCCCTTCTTCTGGAGGGGTAATAACATCAAACCCATCTTTTTGGAAGACATAGGGTAATGGCGACATTTGGGCGATAGTGTCTGCTGCAATAAGTGTAAGCGCAGAACCGAGGAACTTACAAAGAACCTCTTGGTTAAACTTAATTTCGCCAAGCTGTCTTCTTTGCTCTTCAGCCCAAACTTCATCTCTACCTGGAATTTTCCAGTAAGGGATGAACATGTGTTTAAAGTCATTTCTACCGTTCTCAGCATCATTCCAAAATTTCCAGAAATGATTATACCCAAGAGGAGTAGAAGTGATTAGGATCTTAGTCGTTTTACCAGCAGAAATTGTTGGATAAACGGAAGTAAAGAATCCCTCAGCAATTTGATTTGGAATAATTGCTGCTTCGTCAATATACAATAAGTTTACAGACTTAGAACGGATACCTGAAATAGTTGTAGCAGCAGTAAATACTTTACTACCATTTTCTAATTCAATATCACCTTTATTCCAAGTGGTAACACCTTGTTGCAACCAGATCGGCAGATTCTCATACATCAACTGATAACGAGATAAAATTTCCTGCGCAGTCTTTGCCTTGTTAGCCAACACCGCAACGGTCTTGCTGTCGTTAAAAATAGTATACCACAAAATATATGCAGCAGATGTAGTCGTCTTACCTTGCTGACGACCTTCCATCAAAATAACTTTACGATTATTGTGGATTAAATCAACTTTTTCTTTTTGACAATCATACAACTTAAATGGCTGTAACCCTTCATCAAGAGTTACAATATAGCAGTAGTTGTCAATAAAGTAAATTGGATCCTGCGAACATTTTATATACTCTTGTACTTGCTCTGGCGTAAACTCAATTTTTACGCCAGCAGCTTTTACTGAGGCATTCGAATTATAATAATCAGCCATTACACAACCGTAATAGTTCCTAACATAGTTCCTGGGTTTGCTTTACTGCGATACTTATAGGTTGCGCCAGTAGCAGCATCCATAGGGATAGTAAATGTAACAGTTTCGTTTTGGTCAGCTTCGTTTCTTGTTGCGCCTGTTGATGAAATATAAGATGTCGCAGGTGCTACGTTTGAGCTGTCTAAAATTTCTAAAATTTGACCAGTGCGAGTATTTGTAAAACGATATGTATGCCCACGATACACATATAGTGTTGGGTCGCCAACACCAGCAGCTGGAAGACCTGAACCTGTTACGTTATACTCAGTTGTTAGAGCGCCACCAAAACTAAATGACAGTGATGGGTGCATAAAAATATCACCCTTAACACCATTGACTGTTTTTACTCCATCGTTGTTAATCTGAAAGTTTGTATTAAGCGATGATGTTAATGTAATACCATCACCAGCAATAATAGCGAGGTCTTTAGTTCCAGATGGATTTAATGAAGCCAGTCTTAGTGTGATTTGACCAGCAAATAGTGTTTCTGCTGTAATATCATATGTCGTGTTAGTATCAGTAGAATTTAACGTGATTGTGTCAGCGTCAGTTCTAACCACTGTCATGTTTGTACCAGATGCTAATTTAACATTATCTGTTGTAGCGTCTGAACCAGTCAAACGCAAATTGACACCACCAGTAGCAGATTCTGCTGAAAGCGCATATAATGTATTAGTGTCTGTTGCAATACTTTGTGGAACAAAGTTAGTTCCGTTCCAACGCAACGCATCGCCAGTGTTTGCTCCAGAAACATTAACTTTTAGGGTTGTTGCTCCAGAACTTCCACCAAGAGCATCATATACTTCTGTTAATGTGTTATTTACTTTAATGCCAGCATCACGGAGCGTATCACCAGTACCGTCGTTTGGTGTCGTACCAACATTAATTAGTTGCTTTGCCATGTCTTACTCCTTAGAAATTATCCTCTTCCCAATTTTCATTTACTGTAGCAATTGGGTTTGCTTGATCTGCTGTATATAGTGCTGGTGCATCTCCAGTAGCTTGCACAAACACTTTCTTGATTGGTCCACCATTATCCGTTGGTCCATATAAATTAACTTTTAAACTAAATGTAAGTGTATATGTCACAAAACGTCTAGTCTGAAAATCTCCATCATAATCATCTTGCACCGAAACAGAGTTCAAAATGATTGGAACATCGTTTACTACGTTCATCTCTGGCACAGACTTTAGCGAAAGCGTAAACTCTGGCGTAAAGTATGGAAGAATCTGCTCAACAATCTGCATAGCATCTTCTTGCGTTTTTGTAAGAACGTATAAAGATATATCTATATTGTATGGAACTGGAGTATACATTCTTGTATACGTAGCTGGAGTAGCTCCAGCAGCTGGCTTATAACAAGCAAGCTGGTTCATTCTATTTAACTTTCTATTGGCGTCGTATGAAATACCAGTTATCTCAAACGACATTCTAGGAAGTGTTGTATATACTTGTTTATCTAGTAATGGATCTTCATCTAAGCGAACTATCCATTTTTCTTTTGGCGCATATGCGATTGGCACTTTAACTGTTTGCGCAATAGCATTCGTGCCGTCTTTCATTTTTCTTTCTATTTGAATGTTACTAAACAGACTACCGAACGCTACGATAGTCTTTCTAATAATACCATGATAGAATACGTCACCAACTAGCATTAATTTACATCCCCGAATGGATTATTTTTATCAAACAACACATCGTTTGCTTCAGTCTTAAATTTTGTGTTGTCGCCGAAAGACTGAGATTTTTGCACGTCAGGGTTTACTGTTATGTCAAAAGATTTAAGTGTTTCGAATGCATCAATACTAGGAAGACCTGTATCAATTTTCTCAGAAGCATATTGAAACAACTCAACTTGTAATTTATAGACATAAAGTCTACCAAGTTGATAAAACGGATCTTCGTGTTTAACGAATTTAATTTCAAATAGACCACCAGACAAAGGAAAATATAGTAAGTCTCCTTCGTTTGGTCTATTTGGAATTATTGTTTGTCCAAATCTTCCAACAAGTTGTTCCCAACGACGACGAGCAACAGTAAGTGTTGCGCTAAATTCATTCATCAAACCAAACTTCTGAATGAATGCACCTTGTCCATCAAAAGCGTCAATGTTCTCAAAGTACATCTCGATAGGATAAGCTGTTTTAAATTTACTTAAACGATCTTCTCCAAGAATCTCATCTTTTGCGATAAGAGTTCTTGGAATATAATACATCTCTTGACCATAAATTGCTAGAGACTCAACGATCAGATCTTCGATTAGATACTGTTCGTTTTTAGTTCCATTGGAAAAATAGACATTTTTTGCCATATTTTATCCCATGAAAAATTCTAATGGCGCAGATTTGTTTTGAAGGTTATCTTCTAACATGCGCATCTCTTCGATAGCCTCTCTGTAAAGTCCATCACCGTCTATTGTTACTCCACCTGGAAGTTGAAGACCATTAAATTTTTTCAAGTTAGTGCCCCACTGCTTTTTAAATAATGCAGAGGTATAATGTTTTAACCATTGCTCATTCCAAACTTTAGGGAATGTTGTTGGGTCTAGCACACGATACGCTTCAACCAGAATAAATTGACCTTCAGTAACTTCAGTACCCCAATCAATGTCAATATGTAAACGATCCTGAAGTCTATTGAATCTGTACATAACACTACCATTCAACACATTATCCAATAGTGCTAAATGATTCATTACAGTTTTATAGTAGATGATTGATGTAGAAGTTAAGTCATACAAATCGTTTAATCTTAATTGATATTGTAAATCAAAAATAGACTTAGAAGTTGTTGTGCTTGAAATAATTGGAAACACACGTGTAACACCATATACTAAATCGTTAACAGGAATATATCTGTTAGTAATGTCAGTTGCGGTAACTTGGTGTTTCATATAGATTTTTTCAATACCATCATAGTGGTATTGTCTCCAGTATTCTAGAGCTTCGTCAATGCGATCTTCTAGTTGATCATCATCTACGTTAATCTCTACAACTGGAGCGCCCAATTCTCTTAGGCAATATTCTTTTAAACCTTGTCTTGTCGATACTGCCATGTTAAGCTCCTAGTGCAATAGCGAAAGGCAACCCAGCTAAACCAGCGCCAGCTTTTGTAGCCATCGCTGTATTGCTTCCAGCAGGATAACCATTTGCTGCGTCCTTATTTGTCATCATATCGCCATTAGCGTCAAGCATAATTTTTGTTGTACCCAAGTAAATGGTTGTACCTGCAAGGTATAAGTCACGGAATCTATTTGTTGCGCTACCTAAGTCATAAGTAATGTTTGCTGTTGGCAAGAAATGACCAGTAATATTAGTATTACCACTTAATGTAGCAGTTGTTAGTGTTGGGCTAGTAGCAAACACTAATGAGCCAGTACCTGTTTCATCAGAAATAACACTCAGTAATTGAGCAGATGTTGTAGCAGCAAACTGTGATAAGTTTCCTGATGTAACAGCAAGACCACTAACAGAACCACCAAGAGAAACTGCAGAACCGTTGATAGTAATGCTGCTATTTGTTAGCGATGAATTTCCAATATTAGATAGAGTATTGTTTGCGCCACTAATAGTTTTATTGGTTAGAGTTTCAGAACCAGCAAGAGACGCTAAGTCAGCATCTGTAACCGCAGTATTAAACTGAGCCAATGTTCCACTTACAGTATTGCTGCCCAGAGCAATCGTTTTATTTGTAAGTGTTTGTGAAACTGAATTTTGACCATCTACGTAGGTCTTTACTGCTTTTTCTGTTGGGATTGCTGTATCAGAGTTTCCAGCCAATGTTCCATCAATACTAAATTCGTCAGCAGTTGCGCCAACATTAAAACTTAGACCAGTAATAGAAGAAACTGTACCACCAGTTAAGTTGGCAGAACCTTTGAAAGAAGTAGCTTCAATACCAATGTTTGCTGTCCACAATCCAGTTGCGTTTACATAGGTAAAGGTTTTATCTGTTGCGCCTTTAAGAGTGATACCTCCACCGTCTGCAGTAGTATCTGACGGAGTAGCAATATCTCCAAGTACAATATTTTTATCATCAACTGATAGAGTCGTTGAGTTAATTGTTGTAGTTGTTCCGTTTACTGTTAAGTCTCCAGAAACAACTAGATCTTTATTGATTGTTGTAGTACCACCACTAGCAGAACCAATGTTAATATTTGTTGTAGAACCAGATGCTCCACCAGTACCAATGTTTAATGTCTTTGTATTTCCAGAGCCTGTAGCAGCAGTAGCTAAGTTTACTGTATTTACGCCAGTACCAGTGTTACCAATATTGAATGTTGTTGCTGCAGCACCAAAGTTAATCGTTGTTGGAGTATCAAGTAAAGTAAACGATGCGCTTGTAGAAGATAGTAATGTGGTTACAACTGGACTATCTAAAGTTGGTGTAGTTAAAGTTTTATTTGTTAGTGTTTCTACACCAGTTAACGAAGCAAGGTCTGCATCAGAAACCGCAGAATTTAATTGTGCGAGTGTTGAAACTAGAGTATTGCTAGTTAGATTAATTGTCTTATTTGTTAGGGTTTGAGTAGCAGCTTTTTGTACTAATTCAAAACCACCAGCAGTAGATCCATCGTGAACACGAATTGTGTCTAACGTAGTATCTACTGTTAGTTCGCCTTCCGCTCCAGTAAAGGCATTATTTTGTGTAGTATTACCACGTCTAAATTGCACAACTGTTGGCATTTATATCTCCACTCTTATAATGTTCCAAAGTTTACTGTTCTAAGATACCCTGAGTATCCAGCTAAATCATAATCTTTGGCAGATGTTATTGCAACACCGAATGCATCTAATGTTGGGGAGAATGCAGTAAAATCGCCATAGTCTCCTGTAGGAAACACTTCTGTATTAACTACATCTTCTACATATGCTTCAGAAGCAAATGACCCAGATGACAATCCAGTATTAGTAATTGTAATTTTATTTAGGATGGAATCCAAAGTAATAGAAATACCTGAACCACCCACAATATCTAAACTTGATGATGTAACTGCAGATAATGAGGTCTGGCTTGGTGAAGTTATACTAGCAAAACCAGAACCATTTGGAATCCAAGATACATTACCACTACCATCAGTTGATAAAACATAATTTGGTGAACCATCGCTGGTAGGTAAAGTATAAGCATTATTAACGCCAACCGAACCAGCATTTAATTTTCCACCAATACCAACACCACCTGTAACCTTTAGTGCACCAGTAGTAGTTGATGACGAAGCAGTAGCATTACTTAATGTGATAGCGTTTGATGATGAAGCGCCACGACTAGTAATGTTTTGAAGTGTATCACTAGCAGTAGCAATTAAAACAACATTACCACCACTATCTTTTGAATATATTTTCTTATCGGCTGAATTAAATGCGACTTCTCCGACCGCAAGGTCTGCTGCCAACGGCACTGCGTTGGCAACTTCAGATCGCTTTAATTTAATTACGTTTGCCATTAAGCGTATGTTCCACCGTCAAGATCACCGTATACTAGAGTAGTTCCATTAGATTGTAGAACTTGACCATTAGTACCGATAGTTAATTTAGCAAGACTTGTTGCACCATTAGCGACTAATAAGTCACCAACTGCATATGATGTCAAACCAGTACCACCTTTGTTTACTGCGATGGTTGTAGCATTCCAAGTACCAGTAGTAATAGTACCTAATGTTGTAATTGTGTTTTGACCGATATAGGTAGAAGCAATGTCAATGCTATCTGCGTTAACAGTAATTCTATCTGCAGTTCCACCAATATCCAACACACCAGCAGTTAAGGTTAAACCAGCGCCAGCAACAGTTGATTTTAATTGTAATGCATCAGCAGCAATTTCAAGACCCCCAGTTGCTGCTAGGTTAACATCAATAACACCAGCTGAATATGTCAAACCAGAACCAGCGATAGTTGATTCTAGAGAGATTACGCCATTAGAAAAATCTAAACCAGTTCCTGCTACAGTAGATTTTAGTCCTAGTTCATCAGATACAATCTCAAGACCACCTTGAGTTTGTAAAACGATATCAATAGTATTTCCTGTAAACGCTAAACCAGAACCAGCGATATATGTTCCTGCGCCAGAGAATTGCTCAAATACAATATTAGATGTTCCGATGGCTGTTGATTTAACAGTTTGTACCCAACCTGTTTTACCGTTTACTGTACCATTAGAAACGAATAGGAAGTCACCAGAAGCAACTTCAGCTGTTGTATTAAAGTCAGAAGAACGAGTAAATACAGTTGAAGAAGTGCGGATGTAAATACCGTTATGAGCAGCGTTTGCTTGATTCTTAATTAAGACACGATCACCGTTTACTAGTGAATAGCCATCCATGCTATTCATAGGTGTATCTGTAGTTAATGTTGCGCCAACACCATCTGTGCCGTTATCATAAGTTACTGAACCAGCAATCGGTGCTGTAGTAGCAGCTAATACTGATGCGTGGATATGCAAACCTTCAGCAACAGCATCTACGTATGCTTTGTTAGCAGCATCAGTTGGTGATAGAGGAGTTGCAACATCTCTTAGTAATGCTCCACTTACAGAAACGTGTCCTGTTCCGTTTGGATCAAGAGTAATGCCACCGTTAGTGTCAGTTGCAGTAATAGTGTTACCGTTGATGTTTAAGTTATCAACAGTTAATTCTGTAAGACCAGCAAGGGTAGTAGATGTTCCACCAAGAGAAACTGAAGTAGAACCAATTGTTACGCTTGAGTTTTCTAATTGAGCATTGCTGACACCTGCATTCTTAATGCTAACTGCGCCAGCTGTTACATTAAAGTCTCCTGCATCGAAAGAAGCAACACCAAGATTAGAACCTGTTGCAACTTCACCAGCAACAGTAATAGTAGTACCAGAGTGAGTAACATCAATACCTTCACCACCAAGGATGGTGATAGCATTGCCAGCCATGTTGATTGCGCCAGAATCAGTTGTAATATTTTGTACAACATTATCGTTTAGAACAACATTACCAGCTGTTACTGTAAATCCTGCTGACGAGAATGAAGCAACACCCTTGTTAGATGAAGATGCGTCTTCTGCTGCGATAGTAAGTGTATTTGTAGAAGAATTGATAGAAGTATCAATACCTTCACCACCAACGACATTTAGCGTATCGTTCAATAGAGAGATAGTATCGCTACCAGTGTCTCCAGAGATTGACAAGTTTGTTGCTACGTTTACTGTTCCTGCAGCAGACAAACGACCTTTGCTGTCAACAGTAAATGTTGGAATTTGTGTACTAGAACCATAAGAACCAGCAGTTACACCAGTTGTCTTAAGGTCTAGTGTAGTAGTGCCAGCTGTATCATTATAGGTAGCATCAATTTCTGTACTATCACTAATCTGACCACCAGTAACATCTTGAATATATTCTTGTAGGGTATCAGCACCAATCATCACCCCACCATTAAATGTAGCAGTACCTGTTACACCTAATGTGCTAGAAGCAGTTAATGTAGTAAAGGCACCAGTACTTGGTGTTGTATTGCCGATTGGCGTATTATTGATAGAAGTAAAATTACCTGCACCAGCAGAAAGTTGTCCATTAAGGTATAATGCGCCCTCAATAGATGCACCACCTGCTACTTGTAATGCGCCAGTATTAGATCCTGTCGCTGCAGCAGTAGAAGAAATTTTAACTGCGCCAGTAGTAACATTAACAGATCCAGTACCATTAGCAGCAAGATTTAAATCGCCATTTGTGTCTGTAACACTAATAGTATTTCCATTTAAATCGATATTGTCAACTTTTAAGTTGTCGATCTTACTATTAGCGTCAGTAATAATAGCAGAGTTTGCTGTCAGCGTTCCTTTTGCATGATCCAGCATGTCGGTAAAGAACTTACCACCAATAACAATATGCGCAGCTGCATTTCCACCAGTTTCTGTACCAGAACCAATATAAAGACGATCACCACCACTGACAACACTAGAGTCGGCTGCAGAATATGCTAACTCACCATTTCCCAGCGTACTTGGATCGCCAGCAGTAGTTGATCTTTTAATACGAATAATAGATGCCATCTAAATTCTCCAGTTTTTAATAGTGCCCGCCTTCCATGTTTTGGGCGTCTAATGTTGTTGTTGATGTCCATTTCGAAGTAGCAGTTCTGTATACCAACATTGAACCATTGACTTTTCCGTTAGTTGTTACGTCAATTTCTACATTAGAACTTAAAGGAACGTCCGCAGAAGATGGTCCTTGTATTCCAATAGAAGATACTTGAGTTGCGCTACCAGTAGAATCAACTACAGCAGTTATGTTTGGGTCTGCCACCACTACAGTCATATCAGTCATCTTGTTACCTCGTAATTTCTGGTGATATAACTACAATTCCTTCTAAGACTCTTTTTCTTTCTCCACTACCAACAATTTCTATATCATACAGATATCTACCTGCTTGAATCGCAGATGATGCTGTTGCTGATAATTGTAATCTTATTTGACCTGCTATTGCATTATGAACAGTAGCAACAAAGTCTGTCTTAGATGAAGATTGATAGGATTTTCTAAATTGAGACGCTACAGTATATCCAGTCAAATTCATGACTGTCCCGTTCTGATTAGTCAATGTTATAATTGAACTATAATCAGATCCTTGGTCGATATAAAGATTAGATACTGTTGCCACTTTTACCCCTCTAGTCTACTACTATATTTATAATTAATGCAAGGTAGAAACAAAAAGACCCTTTCGGGTCTTAAATTAAGTTACTACGAACCAACTAACCCCATCTGATGCAACTGTAACAGAAGAGTTTGGCGTAACCGTTGTAATGTTTGCCCCAGCATTAATTATAACCGATACCGTAGAACTTCTATTTCTAACGATAACTTGATAACCTGCCATTTCAACAGCAGTAGGGATAAAAACAGTTCTATTTGTAGTAATAGGGTTTACTGAAAGGATATCAGGTAAATCTGAAGCATCTATTGTTAAATTATCTGTAAGATCTCTAACGATAAACGATCTTCCATATTTTGGAACTAGAAGTTGTTTTCCAAGATATATTAGATAAACATTTCCTGCTGGCGCAGACGCAAACTGAATAGATCTACCACCATTAGTAATGGTGAACGCAACTCCTGGCTCAAGAATTGCGCCATCATCTATTACTAATAATGAACTTGCAGATCCAACAAGGTAATCCAGATTGAAGGAGGTAAGGACTCCGTTGGGAGCCAATACCTGCTTCTCGAATACCCCATATAAAGGATCTCTTCCGATGTATGCCATCTTCGAGGCTCCTTACGCTTGTGACTCAGACCAAGAAAGTTTTCCTGATACAACAAATGGTGAAGCTGCAGAAATACCTGTTGTATTACTTGGTTGAACTAGCAACGTCAATAAGTCAGGTCCTGAAGGGAAAACACCGTCTCCACCAAGAATAGCGTTACCCAAGTCAATCAAACCACTAAGGTCAAAGTTACCTGTTGTACCACCAGTTAATTTACCCACATACAAGGTAACACCACCCTGTACAGTATCGCCAGTGTCATGGTCAATAAATTGTGACAGCGAAGGTGTTCCTACGTTAGTAAATGTCAACTTAGAAGGAGCACCGTTCAACACTAGGAACAAGTCAACTTCTTTAGAAGAAGTAACTGACACTGAGTCAAGAATAACTTGCATGCGGTTAATAATTTCTCGCTCACCAAGGAATCCAGTTAGAGAAGAGTCAACTGATGGCGCCAATCGAATTGACATCAATGGTTGAGGTCTTGTCAAGTCAGTAGCAGTAAGTTCGCCATATGTTAGCGTTACTGTGTTTGAAATGTCAAGATATTGTCCTGGATCTGGAATAACTGCAGTAGCTGGGTAACTTGCATAGATCTTAGAACCTGATGCAAGAACCTTAACCTGTGTAATATATGTACTTGTCGGTAAGATGCCACTAGGATCACGGATTAGCTGTCCTTGAACAACTTTCGCTGCATCAGTTTGAGACACAGGGATAGCATAAACCCAAACACGCTTACCTCTTAGTGTAACTTGTTCAAAACCAGAAACACCAGTTGTAACTACAGTTCCTGTTGTACCGTTAGCATATACGTATGGTTTAGAGATAGCGGAGAACTTATACGCACCGTCATCAGAGAACAAACCATCCATAATAACGGAAGTACCGAAGTGGAATAGTGTTGGAGCTGATGTTGGGTCGTCTCCGTTTTCAATCTCATAACGTCCAGGTAAGTTACCTGAGCGGAAGTAAGATTCGTTCAATCTGTTGTTATGGATAAATTCATGGAAGTAGAACACATGTCCATAACGATCTTTAAAGCCGAAACGGATTTTACCTGCACCGTACCATGAGTAGTCAGCATACGCCATCTGAATCTTATGAGGATCAAAGATATAGCCTGATGGACCCTCACCGTCAGCACGGTCAATATTCCATTCTGTTCTTGGAACGCGAACGTCAACTGTCTTTGTCAACTTAACCTGTTGAGCAGTTACACCACGATATGGTGGTTGAACGACTAAACGTGTATCAGATTGAATTGAAACAACTTTATAAGATTGACCACGAATAGCAACTTTATCGCCAACAACTAGCTGACCAGTAAAGCTGGTATTAGTTCCATCAACAACTTGTGAACCTTTCGTTACCGTAATAACACCAGAAAGTTGTAGTGTTGAAGAACGACGTACGCAATAAATTTCTTGTCCGTCATATTCAAAGAAGAAACCGTTTTGATCATCAAACATACCTGCACGGATGAATGAATCACGCCATTCGTTTCTGTAATATTCTGGGAAACCAGAAGCAATAGATTGCAACATAGCGCCACCAGAAACAACAGTAAACGTAAACGGATCAATAACACTGTTTACAAGGAATGTAGAGTTATAGAAGTTGGTTCCTGATGTAACAACCGCATCCTGAATAGTAATCTTATCGTTCACTTGTAAGTTATGAACCTCTTGAGTAAACGCAGTAATCAAGTTAGTCGATGCGCTATAAGTCAACTTCGCTAGTGTCTTAGCAGGAGAGAAGTTAATAGCGAATGAGTTTTGAATACCCTTACCTGATTGATAACGGAAGTACTTACGGGATTGACGAACAATCTTACTGTTAGGTGAAGTACCTGCAGTAATATCAACACCACCGTCAAATGACTTGTGTAAGTTGTATCCGTCAGGACGTAGGTTAACAGTAGTCTTCAAGAAGTATTTCTGCGCTACTACTGCAGCAGGAATTGTTTCAAGAACTGTCATTTCAGTATCTGTTAGAACCAAATCAACAGTAAACTTACGCATACGTCCACCAACGAACGTATACATTGGATCACCCTTCTTAAAGTCTGTTAAGAATTTAGTAGATGTTCCCGCAAAATGTTTAGTGTTAACTGTTGCGTCAACCGTACCAGTAGCAGACAAACCTTTAATTAAGTTTGCTGTTCTGATGGTATGAGTTCCTGTTGGAGCAGTAATTTGAACATAGTTTCCATCAACTGCGTCTGTTGGTGAGTTTGCTAAACGGAATGTTGTAGATGTAATTGGAATTACGTATCTAGCGTCATCATTGATAATAGATGCATTACCGTTATTTGCGTACTCAATTTGTTCTCCCAATAACAAGTTATGATCTAATGATCCTGAAACAGTAATAATATCGTTAGCAGTATCTACGTTTGCAGTAGCAATTGAAAATTCACGCTTAGGAACTTCGAATGGGGCTTGAATTGTAAATGTCTTACCACCACCAGCACCAGGAACGTCAATGATTGGATATGCTCCATCATATGCACCTTGTTGGCTAAGCAATCTTATGTTTTGTGCGCCACTACCTTGTGTTGTAAGAACAATATCTTCTGAAGAAGCAGTGATAGTGAAACGCAATTCCCACCAGTTAGTCATACCTGCTGGAGCTTGGTTAACAGCAGATGTTGGGTCTACGTTAACACGAATACCTTTAGTTCCATCTGTTCTTAGAAGAGCAGAAACGTCTTTTGGTGTCCAGTTTGCTGCAGTCAACCAAGAAGCAGTAAATTGTTTTGGAGCTACGTTACCGATATTGAATGTACTGTTAACAGTCGTTCCATCAGCATTATAGAATTTTAAAACAACATATTCAGTAGAACGAGCAAAGTCGCCACGATATTCAATCTTAGTGATTGTTGCTTGAGTTGGGTTAATTCCAAGTGGTGTTTGGAAACTTACGTTAAAGTCTGTAGCGTTAGCTGTTGTGTTACCGATTGGCGCAGTAACTGCTGTTGCGCCAGCACCAGATGAATTCTTAAAGAATATGCGGTTATCGTTTAAACGTGCAATCTTATAGGTAGTTCCGCTTACTAGAGGGCTTGGTGATGTTCCACTTGTTGTAAAGATACCCTCTGTTGTAGTTGTAATCTTGTGGTTAGCAATATACACAGAGTTGTATGTTGGGTTAATCTTCTGAACAATAATATCAAAGTTTAGAGGATAGTCAGTCATGTCGTCCGTATTAGGAGCAACTGTTGGCTGAATTCTAAACAAGTCTTCAGTAATAACTGTAATTCTACATGTAAACGTAGCAGAAGCAATAGGAACTGCAGCACCAGTGTTATCAACGAACGAGAATCTGTTTGTTGTTGAGTAGCTGTTTACTGTTACTTCAGCAAGGTCATTGTTTGCGTATCCGTGCGCTGCCTTAAAAATAGAGTTACGGAAGTTAGCAGGAATATCATCAGCCATCAAGTAGTAAACGTGAGTGCTGTTTCCTGAGAATACTTGAGTACCTGCGTCAGTGTAGTTTGTATTGATGATACCGAAAGTGGTTGTTCCAGTTACAGTGTTGGTATACTTATGAGAACCAGTACCATAACGTCCGTTTAATCTTTGGTTTGGTAGAGCAGAGTAACCATCAAGAGACGTTGTATATGCGGAATCAGGTGTTCTGCTCTGGAAAGCGATCAAACGCTGTGGAGCACGACCACCCAAACCATAAGTTAGAGCTGCTAAGTCACTACCTGAATGATTCAAGTTTAATGAAGCAGGACGGTATTGACCAGACCAGTAAAGTGTAACACCCCAGTTAGAAGTTGGGTTACCGAACTTGTCTCTTGAAACTAGACCACCGTCTGGCAATAAACTGAAACCAGAATAGTAACGACCAGCTGTTGTGCCAACACCGTTATAAGATGTTCCGTTACCTTGGAAAATAGATGTAGAAATGTCTAGGTTAGGGAATTGTGTTCCTGAACCAGCACCAGCAGCACCAACACGGTATTGCGCAACACGTCCTGGAGGAGTACCATCACCATAGTATGTCCACAATCCGTTACCAGCAAACAAACCAGTATTAGATGTATAATCAATACGCGAAACAGTCAACTGCCATGGAATTTGACCTGTTCCATATGTAGCAGTTAAGTCGTTTAAGAAGTTTTGCTGCGATCCACTGAATGTTTGGCCAGAGAATCCTCTAGTAACACCGTTAGTGTTTACTGTATTATTTCGGTTGAAGAATGCAGTAAAACGCTGAGTATCTGTCTTTTGTTCAACTTTATAGCATAGACCTAGACGTGGATGACCTTTTGTAGTATCTAATGATGTTAGAGTGACTACGCTTGCTAGTGTACCGTAGTCAGTGCATAGTTGGAATGAGTTTGCGTTAACTACTTTAACATAGTAAACAGTACCGTCTGTTAAACCACCAGTAGTTTGACCACGAACTTGTGCTTGGAATACTAAGCAATAATTATCTAAGAATCCATGAGCAGTCCAAGCGATTGAGTTACCAACAGTATCAATATCAGAACCCGCAAGATACTTATTATAGGTTGACGACCAGTCCCATGTAACAACAGGGAACTCTAGGAATCCACCACGTGTTGTAATAAGAGTTGCGTCAATATTCTGTGTAGTAGTTAATGCTGGTGAAATATCAACATATGGACGACCATCTGGAGCTGTTGCAGTTGTGCTAGCAATCGTCAATAATTTTGGACCAATTGTGTTACGGATGTAAATTTTTGTTCTTGGGTTTAATCCATGAACTTCTGGTGTGCTAACAAGTAAGTTAGAGTTTCCTGCAGCAGCATCGGTAACAATACCCAAACCATCAGATTCATCTAGCGAAAGAGCAGAACCTTCAAAGAATTTGGCTTGAACAACTGTAGTATATGAACCAGAGATTGTTTCTGAGCGAGGAGCTACTTGGTCAATTTCATAATAGAATTCTGTAGAAGAAGTGACACCAGTAATAAGGAAAGCACCTTCAGCTAATGATAATGTAACACCCTGTACAACAATAGGGTCGCCAAGTTTAATATCAGCACCTTGATTTAATAGAACACGAACAACCTTAGAACCAGCTGTTGTAGTAATAGATCTTAGACCTTCAAGTGGAACGTCGCCAGATGAAGAATAGATTGTAGGAATGTTTTGAACAGTTTGCAGAGTTTCCCACTTAGTACCTTGTAGACCATATTCAAAGTCCGTATCAATCAAGTTACCTGGAGTTGAAACACGGAGTTTGTTAACAGGGTCGATCATCGCTTCTTCGAAGCCGATCTTTGTATGATCTTCTTCAATAAAGATTTGAAGGATGTCATCGTCAGTACATCCAAGGGCAGATAAGTTTGCCTTTAGATTGTAAACTGTAATTTCTTGACTATCAGAATATGAAAAATTAGAATATCCTAATGTTGGATCAGCGAAATTATAGATGATCGCATTGTTGGTTACGTCGGTAATCAACAATAGTCTGTTTGGTCTAATATTACCAGGAAGCGTAAGAGTGTTAGCTGATACGCTTAACTCATATGCTGTATAAATTAACTTTTTTGCCATTCTATCATTCCCTTATTAATGACTCTGCGTTAGATGCTTAATGAACCCAACATGTTTAAAAATTATAAACTGGGATCCTTCAATTCCTGAAACTTTAAAAGGTTTATCGAACACCTCAGTATAGATAACACCATGAAGTTTAATCTCTTCATTATTTAGTGTTATTCCATTGTCAATTGGTATCAACCTCTTTAATTGTTCTGGGTTTATTTCGTAGTACGGTGTCTCTTTGGTGATGGTAAAAATGTCTCCATCCCAGATTCTTTCCCCAGTTGGATCGCTAATACAATAAAAGTCTGTCTTAGAAAGACTGACTAATTTGATTTGTTTCTGAGCAGCTGCTTGTTCAACTTCTTCTTTAGTTGGGATATACCCATCTACTGCCTCAGCTTTTGCAGCATTTTTAAAATCTACTTCCCTTTTATTCTCTAGATCAACTAGCGAATAGTGGAATCTTCCTGGACTTAGTTTACCCAAAACTTTCCCAGCTTCATTGACTACATGAACTTCACCTTCTTTGATAAAGGTAACAGTACACAATTCTTTCCATGGAATGGTAATCATTCCATAATCATCTTTTTCGCCTGTCAATCTTTGAACTATGTACCCTTGATGACGCTTTACTGCAACCACCTTATCATCCCAAACAGCCATTATAAATTAACCTCCCAGAGCAATACCTAATGCAATAGATGTGGATTGAGTGTTGATAACGTCCCAAGTTCTTCCGTTGTGTAGTTCGGTTTTCTTTGCGTTATCGTTAAATCTAGTAATTCCTTTTAGATCGGCTTCGGTGCCAGTTGGACGCTGCGCTTGGGTACCAATAGGTAGTTTTACAGATTGCCCCTGTAGAACGATATCGTCTTGTAAAGAGTTTGATTTTATTTTACTGATTGCCATGTTCTTTCCTTAAGACTATTTAGTCGTTAGTTTGGTACGTAAAATTCAAGAAAAACTCAGTATTGTTGTTTATATTTGTGTTCGTGATATTTGCTAATGTGCCAGTAGAAGTATTGAACAAAGTAATAACACCACTGTTCTGTGAAATTCTTCCCGCAATACTATTAGCGTTTACACCAACATTATTAGGTAAGACATTTGCCATGTGTTCTAAGTAAGGAGCAAAAGGCAAACCTTCAATAGTCACGTTCCCTGTTAGAGCACCCTTACTTGTCAAGACAATACGTCCCGTACAAATAACTCTATTTCCAATTTTTGTATATGTACCATATGTTACAGCGCTACTGTAAACAATTCCAGTTGATGCACCACCTATTGCTACCGTAGGGAACCACTCGCCCTCTTGATAGTCGTCTAAGGTATATGGGTCAGTAGATGCGCTTGAGTTTGTTGGGAAAGTAATTCTTCCCTTACCTGCTCCAGCTGCAAGAATAATATTAGGAACAGTAAGGTCGCCAGTTAGTGTGTCACCAGCTTTATTGACTGGCGTAAAACCTAAGTTACCAACAGCTGCACCCGAAGCAAGTTTTGCGCTAGTAACTGCACCTGCTGCTAGTTTCGGTGTAGTTACTGCTAGATCCTCAAGAGCACGTGTAGTAACGGAACCATCAGTAAACGCATTTCTAGATACCGTACCGAATCCTAAGTGAAATACTGTAACCTTGACGCCAGCTGAAAGAGCAACAGCTAATGTTAGTGTTGTTTCGTTTAAAGTAAAGTCTACGTTATCTGTATAAACTGAACCATTGACTGTTACAATAATTGATTGACTTGATGCTGGCGCAGTAGATAAGTTAAATACAGTTTGTCCTGATGTTGCAACAAATTTGTCTACGGTAAACGCTTTTAGATTTGTCGCCAGAGAATCAACTGTAACTGAACCTGCTGCTGGAATTAGCTGATATGTTAATCCACCTTGATGAACTGCATAAATGTTTTGTCCAACTTCTGGCACACCTGTAAAATGTAGACCAGTATCTTTCTGCAACTCAATCGCAGAAACTGTAGCAGTAGCAATGCTTGTTCCACCTGCTGTGTTAGAAACAATCGCAGAACCAGTTGAAAATGATGATGAAGAAGTTACATACACCTTCACATAGGTAGTTGTAGCTTCAACGATTAATCCTTCGGCACTGCCGACACGGATATACTTACTTTCAGAGATTGTTCCAACTACGTTGGTTAGAGATAGAAGAACCAAGTCTGAAATTAAATATGCCTCGACTGGCTCTTGAATTACGTTGTCTACAACAACTAATACGTTAGATTCAAATCCTCCTGGGATTGGTTGATCCAATGGAAATATGTATTGGACTCCATTACCAAGAAACTCATCTCTTGGTCTTGCTCCAGTTGTTTGATCTGCTGGTGCTGAACCGATGTAAGCCATTAAACGTCCTCTAGAATAGAACCAATAACATCAATAGATGATGCGGTACTTGAAACGATGTTAATTGTATCAGTATTAGTCAATACAATTTTCTGCCCAGCGATAACCTGTAGAGAACCCCCAACAGGAACAGGAGCATTTTTTACAATATAGTAGTTTTGTCCACCAGATGTAATATAGACGCTTGTAGTAACAGAACCTAATGTAGTATTACATACATCAAGTTCGATAATGATTGCCTTTTTAGATGCTGGTGCTTGGTAAATCTGTACTGGCGTAGTTCCTACGTTTCTCGCTAGTGCATTTTTAAAGTTGTTTGCCATGTCTTATCCTAACGCAATTGTGATAGCAATTGAAAAATCAGTATTATCATTAATGGCTTGGACCAGATTAGTTTGACCACCACCAAGAGCAGCGATGTCGCCCACGTCTTGAACAGTCTGATTTGACTGTGTAATAATCGAGTTTGTTTTTACACGCCACTGATCAAAAGTATCAGTTTGCGGTACGGTAACGACTGGTGTTTGCAATGCCATTATTGTTTATCCAATAGAAGTTTTAACATAGTTTTGATATCTGAAATTTCGCTTCTCATATTATTTATCTCTTCTTTCATAGCGTCTTTTTCAGTCATTTCTTTTAGAGCCTTCGCCCTACGTTCTTTATAATATTCAAATGAGTCTATGTTTGAGTTAACGACCCCACCATTAGCGAGGTCTTTTTTTAAATCTGGAAAGTTGTTAACTCTTACTCTACTCATTATGAATACGCAATCAATCTTAGATTCTTAAGTTTTGGAACATAAACTGGATGATTAGATTTCATTACAATCTTAATAGCCACATTCTTGAATGGTTTAATGTCTTCAACGGTAATAGTTCTTTCCGTAAATACGTTTTGCGCATCAGAAGTTGACTTAACAAATCCAGTATCAATATAATTCAAGGTATTTAGATCAGCTGCATTTTCCCATGTTCTGTAGTAGACTTTCAAATTAGTGCCTTCAGGCAAGTTTGCGTCAAACAGAATCTTAATTGAGTCAGCTGGAACTTCTAAATTCAATGTTCTTGTAACGTAGTTAGCGTTATTTGTAACACCAATCGCAGCATGGTCAGCAACATATTTATCTAATACAGAAATCTTGAATGTAGATCCTTGGGTGTTTGTAGTTACAGTTCCAGTAGCAGGGAAGTTACCTTCTAGCGTTACTGTTACTTTATCACCCTCAGCGTCGCCAGCGTCAACGGTATCTGAAGAAACAACAACAGTTTTTACAAGATATTTACCGTTTACGTTTGTAGAGCAGTTTTCAATTTTTAGGTATTTACCTGCAGTCAATGTAGCCAATAAGTTATCCGCTGAATCGTCATCTGTAACGATAGTGCAGGAACCAGTACCGTTAGCAAATATTAGAGAAGATGTAACTGTGTTATCAAGTAAAGTGCGCTTATCAATTTCTTCTACGTTGATGTCATATTCTTGAACATCATTCACCAAGTTTTTAACTACATATGCAGATAACTTTTGCATATCAATTATTGGTGATACGTTTGCATTATTAGAAGAAATCTTTGCTTGCAATCTTAGAGAAGGACGAATAACCGATGTTACTGGGTTAACATATTGATTCTCTAAAGATTTAACAGTCTTTCTTGTATCAAAAATATAATCAGCATTGGCAACAATAGGAGCATATGTTGTCATTGTTCCTGCTGCATTTTCTGCGCTGACTTTATATGTTAATGTTGTTTCTGGGAAAGACAAATCAGCAGTCTTCAAATATAATTGGTCTGCTTTCAATTGTCTTGTAATAATCACACCGCTACCACCGTAGTTTCCTTTAACGAAATCTGCCGTAGTTGTTTGATAAGAAGTAGACGCTTTCTTAGCAAGCAATGGGTTTGGTGGAACAGAATTATCTGTAGTAGTAATTTCAAATACAAATGAATCATCATCTAAACCATCAGCTAGAACAGTTTGTGGTCCATTTAATAGGTTTGCTGGAATACCCAACTCACTATCTGTTGTTCCATAGTTGCCGAAAGCAACACCACTAATAACTACTTTGTCGTTAGCGTTAAATCCATGATTCTTAGCAGTAACACGAATCTTAGTAGTTCCTGTTGAAATTTCAAATGGGTTCACGCCAAGTTCATACGCTTTTGGCGGTACAGCTTTAAACGCTGCAGTAACTGTAGCTGATGTATCAAATGTTGCTTTATATAAAGTAAACTTCATATCAAGCAATGGATTAATTTGGAATTCTTGTGTGTTTTGCGACAAGAATAATGAACCAGTTAATGGTTGAGATGTAACAATATTGTTTGTAATAATGTCGTTTTGACCCAACTCAGAAACGAAGATTTGGCATCCTGGCTCGTCAGTCTTAACTACTAGCGCATATGTCTCAGCGTCTTGTAAGTAGACTGGTGCTTGGAATGTAAATCTTGTTGCAACAGATCCATCGTCAGAAACTTTAATTTGCTGAGGTGTAAGTGTTGTTTCTGTTAGAGGAATAATCTTAGAAGAAGGTACGCCATTGTTTGTTGTTCTAAGTTCAACTGTTATAGGTCTATTACCTGCTTCAGAGAAATACATATCTACGCCAGTAATAAACGCACCACCAAGCGAACTTACGGTGAATGTCTGAGCAACTGGATCGTGTCCTGTCCAATATGAGTATAGAACACGAGTTGAAGTAGATGTTCTGCGAACAGGAATTTCTTCATATAGTCTGTCTTGAACAAAACGAACATCTCTTGAGTTGACAATAGTTCTTTCTTTAGAAAGGGTTGTTCCTGAAGAAATGTATAGAGCAGAACCTTTTGAGTCAAACGCAGCATCATTGTTTGAAATATTATCAATCAACTTAAATGAACGCTCTCCTGACTTAAAGGTATTAGCTGGTAGATTATACACACCAACCGCAGATCCCCAAACATCAGTTCTAATTGGGTCGCCAAGTTTCTTCATTGTTGGCAATAAACCAACACCTACATCATTGATTAACTCTAAGTCAACACGGTTTTTAAGACCAGTGCTAATATCAGCTTGACCAGTTAACACATCACCTGGAGCGAAACCGTTCTTAATATTAACAACATGAATTTCCATGTCTGAAGGATATTGAACAGAAACACCACCCTCAGTTACGGTTGTGTATGTTGTAACTGCTCCAGCAAATGCAACCACACCAGAAGCTGTTAGACGTTTCAGTTTGCCACCGTCGCCAGAGTTATACGCTGCAGTATTGTATGCGCTAAACGCAGAAATTGTTGCTCCATTAGGATCAGCAAGTGTTAAAGTAGTTCCGCTAACCGCAGTTACTTTAAAGATTCTGTAGTTTAATTCAGCACTAGTATTTAATGAATAGTTAATAATTGTCGAAGTGCTTCTTACAATATCAGAGAATAAACTGTTAATTGTAGAAGGAACTGTTCTTGAAGCTGCTAAGTTATACAACTGCACATAGTGTCCAGGTCTAATTCCAGTAGAAGATGCAACTGTCATATTGAAAGAAGTTGCTCCACTTACACTGGTAATATTAGTAATAGACTGGATTGTTGTAGGAGTGTGTTCTTCGTTTGTTACAACATCACCAATACTGTATGCTGCTTCAACAACACCGTTCTCAGTTCTATAGATACTGTCTGTTAGGATTTGTTCTGTTAACTCAGATGGATCAAACACCATCTTAGTAGCACCAGTAGCCAAGTTTACTTTGAATACATCAGCTGGTTTAATAAATTCGCTGATTGCTCTACCATCAAAGAAAGCATAGAATTTAGTTGATGCTTTTAAGTTTTTAGCTACATAAACAATAGGACGAGCACGCATGTATGGTGCGTAAGAAATATCAACAACACGATCGCCATAATCTACAGCGTTCACTGTAGAAGTTAGAGTTGTTTGGATACCTTCTCTAGATCTTGTTCCTGTTTCTGTAGTAACAGTTGTTTCATATCCTGTAACTGTTTGGCGACGACGGTTAGGATCACCAGTCTGCCAAGTAGAGGTAGATGTTGAAATACCTGTCCAATTAGTTTGCCATTCACCCCACTGAGTTCCTGTAACACCAAGTTGCTCAGCCATAAAGCGAATAGCATCATATCCGTTGTCGTCAACAACTGTTAAGTCTGGGCGACGTTCTGTGTCTTTCCAAACATCGCTCTCTGGACTTAATGTAATTTCACCTTTGAACGCACCAATCTTGTATGGGTTGACGTCAATGGTTCTTGTACCATTAGGGTTGAAAATAAACACATCTTCGGTATAAGGAAGAGAAATAAAATCTCCAGTTTTCTTGTAACCGATAGTAGTACGTTGAGCTGCAGATTCTAGATCTTCAACAATGTCTACCGCAGAGGTAAAGTGCATTGGACGCAACTCACGATTTGCAGTATCTACTGATACTTTGTAATCTGGGTTCTTAACATCGCCGATACCGTGACCAGTAAATTGGTCAACAATGAAACCATTCTTGAAACGATCGATACCTGTTAACGCATCTTTAATTTGTAACTGAGCAGTATCTGTTTCTAATAAGTTTAGAGAAACATAGTATTCAAGATTTGCGATTCTACGCTCTAAGTCGCCAATGTCACGCATTGTGTAGCGACGATTATCACGTTGATAGAATTTAATATCTGACACATTCTTAGTATATGCTGGAACCATGACAGAAGCGAGAACCATTCCGTCTTTTGGATCTAGTGGTTCTTGTGGATTTACCGCAGGAACACCAACAACAATATTAAAACGACCAACTGAATCTAAAACAATCTTATCGAAACGTGGTAAGTAGTAAGCAATATCGCTTAACATCTCGTTACCGATAACAGGAATTTCATTTAAGCTGCTATTGGTTCCACCAAGTACTGGACGATAGTCAATAACATCATGTAGATTAATTGTTTCAACTTTACCATCAGAACTTCTTACTGCATATGAAGGAATATCTTCATAATCAAATTCATCTGGGTTAGTGTTGATAGAGTTTGTATATGAGTCAACAGAGAAATAATCACCAGTTGTGCCATGATTAAAATATTGGTATACAACTCTTAGAGCGCCAGATGGAACAGAAGCTCCTGGCTTCAATACTAATGAACCATTAGTATAGTGCGTATCACGTTGTCCGTCATCTAACGTAAAGCGATCGGTAACATCGATACCTGTGGTGAAGGTAGAGTTTGTATAGTTTCCTGCATTCATCAGGATTGATTTTACTCTCAATACATCTGATTTAGAAAGAGCAATTGTTTTAGAAGTTACTGTTTTTTGCCCAGTAATATATTCTGTAGTAGTCGCAAGAATTTTTTCTTTGGCTCCACCTTCGCTGTTTGCTTGATTAACAGTGGCGATCATCAAGTAGTTAACACCGTTTGTAATCTTAGAAACACTTTGTATTTCAACTTTAGTGTTACTTACAGAAAGTGTAACGTCTTCTGATGTAATAGGAACAATTGCGTTTGTTGATGTATTAATTAAAATGAAGTTAGAGATATCTTGATCAGACGCAAATGATTCTAAGTCAGTGTTAAGAGTGTATTCAATTTTGTTGTCACCAGCTGTCTTAACGCCAAATACACGTCTAACCTTTGTAGAAGTTTCACGTGCTGAGTAAGATGAACCATCCCAACCCAACAGAGTTTTAATTGACTCATAACCAACTTTAAATATTAGAGGTATAAACTCTGGTTCATAGATTCTTGCTCTAAACAATGAAACAACTCCATTAGTCTTAGCAGCTGCAGCATTAGCAACTAGATCTAATGTGGTGTTATTTGCTGGACTTGTTTGAACAGTTCCAACTTGAGTTCCGTCAATATAAACAACATCACCAATTCTTACATCATCAGTAAATTTAGTACCATTACCTGTAACAACATCAGAACCAGAAGTTGTTGAAGCAGAACCGATTAGCTGTTTAAATACTGGAACAATATTACATGTAAAGTTTGTAGAGCCACTTAATCCACCAACAATAGACTTAACATCCAACTCAAAATTAAATCCTTCGTTCATCACAATTTCGAATAAACTTAATTTGAATACTGGTGCTGAGTAGTCACCATTGTGAAGTTGGAAAGATCTTACTTTAGCAGTACCGATAACATCACCACTGCTTGGTGATGCTCCACCAACAGTGTTAAGTGTCTTAACAAGGTATACTGTTTGGAATGAAGAAATATCAGGATATTTGTAAACGCTGTTTACAAGAGTATAGTTACCGACTGGTGTAGCGATAGGTTGATTGTTTAATCTTGCTACATGACCATCGGCTTCGCTTCTTGCTTTGTTTAATGACAAGTATTGAGTAGAAACAGATTCAACCTCATAGCCCTGCACATATGCCTTACCTGCATCAACACCAATAACGAATTTATCTTCACTACCACCTTGAGATGCAGTGTAAATACCGAGAGGTCTAGCGTCATCTAATAGATGTTCAAAAGCAGATAACTTAAATTTGTTTACTTCGTAGCTACCTGATTCATCAAAGGTACGTCTAGCAAATGTTTTTTCTAATTCAGCGTAAGAAGATTTGTCAATCTTTTGTTGCACACGACCATCTTTAACACGCAATAATTCAATGAATCTATCTTCGTCTGCTGTTAATAGATCTTTCTTAATAAGTTCAAGTTCAATTTTATAACGATGTGCTCCAGGAGCAGCAAAGTTATTTGAACCTTGTGCATTGTCGTTTAAGTTTCCATCGTCTTCTGGTGTAACAATAACTTCGTTAACACGGAAACCAACACGATTAGTTGGATTAACGCTAAATCTACCAATGTATAAGTGTAGCTCGTCGTTCTTTACAAAGAATCCGTCTACATAGTAGATACCTGCTTCAACCTCAACGACATATGAATATCCAAGAACATCTTTAATAGGATCGTTTGTATATGAAGTACCAACCAAACCAGTATCACCGAAACTTCTTGTGTTAACAACTAGATCGCCTGTTTGGTTTGTTGTTAGGCGATAGTTTGTTGTAGTTGAGTTATCAGCTTCATAAGCAATTAGCTGCTCGCCTGGAACGAAACGCTTAGTCTCGTCATCATCACCAGTACCTTCAATCTTATAGTAAAGTGTAGCAATTTCTTTTTCGTCAGCTAAAACGCATGCGCACTCAGACGTATCAATTACAACAGCCTTCAATCCAGAAATAGTACCAGTAATAACTTTATCTCTAAATTGTGTCAAGTATGATTTGACAGAAACACCTTGATATAGGTCTTCTAATTTTGCGAAGTGGACTTTGTTATCTACGTTAATGTTTCCAGGAATGACCATCGATCCATTTTTAAAAATGTGATCACCCAAACGACTTACTTGTTTCTGTAAGATTGTTTGGGCTTGTGTTAATTCTCTGGCTTGTACGGCATATCCTGGACGAAACAGAACACGAAGAAACTTATCGTCTTCTGTATAGTCGTCGTAATATGGATTTACGTTGAAGTTAATTGTCATGCGTTTTTACCTAACAAATTTATAATTAACATTATTTATGATTACATTTCAACGATAATTTTGATATCTTCGATCTGATCTAGCGCACGATTAATCGCACGACGGTTCTCTACATATAGAACATCGCCACTATCGGCTTGTACTTCTGGGTTAGAAATAGCGCCAATCGTTGCAGTAGCAGTACTTGTTCCACCAACAATACCTTCTCCGTTTTGGAAAAGTTTGCCTTGCGGATTTTCTACACGAGTCTGAACATAGCTGATGTAGTTTGTTCCGCTTTCTGACCAAACACGAACAACACGTCCAGCAGCTGCTGATGTTGATCCAGTAATAATTTCATCTGGTTGGAATGTTCCCGAAACACCAGTTACTGTTAATACACGCATCGCTCTCATAGTTGTAGTAGTTGCGACTACGCTAGTGTTAAAGTTGAATGGATCACGAACTAACATAATGCGACGATAGTCGTTATCAACAGGGAAGTCACCAGCACCATCATCATATTCAAGACGGACGTTCATCATTACATAGAAGCCACCTAATTCTTCAACTGGATCTTTACCGTGACCACCTTTTGGACCGATAATAGCAGAACCTGTTGCAGTTACGCCAGTTGTACCACCTGTTAAAGTGACAGTAGCGAATGTGTAACCAGTACCCTTAGCAGTCATGTTGATTGCAGTAACTTTACCAGTACCAGCATCGATAGTTGCTGTAGCAGTTGCACCAGTACCATCACCAACGATTTGAACTGTTGGAGCAGATGTATATAAAGTTCCTTGATTATTTACAACGATATGGTCGATAGCACCATCAATCGCTGCATCTTGAGCCAACCATTGTGTATAGTAAGCATCAGTTGTTCCTGGGTTAGTAAGCAATGTCTTAACTGGAACGAAGTCAGTAGATACAAACTTCAACACGTCAGCTGGCGAAACGGTGAACATGTATTTCCAAACATAACCGTCAGCCAATGGACCGATTAATGCGTTTGGTGTTGTGCCAGTTGGCTTGCTTGTTGATTGAACAACAACACCATTTTTTCTGTTATTGATACATTTGTAAACATTATACTCATCGGTAATGACGTAATAGTTTGCGTCTGCTAGTGTTGCTGGAGCAGTAGCGCCTCCATCATTAATGTTTACACCAGCTGTCGTGCCATTATAGTCATGGCGATATGTATCGTAGTATTTACCTGATGTCCAGTTGCGACGGACAATGGCAAGCGATACGTCAGATGACTGAACACGCTTAAGAGCGATCATATCATCCCAGTAGTATAACTCATCACTGACTGTATCTTTTGGAGTATCAGGTGAATTGTCGTTTGTCCATGATTGAGGTCTGCCGATTCCTAGATAAATGTTAGAAGCAGCAGCTTCATCAAACCCCTCTTTGAAAGATTGCGCATTATGAATGCGGAATTTTGTTGTAATAATTGCAGCCATTATTGCTGTCTCCTAATTTACGTTAGATTGTCGAAGCGAATTCGGTTGTTGTCCATTGAGTAAGCAGTGTTATCCATCTCAATAGAATCAGCATCCATTCTGTAAGCCAAGTTGTTATCGAAAGTATGTCCACCAGCGGTAGAATCGAATGTAATAGCTCCTCTTGGTAGGGCTACTACATCTATGAAAGATTCAAATGCATAGTTTACTCTTCTATTAGGACTATTTATAACCTCAGCAATGGTAATAGACCCAAAATCTTTAATTTGAGTGCTACCAATAGTCCAGTAGCCATTATTGACTCCAGGATATGGTTGATTCCATTCTGGTGTTGTTACCCCAATAGTATTTTTTGATCCAGCTTCATATGGAGCAAAAGTAAACTTCCATTTTTCTAAAAAGTTTAATCTATTACCTAATTTAATTGTTTCATCTGTTCTATCTGGGTTTACCTCGAGTTCTTTCTCGTAGTAACTCTTTCTGTCTGTCGCCTTAGTTAAAACTTTGTTTGCCCAGATAATTGTTTCTACTTGCTCTTTCGTTAAAGCACGTAGATCTAACAAATGAACTTCTTGTGGTGTTAAATTTGGGAAGTTGATTGTTGGTAAGAACTCTGTTTGTGATACACGTATTGTAAGAATAGAAGCTACAAAGTCTTCTAGTTTTAAGGTAATTTCCTGTTTTTCTATTTCAGGGAAATTTTCTTTAGAAGGGTTTCTATAATTACCGATAGCTGCCATCTTAGCGTCAATAAATGCACCAAGCACCCATGCAAGTTTTTGTATTCTTGCTCCACCAATTAGAGTCGATGAGGCATCAGCGATAGATTGAATTTGAACTTCACCGAACAAAGCAAGACCGACTGGGTGTAATAGTTTTCTAACAATGTTTCTATACTTGTCGATAGATTGACCAACTTTAATTACGTATGAAAAGTCTTGATAGAAGTAGCTGTCTTGAATGCGTTTTGACGACTCAGAAATTTTACCGTCAGCATTAATAAATGTTCCAAGGGTTTTACCGATCGTTCCAACAGAACCTTTTAATTCTGCTTGGTTAATAGAAGCAATTTTACCCTTAGATCCAGTTTTAGCAAGACCTGTTGTACCCCACCCCTCAACTGTCATATTATATAAAAATTTAGCAGAATCTTCTGTAACAAAAGGATTTCCTTCTTCAGAAAGCAACGTACCTGAAGATTCTAATCCCAAACTGAATCTATCTGTTACTGGATATAACTTATACAAGTTTCTATCAGTATCAGCTTCAACCAACAAACCTTCTGGTTCTTGTTGACCCTCAAGAAGAATCTTATCTCCAGATTCTAATAGTAGTTCTTCTTCAGACTCTGTAGAAATTGTTTGGGGCGCACCACGCAATATTTCGCCAATCGAAAATTCTGGATTGACGTTCTTCATTATTATGTAAGCAGGTGGGATACCATTTGGTGGGTTTTCATAATCCAAACCAAATGTTGGAATATTTAATTTTGTGATTTTACCAATGTTATCAGAGATTGCTAATAATACTGCCCCACCTGTTGTCGCTGGTGGAACTACTGGAGGTAATATTGGTGGAGAGACTAGTGGTAACTTTGTATAAAAATTACCACCAGATAAAAGTTTTACTGACTTAATTCCACCCTGCGCATCTACTTCAGAAATGACTGCACGAGCAGAAACTAATGGGTTGGTAGAAGCGCCACCTGCGCCAGCATTATTAAAAATAAGTTCTTGACCAACGCTATAATTTTTTCCTGGGGTATCAATAACAATACCAGTTACGATACCATTATTATAAATCTCAGAAACTTCAGCAGTTGCTCCAGTACCGATACCCGCAACAACTGAAACAGGGTCTCCAACTTGATAGTAAGAACCACCTGATACCGCATCAAAACCAGTAACACCTTGTCTTGATCTACAAATAATTTTCGGTGTTCCTGTGGTTTCAATATTATATGTAGTGCTGAAGGTTCCAATAATAGAATCTGCGTTTAGCGTCAAAGAATAGACAAGATCAGCTCCTTGCTGCTCAGCGATTACGTTTTCAACACGTGCTGAGGAAATAATTGCACCAAATTCATTATATTGCACAATAGATTGTGCTAATAAATCTAATGGGTCTCCTGATATTGCGCTAACACGAAGAATTGATTTTTGACTATACTTACCATCCGACACACGAAGCATGTCCACTTTTGGAAAATATAATTGAGGTGTTTCGTTAAATACAGCCCTAAACAAAAACTCATAAGATTTGGCTGTACCTTTTGAGCGATAGACATCTTGAACAACCTTTGCCAGATAACGCTTATCGCTTAAAGCATAATCAGGTATTTGATTTAAAATCTCATTTTTAAATTGACCAATAAAATCATCAAGAGTTGCGTCAATATCTCGAATGTTTTCTAATTCACGAACTTTATATTGACTCTCTAACCACTCATAGTACGCTTGTAAAAACGCAATAAAAGTTTGATGATCTTCTCTTACAAACTGAGGAGTTTGTCTAGGTAAAACTGTAGAGACTTTAGTTTTTACAAGTGCCATTTAATTATAGAGTATTTGGTGTGAATACATAGTTTCCAGCAGTTGTTTCGCCAGAAGCAACTTTATCTTCAATTGCTCTCAAGACAATCGAATCTTCTTTGATAGTTGCTAGTTGATTTCTTACAGAAACCACGTCGTTTGAGGCTGGTCTAATTGTAAAGGTAATTAGATTATTTTCCGCTGCATCAATGTTTATGCTTTGTAATAAAATTTTTCCTGTTTTATAGTCAACAGTTCCTACTGTTCCTGGACTAATAATTTTCTGTCCCGTTGAGGTAACAGAGAATCTTCTTAGCGAACCGAGACCATTATCTTCAACGAAGAATGTAGTCGTTGAGCCAGGAATACTAAATCCACTACTTACCACATTACCTGTGATCCCTGCTTCACTATAAATTGGGTTGCCAATATTGATTGCGTATGATTGAACACGATTAAATACAGGAGCGATTGATCTAGTCAACCTAATAATTGTATTGCTGTTTACAATACTATCTGCAGCAGAATCAATAACGCTTGATAATCTACTATAACGCATTACGCTGTCAAATTTATTTAATTCTGTTCGGTTAAAATTAACAATCGCTTGTCTTACTAGAGTTTCAATACTACTACCTGATATGTTTGTAGTAATAGGGTTGTAATAGATTGTTGATGTAACTAAAATTCTCAAATATTCTGGATCAACAAGTTCTGGAATAATAGAAACAACATTTTTACTCTTTAACACTTCTGTCTTAATTTTTTCTTTAGTTTCTGGTGTTAAGGTTTCGCCTGTTGTTGGTTTTACGCAAATAAACACTTTACCATATGTTGGTGGGTCGTTTTCTTCTCCACCCCATACTGAAATAGTTTCTACGTTGGAATATAATTGTGGAAGAATAACTTTATAATCTTCTGCTGTTACTGCTCTATTTTGTGCAGAGTAATTGACAGGCGCATTTATTTTAATACTTGCAATAGATTCTGGTTCAGCGCCACCAACAGCTGGTGATGTAGTTGTAATAGTTACACTACCCAATCCAGCAACGCTTCCTTGCATGTTAAATGTACTTGCGCCATTAGCCACAGCTTTTGATGATTTGAAGTAGTTAATTAAAACGACATTACCTGATGCTGGTTTGTAACCAATAATTCCATCACCAAAGTAAATTTCATATTTTCCATCTTCAACTTCTTTTAGGAAATATGCTCTTGTGTCTTTTTCGACAGCTGTAATTTTATTAGAATAATTGTAAGTAGTGAATGCGCCAGTCGAACTTTCTTGAACACGAACGGATAATGTATCCGTATCAACATCACTGTTTGGAATTATGAAACGCAACGTATCTTCATAAACAAAACTATATTCTAAAGGTTTTCCTTCTGTAAGAACGACATTATTAAAAGTGTACGCTCCAGCAATTAAAGCAGAACTATAAGATTCTCTTGTAAAAAATGAATAAGTTTCTTGATTTACTGTTGTAGAAAATACAGTACCAGCAGGTAAAGTAACAAACGGCAGTGGAGTTAAAGAAGATGCAACGATTCTAATATTTACTGTAGCCTTTGCGCATTTGGCTGAACGTGGTAAGTATCCAAGCATCTTAGCAATAGAAACTACACTATCACGTTTACTTGCAGAATCTAAGAACATTTCATTTACAGCTAGGTTTGTATACAGAGCATTATAATGAGTGTTATATGCAAGCACGTCTAAGAGAACAGAAAGACCTGAACCCTCAAAATTATAATCTTTAAATTGATCTTGAGTTTTTAAATACTCTTTTAAATTGTCTTTGATTCCATCAAAGTCAAGTTCACCAACTCTAATTCTTTTGTTATTGTTAGCCATTTATCGGGTTCTCTCTAGAACTAAATCCAATGTTATTGGAGTAAATGTGTTTAAAATTTTAAAATCTATTCTGACATTAACAGAGTTATTACCCTCATCATATGTTACCTGAGCATCAAGCAATTCAACACGTGGCTCAAAGGTATTAATTACATCAATGATGTTCTGTCTAATAACTGATTCTGTGAATGGATCGGCAAGTTCGAACATTAAAGCGGATACTTGCGAACCAATTTCGCTATGAAATGGTCTTTCGAAGTTTTTGGTTAGAATTAAATTTCTTACTGAACGCTTGATGGCATTCTCATCTAGTCTAACCGAAATATCGCCTGTGACTGGATGTTTTGTAAAATTTAGATCTAAGTCTACGAAGGTTCTTGTATTATTTGCCATATCTTTATTTATTATCCACCGATAAAGGTGTTTGGAGATCCTTGAGCAATAGCGTCGCCACAGGCAATGTTATCTCCAATTCTTGAGGCAGCTTTTCCTTCAATAAAGGTATTTCCCGATCCTGATGTATGCGCTCTTGCTGCTGGTTGAGCATGGGTAGTAATTCCACAAGAATGGGTAGCGTGGTAGGAAGCATTATTCACTACACCAACTTTTATACCATTGACATAAGTCTTAGATACTGGTGTTGCGAGCATAGGAGTTGGTGGAAAACAACCATGCCCTGTACTCTGATCGCCAATTCTAACTATCGCTGGCATTATCTTGTATACCCCACATAAGTCTGGAGAGTGTTTTTACCATTAGTCCAGTCATTTTGTACTTTTATTGTATAGATATTTATAGCCTTTACAGTAGTTCCGTCCATTGCTTTTGCGGTATAAGTATAGTCTATCGTTCTTCTTTGGTCAGCCAAATAGTAAATCATTTCAGATAGAGCATTCTGATCAATCTTTTCGAACTTATCTACCGTAACAAAGGTATCTTGTGGCGTCCTATACTGTAAACTATTATCAAAGGCATCATAATAATAACCAGATATTGAAGCTGGATCGCCATCTGTCTTTGTTACCGTATTAGGATTTTCTTCATTAAAGGTTATTGTTACAGGATAACGTGTAACAGATGTTGTTGTTCCGCTACCACCAGACCCAGATGGTGTTCCGCTAATCGTTGTTTCTTCATAATATATGGAAAAATTAAAGTTTTGATATTCCAAAACTGTTCCTAGTAATGAGTCAGAAGGATAAAACATCATTTATCCTTTCTTAGGAAATACGCCATTTACTGGCTCTAACAAGACGAAGCCACGTGGGAACCCTTTAGCGTCTCTTTGGTATGTAGCATGGCGAGACATAGTAAACGCCATTCTTCTATTACCACCCTTGTAGTTATAACCAATGTGAATCCAAACTGAAGCAGGGTTATCATACTCAAGAATAATTTGGTCATACGGGATAACACGTTCTATTTGTTGCACCAATTCATATGTTCTCTTGTAACGATCTGCTCCACGTAACCCGATGTCCAGAGCTTGTCCTTTACAGTGCGGTGAAGTCGCAGATTCAATTGGTCCAATAACACCTTTTAAACGATAGCCAGAGTTAATACCCCATAGACCTTTCCTATAACCAACCATACCTTGTGGAACAATTTCCTTAGCTACCAGTGGTTCTAGACACGCTTCGACATGGTTAGCCAAGTTACACACAATTTCTTGCGGAGTGTATATACGTTCTTGTTTTGCATCTTTAAACTGCAAGAAATCCGTGAGTGACTGATTCTGTAATCTATGACGACCATTCACCCCACCATCAATACACATACCAAGAGTAAAGTTTTTAGTAAGTTTGTAGCTGTCAGCAAATCTTTCTGTAGAGAAGATAACTGCACAATCAACCTTTGACTTAGGATCTGGCACACCACCCGATGGCGCTGGCGCAGTTTCTGCTGGCGCTGATGTATTTTCTCTACCAGCAACTTCAGCTTCTTTATCGTTTTGAAGTTTTCTTCCCTCTGGTGAGTTTAGATCTTCTTCGGTTTCTCCAGCCTTTTCTTTGTCTGAAGTTCGTTCTCTTCCTTCAAGAGGAGGAACGCTGTTGCCTTGTGGGTTGCCAACAGGTGGCGCTACAAGCGCTGTTGCGTCTGCTGGTGCTTTTGGCGTAGCCTCGTTAGCGCCATTACCAAAGTCACCTCTTGAATAATCAAGACGCATAGCTCCACCTGATTTTATCTCCATAGCAGAATCAGTACTAAATCTTACACTTCCTGTAGATTTAATGTCAGTCAATTCAGTAACTGCTATACCAAGATTACCTTTAACAGCAGCAGAGACACTTCCACCAACATCAATATCTAAGTTACCTCCAACTTTAAGTGAGAAGTCAGAACCAACTGCCATGTTCAAGTTTCTAGCAACACCAAAATCTAAGTTGCCACCAAATATGGCTTCAGCATTACCTTCTACTTTAATGTTTGCGTCTGATTGACATAGAATGTTTACTTGCCCACCGACTGTTAAATTGCAAGTACCCCAAACATAGAGATTACCATTTTTGGACATAACAGTATAACTGTCGCCATTAATATAGTCGACACGTGTACCATCAGCATCAATATCTGAGTATGTTCCTGCTCGATGGAAAGATGTTATTCGTTCATTTCCTGGAGTGTCGTCCCACTCCATAACATGTCCAGATTCTGTTTCAAAAACTTTGTTGTAAGGATATTGTCCACCATATGGCGCTTCTGGTTGATCCCATGACGCTCCGTTTGCTGTTGGTATTTGTAATGCACGCAAACCATCTTTTACTTCAATTACAGTACCTTTAAAGACACCTCTTGCTAGTCTATTGGTGTCTGGCTCGTTTAATAAATTGCCCAAAGGATATTTACCATTAGGATCTCTGAAACCAAATTTACTTTCAGCAGCAGACGGTGAAGGAATTACTTTGCCACTAGAATCTGTACCAGCTGATGGTTCTGCTGCAGCTGGACCATTAACAACTGGATCGACTGTAGGTAATGCTTGTTTGTCGGCTACAGTTGCAGATTTTTCACCATAGAAATATTCAAAAAATTCTTTCTTTCTTTCAGCAATGTGTGGTGCATTTACACCAACAGCTCTTTTTGCTACAGCAAAATATCTTGCATCGGTTGGTGTATTTTTGGGTACACGATCAACCAAATATAGCGCAGCAACGATAGCGCAAACATTCAGGTCTGCGTTAAGAGAATCTGGATTATTAACAATGTCAATGTTCAATCCAAATTTCTTAGCCAGATTATTGTATCTAATGTAGTTAGACTTACCTGTTAATTGAATGAACCCTCGTCCGTAGTATTTACCACCTTCTGCGTCATTAACGTGATCAAAGAATCCTTTACCACGTGTGGTTGGTCCATAAATGTAACTAAAGAAACCTTCTCTACCTTTTGAAACTGGCCAATTACAATATGATTTCCATTCTGCTTCAGGTCTCTTGTTCGCTATTCCTGGGAAAATCTTTGCGAAATTTGACTCAGTATAAAATGTGTTCTCAAATAATGGTTGCCACGTTGATTCACCACCAGCAATACCTAGTAAAGCGCATTTCTGCGCCTTTGATGTTAATCCAACTTTATCGCATGCAGCAATCATGGCTTTAATAGAAGCTGTTTGTACTGCTAAGTTTTTCTGATAACTTTTTGGTGGAACCAAAGGAATAGCATCATTAACTGGAGAAGAAACTGGAGATTCTGCTGGTGTTGTAGAAGGTGCGGTATTTACTGTAGTAGTGTTTGCGCTTGGGGCTGGTGTTCTATTTACAGTGTTGTTGTTAGTGGTAATGTTGTTCTGAGATCCACTAGTATTAAGTGTTTCCTCTTGCCCAGCTCTACTTTCTTTTACTGCATCTAAGTTTGATGGTGGAACTTTAAAGGTAAGGATATTCTCTCCATTACCACCATAACTTTTATTGATTCTAATTGTATCACGAGAGATAACTTGTTCGATGAGTGTTTCTTGTTCAACACCAGCACCAAAGACTCTCATCTTCTCTGTTAGTTTTGACGTGAAATCTGTAATTTGTCCATTAGGATCATAGAATGTTAACTCTGTTGTTCCACCAATAGTTCTTGGAACTGTTCTTAATTCAGCAACTACAGATTCATCTTTTGGTTGTAAATTGATATTACCATCATCAATATCAATTTGACCATACAAACTTTCCTGCGGTACGCCACCAATAGTACCCATCATAATAGGGAACTGTTTCGCTTCGTCTTGGAATGCAATAATTACCCAAGTACCTGGAACTGGACCTACTGGCGAATAACCAATACCATTCATCGCAGCAGAGTTGATCGGCTGCATAGGAAATGCCCAAGGCAAATCCTCTGTTGGTAGAAGAGATGTATCTTCGGTGTGTACACCTACTACTCGTACTTTACAACGTCCAAGTTTTAATGGATCGTCACGATTCTCAACAACACCAGTATGAAACATTAAACCGTTCATTAAACCCCACCTTTATCTAAATCAATAATCATAGAATCTTTAATTAACTCCATGTGACATGTATGCGACTCTTTATCTATAACGTGATTAATCGCAGAAATTAAATAATCGCCCGAATGAACTTTATCTATCAAATTATCCAGATTCTCTTGCGCAGTTGCCTGTTCTGTTTTGTAAGTCTTCAAATTTACTTTCATACCCACTGTATAATCTGTTCTACCTGGAACAACAATTTGAACTTTAAAAGATTCTGCTTGACCCATTAAAGATATTCTTTGTTGGGCAAATTTGGTATTAGTAATGTCTATGTAATCTTGATATACACCAAAATGTTTTTGCTCGTGTAGTTGTAAAGCATTTGGGGCTACAGGAACACGAGATGAAGCAATAGGAAATTTATTTAAATGATTGTGATTAGGAAAATCTTTTAATAGGTTATAATTTCTAACCGAATATTTTTTACTAACAAAATCGTGCGTTATCATTTTAGAAGCATAGATACCTGCTCTAGTTCTTTGCATATAATCAAAAGATTTTTCTACTCTAAACTCTGATACACGTTTATACGCTTCATCGGGGTTTGGTGTATTTGCGCCTTGCGGTGTAAAATCTCTTGTTTTATTATCAAATACAAAATCTTGAAATTTTTCTCCGTTATATAATTCACTCAGAGTTAAAAAGTTAAACCCATATCTGTTCTCAAAAAATACATAACTACTATTAGACTTGTCGCTTACTGCTACTTTGGCAAGATAATTTAAACATGCGCTTGGTGCCCAAAAGTTAGAAACGAATCTAACTTTGTTACTCGCCTGTTCAAATCGACAAAGTTTGTCTGAATTTAAACCCTCTGGTGTTCCAATTAGTCTTTTTGCGATATCGCTAGTGACACCTTCAAACGATTTGCTAATTTTAAAATTTAAATCGTTGATGGCTTCTTTAGAAATAAAATGAATGGCGTATACTTGGTTCTTATCATTTAAGAGAAATCTTTGATCCATCTTAAATAGATAAAATTCGCCCTGTATTATTCTTGCAGGTTCAGTAAAAGATGGCGTAGAGATTTTTAATAGTAAATACTCTTCGCCAATGAACGGGAAGAAGTTTACAAGATCTAATGCATCAGTAAGAACAATAGTTCCCGTGATAAATGGTGCGAACATATCCTCAAATACTTCTACTTGAGCAATCTGCCCCTTTACATCTTGGGTAAAACCATTAGCAGATCTTACGATCGCCGTTTCAATATTTACTGAGCCAGCTGCTCGTAAACCAGTTAATCCAGACATTACGACTTCCTATAATTATCAAGTACAGTAAATAAAATTGCTGGTGCTAAAATTTTTATTTTTCTTTTAGATTCATTAAGTCTATCTTCATACAAAGTATTAGAAATTGGTGTAGTACCTACACCTGAATTAACGATATTCCCATCAGCATCTTCGTAATGGTGGATAGCATTAATGTTGCTATAACCATATTTTTTAATTACGTGGTCATCTAGTTGAGGTTGTGACATAGGCATATCATTTATGTAATCAAATTTTTCATTTAGTATCATAAGAACCCAATGATACAATGGCGAACCGTACAATTTCTCAGAAACTATTTCAAAGTTCTCGCCATCTTTTAGATAATAGTATTCCCATTGTGTAATATTTTCTACTATGGCTTTTCTAAAACGAACATTTTGTGTTACATCTTTGACAACCATTAAGTCATTGTTCTTTTTGCCTGTATCAAAATCGTAGTAAATGTCTTTAAATTTATCGAAATACATTATAGTCCCATTTCAATTTTATCTTTAGTAAGAATACCCAACTCTTTAAACGTCATTTGCACGTTAATTTGTGTTGGTGTGCCATCTGGGAAAGTTGTATATTGTCCGTTTGGCGTATAGTTAATTGTAAAGTCGCTTAACACACATGAGGTATGTTTATGTATTGCTTTATTCAAACCCTTACCCTTGTAATAAAAGATATCAAACTCAGAAGGATATAAAAACAAGAATGCGTCATCTTTGTATTCAGGATGCATGTGATATTTAAATTGATAGATAATACTCAACACATTTTTCGCTTCTTCTGGGCTGCGTGGATAAAACTCATAGTTAATATTGAATGTTCTAAAATCAACACCTTTAAATAATTGTTCTTTCTTTGGGTTAGCAGCTATACCAGAACCAGCTGAAAGAGCATCTCCTCCAGGAAGATTAGCCAATCCCACTGCTGTTGTCATTCCAGGTTTTCCTAGTATGTTTGCGCCAGCATATCCAATAGCAGCACCTTTTGCGGGACTATTACCCAACGCTTTAGCAACAACACCACCTGCAACACCTGCAGCAACTGATCCAAACCCAAATGATTCGATCGCTGCGGTTTCAGTCAAAAGATCTTTATCTTGCCAGTTCATACCATAACGAACTTGTAGTTGATTAGGCATATGTAGCGCAATGGCAGTTTTTAATCTTTTAACTGGTCTTGTAAATTTGCCACCCTTTGGCGCAACACGTGCAGCAACAGTCGCTGCTGTAGCTCCTTGCAGTGCCATACCTAAGAGTGGATTTGAGTCTCCAGCCAATGGCGCTATGGTGCCACCAACAGCACCATTAAATAGTCCTGCAGCTCCGACCACTCGTTCGGTTCCATATTCTTGAGCAACAAACTCGCTACGAATGCTTGGAGAATGATCTTTTACATAGTTATCGCCAATAGATTTACCAAGTTTAGATTCTTCCAACACATTAATGTTGAAAAGAATCATGCTTTCACCATATTCGCTGTAGTTACCGATCAGATCTCTTGGGTAAGTTAGCTGGTCGATCTTATACTTGCTACCATCTTCAGCAGTAAATTCGTTAGGGTTGGTTTGAGTGGCCATCTTTGAAGTCTCT
>JACCEB010244588.1_pt1 | contig 65921 bp, 56 predicted proteins | sample 7454761 | NCBI WGS metagenome assembly JACCEB01 (sample SAMN15323454, study PRJNA562643) | freshwater metagenome | isolation source: river surface water | place: USA:Blue River Watershed | collected 2017-08-18 | reverse complement strand
GAACCAACCGGATTTTACCATTATCGGATATGTGACGGAATTGGCATTGAAAAACCAGCTAATCACCAAGGCTGGAAATTCATTTGACATAAAGGCGCAAGGCTGGCCGGAATCGCAGAAATAAATACATAGAAACGCCGTATTTTTGCGGCATGTGTCGTTCGCATACTTGTGGTGAATTACGTATTTCCGATGTAGGAAAGCAGGTGACATTATCGGGTTGGGTTTCCAAGATTCGATTGATGGGTTCCATGGCTTTTGTGGATATTCGGGATCGATATGGAATAACTCAATTGTCTTTTAATGAAGGATATAGTAAAGAGCTTCTTGAAAAGGCAGCAGAATTGGGCAGGGAATATGTTATTCAAGCCGAAGGCAAGGTTGCGGAGAGAGAGTCTAAAAACGCTCAATTATTAACAGGCGAAATAGAAATCATTGTTACGGGATTAACGGTTTTGAATAAGGCGAAGACGCCACCGTTTACCATTGAAAATGAGACGGACGGTGGGGATGATATCCGCATGCAATACCGATATTTGGATTTACGTAGGGATGTGGTTCGTGCGAATTTGGAATTGAGGCACCGCATGGCTCAAAAAGTGCGGAATTATCTTTCTGAATATAATTTTATGGAGGTAGAAACTCCGGTATTGATCAAAAGTACACCGGAGGGAGCTCGGGATTTTGTGGTACCCAGCAGAATGAATCCTGGTCAGTGGTATGCTTTGCCTCAGAGTCCGCAGACCTTTAAGCAGTTGCTGATGGTGAGTGGGTTTGATCGATATTTTCAGATTGTTAAGTGTTTTAGGGATGAGGATTTGCGTGCGGATCGTCAGCCAGAATTTACGCAGGTGGATTGCGAGATGAGTTTTGTGGAGCAGGAAGATATTTTGCAGCAATTTGAGGGATTGATGAAGCATTTATTTGCTACGGAGAAAGGATTGGAGTTTGGTGATTTTCCGAGGATGACGTATGCGGATGCGATGCGATTGTATGGAAGTGACAAGCCCGATATACGTTTTGGGATGCCTTTTGTGGAGTTGAAAGCTCCCGGTAATTCGGTGGATTTAATTTCGGGGAAGGATTTTGTTGTGTTTGATAGCGTGGAGGCGGTGATTGGTATTTGTGCAAAGGGAGCTGCAAATTACACACGTAAGCAGTTGGACGGGTTAACGGAGTTCGTAAAACGCCCTCAGATTGGGGCTAAAGGCTTGGTTTGGTGTAGGGTTGAAGAAGATGGAACGGCGAAGAGTTCCGTAGATAAGTTTTACGATGCGGATGCTTTGCAGGCATGGAAGCATGCGTTTGGTGCCGAGCCTGGGGATTTGATATTGATTTTGGCGGGGGATATAGACAAGACACGGAAACAGTTGAATGAATTGAGATTGTTGATGGGTACGGAGTTGGGATTGCGTAGATCCGATGATTTTAAGCCTTTGTGGGTGTTGGATTTTCCTCTGTTGGAATGGGATGAGGAATCGGGAAGATTTCATGCAATGCACCACCCGTTCACTAGCCCGTTGCCGCAAGATTTGCATTTAATGGATAAGGAGCCGGGTGCAGTTAGAGCGAATGCTTACGACTTGGTGATAAACGGGGTGGAAGTTGGAGGTGGTTCGATACGTATTTTCGATAAATCTTTGCAAGCGAAAATGTTTGACTTATTAGGATTTACTCCAGAGCAAGCTCAATCTCAATTTGGCTTCTTAATGAATGCTTTTGAATACGGAGCACCCCCGCATGGTGGAATCGCATTGGGATTCGATCGATTGTGTAGTTTGTTTGGAGGTGCCGAAACCATAAGAGATTTTATCGCATTCCCCAAAAATAATAGTGGCCGTGATGTTATGATAGATGCTCCTAGCGTTTTGGATTCTGCACAGTTGAAAGAACTGGGATTGTAAATTCCTGAATTAAGTTTGTTCTAATCTTTAATTGGTAGTTGATATTTACAATAAAGGTTGGTTGGATTCCTCGGATTGAGTATTCATAAAGAGAATTTTGGATTGTATGTTTATTTTGCTCTAGTTTAGAAGAGCTAGTAGGTGCGGTAAAAATATAAATAGTCCAATTATTAGGGCTACCGTGCTAGCAATTAATGTTGCGCCGGCGGCCATGTCCTTTGCAATGCCCACCATGGGATGTTGTTCTGGATGCAGTCTGTCTAATGTTTTTTCGATAGCAGAGTTCAAGGCCTCAGATACCAAAACCAATCCAATCCCGAGGTAAATCATTGCCCACTCCAATCGAAATAAAGGTTGGCCTAAATAATTTAATGCATTGCCTAATGCAATAGCTATGAGTCCACACACAGCAGCAATTCTGAAATTGCGCTCAGTCTTTAATAAAACAATTACTCCGTTTAGTGCAAAGAGAAAGGTCTTGTAAAACTTCAGCATGATTGAATTCGATTGGTTGCAAATGTAATTAATGTGCTGCCCTTATTAGATTACGGAATCAAATAAAAAAAAGCGGCAATCTAAATTTGCCGCTTTTTCTATTAGAATGTGTTGATTTTGATTCGTTTTTCAATTTCCTCAACGTCGTGGCGGAATTTTTTGTCAGTCTCCATCAAGTCGTTAACAGTCTGACATGCATGAATCACCGTAGAGTGATCTCGGCCACCAAAGTAAATACCAATGTTCTTCAATGATGCTTTGGTAAGATCTTTAGTGAAATACATCGCGATTTGTCTAGCTTGTACAATTTCGCGTTTTCTGGTTTTGGATTTTACTGCTTCAACAGGAATGTTGTAGAAGTCGCAAACCAATTTTTGGATATAATCGATGCTAATTTCTCTAGTAGAATTCTTTACGAAATTCTTTACAATTTGTTTGGCTAGATTTAGGTCTAATTGTTTGCGGGTAAGTGATGCTTGTGCTAACAATGAAATAAGTGCACCTTCTAATTCGCGTACGTTTGTATCGATGTTGTGAGCCAAGTATTCTACCACATCTTTATGCAGTGTTATGCCGTCTTGATACATCTTGTTTTCCAAAATGCTAACACGGGTATGGAAATCGGGGTTCCCTAAATCGGCACTTAATCCCCATTTGAAACGACTTAACAAGCGCTCATCCATATTTTTCAAATCTTTGGGTGGGCGATCGCAAGTAAGGATTATTTGTTTGCCGTTTTGGTGTAAATGGTTGAAAATCTGGAAGAAAATTTCTTGAGTACGTTCTTTTTTAGCAAAGAATTGTACATCATCTACGATTAAAACATCCAAATATTGGTAGAAGTTGATAAACTGGTTGTTGTTTCCCTGCTTTGCAGAATCGATAAATTGATTAATGAACTTTTCGGCACTTACGAAAACCACTACTTTTTGTTTGTGGTTTTGTTTAATCATGTTACCAATAGCATGGGCTAAGTGTGTTTTACCCAAACCACAACCTCCAAAAACCATTAATGGATTGAATGCTGTTCCCCCAGGTTTTTGCGCGATAGCTAAACCTGCATTTCTTGCTAATTTGTTGCAATCGCCTTCTACAAAATTGTCAAAGGTATATCGTGGATTCAATTGAGAATCGATATTCATCCGCTTCAAACCGGGGATGATAAATGGATTCTTGATTGGAGTGTCCATATTGATGGGCATTCCTAATTCGTTTTGAACGGATTTTTGGGATGCTCCACCGGTAGGTACGTTGATTGTATAAGGAGAAACGTCGTGGCCAGGAGCAGAAGTTTCAACTACGATGTTGTATTCTAGTTTAGCTGTTGGTCCAATAACTTTTTTAAGGGTCTTATGAAGGAGCTGAACGAAATGTTCCTCCAACCATTCATAAAAGAATTGTGAAGGTACCTGTATGGTAAGCACTTTATTGGTTAATCTAACTGCGCGAATAGGTTCAAACCAAGTTTTAAAACTCTGGGGATTTACATTGTCTCGAATAATAGTAAGGCATTCCTGCCATGCCGTTTCGTGTGCTTTCTTTTCGTTCATCTCGGGGTTTTCTAGCTTTGTGTGTTTAACTTGTTAATTATGTAACGTAACTGTTTGAAAATGAGGGTGAGTTAATTCCTATTTTCAATCTGCTAATAAACTAACAAAATTCACAATGTGCTAATTTTTTTTACTTGATTTTGAATTTTTTTTTCATTATAGAATTAACCCTGATATTCGCCAAAAACATTTCGGAGTGTATCGGCAATTTCTCCTAACGTTGCATACGCCTCTACACAGTCTAAAATTAGAGGCATCAAATTAGTGTTGGACTGGGCAGCAGCACTCAATTTAGCTAATTTTTGTTCAACATCATGCTGATTCCGCTGGGCTTTTACCAAATTTATTTTTTCGATTTGCTGACTGCGGATACTGTCATCAATTTTGAACGTTGGTTGAGGATCCTCTTCTTTTGATTGATAGGCGTTAACTCCAACTACAATTTGTTCTTTGTTTTCAATTTGCTTTTGGGCCAAATAAGCGCTTCTAGCGATTTCTTCTTGAATCCAACCTTTCTCAACGGCGGATACTGCGCCACCCATTTCTTCCATTCTGCGAATTAAAAGCCAAGCCTCTTTTTCTAGGGTTGCTGTAAGTTCTTCTACGTAATAACTTCCTGCTAATGGATCTACCGTTGCGGCAGCTCCACTTTCTTGTGCAATAATTTGTTGGGTTCTTAATGCAATTCGCGCTGCTTTTTCAGTGGGTAAACTTAGGGCTTCGTCAAAACCATTGGTGTGCAGACTTTGAGTACCTCCTAAAACAGCAGATAATGCTTGAAGTGCAACCCTTACTATATTATTTTCGGGCTGTTGAGCAGTTAGTGTTGATCCTCCCGTTTGTGTATGAAAACGCAACATCATGGCTTCGGGTTGCGTGGCGCCCAAGTCTTTCATGATGGAAGCCCAAATTTTTCTTGCAGCTCTGAATTTGGCAACTTCTTCGAAAATATCGTTGTGAGCATTGAAGAAAAAGGAGAGTCGTTTTCCAAACACATTGATATCTAGACCTTTGGCAATAGCGGCTTCGGCATAGGCCTTACCATTGGCTAGAGTAAATGCTAATTCTTGAACGGCGGTAGAACCTGCTTCGCGAATGTGGTACCCACTGATAGAAATAGTATTCCATTTGGGTAATTCTTTGCTACACCACTCGAAAATATCGGTAATGATGCGCATGGATGGTCTTACCGGATAAATATAGGTACCTCTTGCGGCATATTCTTTAAGGATGTCGTTCTGAATGGTGCCTCCAATTTTCTGTAAATCGGCTCCTTGTTTTTTCGCCAAAGCAACATACATCGCTAATAATGTAGATGCGGTGGCATTGATAGTCATGGAAGTGGTTACGTCTTGGAGTTGTATTCCTTTAAACAGGATTTCCATATCGGCCAAGGAGTCAATAGCAACGCCCACTTTACCTACTTCCCCTTCGCTCATGGCATGCGAAGAATCGTATCCTATTTGGGTAGGTAAATCAAAGGCCACACTTAATCCCGTAGTTCCTTGATTCAATAAATAGTGGTAGCGTTCGTTGGAGGCTTCCGCTGTTGAGAAACCTGCATATTGCCGCATGGTCCAAAGTCTACCGCGATACATATCGGGTCTAACCCCTCGGGTGTAGGGGAATTCTCCTGGAAGTTCGCCACTGTTGCTAGGGGCTGTGTAAACGGTTTTTATTTCGATACCGCTAGAATTTATTTTGGGTTGACTCATGAATGACGATTTAAGAGAAATATAAAGCGATTTCTTTTTTCAGAAAATGCAGCACCTTGTCTTGAGGCTGTTGGTCTTGTTGTTGCAGCCATTGGATTAACTCCTTACTCATGTCTGTGGAGGTAGCATGTTCTGGCAAATTTTGCAACAATTGATTTAATAATTGCGAATGTTGCTCCTTTGTAACCTTCACTAAGGTCCATAATTGCTCGCTTACGTAAATTTGTTGCGATACGTTGTATTTATATTCTTCGTTTATCGCATTTATTGCAATTTGGGTGAAAGCTCTTGCGGAAGTCACAGTACTGGCATATTCTTTAATTAATGCCGGTAGCGATGTACGCTCGGTAAGGAGAGCAATACGTTCATAGGCTTGCAGTTTCAAGGGGGTGATCGACTGGCTGTTTGCTTTTTGAATATCGATTTTCAATAAATTGAGGGTGTGTTTTGTGTGCATTTTAAAGAAAAACAATGCACCCCCAAGGGTTGCCAAAGAAACCAAAACGGCTAGGGTTAAATACCAATTCATACCTTGCAAATATAATCCATGGAATTGGTAGCACGCATCCAAATGCGGCAGGGATTGACTAAATTTGTAGTTATGGAAGCAGTAGACAATACAACAATAAATTCTGTGGTATTAGAAAAACCACCCGTAGGATTTACGCCTTCAGCGTTGGAAGAGTTAAAAAGGTTGTATAATTCCTTGGAATTAAAGGACGAATCGGCGTTGAGAATTGGCGTAAAAGGCGGCGGATGTTCAGGGATGAGTTATATGTTGGCTTTTGATAAACCGGAAGATACGGATAACCATTACGGTATTGATGGGATACCCGTTGTGATGAATAAAGCCCATGTAATGTATGTTTTAGGGATGGAGGTTGATTGGGAAAATGGCTTAGATAACCGAGGTTTTTCTTTCAATAACCCCAATGCTTCCAGTACTTGTGGTTGCGGACAGTCTTTTGCCGTTTAATTCAACGATTTTTTGAATTTATTTGCCGAAAACATCAAGCAAGGAATTGGTTCCGTAAGGAGTCATGCTTCTCGCGCTGTGATTACGGCATTGATTATTGCTATAGGAATTGCGGCATTGGTGGGAATTCTCACGAGTATAGATGCCATGAAAATCGCCATTACCCGTACGTTTTCGCGAATGGGCTCTCAAAGTTTTGTTATTAGAAATGCCGAAGGAGTTCGTAGATTCGGCGTAGCAAATTCGGATCGACCAATAACCTATACGGAAGCCAAACAGTTTGAACGACTGATGGAGAAATTGGCGGATGTTTCATTGCAAATTAATGCGGGATTTACAGCGAAAGTTTCCTTAGGTTCAACCGAAACTAACCCCAATATACGCGTTCTCGGCGTTGATGATGATTATCTGAAAACTGCCAGTTACGACATGTCTGTTGGTAGGAATTTTACGAAAAATGAGATTACCATGGGCTTGCCCGCCGTAATTGTAGGTAGTGAAATTGCCGATAAGTTATTGGGTGAAGGTAGAGATCCTGCCTATTTGTTGAATCAAACCATTTTGGTGAGTGGAAAGCCATACCGAGTCCTGGGCGTTTTAAGTAAAAAGGGTTCCAGTATGGGTATGAGCGGAGGTGACAGAATGGTAATCATGCCTATTTCAAGGGCAATGCGCGATGTGTCAACTGTAACAGATAATTGTGTGATTACCGTAGCCAGTACGAAGGTTTTGGATGTTACTCCGTTGATGAGCGATGCCTATTTGTATATGCGAAGGGTAAAACGATTGAAACCTGGGGAAGATGATAATTTTGTAATGGCCCAAAGTTCCTCTTTGGTGAAAGATGCCTTGGACAATATTAAAATGGTTTCGGGGGTTGGAACTTTAATTGCGGTGATTACGTTGTTGGGTGCTGCCGTCAGCTTGATGAATATTATGTTGGTTTCGGTTACTGAAAGAACGAGGGAAATTGGACTGCGTAAAGCTTTGGGTGCTACCCCTAAGATGATAAGAAATCAATTTTTAGTGGAAGCGGTAGTAATTTGTCAAATCGGCGGTGTGGCTGGAATCGTATTTGGAATTCTTATTGGAAACGGTGTAGGAGCTGCATTGGGTTCTGGATTTATAGCGCCTTGGGCTTGGATTGTGTTAGCGGTTTTTGTGTGCGTGATTGTAGGATTAACTGCGGGGTTGTATCCCGCAAATCGAGCCGCAAAATTGGATCCTATTGAGGCGTTGCGGTTCGAATAACTTCCCATTTTGGGCTTGATTAATTTTCGTTGATTCTATATTCTACAACCTCAATATTTTATTGATTCATTATTGTATGATTTCATTTCATTCCTAGGTTTTGTGCATACGGGCCTATCTTTGAATGGTGAAAAAAGGTATATTGGGAATCGGATTTGGCGTTATCCTATGGATGGGTCAAGTCAATTTGATTGCCTCCGATTTAAATGATGTTATTCAATCGGTGGACGACACGAGCAAAATTTCGGAAACCGTGGTTTCAACATCGGCCATTCAGAAAAGAACATGGTATTCCCCATTGGGTCAGGTACAAATAATCACAGCTGCGGAAATACAATCGATGCCCGCCCGAACGGTAACAGAAATCTTGTTGTATGCATCGGGAATTGATTTGCGTCAGCGCGGACCCAACGGAGTTCAGGCCGATTTGCAAGTGCAGGGAAGTACGTTTGATCAGGTATTGTTACTTATCAACGGAGTAAAGATGAGTGATCCTCAAACGGGTCACCACCAGTTGAATTTAAGTATTTCACCCGAAATCATAGAACGTATTGAAATTGTTAAGGGGGCAGCAGCCCATGTTTATGGAGTAAATGCCTTGGCTGGCGTTGTGAATATTGTTACCAAAACAGGGAATCTACATAAGGAAAGGGAGATTTCGGTGATAGATAAAAGTGATCGAAATGAGCTAGATAACCCATTGAAAGGGTCTAAACACATGAATTTATCCAATAATAAAGGTATAAGTTCGGACAGCTACAAGGAGCGAGGAACCTATTTTAGTACGCAGCAGGGATTGGGAGAACGCATTAATCCATCCGGTGGTCTGCGGTCCAAACTTACACCGACTGATAATTATTACCGGTCTCAAAGCTATCGCTGGTTGCAGCAGTTTGGGGATGAGAACCTATCCGCCTGGTACAGTGCTGATGTTGATTTTGGGAATGGGTATCGACCTAATACATCGTTTCAACAGACCAGAATCAATGTTGGACTGAATCAAAAACAGGATTTCAGTCACCAAACCAAATTAACGCAATCGATAATAGCTGGATTGGTAAGGAATCAATTTGGGGCCAATGGATTTTATGCCGCCCCGCGGGATAGTGCTTCCTACGAGTATGTTAACACGGTTTGGGCAGGTTGGAACACAAATTTAACTGGCTTGCCGATTGGCGATTTTCAATTTTCAGTGGGTGCCAGAAGCAATCAAGATCGCTATGTTTTTAATCAGTACAATCCTGGGTTTTATCAGAATTTCCATACCACATCGGTGGTAAACCCCATGTTGCAATACAGTTATCGTTTGCGTATGACGATGGTATTAAAAGCCGCCATCGAGTACCGAAGAGAAGCAATTAGTAGTACCAATCTGGGCGATAGGGAGCGAGAATTTTGGGGTAAGAGAGTTGAGTTGATTATTACTCCCCTAAAGCCGGATGAATTGGGCTCAATTACCCAAGATAATAAGCGAGATTTGCAGCTTTCGTTGGGTTTGTATCAAATAAGCAATCCAACATTGGGTCAGGTTGTATATCCTGGTGGCAGTTTATTGTATCGATATAAACGTCATTTTATTACCTCTCGATGGGGTACTGGGCAGCGATTGCCAACCTTTACGGATTTGTATTATAAAGATCCTGTAAACTTAAGCAATCCCAACTTAAAGGTGGAGAGTTCTGTGTATTACGATGCTGGCTATCGGTATAATGGAGGAAGATTTAACGTTCAAGGGAATGTGTTTAGACGCGATAATTCTCAGTTGATTGATCGAATCAAAGATTCATTGTCTGCGCCGTGGATGCCTGTTAATTTCTTGTCCGTAAGAGTGCAAGGATGGGATATAGGGGTACAGTACCAATCGAAATTTAAATTAGGCAAAGTTGTTTTTGTTCGATTGAGCAGCACCTACAGTAGATTGCAAGCAACCAGGGATGAGGTTGGATTTACAGGAATTTCTCAGTATTCGGTTTCATTCTTGCCTCAGCAGTGGATTTCGGGAGTAATGTTATATAATCACAAGTTTCAGTTTTCCCTATATCACCGTATGATTGAGCGTGCTTCTGGGAATACTCCGGCACTAATTCCTCCACCACCCGGAGCAAATACGATTTATCAATTGTTGGATGCAAAAATTTCTGGGAATTTTGTCATTGGTCCGAAAGGAAAAAATTCCAATCCTCGATATGGGGATAATTCTCGTTTAAGAGTTCCATTGAAAGTATGGTTGCAGGTGCAAAATTTAAACAACGAATCGTATCGTGATTTTGCGGCCATACCCTTGCTGCCACGCTGGGTGACTTTTGGGTTGCAGGTGAATATTTAATAAAAAAACCGCCGATTAAGGCGGTTTTCCTAAAACTCTATCATTCTAACATTCTACTATAAGAATGGTATTTTTACAACTTGAGCTTTTAACAGTTTGCCTCGGATTTCAACATAAATCTCACTGCCGGCAGCACTGAATTCAGAGGCTACATAACCCATACCAATGGCTTTGTTTAATGATGGACTCTGAGTTCCTGAAGTTACTTCGCCAATAACGGTGCCATCTGCGGTGCATATTGGGTAGTGTTGTCTTGGAATACCCCGATCAATTAACTCAAATCCAACCAATTTCTTGGTAGGCTTGTTGGTTTTAATATTCTCGTGGTGAGCTCGGTTTACAAAGTCGTGATTGAATTTGGTAATCCATCCCAAACCCGCTTCGATGGGCGAAGTTTCGTCGTTAATATCATGGCCGTACAAGCAGAATCCTTTTTCAAGGCGGAGGGTATCACGAGCACCCAATCCAATAGGTTTGATACCGAATTCAGCACCCGCTTCGAATACGCTATCCCACAACTGACGGGCATCGTTATTTTTTACGTATAACTCAAAACCGCCAGCACCCGTATATCCAGTATTGGAGATAATGATGGACAATCCACCCAATTCTCCTTCCACGAAGTGGTAATAAGGAATATCGGCAAGATTTACTGCTGTTAATTTTTGTAATGCTTCGGCCGCTTTTGGGCCTTGGATGGCCAACAAACTATAATCATCACTCACGTTGGTAATGGTAGCACCGAAATTGCGGTTTTGTTCATTTATCCAATGCAAATCTTTTTCGATGTTACCTGCGTTGATAACCAATAAATACTTTTCTGCATTGAATCGATACACCAATAAATCGTCTACGATACCTCCGGTATTATTTGGCATACAAGAATATTGTACTCTGCCATCGTACAAGGAAGCTACATCGTTGGTCGTAATCCAAGAAACTAAATCGAACGCTTTAGGACCTTCAATCCAAACCTCGCCCATGTGACTCACGTCAAAAACACCCATAGCATTTCTAACGGTTAGGTGTTCTTGAATTAGGTTATCGTACAAAACGGGCATGTTAAAGCCTGCGAAGGGTACCATTTTAGCGCCCAGTTGAATGTGTAATTCGGATAAGGACGTGGATTTTAACGCTTGTGTATCGCTCATAGTGCTTAAAAATACAAAGATACGAAATTATCGGATGCGATAGGGGAAGGAAACCTGAACATCGGTTTCGCCAACACCACAATCACCGGTTTTTGTTCCAACCTCCGATTTTGGTTGATGTTTTACCGTCACTTGAATGGTGCCAAGGTCGGGTCTAGAGGAATTCCAAGTGCTTTGCAATCCCAGTACTACACCATTTTTGTCGGTATCCGTAGGTTCGATTGCCAAGCCCGATAATGGCATCATGGTTATGCTATTTACCACATAACAGATTAGGTGTTCGTGTCCTTCGGATTTGATTTCTTCGGTGATGTCTGTACTTTCCCCGTTTTGAATATTCAAGAATTTAATGGATGCCACGTATTTGCCAGAGTCTAATAATACGCTGTCTACTACAGGGTTGTTGCCCCCGGCTCCGTCTTCGTCTTTCCACCTGTAGGTTTTGGATTGGCCGATGGAATCCATTACGGTTAATTCAATGGTGTTTATTTGTTCACCTTCGTTGTGCTTTTCGCAGGCGCCAAAACTAACTGCAATGGCCGCGATGATTGTGCTGAAGAATATCTTTTTCATAATTGATTTATTCATTTTTGATTTTTTAATGATTTGTTTTTGTGTGATTGTGTTCTGTGTGTTTGTGTAAATTGGTTTGCCAACGTATGCCGATATTGGTTCCAGGCTGATCCACAAAATATCGGAATCGGTCTAGGTAATCTCGGTATCGTTGGTTGGTGATGTTTTCTCCGTAAAATACCAGGGTCTGTTGTGTTCCCAAAAAGTTGGTTAGGGTGAATCGAAAATTTAATACTACATAGCCCTTTGGCGGCGGCAATAGGTCGTATCGAGCATCGTACCACCGTTGTTTACTTACGGCTTTTCCTTCCATGGTAAACGTTGCATGGTGTGTTTGGTAGGTAAGCGTTGTTTTCGCCGAGGGTGCCGGTAACAGAGCCGGATGACTGTAGCTTTGGGATTTCGTACCCAATATTTGGGAGTACACTATATCGGCCGAATTTTCCCAAATCCAGCTGTGATTTTTACTGTTAACCTGATGATAAATATGAAAACCGCCATAGAAACTGGGAAGTTGCTCATACCGATACGCTGGGAACGCACCTCTTACCGTGATGACCGGTTGTGTCAGAGGGAAAACATGGATGGTATTTGCCGATAATACCGAAAAGCCACTAATCCACAATCCTATTGGTTTAATTCTGCAGCCTGCTTCAAACTTTTCGCCCGTTTCGGGACGTAATTTTGGATTTCCCATTTCGTAAGAAGCGGTACCATGGTGTACCCCGGAGGCATAAAGTTCATTTACCCCGGGTTGACGCCAAACGTGACTAAATTCAATATTCCACGGCAGTTGACCATGGCTGTTTTCGTATCGAATGGCTCCCGTTGGGGCAAAATAACCTTGCTGCAAGGTGGAGTTTAGCCCCGTAAGTCCGCTAATGGAAGGTAGATGAATAGTACGAGCTAAAAAATCGGCCCGAATCGCCCAGGTTAACTTTTTACGAGCGGAAGTCATTGCAATTGATTGAGAAAAGTAGGCAGTACTTCTCCATTGCAAATAGGAGGGAACAAAGTAATATCCCCCATAATCTTGACCTTGAATTTCGTGTGTAGAGCCGTAAGTGGAATTCCCGAGAGTTTGAATAAACTGGTACCTTGCCGTAGCTTGAAGGATGTTTAATTGCGCGAACGTTCTGCTTGCAACCCGATGGGGGTCATATTCCTGCCGAATGTTTCCTTGTAAACTCCAACGATGGATGGTGGTAACATTGGATTTCGGGGTCATCTTGGTTTCAAAACTTCCAAGCCATTGGCCACTGACCTGTTTGGGTTTATTGATGGAATAAGAGAATACAGGCAGATACAATGGTTCGGTGCGTTGAATGGCCGATTGTAAATCGCTTACAGAACCTACGTGGCTGTTTAGTAAAATTCCCGATTGAAAAAAATATGCATCCAATCGAAGTGTTTTTTCGATGCCTTTTCCTAGAAAATGGTTCAGGTAGGCTGCGCTATATTCTTCTAATGCGGTATTTGCAGTTCGATAGGTAGGGGTTGTGTAATTGCCTTGTTTTCTGGCATTCCATGTGAATTGCTGTACCGTTGTTTCTTTTCTACTAAAATTCCATTTTCCTGCTGCTTGAAGTCCCATACCATTGGAGTTTACTCCCAGTAGTTGGGTGTAATCATTAAAGGCCAAACCCGAATGGAGGGGGATGGAACCGTTGGCGGAAATACTTTTACCCCAAGCATCGGGCGAATAAATTAAACTATTCACAGCATCCAATAACTCCACAGTTTGTATATTCCACCCATCCAATTCCGGCGAATGATCCAATCCCCAAGCCTGACCCTCCATTCTTATTCCATTTTTAATTATTGGAACTCTCAAACCCATTAATCCTTGAACAATGGGTTTGGCTGCACCTAATCCCGATTGAAGCACGCTTACCATAGGTAGGGATTCAATTTTATTTGCAAACAAACCGCTGCTTTCTAAATTCATGGCTTTTGCATCTATTTTAAAATCGCTTTGTACATCCACCCGCTGCGTTTGAATAAGTATGGGTTGCATTCGTAGTTCAATTTCTTGATCTAGATCGCGATGGATTTTCCCAGCATTTTCTAGGGGTGCGTACGATATGGAAACAACAGGAGGGCTTGTTTTTTGTTGCTCGGTATTCATTGAAAGTACACATAATTGTGTATTACCCGTTTGTACCCATAAATGCCAATGATTTGTTGGAGTGGTAATTTCAATCTCTACCGAATCGGAGCATAGATTTTTGAAATGTATAATTTCGTTGGCCGATGAAATAACTTTGGATTTACTGGGTAGGATTAATATTTCCGCCGCCACCGTTGAAGCTTTCGACGGTGTCTCGATTTCGTGATTATTGCCAATCCATTTGATATGAAGCTCCTGATTGCATTTGTATTTTATCTTGACAGACCCTGGATTTTCCGACATAACTTGTCCGAAGGCCGATTTTGTAATCAGCCCCAATAAGAAAATAAATCGTATAGAATTTCTATTTTTCAACGGATTCGAATTAGGAATTTTGCCCAAAAAATGGAATGCTCAACTGACCCCGAGGGTTGTGAGGGGATACGGCGATGCTGATTTGATAAATCCTACAGAATTTAATGGGGTAATTACAATCCTATGCGGAGTGTGCCAGGATGCAAATCCTAGACATTGGTCACCAACAAAAATTCCGAGGATTATGCCGTTGGCGGTGCTTTATTGGAATTGATCCGAATTTGATTTTGAACGATCCGGACGGGTATTACATCGCTATGAAGTAACCAATTGCATTTTACTTGTTGAGAGCAAATGGTTATTGAGGATTGATTTACTAAGGGTTGTTGCCAATCGCAATAGTTGCAATCTTCGGTAATGTGATGTGTGTTTTGGCAATGATTGTCGTGTGTATGGATGGGGTGATTATGCCCGTTTTCACACGAATAAGGATTTTCCGCCTTGTGGGAATGAGAATCACCGTGGTGATGAAAATGCTGAGATTGTCCTAATATCAGGAGAATTAGAAGCAGAACGGAACCATGTTTAATCCAATTCAGCATCTAATGTGGGCGTTTTGAAAATGGTGGTGGGTGCGATTTAGGCTAATTGCTGAAGTGAGTTGGTCATTTCTCGCAATTCGTCGCGATTTAATGAGTTCTCACAACGCAAGCACAACTGAAGAAAATAAACAAAATTCTCTTCAATGGTTTCAATATCTTCGGCTAAATCGATATCAAACGTATCGTTAGCTTCTAAATGTTGCCAAGCCAATCGCAATGCGCGCGTTACCAAAGGATCCTCTTCTTGCAATGCAAATTCTCTTGCTTTTTGCAATTCTGGAATGATGGCGCCTGCATCGATGCCATTATTCTCAACCGATTGGATTACTTTTTCTAAAATGCTATTGGCTTCTTGTGTACGCATGATCGTTAATAAAAATGCAAATATAAGTAAAAGGATTGAATCAATGTTTGGAAGACGATGGGCTAAAACGAGTAGCCGACCAAACGCTAATCATGATTAACACAATTTGGAGTAATCGGGTGGTGGTTATGTGGTCTGTTCCCATAATTAAGGCGATGATTGCTGCTAAAACGGGTTGCAAATAAATGTATAAACCCGCCAATGTAGGCCCTGCTTTTTTCACGGCATAGGCATTCAATAGATAAACTAAGAAGCTCGTAAAGAAAAGGATATAGACAATTTTTAATACGATGGGTTGTGGGAAAAGAGAAAAATTCGTGTTGCTTAAATCAAACAAACCGCCAATGGCTGCCATGAACAAAACACCGAACATGAAGGTTATGCGATTTACTGTAACAGGCTGATAAACGGCAGTTAATTTTTTTACACGAACCAAATAGATCGAATAGAAAAGGGCATTAATTGCCACCAAAACATCCCCTTTCAATGTCTGAGAATCGAATTGTGCACCTTTGCCCATCATCAGCCAAATGGAACCGGCTGCTGCTCCCAAAGTGCCAAGAATAAATCCCAATTTCGGCCAAGATTTTATTCGAAAATGATCGAAAATTGCCACAAATAAAGGCGTTACAAGCATAAGAATCGCACCATTAATTGGGTGAGTAAGTGCCAAGCCATGAAAGAACAAGTACATATTGGCGAAGGTTCCAAAAAATGCACAAATTGCGAATTCCAAACCGTGGGCCTTCCATTGTATTTTTTCGAACCCAACAAAGGCAGCGGTTAGTTGAAATAGGGCAAAGGCAGTAAGTATTCGAAGCATAACAAATCCTTCGGGGTGCATGTATTGAGGCATGATTTGCCCCGCTAAAGAAAATAAGATTGCGTACAGTAGGGATACAAAAAACAGGGCGAAATGGACTCTCATGATAAATGGATTATTCCCGGCGTACGGTGGGTGGTAATTGGCGATTTCGCAGGTTTAAATTCAGTGAATTTTATTGAATGTTCCAATGAATTATGCCCAACCTTTGGCCCGTTTGATGTTGTCGTATGCTTTTTGAACATTATGAAATTTGGATTCGGCCGTTTTCTTCTCCGATTCGCTGAGCCCTAATAGTCGATCCGGGTGGAAGCGCATCACCATTCTGCGGTAGGCTTTTTTAACATCCTCTTCGGTGGCGGTTGGATTAACTTCTAGGATTTGGTAATCGCTGTTGGGCGTGCTTACGAACATGGCCTTGATCGACAAATAATCCGGGGTACTGATACCTAATTGGGTGGCGATCATTTGAATGAGATTGATTTCGGAGGCCGACATATCACCATCGGCACGAGAAATTCTGAACAGGACGTGCACCAATTCTAATCGGGGCGAATAACTCATTCGCAGACGAAGATTTCTGCACACCTCGTTAAGATTATGATTTTGCTTTAAAAAATCCCGTAGTCTCAATAACATGGATTTTGCTTCTTCTTCCCCATAGGTTCTCAGCAGCATGGTTTTTACCATGTCTAATTCGGCCTTCATGATACTTCCATCGGCATTCATAATGGCAGCAATGAGGATGAGCAAGGAGTTCTGAAAATCTACCGGAGCATTCCGTTGGTTATGGGTATGATTTCTAGGATTGTTCGGGTTGTCTTGGGTGGGTTCTTTCTGGTTTCTCTCACTGATATAATCGAAATACATACCTATCAGAAAGCCAAATATTGCACCTTTTGGGCCACTTGAAAGTATGCCTATTACGCCACCAGAAATTGCGAAAGTAAGTCTCACGTTATTGGAAATCGGAAAGGGTTTTGAGTCGGTTTTTTATAAGTACTTCTTGAGCCGTCCAGACGATGGGGTCATTAGACGCTTTAATCCAGTATAAGGCTGTGGATTGTGTTTGTGTTTCGTTGGGTTTTGCTTGGATGGCGATTTCCTCTTCACCATTGGGTATCGGATAAATATCTACGGTTAACGGTTTGACAGTAGGATTTGCAAATTGATAGGTGATTTTTACCAAGGGTTTTGACTGTAACAAGCTGTCTTTAAACGACTTGTTCCGATTGATTGCGGGAATATCGCCCACTTCTCGAGCAATTTGCCTGGACAATTCGAGGTAGGCGTCTATTAAAGCGGGATTCCCACGGGTAGGTTTCCGTTGAAAATTAGTAAAGGAATATTCCTGCCCGATTTTTTCAATATTAAATGACAATTGTGGAGTATTTAACCAAGAAACGGATACGGATTGTATTTGTTTAGCATCTACATCGATTATGTATGGGGATTTCCACACGAAGGGGTTGGTGGTGAAATTGGGGGTTACATATCCGGTGAAACCGGGGATTACGACTTCGCAAGGTTTTTCGTTATCGGGCATGTACATGTAAGTGGCTAGCTCGGTATTGGTTGGAGGACCTACGAAAAAGATGTGTTCCTCTCCATTTTTGTATGTAAAAATCACTTTGGTGCCATCGGAAGCGATGAATTTGCTTACATTCTTTATTTGTTTTTCGGAAACTGGATTTTTCACTTGAAGTTTAGCCGCTACATTATAAAGGACATGGTGGACGTTATTTGTATCGGCGGGAAAGGAATCGGTAGCGTTTTTTACCAGCCATTGATCGCCGGATTTTTCTAATACGAGGTAGGGGATTTTTTTATTGTTGGGGGTTAAGGTAATAGAAACAACTTGGCTAGGATCCTTCAGGGCAAATTGGTTTAGTGCGATTTCGTTGGTAGAATTTGGATTTTTCCAAAGCAGAAAACCGAGGACTATTGTACCTATAAGTATAATGAGTGTATATTTTGATCGTTTGGAGGCCATAGTGATTGGCAAAATTAACTTTTTTGCATTAAAGGGCAGAGGGGTGAGAAAAAGAATCGATGTACAGGAAATTTCTAAGCACGAAAGGGCTTATTACTAGTGGGTTAGACTGAAGAAAAAAGCGGACGCATTATTTTCTGTGTAAAAAAACTAAAGAAGATTTGAAATATTTAGAAAATACCCTATTTTTGCAGTCCTTTTTCGGAGATGATATCAAATAAAGGGGAAAAAGTTCTTAGATATAAGCCACTTTAGCTCAGCTGGTAGAGCAACTGACTTGTAATCAGTAGGTCGTTGGTTCGATTCCGACAAGTGGCTCCAATCCGTGTAAATCGGGGTGATAGCGAAAGTTATTACAAACTATGGGGAAATACCAGAGCGGCCAAATGGGGCAGACTGTAAATCTGCTGGTTTTTACCTTCGGAGGTTCGAATCCTTCTTTCCCCACCATATTTACATAGAAACGCGGGAGTAGCTCAGTTGGTAGAGCGACAGCCTTCCAAGCTGTAGGTCGCGGGTTCGAGCCTCGTCTCCCGCTCGAAATCACCGAGGAAGTAAAATTTTTCGGGTAGGCCGATGTAGCTCAGGGGTAGAGCGTTTCCTTGGTAAGGAAAAGGTCAGGGGTTCAATTCCCCTCATTGGCTCAAACACAAAAGTTAAAAAACAACTATGGCAAAAGAAACATTTGACCGTTCCAAGCCGCACTTGAACATTGGTACCATTGGTCACGTTGACCACGGCAAGACCACGTTGACTGCGGCTATTACATCAGTATTGGCCAATGCTGGTCTTTCTGAGGCTCGTTCCTTCGATTCAATCGACTCTGCTCCTGAAGAGAAAGAGCGTGGTATCACAATCAACACGGCTCACGTAGAGTATTCTACTGGTAACCGTCACTATGCGCACGTAGACTGTCCAGGTCACGCTGACTATGTAAAAAACATGGTTACGGGTGCTGCACAGATGGACGGAGCTATCCTAGTAGTAGCTTCTACTGATGGTCCGATGCCACAAACCCGCGAGCACATCTTGTTGGCTCGTCAGGTTGGTGTACCTCGCTTGGTTGTATTCATGAACAAAGTTGACATGGTGGATGATCCAGAACTTCTTGACTTAGTTGAGATGGAAATCCGCGAATTGTTGGAGTTCTATGAATTTGATGCTAACACTCCTATCATCCGTGGATCTGCGTTAGGTGGATTAAATGGTGATGCTAAATGGGTTGAAACCATTATGCAGTTGATGGAAGCGGTTGACAACTGGGTACCAGTTCCTCCACGTTTGGTGGATCAGCCTTTCTTGATGCCTGTTGAAGACGTATTCTCTATTACCGGTCGTGGTACTGTTGCTACGGGTCGTATTGAGCGTGGTGTAATCAACGTAGGTGATGGTGTAGAAATCATCGGATTCGGTGCTTCTATGACATCAACTTGTACAGGTGTTGAGATGTTCCGTAAGTTATTGGATCGTGGTGAGGCAGGTGACAACGCAGGTTTGTTGTTGCGTGGTATTGACAAGGCTGATATCCGTCGTGGTATGGTTATCTGCGCTCCTAAGTCAGTTACTCCTCACAAGAAATTCAAAGCTGAGGTTTACGTATTGAGCAAAGAAGAAGGTGGACGTCACACTCCATTCTTCAACAAATACCGTCCCCAGTTCTATTTCCGTACAACTGACGTAACTGGAGAAATCTCGTTACCAGCGGGTACTGAAATGGTAATGCCTGGTGATAACATTTCCGTTACGGTTGAGTTAATCCAACCAATCGCATTGGAAAAGAACTTACGTTTCGCTATCCGTGAAGGTGGTAGAACTGTAGGTGCTGGACAGGTTACTGAAATTATCGAATAATAGCTTAGGCTATTGTTGATAGGAAAAGGAGTGCTCCGGCACTCCTTTTTATACGGGCATAGTTCAATGGTAGAATAGAGGTCTCCAAAACCTTTGATCAGGGTTCGAATCCTTGTGCCCGTGCTAATAAAAGCGCAATGTTTGGAAGAATCAATAACTACTTCCGTGAGGCTAAAGACGAGTTGGTAAATAAAGTGTCTTGGCCTACCTGGGAGGAATTGAGAGAAAGCACATGGATTGTGCTTATCGCCTCATTGATATTTGCTCTAGTAATCTGGGGCTTGGACAGCGTATTGGGTGTTACACTCACGCAATTCTACAAACTATTTAAATAAGTGGATCGATGACAAACACAGAAGAAAGACACAAATGGTATGTAGTGCGTGCAATCACCGGACAGGAAAAGAAGGTGAAGCACAACATTGAGGTTGAGTTAGAACGCGACCGCAAGTCTGATTTTGTGCCTGATATTCTGATCCCTACCGAGAAGGTTTACCAAATTAAAAATGGTAAAAAGACCATCAAGGAGAGAAATGCGTTCCCAGGTTACATTTTAATTCATGCCGATTTTTCAGATCCCGAAGTAATGCCCTTAATAAAGAGTGTTAGCGGGGTAGTGGGATTTTTGGGATCGAAGGATCAACCCGTTCCTTTGAGACAGAGTGAATTAAATCGTATTTTAGGAACTGCAGATAGTTTAACAGACACCGAAGTGGTGGATGAAGAACACTATTTGGTAGGAGAAGCCGTTAAGGTAATTGATGGTCCTTTCAATGATTTTGATGGTGTTATTGAAGAAGTAAACGAAGAAAAGCGCAAGCTCAAGGTTATGGTGAAGATTTTCGGTCGCCGTACACCATTGGAGCTTAATTACAACCAGATACAGAAATTGTAAAACGTAACAGTAAAATGGCAAAAGAAATAACAGGGTATGTAAAGCTGCAAGTTAAGGGTGGTCAAGCCAATCCAGCGCCTCCAATTGGTCCGGCGCTAGGTTCAAAGGGTTTGAACATCATGGACTTCTGTAAGCAGTTCAACGCTCGCACACAAGACAAGATGGGTAAGGTGTTGCCGGTAGTAATCTCGGTTTATGCAGATAAATCGTTTGATTTTATCATTAAAACCCCTCCCGTTGCAACTCAGTTACTGGAAGTAACCAAATTGCAAAAAGGTTCTGCTGAGCCAAACAGAAAGAAAGTTGGTTCCGTATCATGGGATCAAGTTCGTACTATCGCAACAGACAAAATGCCAGATTTAAATTGCTTCACCGTTGAGTCAGCAATGAAATTGGTTGCAGGTACTGCTCGTAGTATGGGTATCACAGTAACAGGGGATGCACCCTTCTAATTAAATTGGTTATGAAAGTTGGTAAAAAAAGAAAAGAAGCGTTAGCGAAGTACGACAATACGAAGTCATACAGCTTGTTGGAGGCTTGTAAAATCGTAAAAGAAATTTCGAATACAAAATTCGATTCATCTGTAGATTTGGATGTTCGATTGGGTGTAGACCCTCGTCAAGCAAACCAGATGGTTCGTGGTGTAGCTTCATTGCCTCACGGTTTGGGTAAAACAATCCGTGTTTTGGTATTGTGTACACCGGATAAGGAACAAGAAGCTCGTGACGCTGGTGCAGATCACGTTGGTTTGGATGACTATATCGAGAAAATCTCTGGTGGTTGGACCGATATCGACATCATCATCGCTGTTCCTAGTGTGATGGCAAAATTGGGTCGTTTAGGTAAAGTATTAGGTCCTCGTAACTTGATGCCAAATCCTAAGAGCGGAACTGTTACTTTAGAGGTGGGTAAAGCGGTAACTGAGGTTAAAGCCGGTAAAATCGATTTCAAAGTGGACAAGACTGGAATTATCCATTCATCCGTTGGTAAAGTATCCTTTGACCCTGATAAGTTGAGTGAAAACGCATTGGAATTAATCCAGGTGTTACACCGTTTGAAGCCAAGTGCAGCAAAAGGTACATACTTTAAGAGTATCTATATGAGCAGCACGATGAGCCCAAGTATTATAATTGATGTTAAATCCATACCTGGTATCTAAGCGTTATGAACAGAACAGATAAAGCTGCGGTAGTAGCAGAATTAACCGAAACATTTAGAAACAATAATTTTGTTTATTTAGCCGATACTACGGGTTTAACGGCAAACCAGACCAACGCATTCCGTCGTTTGTTATTCGAACAAGGCGTTGAGATGCGTATGGTTAAAAATACTTTGTTGCGTATCGCTATGGAAGATAGCGGAAAAGATTTCGGTGCATTGAAAGATCGTTCTATGAAGGGTCAAACTTGTGTATTGGTATCAGACGCTCAGAGAACACCTGCAGAGAGTTTGAAGAAGTTCCGTGGAGCTTCTGATAAGCCTTTGCTTAAAGGAGCTTGGATTGATAACGCTGTTTTTGTAGGTGATGATCAATTGGCTACATTGGTGAAGTTGAAAACCAAAGAAGATTTGGTTGGAGAAATCATTGGTTTGTTGCAATCACCCATCAAGAATGTTATCGGTGGTTTACAAGCAAGTGGTCCTCAGAAAATTGGTGGCTTAATCAAAGCTCTAGAAGAAAGATAATCTAAAAAAAAAATTAAAAAAAACTCTTAAATTCAATAACAATGGTAGATTTAAAAGAATTCGCGAATCAGTTGGTAAATCTCACTGTAAAAGAGGTTAATGAACTTGCTCAAATCTTGAAAGATGAGCATGGTATTGAACCTGCTGCTGCTGCCGTAGCTGTAGCTGCTCCTGTCGCTGGCGACGGTGGTGCTGCTGCTGCCGCTGAACAGACAGAATTCGACGTTATTTTGACTAACGCTGGTGCTAACAAGTTACAAGTTGTTAAGGTTGTTAAAGACCTTACTGGCTTAGGCTTGAAAGAAGCTAAAGATGTAGTTGATGGTGCCCCTAAAGCTGTAAAAGAAAAAGTTTCTAAAGCAGAAGCTGAAGATTTAGCAGCTAAATTAAAAGAGGCGGGCGCTGAAGTTGAAATCAAGTAAGATCCCAACCCTAACTCCAAAAGGCCCCGGTATTACCGTGGGCCTTTTGGTCGTTTGAAACCTATAACAGGGGTTTTAATCGTTAAGACCATTGTAAAACCATTAAAAAAAACCAACATTGAGTACAACACAAAATAAAAGGATTTCATTTGGCAAGGTTAAACATGCCATTGAGTATCCTGATTTCTTGGACGTTCAGTTGCAATCGTTCCAGGAATTTTTTCAGTTAGACACTCCATCGGATATGCGTGAGGGTGAGGGATTGTATAAGGTATTTGCCGAAAACTTTCCTATCAACGATACACGAAATATCTTTAACTTGGAGTTTTTGGATTATTTCGTAGATCCTCCACGCTACACCCTACAAGAGTGTATCGAGCGAGGTCTTACTTATGCTGTTCCGTTGAAAGCTAAATTGAAATTAAGCTGTAACGATCCAGAACACGAAGATTTTGAAACAAAGGTACAGGACGTGTATTTGGGAACCATTCCTTACATGACTCCAAATGGTACCTTTATTATCAATGGCGCAGAGCGCGTTATTGTAAGTCAGTTGCACCGTTCTCCAGGGGTATTCTTTGGTCAGAGCGTTCACTCCAACGGAACGAAGTTGTATTCGGCCCGTGTAATTCCATTTAAAGGATCTTGGATTGAATTTGCAACAGACGTAAATGCAGTAATGTATGCGTACATCGATCGTAAAAAGAAATTCCCTGTAACTACGCTATTAAGAGCTATAGGGTACGAAGGAGACAAGGATATTTTGGATATCTTTGGTTTGAGTGAGGAAGTAAAGGTATCGAAAGCCGGTTTAAAACGTGTTGTAGGCCGGAAATTAGCTGCTAGAGTACTTCGCACCTGGATTGAAGATTTCGTGGATGAAGATACTGGGGAGGTTGTATCCATTGAGCGTAACGAAGTGATTCTTGAGCGTGATACTACCATTAGTGAAGATCATATCGATATTATTGTTGATGCGGGGGTGAAATCCATTATTTTATCTACCGAAACTAATAGCAATATCAGTTACGATGTAATTTATAATACCCTTCAGAAAGATACGTCCAACAATGGTAAAGAAGCGTTAGAAGTTATTTATCGTCAATTGCGTAATGCAGATCCACCGGATGAAGAAACGGCTCGTGGTATCATTGAGCGTCTGTTTTTCTCCGATAAGCGTTACGATTTGGGTGATGTAGGTCGATACAGAATCAATAAAAAGTTAATGATTGACACTCCAATGGATGTTAAGGTATTAACTAAAGAAGATATCATCAGTATCATCAAGTATTTGATTGAATTGTACAATGGTTCTGAAATTCTTGACGATATTGATCACTTAAGTAATAGAAGAGTTCGTACCGTAGGTGAGCAATTATATTCTCAGTTTGGTGTTGGTTTGGCTCGTATGGCTAGAACCATCCGTGAGAAGATGAATATTCGTGATAACGAAGTATTTGCTCCACAAGACTTGGTGAATGCAAGAACGTTGTCCTCGGTAATTAATTCGTTCTTTGGTACCAACCAGTTGAGTCAGTTCTTGGATCAAATTAACCCCTTGGCCGAAATAACGCACAAACGTCGTTTGAGCGCACTGGGTCCAGGTGGTTTGAGCAGAGAGCGTGCGGGTTTCGAGGTTCGAGACGTACACTATACTCACTACGGAAGATTGTGTACCATTGAGACTCCTGAAGGTCCAAACATTGGTTTGATTTCCTCTTTGTGCGTTCATGCGAAAATCAACAGCATGGGCTTCTTGGAAACTCCTTACAGAAGGGTAGTTGACGGGAAAGTGGAAGAGGGGATTACCTATTTGAGTGCTGAAGAAGAAGACGGTAAAACAATCGCACAGGCGAATGCCGCTTTGGATGAAAAAGGCAACTTTAAAACGGATTTAGTGAAGAGCCGTAAGGAAGGTGACTTCCCGTTGGTTCCCCCTGCCCAGTTAGAGTATATGGACGTAGCGCCGAACCAAATTGTATCGATTGCAGCTTCGTTGATTCCTTTCTTGGAACACGATGACGCAAACCGTGCATTGATGGGATCAAACATGCAACGTCAGGCAGTTCCATTGTTGCGCCCAGAAGCGCCAATCGTGGGAACAGGTTTGGAAGAAAAAGTAGCTCGTGATTCAAGATCGTTGATCAATGCTGAAGGCGATGGAGAAGTTGTGTATGTTGATGCACGTGAAATCCGCATTAAATATGACCACAACGATTTCGACGATTTAGTAAGTTTCACAGGAGATACTAAGACTTATTATTTAACCAAGTTCCGCAGAACTAACCAGAACTCTTGTATTAACTTGAGACCAATTGTACAACGCGGTGATCGAGTTAAAAAAGGTCAGGTGTTGTGTGAAGGTTATGCTACGCAAGGCGGAGAATTGGCGTTGGGTAGGAACTTGCGAGTAGCCTACATGCCATGGCAAGGGTATAACTTCGAGGATGCTATTGTAATTTCGGAGAAAGTGGTAAAAGACGATTGGTACACCACCGTTTACATCACTGAATACGAATTGGAAGTTAGAGATACAAAGCGCGGAGAAGAAGAATTAACCAATGATATTCCAAACGTAAGTGAGGAAATGACTCGTAACTTGGACGATAATGGTTTGATTCGTATCGGTGCCGAAGTAAAAGAGGGCGATATCATGATTGGTAAAATCACACCAAAAGGTGAGACCGAACCTTCTCCTGAAGAAAAATTATTGCGTGCGATTTTCGGTGATAAAGCCGGCGACGTTAAAGATGCTTCATTGAAAGCGCCTCCAGGTGCTCAGGGTGTAGTAATTGGCAAGAAATTATTCTCCAAGACCAAGAAAGACAAAGGTGCAAGAAGTGGTGATAAAGCTCGTTTATCTAAAATGGAAGATGAGCATCGCAAAGAATTGGGTGTATTGAAGGAAGAATTAGTGAAAAAACTGTTCCAGTTGGTGGGTGGTAAAACATCGCAAGGTGTTTACAACATGTACAGCGAAGAGTTGATTCCTAAAGGAACTAAATTCACTCAGAAAAACTTGTTGAGCATTGATTATAGTAATGTTAACTATCATAATTGGACATCGGACGACGATAAAAATGACTTGGTAGTTCGTACATTAACCAACTATATCAATGTTTATAACGATAAAGTAACCAACTTCAAGCGCGATCATTACGCAATTAGCGTAGGAGACGAATTGCCAACCGGTATCTTGCAATTAGCGAAAGTTTATGTTGCTAACAAACGTAAGTTAAAGGTGGGTGATAAGATGGCGGGTAGACACGGTAACAAGGGTATCGTTGCTCGTATCGAGCGTGAAGAAAACATGCCGTTCTTGGATGATGGAACACCAATGGATATCGTATTGAACCCATTGGGTGTACCTTCTCGTATGAACTTGGGTCAGATTTATGAAACCGTTTTAGGTTGGGCTGGTAAAGAATTGGGAGTAAAGTTTGCTACCCCAATTTTTGATGGTGCTACCAACGAGGAATTGGATGCTTACACCGAGAAAGCTGGAATTCCTAAGAATGGTTTGGTGTATTTGAACGACGGTCTAACCGGTGTGAAATTTGACCAACCCACTACGGTAGGTGTAAGTTACATGCTGAAATTAGGACACATGGTTGACGATAAGATGCACGCGCGTTCTATCGGTCCATACTCACTTATTACACAACAGCCGTTGGGTGGTAAGGCGCAGTTTGGAGGTCAGCGTTTTGGTGAGATGGAGGTTTGGGCGTTGGAAGCATTTGGTGCATCGAACATCCTTCGCGAAATTCTTACTATTAAGTCTGACGATATCGTGGGCCGTGCTAAGGCATACGAAGCCATCGTTAAAGGCGATAACATCACCAATATTGGAACGCCAGAATCGTTCAACGTATTGTTGCACGAATTGCGCGGACTTGGATTGGAAGTTACTTTCATGGAATAACCCTTCTGGAAAAAAAGAAAAATGCAACTTCAAAAGAAAACACAAAAAATTGGTAGCAATTTCAGCAAGATTAGAATCTCGCTGGCATCGCCCGAAAACATATTACGTCGCAGTTTTGGGGAAGTAACCAAACCCGAAACCATCAACTATCGTAGTTATAAGCCTGAAATGGGCGGATTATTCTGCGAACGCATCTTCGGACCTATTAAGGATTACGAATGTCATTGCGGTAAATACAAGCGTATTCGTTACAAAGGAATCGTTTGTGACCGTTGTGGTGTGGAAGTAACCGAGAAAAAAGTTCGTCGTGAGCGTATGGGTCACATCAACTTGGTGGTACCCGTAGCACATATTTGGTATTTCCGTTCATTACCTAACAAGATTGGTTATTTGTTAGGTATCCCAACCAAGAAATTGGACATGGTGATTTACTACGAGCGTTATGTAGTAGTTCAGCAGGGTATCGCAACAGGTGCAAATTATTTGGACTTGTTAACGGAGGAAGAATACTTAGATATTCTTGATTCGTTGCCAAAAGAAAATCAGTTACTAGAAGATAGCGATCCAAACAAATTCATTGCTAGAATGGGTGCTGAAGCACTTAACGATTTGTTGGGACGATTGAATTTAGACAAATTAAGTTACGACTTACGTAACCAAGCGGCAACGGAAACATCTCAACAGCGTAAGCAAGAGGCTTTGAAGCGTTTGAAAGTAATCGAAAGCTTCCGTGGTGCTCAGCATACAGGCGAAAATCGTCCTGAGTGGATGATTATGAAGATGTTGCCTGTGATTCCACCCGAATTGCGTCCGTTAGTTCCCTTGGAAGGTGGACGATTTGCTACGTCGGACTTGAACGATTTGTATCGTCGAGTAATTATTCGTAATAATCGTTTGAAGCGTTTGATAGAAATCAAAGCTCCCGAGGTAATCTTACGTAACGAAAAACGTATGTTGCAGGAAGCGGTGGATTCATTATTGGATAACACACGTAGAGCATCGGCTGTTAAGAGTGAAGGTAATCGTCCTTTGAAGAGTTTGAGCGATATGCTTAAAGGTAAACAAGGTCGTTTCCGTCAAAACTTATTGGGTAAGCGTGTTGACTATTCTGGTCGTTCGGTAATTGTGGTAGGACCAACCTTAAAATTAAATGAGTGTGGTTTACCTAAAAATATGGCGGCTGAATTATTCAAGCCATTTATTATCCGTAAACTGATTGAAAGAGGTATCGTTAAAACGGTAAAAACTGCAAAGAAAATAGTTGAAAAGAAGGATCCGGTGATTTGGGACATATTGGAGAATATCTTAAAAGGTCATCCAGTATTGCTAAACCGAGCTCCTACGCTTCACCGATTGGGTATACAGTCTTTCCAACCAAAGTTGGTTGAAGGTAAGGCTATCCAATTGCATCCATTGGTATGTACAGGTTTCAACGCTGACTTTGACGGTGACCAGATGGCGGTTCACGTTCCCTTGGGGAACGCTGCAATTGCAGAGGCACAGTTATTAATGTTGGCATCGCACAATATCTTAAACCCTGCGAATGGTTCACCGGTAACGGTTCCTTCTCAGGATATGATCTTGGGTCTGTACTACATCACCAAGGAGCGTAAATCTACTCCTGAGCATATTGTAAAAGGGGAAGGTTTAACGTTCTATGGCGCGGAAGAAGCAATCATCGCGTACAACGAAGGTCGTGCCGATTTGCATGCTAAAGTGAAATGTAAAGTAACTGTGCGTGAAAACGACCAATTGGTAACCAAATTGTTGGATACCACCGTTGGTAGAGTAATATTTAACCAAGTAGTTCCTGAGGAAGTAGGATTCTTAAACGAGGTATTAAAGAAGAAGAATCTTCGTGATATCATTTCCGAAATCATTCGTTTGAGCGGTGTTGCTAAGGCAGCAGACTTCTTGGATAATATCAAAAACTTAGGTTTCCATTATGCATTCCGCGGTGGATTGAGCTTTAACTTGAGTTATGTTCGTATTCCAAAAGAAAAAGAAGAGTTAGTGAATAAAGCAATCGAAGAAGTATTGGAGATTCAATCCAATGCCGATATGGGCTTTATTACCAACAACGAGCGTTACAACCAAGTTATTGACTTATGGACACGTGTTAACAACCAGTTGGCTCGAATTCTGATCACCGATTTACAAAATGATGTTCAAGGATTCAACCCAATCTACATGATGTTGGATTCTGGAGCTCGTGGATCTAAAGAACAGATTCGTCAGTTGGGCGGTATGCGTGGTTTGATGGCTAAGCCTCAGAAAAATACCGGTAATTCCGGTGGTGACACCATCGAAAACCCAATTATTTCGAACTTCAAAGAAGGTTTGAATGTATTGGAATATTTCGTTTCTACACACGGTGCTCGTAAAGGTCTTGCAGATACGGCGTTAAAAACTGCGGATGCAGGTTATTTGACACGAAGATTGCATGACGTTGCTCAGGACGTAGTAATCACTGAACATGACTGCGGTACATTGCGTGGTATCAATATGTCTGCGATTATTAACAATGACGAAGTAACCGAATCATTGTATGAGCGTATTTTAGGTCGTACAGCATTGGATGATGTGTATCATCCTCAAACTGGCGAATTAATTGCAGCTGTTGGAACGGAATTGGATGAGTCTTACGCACAAGCGATTGAAGATGCCGGTGTTGAAGAAGTTGAAATTCGTTCAGTGCTTACTTGCGAAACACTTACGGGTGTTTGTGCTTTGTGTTACGGTAGAAACTTAGCTACAGGTCGCAGAGTAAATGTGGGTGAAGCAGTGGGTGTAATTGCAGCTCAGTCTATTGGTGAACCAGGAACTCAGTTAACACTTCGTACGTTCCACACGGGTGGTGCGGCGATGAACATCGCGGCAGAAAATACGTTGGATACTAAATACGATGGTATTATCAGTTTGGATAGTATGCGTACAGTAACCAAAGTTGAAACTGACGAAAATGGTGAAACTAAGAATACTGAAATTGTATTAGGTCGTTCGGGTGAGGTAAGAATCTTAGAAGCAAAAACTAAGACGGTTATTACTACCTATAATATTCCTTACGGTGCGCATTTGAAGGTTAAAGAAGGTCAAAAAGTGAAAAAAGGAGATCTTCTTTGTACTTGGGATCCATTTAATACCTTAATTATCTCTGATATCGATGGAACTTTGTCTTTCGAGAACATCGTTGAAGGGGTGAATATGCGCGAAGAAGGGGATGAGCAAACAGGTTTATCCGAATTGGTAATTACCGAAACAAAAGATAAAACACGTACTCCTCAGTTCAAGGTTGACGGCGGGGAAGATAATATCAAGATCTTCAACATGCCAGTAGGTGCCATCTTGGTTTCTAAAGATAAAGCCAAGGTTAAGGCCGGTGATATCTTAGCAAAGATTCCACGTAGTGCAACGAGAACCCGAGATATTACGGGTGGTCTTCCACGTGTAACGGAATTGTTTGAGGCACGTAATCCATCCAATCCAGCAGTAGTTGCTGAAATTGATGGTGTTGTAACTTATGGTGTTTCCAAGCGTGGTAACCAAGAAATCATTATTACATCCAAAGACGGAGAAGTTAAGCATTATCAGGTGCCATTGTCTAAGCACATTTTGGTACACGATGGAGACTACGTTCGTGCGGGTCAACCGTTGAGTGATGGTGCAATTACTCCTCAAGATATCTTGCGTATTGAAGGTCCTGCAGCAGTTCAACGTTATGTGTTGAATGGTATTCAGGAAGTTTATCGCTTACAGGGTGTAAAAATCAATGATAAGCACATTGAAGTTATCGTTCGCCAAATGATGCAGAAGATGGAAATTGTGGATCCAGGTGATACACGTTTCTTGGAAAGCGAATTGGTAGATAGATTTACTTTACGTCGCGAAAACGATTGGATTTGGGATAAGAAGGTGGTTACTGATGCAGGTCAAAGCGCAGTGATGCATGCTGGTCAGATTGTAAGTTTGAAAGATTTGCGTCAAGAGAACAGCGCATTGCGTCGTCAAGACATGAGCCCGGTTCAGTATCGCGATGCAGTACCAGCAACAGCACAGTATGTATTGCAGGGTATTACCAAAGCTTCTTTGGGTACTCAGAGCTTTATGAGTGCGGCATCGTTCCAGGAAACTACTAAGGTGTTAAACGAAGCAGCTATTTCGGGTAAAGTAGACGAATTGCGTGGTTTGAAAGAAAACGTAATTGTAGGTCACTTAATCCCAGCAGGTACCGGTATCCGTGCATATGAGCACGTTGTTGCTGGATCTCGCGAGGAATACGATCGTTTGATGGCTACGAAGTTTGCGGATGACGAAGTAGAAACCGAAGCATAATCGATCTCTATTGTTATACAAAAATGGCTACCAATTTGGTAGCCATTTTTTTTTGATACTGGGTAAGAGTATAAGTCAAGAATTAAATCAACTTTGAATTTGAGTTTGATATAGATTGGCGTAATGCCCTTTTCCTGCAATCAATGATTCATGGTTTCCCTCCTCAATAATATTTCCCTTTTCCAAGACAATAATTTTATCGGCTTGGGATATTGTACTTAATCGATGGGCAATAACAATAGCGGTTCTGCCTTCTAATAGGCGAGCAATAGCTGCTTGAATTAGTTGTTCAGTTTCTGTATCGATGGAGCTAGTTGCCTCGTCCAATAAAATGATACGAGGATTAAACGCAAGGGCACGTATAAATGAGATAAGTTGTCTTTGTCCTAAACTCAAGGTCATACCGCGTTCCATAACGTTGTAGTTAAAACCGCCGGGTAATTTTTGAATAAATTCGTAAGCTCCAATGGATTCAGCCGCCGCCTTCATTTTGTTTAGGTCAATATCGGGATGATGAAGTCGGATATTGTCATTAATCGAACCGGAAAACAAGAAAACGTCCTGCAAAACCAATGCAATTTGCTGTCTAACAGAGGTTAGATTCAAGTCTTTTACGGATAAATCATCCAATAATATTTCGCCTTTTTGATGGCAGTATAATTGATTTACTAATCCAGCAATGGTTGTTTTACCGCTGCCGGTGGAACCAACTATAGCAAGTGTTTGGCCCGGTTGAATAGTGAAATTAACCCCTTTTAATACCCAATTATCCTCGTTGTAGGCAAACCAAACATCTTTAAATTCAATTTTACCCTGAAAAATAGGGGCTAGATTCGTGTTTTCTGGTTCTTTATATTCAGTGGCGTCAATCAATTCGAAAATTCGCTGTGCGGCAACAACGCCCATTTGGATATTGTTAAATCGATCGGCAATCGCACGAACCGGACGAAAGAATAAGTTAATAAACATAATGAAAGCAGTAAGCTCACCAAATTGCATGTGGGATTGAACCAGTTGTCCCGACCCATACCAAACAATAAAAGCAAAACAGAGCGATACTAAAACTTCCACGATAGGAAAGAAAATGGCATAATAATAAACCGATCGAATATTAGCATCACGATGTGCTTGATTAATCGTGTCAAATCGGCGCATTTCTTCTTTTTGCCTATTAAATAGTTGCACAATTTGCATTCCGGTAATGCGTTCCTGTAAAAAGGCGTTTAGGCGAGCAACCTCTGTTCTAACATCCTGGAAAGAATCGCGAATACCTTTGCGAAAACGATTGGCTGCAAATAATAATAAGGGTACAACGGATAGGGAAATAAGGGTTAGTGTAACGTCCATGTAGAGCATGCAACCCAAAATGATAATTATCTGAATCAAATCTCCGGCAATAGTAATTACCCCGGAAGAGAATAAATCGGTGATAGTTTGAATGTCTGAAATACTTCGGGTAACGGCTGTCCCAACGGGGGTCTTGTCGTAAAAATTTAATTTCAACTTCACCAAATGTTCGTAGACAAATTGGCGCATTTTAAGAATTACAGACTGGCCGATACTCTCGCCAATATAGGAGTTGATAAAGCCCAAGGATGCCTGAGCGATTAACCAAATAAGGAGAATCATCGCCCATTTATCCAATAATTGAAATTGCTTGGGTACAATAACCGAATCGATCATTGTTTTGTATAAAAAGGGCTGAAAAGCAGTTAATGCACTTTGTACGATGGTTAGAATTACCGCAAAAACCATCCAATTGCGTTGGAATTTCGCTAAGGAGAGAACCCGTTTAAATAAAATCCATTGTTCTTTTTTACTGGATTTTTTGGGAGACGAAGTATTGTTTTTGGAAGGGTTTTCCGAGGATGACATGCTGATGCAAAGGTACAATTTGAACGGGTACAGAAGGGGGTGGTCTTACGGAAATTGTGTAAAACTTTTATTCGGGTTTCAGTTGGTTAGCGCAGGGGTTAAATAGTATTATTGCAGTATGGCCAAACACATTGCCATAGCAGGAAATATAGGTGCTGGTAAAACTACTCTAACCCATTTGCTATCAAAGCACTATGGTTGGGAAATGCAATTGGAAGATATGGATGATAATCCGTATATATCCGATTTTTATGAGGATATGCAACGTTGGAGTTTTAACCTCCAGGTTTATTTTTTAAACGTTCGATGGCAAAATGTTCAGCGAATCAGGGAGGGTAAGCAAACTGTAATCCAAGACCGTACAATTTATGAGGATGCTCATATTTTTGCACCCAACCTACATTCGATGGGTTTGATGAGTACGCGTGATTTTGAAAACTATAAATCTTTGTTTGAGAGTATTAGTTCTCAGGTACAAGAACCCGATTTGTTGATTTATTTGCGCGCCGGCATTCCAAAGTTGGTTCATCAAATTCAAATGCGAGGAAGAGATTACGAGGACGCGATTCGCTTAGATTATTTGAAGCGATTGAACGAACGCTATGAGGCTTGGATTTCCACCTACAAAGGGAAGTTGCTTATTTTCAACGTAGACGATATGGACTTCCAAGAGAATGCAGATGATGCATCGGAAATTATAAATAAAGTACAGTCTACTTTAAACGGCTTGTTTTAATTGTAGTTAACAGCCATTTTGCCACATCATTTTTGCGATTTTTGCAAAAGGTTGTAGACACTTGGCCGTTAATATTTGCGTAAATTCGCAGTCTTATGAATTTTCAGCAAACACACATTCTTTGGTTTTTGTTTTTGCTGTTAATTCCATTGATCATTCATTTGGTTAATTTTCAGCGAACTCGAGTTCTGGCGTTCCCAGGAGTGTATCGATTGATTCAGCAAATACAAGTCGCTCAACAACAGCGTAAATTACAAAATTGGCTGATTTGGCTATGTAGAACTTTAGCGCTGTTCTGTGTGATTGTGGCATTCGCTTTACCAACATGCAACGATAAAGCCGGTATTAAAAATGGTTTTGATCGATATATTTTGGTACTAGACAATTCCTTGTCTGCCGCTGTTAAGGATGAAGAAGGGATATCATTTGAAAAAATGCGTTCGGAGATTCAACAGTTTTTGAAAGGCTTGCCCCAAGATCAATTGGTGTGTCTCATTACCCAATCTTCGGATGATTACAGCGGTTGGTTAACGGCCCAAGAGGTTTCGGAAATCGTTGATACCATTACGTGTACTGTTCAATGTTCGGGCTGGGTACAATGGAAATTACAAGTAGAAAAAGCGATTCGATTGGGTGAATCTAACTTCAACTTGATAAGAAGTAGGACGAAAGTTTTAGTTTTTACAGATCTGGAGCAATCCACAGCAAATGGAATTATTAACTATGGTGTGAATCCGGAGAAATTGAAGGGAACAACATCAAATGCGCTGGATACAAATACAATTCATGCAAATAAAAGTGGTGTAATAGGGGAAGAATGGCAGTTGGTTCAGTATCCATTGGCAGCCATTAACCACATTTCTGTAGATACGGCGTTTACTACTGGGGGCGAGGATTCTGCTTCCGTTCCATCCGTAATAGTTCGATTGAAAAATTACGGTTCCAAGGTGTCTACTACATCCATTTCCTTGAAATCTATGGGTAAGGTAGTGGGTAATAAACAGGTGGAAATTCAGGCCGAAGGTACTTCAGAGGTTCAATTGCCGATAGCCCTTAAAGATGCGAAAGAGAATCTCAATACGGATAAAACAAGAATAGAAGGTCAAGGATTTGTTATTGAAAAAATTGAGGATGCTTTTCCGTGGGATGATAAATTGTTTATTCATACCGTTCCAGCATGGAAATTAAAAGTTGGTGTAATCGGCAGTAATTCGCAGATTGAGCGCATGTTTGCGGTACAATCGTCATTAGTAATGGCCTCCATTTCTAGGCCCATTGTGCCAAAGTTATTGGAAGAATATCAGTCACTGGTTTTAATTGGGCTCGATGGATTAAATTCCAATGAAATGGCAGCCCTTAAAGACTACATGGATGCGGGAGGAGTGATTTTTCAGTGTTTTAATGATGTGTCTGTAAATGGTAAGGTGAACGTAGCCACGCCGTTCGGTCAACTCAAAGGGAAAAATAAATTGGATGAATTTTTGATTGATAAAACAGGGTTTTCAAACCCTATTTTTCGAAATGCTTTTAAAGATTTACCAGATGACGGAACAATAACTCCAAACTTTTCATATTCGTTGCAGTTTTCGGATCTTGAAGATTATAATTCTGTTTTGGTTGGCGAGAATGGGACTGCATTGCTACTTCAAAAAAACTGGGGAACAGGTAGTTATTGGTTGTGGGCTAATGCATTGAATAAGGGTTCTGAGGCATGGTTGAAATCACCTTGGTCATTGCCCGTTTTTACGGAAGTCATTTCATCCAACAATAAAAGGGACTTTCCATTGTTCGGTCTGTTGAAATCTTCGGGGATAGTGCAAATTCCTGGCATTAAACCTAACAAGGAAAGATCGGTAACGATAACGTATTTAGGAACTGAGGATAAAATGAAATTACTTCAGAATAAGCCCAAAAGTTGGATTAAAGAATGGCAACAAGATATGCGAGGGACTGGTGGTATTTATTGGGGTGCTGAACCGGAGTTTCCCGGATTTTATAATGTAGTTTCATCGGGTGAAGGGAGGTTAATAGCTATGAATATTGGGAGAAATGAAAGTGCCATGAGAGGAATATCGGATGTTGATTTTGTCCTTCAGAAATTGGGGATTTTAAATTTTCAACGGGTGGAAGCAGGTGCTTTACGCCAAGCTACAGATAAATCAAATTCACAGAAAACTTGGAAATATTTCTTGTGGGTTTCGGTGATTTTTTTAGTCTTGGAGGTTGTATTGCAGTGGTTTAAAAATAAATCGGTTAAACAAGGATAAATAAAAGTTAAGATTTAACATTGTATTGAAATGAGTCATTCGGTTTTTATAAAAAATGCTCGATTGTTTTCTCCAGAACATCCATTGCACAGAAACGTAGTGGACATGTTGGTGGTTGATGGGAAATTAAAGGAAATAGGAGAGAATTTAATGTCTTCGGGAAACGAGTACTTGGATATGACGGGTTATTGGGTGTCTGCAGGTTGGGTAGATCCATTTGGGGTTTGTCCAGAGCCAGGAGAGCCTTGGAAGGAGACGATTGTTAGTTATACAAAAGCGGCTCAAATGGGTGGATTTACGGATGTTTATGCATTAGCTGGTAGTTCACCCAAGCCGGATAATGAATCGGTGATTGCTCAAGTAAAGCAATTGGGCTTGAATCAGCGTGCTACCTTGCATCCTTTGGGCTTGGCTACGGTTAATGGGGACGGAAAAGAAATGGCGGAGGTTGCGGAGATGGCGTCCGTAGGAGCAGCGGCATTTTGCGATGGATTGCATCCATCGGCCTCTGCGGGACTCAGGCAAAAATTAATGCAATATTGTAGTTCGTTGGGGTTGTTGTATTTAAATTATCCCTTGAATAAATCACTAAGTGCGGAGGGGAAAGTACATGAAGGGATTGTGAATTTGCATTTAGGAATGAAGGGTATCTCAAGCATTGCAGAGACGATTGAGTTGTCAGTGGACTTGCATTTAGCGCAGTATAATCAAACCGAATTGAGAAGTATAGGTATTAGTTCTGCGGAGTCTGTGCAAATGATTTCGGCCGCAAAAAAAGCGGGATTAATGGTGAAAGCAGCCGTACCCGTTTTGAATTTGTTTGCATTGGATGAAGATGTCTTAGGATTTGATGAAAATTTAAAGGTACTTCCACCGCTTCGTTCGGATAAGGACAGATTGGCGTTAAGACAGTCTGTAATTGAGGGAGTAATTGATGCGGTATTCAGTAATCATCATCCCGAAGATATTGAAAGTAAAAAAGTTGAATTTGATTATTCAGCTTGGGGCGCTGCAACATTATCGTATACGTTCCCAATGATGTTGGAATCCTTAGGGGAGGAGTTGTTGGATTCTTGGCTGCCTATTTTAACAAGGAAAAATGCTGAATTTATTGGTGTTAAACCCAATGAGATTAATGTTGGAGCAGATGCAACTTTTACATTTTTTAGTACTTCAGAAACCACGGAAGTAACTGGGCCTAAAAAGAATGGTTCAATGGCTTGGAATGTGCCTTTTGTTGGTAAGAAATTGTTGGGAAGAATAAAGGGTACTATGATTCATAGTTGCTACATGGAGGCAAATCATGATTAATATACGGAATTTTACATTTCGCATACTTCCATCCTATGTGCAGGGCTCATTGGCAGGGGTTTTAATTTTTATGAGTAAAATGGTGGTTTTTAAAAGTGGAACTTGGGAGTTTGTTTACGCCCCTGCTTTTGGAATGGTAACCGGTATTGTACTCATTGTAGCCATGGTAATTGGAACACAAGGCGATAGGAAAATATGGGAGGAAAACGGAGGAAGTTATTTTACATTACAAACTGACGACACAAATGCCGTTGGATTTGGGGTTTATAGTTTTTGGAGGGCTTTTGGAAGTTGTATTCGCGTGTTGATGATTGCATTGTTGTTTTCAGGTTTGGCCGATTTTGTGTTGATGAATTGGGTGGATGCTTCATTAATTGATCAAACAAAAAATTTACGAATAGAACAAGTAAAAAATACTTATAGCGTTTTGGGTTTTGACAATGACCAAATAGATTATGCTATCAATGAAGTGAAACGAACAGACTTAGGTTCTTTTTCAAATATGATGGTAGAAGTTTCCAATAAGCTTTTTGTTAATGGTCTGGTTGGGTTGATTGTAGCAGCATTCTTACGTAGGAAGAAAAATCAACATTGGGTTGACAATTAATTTCAAAGGATTGATGAATCGAACGCCTAAGCAAATTTCTAGCAATCAGAATCCATGGTTGAAAGAAGTGCAGTTGTTGATAGATAAGAGCAAAGTTCGCCAATCTAGAGGGTTGTTTGTTGTTGAAGGTATTTTTGAGATCAGGACAGCAATTCGCGGCGGATTTCAACTTGTTACTTTGGCTAAGCCTCAGCACGGAATTGTTTGGGAAGATTTATTTGAGCAAATTGAATTACGCTCTGAAGCAGAATTGTTAGAGTTAACAAGTCAGCCTTGGGAGAAAATTGTAGTTCGGAAAACAGGGGCTAATGCACTTGCTGTTTTTAAACAAGATGATAGATTTGTTGATGCTTGGTTGCCGAGGAAAGACGAGCTGTGGTTGGCTGTAGAATCGGTGGAGAAACCCGGTAATTTAGGTGCAATTTTACGCACGGCCGATGCTTCTGGCGTACGCGGAGTCTTGGTATGTGAGGGATTGGTGGATTTATTGCATCCACAAGTAATTCGTAACAGTGTAGGTGCGGTTTTTACTGTTCCAATAATTCAAATATCCAAAGAAATGTTGTTGGAAAAAGCATTGAATGCAGGTGTTCCGCTATACAGCACATTTATGGAAAATTCTAAAAGCTGCTATGATGTAGAATTGGGAAAGGGAGGGGTAATTATTGTAGGGACAGAACATCATGGAGTGTCGGATTTTTGGCGTGGGAAAGTTGAGAATATTCAGATTCCGATGTACGGGCAAGTAGATAGTTTAAATGTTTCGGTGGCAGCAGCTTTGTTAATGTATGAAGCGGTTAGGCAGCAAAAAATGGGGGCAATTTGATGCAGATTTTAGTTTTAGGTGCAGGTAGGAGTGCTGGTTACTTAATAGAGTATTTGGCGGTTAAATGCGATGATCGTGGGTGGTATATGACGGTTTGCGATCAAGATTTTACGCGATTACAACATTCATTTGCATTGAATGATCGAGTTACACTGAAGCAGGTTGATGTTACGGATGAACAAATATTGCAATCAATCATCGGTGAGCACCATGTAGTTGTGAGTTTGTTGCCACCATTTTTACATGTGATTGTGGCAAAACTGGCAATAAACAGTGGGGTCTCCGTGTTTACCGCATCTTATATATCAGAAGAAATGAGGGGTTTGGATGCCTTGGCTAAGGAAAAAGGCGTTTTATTGATGAATGAGATGGGCTTGGATCCAGGTATTGATCATCTATCGGCAAATGCAATTTTAGATTCTATTGATCATGAGAATAAGGGTTTGCCTCCGGATGAGCGATGGAAAATAATCTCCTTTGAAAGTCATTGTGGAGGATTGGTATACCAAGAAGATTGTACAGAAAATCCGTGGGGGTATAAATTCTCTTGGAATCCTACCAATGTGATTCTTGCCGGACAAGGGAGTGATAGTATTTATCGTGAGGAAGGAAGGGTTGTGAAAATATCACCATTGGAATTGTTCGAGAAAGCGGAATCTATAAGTATTTCAGGAATTGGTGAGTTTGATGTGTATGCTAACCGAGATAGTTTGGGTTATTCGGCCATTTATGGGCTAGATGCTACCGATAAGTTATTGCGCGGTACCTTGCGTAGAAGTGGTTATTGCAAAGCTTGGCAGCAGCTAATTTTAGTTAATTTGACTAGCACTGATATTTGTTTTCCGGATTATGTAGATTCTGCTCAAAAAGCGTTTTTGTATGTGACCGGTTTTGAGAATAAAAAAATGTGGGTTGAATATTTGGTTAAGGAGTATGCTATTGATACTGCGGTATTGGATAAATTAGATTGGTTACCGCTGGGAGAAAACGATTTTTGGTTTGCAAAAGTTGAGTCGGATCCTCGTTGGTTTAAGGGGAAAACAGCCGCTCAGTTTCTTGAGAGGTTGTTGTTGGTTTGTTGGAAGTTGAATGAGCATGATAGGGACGAAGTGGTGATGCATCATCGTTTCGCGTTAGTTAATGATAAGGGAAACAAGAAGATAATTACTTCCAGTTTACAAGTAGTTGGTGAGGGTGGAGACAGGACGGCCATGTCGAAAACGGTGGGTCTGCCTTTGGCTATTGGTTTAGTTGCTTATTTGGATGGTGATCAGACGGAAGCAGGTGTTGCGATTCCATGGGGAAAGCGTTGGTATTCAATCGTTTTGAAAGAACTTGAGCGTTTTGGGGTGTGTTTTTCGGAGAAGGTAGTTAAAGGGATTGTCGAAGATTAGAGTTCTTTTAACGAGATTTTCCACAAACAACTGAATATTAGTTAATTTGAATTAAATTTGATTATTATGAAATTCTTGCATCGATCCTTTGGAATTGCCTTTGCTCCAATAGTGGTAATAGCTTCGTTGTCAGGGAGTTCGACTCTTCAGGCTCAGTCGAAAAAACCTACTCCACCGCCAGCATCTCCAATTGTGATTGATAGTGGTTTTGTTATTCAACAAAAAATCATGGGACACAGCAATTATGTGAATGCTGTGGCTTATTCCTCCAATGGTAAACTGATGGCATCGGGTGGTTGGGATAATAGAGTAATTGTATATCAGTTGGATTCGGTAGCCGGGACAGGTACTGCGGTGAAAAATTTCACAGGTTATCGCTCAGCAGTTACCACATTGGCATTTGATAAAGAAGGCAAATGGTTAGGAAGTGGATCTAAGGATTTTGGTTTTAGGGTGCATGATTTGAATTCGGGAGAATTGGTTTTTCGGACAGAAGATCATAAGGATGCGGTAACCGCTGTTCGTTTTGATGGGGCTGGTAAATATGCATATACTTCGTCGTTAGATGGAACATTACGTATGTACGACATTGCTCAGCCATTAAATAATATGAAGCCTAAATTCATAAGTTACGGTAAGCCGATCAATGATTTTTTGTTGTCTTCGGGAACTAAGCAGTTGTATGTAATTGCTAGTAATGCAGCGGATATTGAGGTGGTTGATTTTGCGAGAACGGTTGTTAGATCGTACAAGGGGCATACCGCAGGGGTGACAAGTTTAGACTTAAGTGCCAATAAGAAATTAATGGCCAGTGGAAGTTTGGATAAGACCGTGATTGTTTGGGATGTGGCAACTGGTGCGATTGTAAAGAAGTTTGAAGGTCATACATGGAAAATAAATAGCGTGCATTTCTCTAAGGATGGAAAATACGTAGTTAGTGCCTGTAATGATGGCGAAACACGCGTTTGGAACGTGGAAACTGGGAATTGTGTTGCAATTTTCAAAGGAATTGTTTCAAATGCTCAATGTGCACAGTTTTCGCATAATAATAGGAGAATAGCCGTAGCTGGGGCAATGGAAGCTCAAGGCAATAACTTTGGAGTTGTATTGTATAAGACACCAATTGGATGGCCTGCTGTTAAGGCGCCTAAGGCGGGAGTTGGCGGAGCGGGTTCAACGGGATCTGCAGCTGGAAATGGTACCGGTGCAACAGGTGCTCCGACTAAAAATGGAGCTGGACAAACGGCAACAGGACAGGGTGCGGGAACTCAAACTGGGTCCAATGCCAATGCTCCTGCAACACCTAAAAGACCGGTTACAAAATACGAGGGAAATGTTTGGCCTCCACCAGCACCTAAAAAGAAGTAGTGCGTGGTTGGTTGTTCTTAATTTGTTGCACCTAATTTTTCCTCCAAATATGTTACACCTAAGTTGTCATTCTTAATTTGCAGCTTATAAAATGTTCTCTAAATTTGTGTTCGAAATTTTTGTGAAATAGTAAATGAGAACAGCAGATGCAATTGAAAGCGTCTTGCTTGGAAACATCGCATGGAATTAAAGGATGTGTTATCTTGATTTTACCTTAATTTACCTGAAACGATTTTTTTTAATCAATAAACAATGACAGACGGAATTAATAGCAGTAAGGCTCCTGAGCCAGTGGGTTTGTATCCTCACGCAAAACGTGTTGGGAATATGTTGTATTTAAGTGGTGTTGGACCACGGGAACGCGGAACAAAAAAGATTCCCGGAGTAGAATTGAATGATTTGGGTGAAATTGTGAGTTATGACATTGAAACCCAAGTTCGCAGTGTGTTTCAAAATGTACGTTGGATTTTAGAAGATGCCGGCAGTAGTTGGGATAAAATTGTAGATGTTACTGTATTCTTAACAAACATGAAGGATGATTTTCCAGCCTATAACAAATTATGGGCGGAGTATTTTTCTGAAAATCCACCGTGCAGAACAACCTTGGAAATTAACTGCTTGCCAACCCCCATTGCCATTGAATTGAAGGTTTTAGCAACCATCGACTAGTTCAATTGGGTGAATAATCATCCTTTTGGCAGAGAATAATGATTCAATTTCTATGGTGGTTTGCGTTTCTATCGGGGGGTGTGATTTAATTAATAGGAGGAATTATTGGTCTTTGAAACAATTCAACGAAATTGCTTATTCTTGGTATTTCTAGGTACTTATTCTTGGTATTATCAGGTGCTTATTCTCTTGGATGTAGCTGGTGAATTTTCTTTAATTTTTCAAAAGAATTTTTGGTATAAACTTGGGTTGCGCTCAAATTAGCATGGCCTAGAATGTCTTTTATCGCTAAAAGGTTGGCTCCATTGTTGAGCATGTGGGTAGCGAATGAATGTCTTAGTACGTGGGGAGATGTTTTGGAAGCATGTGAAAACAACTTTAGGTACTTATTTACAAGTCGGTATACATAAATGGGATAAAGCGCTTCTCCGTTGGTTCGTTGAAATAGGAATTTGGTTTTGATAGGGTTGCTAGTACTGGCATTTTGCTGGGCATTGCCATTGCTTTTTAATTCTATTTTTGGGTTTTGGTTCGCGAATTGGTGGTTGGAAAGATAGTCCTTAAGCATGTCACTGGTTTCGGGGTGTATGGGAATTAATCTTTCTTTGTTGCGTTTTCCCAGTACTTTTAGCGATCCGCGGTAGAAGTCGATATCTGACACCTTTAAATTGATTAACTCGCTTAGTCGCATGCCTGTTGTATAAAAAAGCAGCAGTAGGAGTCGGTCTCTGTCTCCGTTTTCTTGCTCATTCCAAGGGAAGCGATTAAAGAGATTCATTAAATCGGTGGCTGGAATATCTTTTACCAGAGTTTTAGGCATCTTCGGAAGCAGGACTTTGGCCATGGGATCTGAAGTTAAAATTCCGTGTTTACGCATGAATTTGAACCAACCGCGTATGGAAGAAATTTTACGATGTACGGATCTGGGGGTGAGGTTTTCTTCCAGCATTTGAGCCATAAAGGAACGAATAATGCTTGATTTAATTTGTTTTGGATCTTCGATAGCTTCTCCTTCCAAGAATAGTAAAAATTGCGTTAAATCCAACTGATACGCTGTGACGGTATGAATGGACATCCGTTTTGTTTTCTCTAAATAAACCAAGTATTGCTGGGAGAGTTGCTTTAGCAGTGATTCTTGGTTGTTCATTGAAATTTAGAGGAGGTGATATTGCTCAAAGTAAAAGAAAAAAGCCATCCAAAGGATGGCTTTTTATATACATAAAATGTGACTGTACAGGTAATTATCCTACAACCTCTTGAGATTGCATTTTCTGGCGATAAGCGGCACGAATTTTCTGCATACGCTTGGTAATACAGGGTTTTTCGAAGGCTTGACGAGAGCGTAATTCTTTAACAACGCCAGTTTTTTCAAACTTTTTCTTGTACTTCTTTAGTGCTTTTTCCAGAGAGTCGCTTTCTTTAACGTTTATAATCAGCATTATACTTTCTTTTTTTAGGGTTACAAAGATAATTTTTTACTTTTTATTTTCCAAAATAAAATTACGCTTTTAGTACGTTTCGGCTAATTACTAATTTTTGGATTTCGCTTGTGCCTTCACCAATGGTGCACAACTTACAGTCACGGTAGAATTTCTCTACAGGGAAATCTTTCGTATATCCGTATCCACCGAAAATTTGAACGGCTTCATTGGCGCATTTTACACTAACTTCAGACGCATAGTATTTTGCCATTGCGGAAACCTTTGTAACGCTTTTTCCTTTGTTTTTTAGGTCGGCAGCTTCCAATGTTAATAATTCGGCTGCTTCGATTTGGGTAGCCATATCGGCCAGTTTAAAACCGATTGCTTGGAAGTTGGCAATGGGTTTACCAAATTGTTCGCGTTCTTTTGCGTATTTAATACTTGCTTCGTAGGCTCCTTTGGCAATTCCTAAGGATAGGGCGGCAATTGAAATTCTACCACCATCTAAAATTTTCATTGCCTGAATAAATCCATCCCCAATATTTCCAAGGATATTACTTTCGTGTACGCGGCAATCTTCGAAAATCATTTCGGCGGTTTCGCTGGCGCGCATTCCTAATTTATTTTCCTTTTTACCCCCTCGGAAACCTGGAGTTCCACGTTCTACAACAAAGGCAGTGATTCCATGTGAATCCAATAAATCCCCAGTTCTAGCAAGAACCACGGCTACGTTGCCGGAAATGCCATGTGTAATCCAGTTTTTAGCCCCGTTAAGCACCCAATGATCTCCGTCTTTTTTAGCTACCACTTGCATTCGTAATGCGTCAGAACCTGTGTTTGCTTCTGTAAGTCCCCATGCACCAATCCATTCTCCAGTGGCTAATTTTGGTAACCAGCGCTTCTTTTGTTCCTCATTAGCAAATTGCAAAATGTGACCGGTACATAAACTGTTGTGAGCGGCCATGCTTAATGCAACGGAACCGCAAACTTTGCCTAATTCTTCAATTGCGGCTACGTATTCGAAGTAAGACAGTCCTGAACCACCGTATTCTTCGGGAACCAAAACTCCTAATAATCCCAATTCCCCTAAACCTTTCATGGTGTCTATTGGGAATTCCTGACTTTCATCCCAAATCATCACATTGGGTCTGATGTGTTTTTCTGCGAAATCTCTCACAGTGTTACGCACCATTTGTACGCTTTCGTTCTCGGCAAAGTTCATCATACTTATAGCGAAACAAATTTACGCCCAGAGGGTTTGAAAATTCAACAAAATCAGTTAAATCGTCGTTAATCTTCATTGTTTTTCGACAAATAGGGCAATAATTTTTGTAAATGGTATGCAGGTATGCCTTGAATTAATAATAGTTCTGCAGCAGTTGGTTGAGGATGGGTCTGATAATAGGCGAAAATAATTTTGGCATATTGGGTGCCGATGTAAGGATGTTGATATAGTTCTTTCCAGGTGGATTGACTTGATATTTTCCGATTAATTCCAAGTGGGGATATGGGCTTGAGTTTTTTGATTGCCATAATCTTTATAAAAGTATCCAGTTTGGGTATTTCTTGTATTTGGTAAATGTTTTGAAATCCCCCCAGTCTGTCGCGGTATTTTTTGATGCTGTACCAGTGTTTTCTTGAAAATCCAGGAATATTAAACCATTGAAGACTGTCGTTTGGGTTGAAATTAGCAATTTGCGGTGACTGATTTTCGTATGTTTCTAGTAACTCCGATTGGATTTGGGCAGAATCTTTTTGCAATTTTTGCAACAGTGTATTGCGATTTTTTTGCGATTCACCCCAAAGGATTTGCAATAATTCGTAAGCCATTTTTGCGGAAATGGGTTTGTTTTTTGCTTGGTAATTACTGAGAGTAGTTGGATTTGAAGTAAAGCTGTAATCACGATTTTTATTATTTCCAAGGAATTTGTTGTTTCCGTTTTCTTGAATAAGTAAGCGATTGTGATTTTTATTTTTGTTGTAACTGGTTGATTTTCTTTGATTATTGTTGCTGTTCCAATGAATAGAAGTGGAGGAAGAACGATGGTGGCAATTTTTGATAAAAACAATTGTGGCGACCGAGGCCGCCACAATGAATAGGTATTGAAAAGGTTTTTTTCGCATTGGTTTCATTGCCCTATGGCAACAACCAAATTATGCGAAGGCTGCTAATTTTTCTTGGCGATATTCGCCAGCATCCAATTTGGATTTGATTGATTTAAATGCGTTAAGCGTGTATTCAACATCCTCCAAACTGTGAACTGCAGTAGGAATCAATCGTAACATGATTACGCCTTTTGGTACAACGGGATATACTACGATACTACAGAAAATATTATAGTTCTCGCGTAGGTCGTGAGTTAGGTGCGTAGCTTCGGGGATTGTTCCGTTTAGCAATACGGGTGTAACAGGGGTTGTAGTTATACCAATGTTAAAACCTGCTTCACGCAATCCGTTTTGCAATGCATTTACGATGGTCCAGAGTTTTTCTTTCAATTCTGGACGGGTTCTGATTAATTCCAAACGTTTCAATGAACCAATTACCAAAGGCATAGGTAATGCTTTGGCATAAATCTGAGAACGCAAGTTGTATCGTAAGAATTTAATTACGTGCGGCTCAGAGGCAATAAATGCACCAATACCCGCCATCGACTTAGCAAAGGTGGAGAAAATAATATCTACTCCATCGGTGCAATCTTGTTCTTCGGCAGTTCCGGCACCTTTTTTACCCATGGTTCCGAATCCGTGGGCATCGTCAACAAATAAACGGAAGTTATATTTGGATTTAAGTGCTGCGATTTCTTTTAATTTACCTTGAGATCCGCTCATTCCGAAAACGCCCTCGGTGATCACTAAAATACCACCACCGGTTTGTTCTACTAATTTGGTAGCACGCTTTAGCTGTTGTTCTAAGCTTTCTACGTTGTTGTGAGCAAATACAAATCGTTTACCCATATGCAAACGAACCCCATCAATGATACATGCATGCGACTCGGCATCGTACACAATAACGTCGTGTCTATCTACCAAAGCATCGATCGCACTCAATACCCCTTGATAGCCAAAGTTCAATAGGATTGCTTCGGGTTTGCCAACAAATGCAGCCAACTCTTGCTCTAATTGTTCATGGTAGTTTGAGTTACCGCTCATCATGCGGGCTCCCATCGGGTAAGCCATGCCGAATTGTTTCGCAGCATCTGCATCGGCCTGCATTACTTCGGGATGATTTGCCAAACCTAAGTAGTTGTTCAAACTCCAATTGAGTCGTTCTCTACCGCGGAAAACCATTTTTGGACCAATAGGTCCTTCTAATTTGGGGAAAGTGTAGTAACCGTGAGCGTCATCGGCGTGCATTCCCAAAGGACCCATCCGATCGTGAAGTTTCTCAAAAATATCTTTCATGATGTAGTGGCGTAACGTATTTGTTACTGCAAAATTAGCAAGATTTTGTGTTTATTACGTTCCGATGATAAAAACACAAGGCGATTTGCCCAAAATAATGTTCATTTTTTTCCAATCGGACAAGGTTTTTGTTTTAATCCATTCGTCATCGGTATGAAGTTGATAGCCAATGCACAATGCGGTTTGTGGTGGGAATTGCTTGATTAATCCTTGAAAAAATTTATCGGAACGATAGGGGGCTTCGATGAAAATATGGCTGTGATTTTTTGGGTAATTTTTAAGTAATGTAGATAACAACTGTTTCTGTAGGTCGTCTTTCACCGGAGGATATCCATGAAAAGTAAAAGATTGCCCGTTTAATCCGCTGCCTGCTAGCGTTAATAATAGTGAGTTTGGACCCGGGATAACCTGTACATTCCAATTTCTTGTTTGCGCAAATTTTACCGCTAAATTTCCGGGATCCGCGATACAAGGCATTCCGGCTTCGGAGCAAAGTCCAAGTATTCCGGTAGGATGCAACTGAGACCACTGTGATAATTGCTGTTCAAGCTCTTTTTGCGAAGTGTGCTCATTGAGTTCAATAATCGTTAGTTCGGGAATGTTGATTCCCAATTTTAATGACGATAAAAATCGTCTTAAGGTCCTCGCTTCTTCGGCCACCCAGGTTGAGATGGATTGTATTTCTTTCAGGTATTCATCGGTAAGCATCCAGGCATTGCTGCGCTCGCCGATAGGTAAAGGAAACAGGATTAATTGGGGCTTTGTAGTTGTGATTATTGGATTGCTATCCTGATTATTAGGGGTAGATTCCATGATTGTTGATAACGGCGGTTTATTCTTTGGTACGTTGATTTGAACACTAAGCAGGTTCAAACTTAGACGAAAATTTATGGAATTCTGTCAAGAGATTGTCAACAGTTGGGGTTGGGGCGAACACTATGCGTACTTTTGCATTGTGAGTTTTGTAAATAAACTAAAAGAGCGCTGGAAAGTGCAAAGTGCCACTCAGGTTTGGCTGATTTTATTGGTGTTTGCGCTTACTGGTTTTTCGGTAATGTTTTTAAAGCGGATATTTCGTTCTTGGCCTATCCACGAAGCGTGGTGGTTTGACATGGCGTATTATATATTGATTCTACCAATTTACAATCTGCTGTTGTTGATTTACGGAGCGATTTTCGGGCAAGCAAGGTATTTTTGGGAATTTGAAAAACGCTTTTTCGCACGTATTGTTTCTTTGTTTAGCGGTAAAAAATAATTGTTTATGGCAATCACACAAGAAAGTGTATTAGCGGCTTTGTCGCATGTGGATGACCCCGATTTAAAGAAAGATTTAGTAACCCTGAATATGATTCAGGATTTGGAAATTGGAGATTCTATTTCGTTCACCTTGGTATTAACTACACCCGCATGTCCGATGAAAGATATGCTGGTGAATGCTTGTAAGACAGCCATTAGAGTGATGGTTGATCCTCAGATTGCAGTGAATATCGCGGTGAGTTCTCAAGTGCAGCGGAGTTTACAAGGGGATCAAATATTGCCTGGGGTGAAACACGTAATTGCGGTTGCTTCGGGTAAAGGTGGTGTTGGAAAGAGTACACTCAGTGCGGGGTTGGCATTTTCTTTGGCTCATTTGGGCGCAAAAGTGGGGTACCTAGATGCGGATATTTACGGTCCATCTGCCCCAACTATTTTTGGAACCACGGAAGCGCCCCACATGGTGCAACGCGGTGATAAGCAAATTATGGTTCCCGTAGAGGTGCATGGTATGAAAATGCTCAGCATTGGTTTGATGACTGCTCGTGGGCAAGCCGTGGTTTGGCGCGGACCCATGGTAGCATCGGCCTTCAAGCAGTTTGTGCAAGATGCGGCTTGGGACGACTTGGATTATTTAATCATCGATTTGCCTCCCGGAACGGGTGATGTTCAGTTAAGTTTGGTTCAAACGGTGCCTTTAACGGGCGTTGTGTTAGTAACTACACCCCAGGAGGTAGCATTGAGCGATGCACGCAGGGCTTTGGGTATGTTTTCGATGGAGCAAATTGCCAAACCGTTGTTAGGGGTGGTGGAAAATATGAGTTACTTTACTCCCGATGATGCTCCGGATAAAAAATATCGTTTGTTTGGGGAAGGCGGCGGAAAACAAATTAGCGACGAATATGGACTGCCATTTTTAGGAGAAATTCCGCTGAATCCCCAGTTGATGTCGGCCATGGATACAGGAAATATTCATCCCGATTCGCCGTTATTGCAACCGTTCCATGCAGTAGCTGCTGCGGTAGCTCAGCAGGTGAGTATTTTGCAATCGAAGTAGTTTTTGGGTTACTTCGCGAAAACAATCGCGGGTGCTAAGATCTTGGTTTTGTGGTTGTTGTCCATAAGTATTTGGTGGGCATTTACGGACCTTCGGGGCGGATACTATGCTACTATTTTTTGGACTTATCCTTGTGTTATGGTATATTTGTATTTCGAATAATTTCATGAGTACTACCGTAGATTTAGAAACTCTTACCCACAAAATAGAAGAGGTGTTGAATACCGTTAGGCCCTATTTGCAGGCCGATGGAGGAGACGTAGAGGTGGTAGAAGTATCTGAGGGACGTGATGTATTGTTGAAATTAACCGGCAATTGTAGCTCATGCAGTATGAGTGAAATGACGATGACTGCCGGAATTGAAGAGAGTTTACGGAGAGCCATTCCTGACCTTGGGAAAATTCAAGCCGTTAAATAATCAACGATGGGCTGGAGGTGGTCCATAACCAAGGAGTCTGTAACCTCTGAGAACATCGATCCAGGTTTCTTTATACAGTTATTGGGTATTCCTCTGATTGCGTATGTCCTAACTACTTTATTAATTCAAATTCAAATCGATTGCTTGCCGTTATGGGTAACAGGTTCTGTAGTAAATCCGAATAATTGGGAGTTTAATTTTGAGAACTTGCCATCGTGGATGGTTGATAGCTTCACAAATTCTGACAAGGGGCGTTTTGAAGATAAGGGGCCGATCGGAGCACAATCGCAGTTTGATCGGTTTGGATTGAATTTGCATCTTACTTTATTCTTAGGGGCTGTATTGATTGTCTACTCTTGGGATTTAATCATGGATATTCTGACATGGGAAAAATTTGGAAAAGGCATTGATAAGAGCTTGTTTGTACCCGCTATTTTGCTGTTGATCGCAGGATTTGCTACCGTCGGATTTCCTTGGATTGCATGGATTTTGTTTAGCGAAGATGCTTCTGCGGGTCCTTTTGGATTGCGGTCTATAGTTAATTGGTTTTTTCGAGATTGGGGTGTGGTTTTATTGATATTCGTGGCATTGTATGGATTTTTTGCTAGCAAGAAAATTCCCTTTTTGGCGATGATTTCGCCGATGATTATAGCCGTTTCGATTACTCTATTATTGTTTATGCCTCGTGAGGTAGGATTTTGGTGGTTTGGAGAATTTGGTTGGGAAAACGAAGCCCAAAAAATAACGGGGGGATTTCAATGGTGTACCGATGTTCAGGAATGGCGAACCCAAGGATTGATGCTGTATTTTATTGGGTTCTTTATGATGAATGTGTTGTTGATTCAGCAATTGGAAAAATCGAAGGATCGGATTTCCAATTCTCCCAATGTGTGGTTGCTGTTTGCTGTGGATTTTCGGGATAAGAAATTATCGTATCGACAAGAAGAACCGGAACTGTCAATCTTCCCCAAGTTTTGGTGGGTTCCCTATTTTTGGTTGCTAATTTCGGTGGTGCTGATATTGGTGGGCTTAAGTTATTTGGTGCAGGGCGATAATTTGTTGGAGGACCATACCGTCAATTTCTGGGAGTTAAGAAATTTGAATTTGTATTTCGAACGGTATGCCTTCCGTGCTATGGGGCTTGGGGTGTATTACGGATTGCTTCTGTTATTTCAATCGGCGATACAATGGAATCGGATTTACCGGTTGTTGGTAGAATCCGGTTTGCTGATATTGGTCTTGTAGGGCGTTGGTAACTTTATTTCATAAGAGGCAGTTGTGGACTGGAAGGAATCATGATATATCCCTGGGGGTAAAATCGATTGTTTTTTGTGTGATTTTATGAGTTCTCCTTGGGATATATTGTTCGTTATTTAATGGTTCTTCAACTATTTTACTGGGATTCGTCTCGGTTATCGTATTCATACGGCATGACACATTCCCCCATGATTATGGGTTCTATTTTTTCGATTTGTTGAATTTTTGGTTTACCTAAAATGCGAGACTGTTTATCGACCTTTTTAAGGTTTTTGATTTGATTGGTTTCTTCCCCCAACGTATCCACTACAGCTATGGTATCACCCAAGAGAATTTTCCCTTTGGTGGTTTCCGATGTTCCCAGCGTATCCACTACAGCTGTGGTATCGCCCAAGAGAATTTCTCCTTTGGTGGTTTCCGAATTACAGGAAGAGACTCCAATTCCTAGAACTAAAACTAGGATGTTGGCAAAATGAAGCAATTGTATGGGTGGTTTCGGATTGGAGGTTGTGTGGTTGGTTGCAGATGGGAATATGGATTGCTCCCAAGTTTTCGTGGGGGTGGTAGATTCGGTTTTTTGTATGAGTTGTTCGGATTTAAATCGACCGCAAATTTTTTCGGTTTTTGGTTTGTTGAAAAATTGCAAGATTTCTGAATCGGACATTTCGCTAAAATCGATGACAATTTTTTCACAAGAATTGCAAAATCTACCTTGTTTTTCTGGGGTCATACGATTCCAATCTTCGTGGCAGGGGTTTTCGATAGCGATACTAATTTTTTTCATGATTCTCCGATTTTTTGGGAGCGTAATACGCTATCGAAGGAAAAGGTAAACGACGATTTGAATTTTTGTCTGGGAAATTACGAAATACGAATTGGCAGACAGAGGATTGCTCTCGTTTTACTTAGGATTTTCAGGAAGAGACATCTTTTCGAAATGGGAAAAGATTGGGTAGAGGAATGGGTGTTATATTCTTCCGTTCATGCCTTGAGTCCAATGTTCTTGGCATCGGGCTTGGTAGATATCGGTATGACCTACAGCAATTTGTGTTTCGATTCCCGGTTCGCGGTAGGTGAAATTTGCGGGTGCACCACAGACATGGCATTTGGCAGATACTTGGATTTTCTGGGTAGCGATTCGTTTTAAATCGGCCATCGGACCGAAGTCTTGATTAAGGTAATCTTTATCTAGTCCAGCGGCAACCACACGAATTCCATTCATCATCAGTTCGGAAACAGCATGTACGATATAGGGTCCAAAGAACTGAATTTCGTCTATGTACACTTCTTTAATCAGTTCGTTGCATAATGGGTATAATTCTTCGGCTTTATTAATGCGATGTGCAACCATCTGTAATCCGCTGTGAGCGTTGATATTGTTGGGGTTGTAGCGTTTGTCGAGTAGGGGTTTAACGGCGATTTTTTCGTCGTACCCAACTTCGCTTTCGTTGTACAATCCGATCAATTTCGTGGTTTTACCAGCGAACATACAGCCATAAATGAGAATAAATTCCCGCATGAAATACTTGTTGTTTTACTAATTTTACCACCAACCATGGAACTTCAAAAGAAATCCATCGATGCATTGCTGGAATCGGTGGCAATATTACGTCAGGAACTCCAAAACAACCAAGATTCGGAGAAAGAAATCGAGCTATTGGGTGAATTGAAATTGCTTTCGGCCAGAATTTACATTGAATCTGATTTGACGGTTATGTCGATGTTGCCTGAAATGACCGAAGATTTATCCGATTCGTTGGGTGAATTGGGAGGTGAATCTTTGGAAGAGGAGTATTTGGAAGAGCGTTCCGAGGAGTTATTTGAGGCAGAAAATCCGGTGGAATTCAAGTTGGCCGATAACGACGAGAATTTGTTGTTAGAAGAGGAAGTAGTGACTGTTGCAGAAGAGGCTGAAACTGAGTTGGATGTGTCATCGGTGATTTCATCGAAGGAAGAGGTTGTGGAGGCTAATGAAATGGAAGAAGATGTGGAGGCTAAGGAAATAGAAGAGGTTGTGGCGCCCAAAGAAGAGATACCGTTACAGCAAGATTTATTTTTTGCTGCGGTACCTGTGTTGGGTGGGCAAAAAAATAGTAGTTCGATTCAGGAAGAGTTGGCGAAAAATGCCAATGAGGAAGATCTTGTTGCAAAAATCGCAAATATCGACTTTGATTCTCCGGAATTTAAGCTTCCGGAATTTGAGTTGCCAGAATTTGAGTTGCCCAAGGAGGGTGTTTCGGATTCTGAGGTTTCAACGATAGTAACGCCCGTGGTGGAAGAATCTGTGGCAGAGGTGGTTGCTCCACCGGTTGAGGTGGTTCCAGCCGTGGCAGAAATTGTAACGCCCGTGGTGGAAGATGTTCCTGCGGTTGAGGTGGTTCCAGCCGTGGCAGAAATTGTATCGCCCGTGGTAGAAGTTGTTCCACAAGCTGAATTTGTATCTCCTCCAATGGAGGTTGAATCGCTGCAAGTTGAGGCCGTTTCTCCGTTTGCGGAGGTGGAAGAATCTGTGGCAGAGGTGGTTGTTCCGCCGGTTGAGGTTATTCCTTCGGTGGAAGAGGTATCGCTGCCAGTTGAGGTTGTGTTACCGGCCGTAGATGTGGTTGTTCCGCCGGTTGAGGTAGTTTCTCCTCCAATATCGGCCATCAATACTGTAACAGACAGTCCGGTAGATTCTAGTAGTTCGGTGCAATTGAACGAAAATGGGGAACTGCCTCCGCCCGCGTTATCGGGAATGAATGTGGAGGCCATTGTGAATCAAATGCCTATTTCTCGTCGATTTGAATTTGCCAATTTGCTATTTGGGGGTGATATTCAGAGAATGGGTACGTTTATACACGAATTACTTCAAGCTCCAACTGGAAGTGGCCGAATGGATGTTTACGAGCGTTGGTATGATGAAAATAACTGGCGACGTAGAGACGAGGCTGCTTCCGACATGCTACGATTGATAAAGCGAATTTTCCCAAGTTAGTGCATGGTTGGGTCTGAGTAAATCGGACTGAAACTATGCGAAATACCTTGGTGAAACAACAGTTATTGGGATTTTATCGATCTCATTTTTTCTTCCTCCCGTTGTTGGGATTGCTTACCGGGTACTTGGTATTTGCATTCTTGTTGGGCAGTGAAATTGCTATCGACTATTGGTCTGTTTGGGTATGGGTAGTGCCGGTTATTTTACTCTTTTCTACACTAGTATGGGCAATAATCCAATATCGAAAAAGGAAAGAAGATTCTTCAACGTGGATTTATCGGTGGATTCGTTCGACAATTATTTATCTCTTGCATGTTTGTATTGGTGCTTGGGTATTGCCGCCGGAATTGCCTAGCAATCGATTGGGTGAAGTAGCTGTGGAGCCTGAATTTTTGCAGGGTCTCGATTCTGGTCATTTTGTAGTGGTAGATTGTGTGGATTCGGTGTCGAAGGAGGCTCGAATTAACGGTAGGTTTTGGGTGAAAATTACTCGATGGAGGAAGGATTCAGAGCCATGGGTAGGTCCTTTTGATCGTTGTGTTATGCCGATTTCTGTATTGAGTGAGTTTGAATTCAGTGGTATTCCAGAGGATACGGATTGGCGCACGATTTTTGGGTCTAAAGGATATTATGGTAGGTTAACTTGGCCGATAAAAAGACAGGAGGATGATCAAGGTTTCAGAGGAATGGTAGCGGAAAGTGATGGATTCAGGTGGATTGGTGCGGAAGGGAATACGGGGAATGCCTGGCGGATGGATCATCGCGATTTGGAGATAGGTTGGAAGGATTATTTATCAAGGAATGGGTTGTTTGATTTGCGCTTGCGGTGTTTGGACTGGATGAAAACGCAATTACACAAGCATCTGTCTTTGAAGTCTTCTTCGATGGCAATTGCCTTATTGATTGGCGAAACGCGGGAAGTGGATTCAGAAACGGTAAAAGCGTTTGGAGTTGGCGGATTGATGCATGTCTTGGCGGTATCGGGTATGCATGTAGCCTTGGTTATGGGTGCCATTTTGTGGGTGATTACGGGTTTTGGTAGCTGGCCTCGGCCTAATAAGGTGTCGCTACTTGTTTTGATGGTTATGGGTTGGTTTTATGCCATACTTACGGGTGGCAGTGCAGCGGTTGTGCGAGCGATGTTATCGGCATCGTGGATGTGGCTGGCTAAGTATTGGGTAAGAAAACGCGTTTCGAGTTTGCATGTTTGGCTGGGGTGTGCTTATGTACAACTATTGCTTCAGCCCTATTCGATGTATAATTTAGGGTTTGTATTAAGTTATTTAGCGGTACTTTCATTGCTGATTTTTTATCCCATTTTACGGGATTTTTGGTTGATGAAAACAGAGAATTTCAGGAGTGAAAGTAGGATGGGACGTTGGATGAGTAGGGTAGTTGGTGCTAAGAGAATGGATGCGGGTTGGCAGCTGTTATTGGGTTCGGTAGCAATGAACATTGCCGCTACTTTGTTTACATTTCCTTTGATAATGTGTGGTTTTGGTACCTTCCCGGTTTGGTTTTTGCCAGTGAATTTGCTGTTAGTTCCGTTATTTACGATATTGTTATATGGGGCTTTGATTGTGTTACTATTGGGTTGGATTCCGGTGGTGGGAAATGGGTTGGGGACGGTTGTGGATCGATTGTTTTCGTGGGTTCTCGGGAAGTTGTTGTTTGTGTTGGATTTGCCTTTTTCTCAATTATTTTCATACGATTGGGAATGGGTGTCGGCCTGTTTTGTTTTTGTACTGATAGCATGGATTAGTTGGTGTTTGTGGCTAGAGGTTCGGTTTGGCAATAGGGTTGGAACACTGTGGTTGATTTCCATGGGGTTGATTTTGGCAACGGGTTTTTGGATTGAGCAAAATCGTGTTCGTTGGGTGGGGAGTAATGAATATTTTAAAGGTAAATTGGGAGGCAAAGAGTTTTGGGCGTATAAACGGAAAGAGATATTGGTGATTACGGTGAGGAAGAAGGAATGGTTGGGGGAATCTGGTGGTTACAGGGAAAGGCGTAAGGATAGCGATAGTACTTGGTTGATACGCTGGGGAAGGACGGTTGAAAACAGGAGGAAATGGGAAAGCAGGTTGGAAAAAAGTACAGAAAAGTACCGAATACAGCGGGGTATTGAGGTAGTGAAGGTTCGGTGGTGAGACGATGCAGGGTTGGGGAGGAATGCGGTATGGTAGTGAGGTAATATTGATTTGTTGTGAGGCGATACGGTGCGGTGTTGAATTGATAAAGTATGTTAGTGAGGTGATAAATTTCGGTGATGGTGTAATTCAGCGTGGTGGGGAAGCGAAATAGTATTTTCATTACTTCAGTAGAATTATGGGTGAACTTCAGGGGCTGTAAGGGTGAAGTTATAACTTGGGATGGTGGAAGTTGACTATGGGTGGGATTAGGTATGTATTTTAGAAGTACGGAATTTGGATTGTACCTTTGTGAAATGTCTGTGTTGAATTTTTTTGTTGAAGACAGAATTGCTTGGATTGTGATGAGTAGGCCGGAGAAGCGCAATGCGTTGAGTATTGAATTAATTGAGGGGATGACGGAAGCGTTTTTGTTGGCCAATGCGAGGGAGGATGTACGGGTGATTGTGTTAAAATCCTCGGATAAACCTTTTTGTGCGGGGGCGGATTTGCAGTATTTGACACAGTTGCGCAACAACAGTTTGGAGGAGAACGAAGAGGATTCTCAGCGATTGCGCAGGATGTTTGATGCGATGTATCATTCTCCGAAGTTGGTAATCACGCAGGTGGAGGGTCCGGCCTTGGCCGGGGGATGCGGTTTAGCTACTCTGTCTGATTTGTGTTTTGCCACTCCGGAAGCGAGTTTTGGATATACGGAGGTGAAGATTGGATTTATTCCGGCGTTGGTGATGGTGTATTTGGCAGAGAAAATTGGTGGCGGTGCTATACGGGATTTATTGTTAACCGGAAGAATATTGGATGCCACGGAGGCGAAGGAAATGGGATTGGTGCAGCGGATAGTAAGTTCTGAGGAGATAGATGAGGCAGTGGGTGCGGTGGCGCGGGGATGTGCCGAAGGCACATCCGGGGCGGCAGTTTCCACGGTAAAAGAAATGCTCAGACAAATACCTTCTATGCATCGTGATCAAGCCCTGGACTATGCCGCCCGCATGAATGCTCATGCCCGCGCCACCCCAGACTGCATCAAAGGAATCGATGCCTTTTTAAATAAACAAAAACTTACCTGGTAATTACAAATGGTTCATATAATCGATACGCATTGTCACCTTTATTCCGATAAATTCAACGAAGACAGACCTCAGGCCATTGAAAGAGCATTAAAAGCGGGAGTAAAGCAGATTTTGTTGCCGAATATCGACCTCGATTCAATCCCCGGATTGCATCAATTGATGCTGGATTATCCAAACCAATGTTATGGCATGATGGGCCTGCATCCTTGTGATGTAAAAGCAGATTATGAGAGTGTATTAACCCAAATGTTCGATTTGTTTTCCAGTCATAAATATGTGGCCGTGGGTGAAATGGGTATGGATTTGTATTGGGATAAAACTACCGAAGAAATCCAGAAGCAGGCATTTTTATTGCAGGCTGAATTTGCTTTGGCTCATAAATTGCCGCTTGCAATACATACCCGAAATGCAACACAGCAGACCATTCAATTATTAAAACAATTTAAAGGTAAAGGATTAACCGGGGTGTTCCACTGCTTCTCTGAAAGCTACGAACTGGCTCAGGAAATTTTAAAATTGGAAGGCTTTTATTTGGGTATTGGCGGTGTTCTTACTTATAAAAATGCAGGCTTGCCCGAAGTGCTTTCTCAAATAGGATTGGAACATCTAATACTAGAAACGGATTCGCCCTATTTACCCCCTGTACCCCATCGTGGTAGTAGGAATGAACCCTCCTATACCTTGTTGGTGGCCCAAAAACTGGCTGAGGTAAAATCAGTTTCGTTGCAAGAAGTGGCCAAAACCACTACCCAAAATGCAATTAACCTGTTTAATTTGCCTCTTTCGTATAAGGCTGAATTATAAATAGTGAATAGTTAGCCTATTTTTATTCGCTATTCTCGTATTTAACTTATAAGTTAGATTTTCTGGTGTTCAGCTGATTAAGTTAGCCGATAAATTATCTAAGATCAATTGGTTGTATAATTTGTCTATTTTAAATTTAATTAAATCGGAACTTGAATAACTGAGATTCAAGTTACTGGTTACAGAAAAAAATTTCCGTGACTTAAGTCACACTCGATACCAACGGATACTGCGAACTTCGCTGTTCATGTTTGGTGTTCGTAACCTAGTATTGGTAATTGGTACCTTGTTTTTTAGTTATAATCACTTGCAGGGGCAAGATCATCCCTACGTTCACCCCAACGAACGAGTAAACCTAGATTCTAATTCCATAAGCGCTAAGGTGAAGCCAAAGTCGTTGCAGGATTTTTTGCGGTCGGGGAACTTTTTCGGACATGCCCGATGGTATAGCATGGTCACCAACAATGCATCCAATTATTCCGATTATTTCGCTAATGCAATAGGCGTTGGCATAGGGTACGAAACGGGCGTTTATCAAAATTTTCAGTTGGGAATTAGTGGTTATGCCATTTATGATGTGTATTCGTCGGATTTAACCAAAATTGATCAACTTTCCAATCAGCCCAATCGCTATGAAGTGGGATTGTTTGATGTATTAAATCCGGGGAATCACGACGATTTGGATCGCTTGGAAGATTTGTACATTAAATACTCGTTGCCATCCAAGGGTTTAATCGTAAAAGCGGGTAAACAACATATACGAACCCCATTTTTAAACCCACAGGACGGAAGGATGCGACCTACCTTGGTTCAAGGGATTTTAGCAGAAAAAAAACTCGGGAAAAACGGATTGTTGCAGTTGGGTGCGATTGATCGAATTTCGCCACGGAGCACGGTACGATGGTTTTCGGTAGGGCACTCTGTAGGCCTATACGGTGTGGGCGTGAATCCCGATGGTTCTAGGTCACAATATTCCGGTAACCTACCGCATTCTTCAGTTTTGTACGCAGGATATACGGTAAAAACCAACCGTGGAAATCTGATGTTATGGTCGCAAACGGTGTACAGTATTTTCCAAACGTATTTAACCCAGTGGGATGGAAAAATGGGAAACAAGGATCGCGCTTGGATCTATGGAATTCAAGGGATACATCAACATTCTTTGGGAAATGGAGGTAACATAGATATCAATAAAGCGTACTTTCAGCCCAATAATAGCAGTTTTGTCTTTGGGGTTCGATTGGGAAAACAGTTGAGTGAGAAACAGAAAATTACACTCAATGGAACTCGAATTACCAGCCACGGAAGATACTTGATGCCCAGAGAATGGGGTAGAGATCCGTTTTATACCTTTATGCCCCGGGAACGAAACGAAGGTTATGGGGATGTTTGGGCGATGAATGCGTTGTATAGCTATGGATTTACTGAAATGCCTCTGAAAATTGATGTTGGAATAGGTAGGTATAAACTCCCCAACATCTATAATTTCGAATTAAATAAATATGGTTTTCCGGCGTATTATCAAGCCAATTTGGATGTTCGATACAGCATGGAAGATTTTTTCAAGGGCTTGGAGATTCAGTTTTTGATAGTTTTGAAACAAGCCATCGAACAACAAGGATATTTGCCGAAATTCGAGATTAATAAGGTTAATTTAACCCATTATAACTTAATATTGAATTATCACTTCTAAACAAAATACTAGCCTATGGCTGAAAATTACAATAGCAATCTTTCCAATAACGAATCAAATAATACCGTAAATTCAAATGAGGAGAAATCCCATTTACCCGGTTGCTCATGCTGTAAACCCAATCGAAGAGGGTTTATTAAACAACTGGGAGCAGTAGGTTTGGGCTTAGGAGCTGCACCTTCTTTGGTGCATGGTTTATCGAGTTTGGATCCATCGGCCGGGAACACGAACCAATCCTTATCGGTCTCGCCGGGAATTCCCATGGATGCTTCGCATGCCCCATCGGACGAATCGGTATTGGCGTCAATCAAGAAATCATCGACCCTGAAATCCGGTAAAGCACAACACTTTACGCTGCTACATACTGCCGATATTCATGGGCAATTGTACGTTCATGATGAATTTTTTTTAGAAAACGGCAAACCCGTGTACAAGCGTAGAGGTGGTATGGCGCATTTGAAAACCATGATTAATGAAATCCGAAATGAAAATCCAGGGAACACCTTGGTGATTGATGGCGGCGATTGTTTTCAGGGCTCCGGGGTGGCAGCTTTGAGTCAAGGGAAAGCGATTGTGCCGTTAATCAATAATATCGGATACGATTTGATGCTTCCAGGGAATTGGGAGGTGGTTTACGGAAAAGATTTGATGATGCGCGATTTGGGTGGCTACCATGCAGCCAAAGTATGTGCCAATATGTATCACGATGTGCCGGGTTCGGATAATAAAGATTCACTGTATCCGCCGTATTGGACAACCCGTGTTGCTGGCGTGAAAATTGGTTTTGTAGGGTATAACGATCCGCTCACGCCTAAGCGTCAATCCCCGGCGTACAGCTACGGTATCAAGTTTACTGACCCCGCCGAAAACGCACAGAAATTGATTAAATATTTGCGCGATTACGAGCAATGCAGTATGGTGTTTTTGGTGACTCACATGGGCTTGGCACAACAAGTAGATTTGTCCAACAAACCCTATGTAGAGGGGGCAGATTATATTTTAGGGGCCGATACCCACGAACGGGTGAGAAAACCGATCGAAGGGAAATATTCCAAGGTTACAGAGCCGGGCGCATTCGCTTCTTTCTTGGGTAAGTTGGATATTGTGGTAGAAAACGGGATTGTAAAAGAACATCATTATGAGTTGATGGATGTTGATCCTACACGGTATGCTGCCGATGCGGAAATGGAAGTCTTGGTTGAACAGGTAAGAACACCGTATAAAAAGCAGTTGGATACAGTTATCGGCGTAACAAAAACTCCGTTGGTGCGATATTATGTATTGGAAACACCCATGGACAATATGATTACCGATGCTTTAATGTGGAAACTGAAGCCGGATATTGCCCTGAGCAATGGATTTCGGTTCTGTCCGCCCTTGTTACCGGATCCAAAAACGGGCAAGGCCGAAATTACGGAAGAATATTTGTGGAGTATGTTACCCGTAGATTCCGAAGCAAAAAAAGCCATGGTATCGGGTAAGCAGTTATGGGATTGGTTGGAAAAGGAATTGGAAAATGTCTTTGCGGTGGACCCTGCTAAACGTTTTGGTGGTTGGGTGGTGCGATTTAAAGGTATGGAAGTGAATTTCACATCGGCGAAACCCAAAGGCAGTAGAATTAATTGGATTAAAGTGAAAGGGAAGAAGTTGGATTTGCAAAAGCTATATAGCATTGTTGCCTGCGAAAGAGAAGGAGATCCAGTTGATACGTTGTGCCGATTGGAAAAAGTGCAAAATCCGCAAAAACTAAATGTAACCTTGCACCAAATCATGAAAGATTATTTACAAGTAAATTCCCCGGTTTCACCCAAGATAGAAGGCAGAATTACTTGTACCGATAAGCCCATCACGTTGCTATCACAATTGGAAGGGTATGATTACGATTTCCGTTAAAGCAATAATGGAATATATTTTCAAGTGTGATATAAGTCACTGAAGGCTAAACGCATTTAGTACAATTTTGAAGTTTCCATAGTTAATAAAATAATTTAAATGCATACATCTTTGTTCGTTTTACAACTGCTACAAACGGCTGTTCCGATGGATACAGTTACTACCTTAGTTTCTGATTCAAATACTACAGAGATTGCCGCTCAGGTTTCTACATCCGTGGGCGATTCCGGCCTTACTTGGCTAACGATTTTTGGTTATGTAGGTGCCTTGTTGATGGGGCTGTCTTTGGGGCTGATTGGTGGCGGAGGTTCTATTTTAACGGTTCCAATTTTGGTAAAATTATTTGCCATTCCATCGGTGTTGTCTACGGCCTATTCGTTGTTTGTGGTGGGGTTAACCAGTTTGGTGGGTTCGGTTAGTCATATAAGAATGGGCAATGTGCATTGGAGAACGGCGTTGGTGTTTGGTGCGCCGAGTATAGTAACCGTTTTGTTGACACGGAAATATGTGATGCCAAACATTCCCGATTTGTTGTTTACGGTAGGTGGGTTTGAATTTACTAAAGCGGTGGCAGTGTTAATTCTGTTTGCTATTTTGATGGTGGCGGCATCGTATTCCATGATCAAACCTTCAAAAACATCGGAGAATATAGACAGTGCTGGCGATGCCAATTTCAATTATCCGTTGATTTTAGGAGAAGGATTGTTGGTGGGGTTTGTTACGGGTTTGGTGGGTGCCGGGGGTGGTTTTTTAATTATCCCGGTGCTGGTATTGATGGCCAAACTTTCCATGAAACAGGCGGTGGGTACATCGTTAATTATCATTGCTAGTAAATCATTAATTGGATTTTTCGGGGGCGATTTAAAAGCGGGAAATACCATCGATTGGCAGTTTTTATTAATCTTTTCGTCGATTGCGGTGGTGGGTATTCTTGTTGGAAGTCAGTTGAGTAAAAAGATTCCTGGCAGTAAGTTGAAGCCGGCCTTTGGTTGGATGGTGTTATTGTTGGGGATTTACATGATTTTGGATACGTTGGGAGTATTTGGAGGAGCGGCAGGCGGACATTAATTTTGAGGAAACAGTATTATGCAAAACGTTGAACGATTGGTTCGGTCCATAAACTCGTTGATGATCCTAATTGGCATATTGTTAATTACAGTTTTAAGTATGGGGATTTGGATATTGGTTGGAGGAAATGGTACCAATTCAAATCCAGCGACTGTAGATTCTGCGGCGTTGTTATTAACCGATGGTGACGGCACGGTAGGATTGCCGGCTTTGGATAAATCAGAAGGTATGTGGACACCCCCATCGGACGAAGAATTAAATAAATTGCCCAATGCCGAATTAATTAAATACGGTAAAGAACTCATTGCGAAGACATCGTTGTATTTGGGTCCAAAAGGAAGTGTGGCTAAGCTAACCAACGGGATGAATTGCCAAAATTGCCATTTAAACGCCGGTACTCAGCCTTGGGGGAACAATTATGCTGCCGTAGCATCTACGTATCCGAAATATCGCGGTAGAAGTGGAAGTATGGAGGATATTTACAAGCGGGTAGCAGATTGTTTTGAACGTTCGTTGAATGGCACTGCGCCGGTGAAGGGAAGCAAAGAGATGGAGGCAATTGTTGCCTACATAAACTTTGTAGGAAGCAATGTGAAAAAAGGCGAGAAGCCCAAAGGTACGGGCATTTACGAATTGGCATTTTTGGATAGAGCAGCAAGTCCTGAAAAAGGTAAAAAATTGTACGAAACCAAATGCGTAAGTTGTCATCAATCCGATGGAGCTGGTGTGTTAGCCGCTGATGGGAAATCCTACACATACCCGCCATTATGGGGTAAAAACAGCTATAACCACGGTGCTGGATTGTATCGGTTGTCGCGTTTTGCAGGATATATCAAAGCCAATATGCCTCAGGGGGCAACCTATTTGCAGCCACAATTAACGGACGAAGAAGCTTGGGATATCGCGGCCTATGTAAACAACATGCCAAGACCTGCCAAAGATTTGAGTAAAGATTGGCCGAAAATTGAAGAAAAAACATTTGATCATCCCTTTGGGCCGTTTGCTGATCCATTTTCCGAGGAACAGCACAAATTTGGACCATTTAAACCTATCAAAGACGCAAAAAAAGCAATAGCAAAAAAATAATAATATGAATATAGAACAAATTTACACGGGATGTTTAGCGCAAGGCGCTTATTACATTCACAGCCAAGGAGAAGCGATAATCATCGATCCCTTGCGTGAAGTGCAGCCGTATTTGGATCGATTGGCCAAAGACGGGGTGACGTTGAAATATATCTTTGAAACCCATTTTCATGCTGATTTTGTGAGTGGACATTTAGATTTAAGCAAGAAAACAGGGGCTCCCATCGTTTATGGACCCACGGCAAAACCCGATTTTGAGTGTTTAATCGCCGAAGATAATCAGGAGTTTAAAGTTGGAAATATTACCTTGAAGGTATTGCATACTCCAGGTCATACCATGGAAAGTACTTGCTTTTTATTGTTAGACGAACAGGGTAATCCACACAGTTTGTTCAGTGGTGATACCTTGTTTTTGGGCGATGTGGGCAGACCCGATTTAGCGCAAAAAGCAGCCGATATGACCCAAGAGCAGCTGGCGGGTATGTTGTATGATTCCTTGATGAATAAAATCATGCCGTTGCCAAACGAAGTAATGGTTTATCCAGCTCATGGCGCCGGCTCGGCTTGCGGTAAAAACATGATGAAAGAAACCATGGATTCATTGGGGCACCAAAAAGAGATGAATTATGCGTTGAACCAACCTAGCAAAGAAGCATTTATAGAGGCTGTATTGGATGGTTTGTTGCCACCACCTGCTTATTTTCCCATGAATGTGGCGATGAATAAAAAAGGGTATAGCTCGTTTGACGATGTGTTGAATAACGGAATGCGTGCTCTAACTGCTGAAGAATTTGAGGTAGCTGTTGAGTCAACCGAAGCGGTTATGTTGGATACTCGTTCTGCCGCTGATTTTGCGAAAGGTCATATTCCACGAAGCATTAACATCGGAATTGATGGTCAATTTGCTCCTTGGGTGGGCTCGGTAATTGGCGATGTGAAAACTCCCATTTTATTAATTACCGCTGAAGGTAGAGAAGAAGAAGTGGTAACGCGATTGAGTAGAGTAGGGTTTGATAATTTGATGGGTCATTTGCAAGGTGGATTTGCTGGATGGACCGCAGCTGGAAAAGAGGTTGATACCGTAAACAGAATTTCGGCGGAGACCTTTGCATCTGAAGTGAATATTGGAACTTCCATAGTGGTGGATGTAAGAAAAGAAAGCGAGTACCGCGCCGAACACGTAGAAGATGCCTACAACAAGCCGTTGGATTTTATCAACGACTGGTTCGCTGGCGTAGGAAATGATGGCGAATTTTATATGCACTGTGCAGGTGGATACCGCAGTATGATCGCAGCTTCTATTTTAAAAGCCCGCGGAATACACAATTTCAAAGAGGTTGAAGGTGGTTTCGGTGCAATTGCTAAAACATCGGCGCCTAAAACAGATTTCGTTTGTCAGAGTAAACTAGTAAAATCGTAAACTATGATAGAATTTATTTCGCAACCCTGGCCCTGGTATGTGGCGGGGATTCTCATCGGACTAACAGTTCCAACGTTGTTGTTGTTGGGTAATAAGTCGTTTGGGATTTCCAGTTCACTTCGACATATCTGCGCGGCATGCATTCCGGCTAAGATTCCGTTTTTTCAATACGATTGGAAGCGCGAATCTTGGAATTTGTTCTTTGTAGGGGGTGTTTTAATTGGAGGATTTGTTGCGGCTACATTCTTAACCAATCCCAACGATGTGGTGGTGGCCGAAAAAACGCACGATCAATTATTTGCACTGGGAATAAAAGATTTTGGAGGATTGATGCCTGAAGATCTGTTTTCCTGGGAGAGTTTGGCAACATTACGCGGACTCGTATTTATGGTTTTGGGTGGATTCTTAGTAGGTTTTGGAACCCGATACGCGGGTGGCTGTACTTCGGGCCATGCGATCATGGGTATTAGTAACTTACAATGGCCATCGGTGATTGCAACCTGTTGTTTCATGGTAGGTGGATTCTTGATGACCTGGTTTGGATTGCCGTTTTTATTAAATTTATAAGGAGAAAATAGAATGAGTAAGCATACAGAAAACTTAGAGCAAACGGGTACCGCTTGTGTAAACCAATCGGAAATTACG
>JACCEB010972897.1_pt1 | contig 66297 bp, 62 predicted proteins | sample 7454761 | NCBI WGS metagenome assembly JACCEB01 (sample SAMN15323454, study PRJNA562643) | freshwater metagenome | isolation source: river surface water | place: USA:Blue River Watershed | collected 2017-08-18 | reverse complement strand
ATTTAAATATTAGAAAATGAATAAATATTTAACTAAAATAAATAAAATATATAAAAAAAATAAAATATTATTTTTTTTTATTATATTCATTATAATTTTTATAATTACATTTCTTTTATTTATAAATTATAAAAAAGAATATTTTGAAAATAATAATTCAATAAAAAATAAATATATAGAATTTAATAATAAAAATAGAAAACAAGATAATGGTAAAATTGCATTAGTTTTAATTGCTAAATTTGAAGATAAATATATTGATGAATTTATCAATTATTATTTAGTATTAGGAATAGATAAAATTTTTATATATGATAACAGTGATGATAATAGTTTAAAAAAATATGATTCAGAAATGGTTAAAATTATACATTTTCCAGGTGAAGTAAAACAAATGCCTGCATATAATGATTTTTTTTTAAATTATAGTGAAGATTTTGAATGGGTATGTTTTTTTGATACAGATGAATTTTTAGTTTTAAAAAAACATGAAAATATTAAAGATTTTATAAATGATTATAATGAATGTGATGCAATAGGTATAAATTGGAGAATTTTTGGTTCGAATGGTAAAAAAGAATATGAAAATTTACCAGTGACACAAAGATTCACAAAATGTGAAAAAGAACCAAATAAACATGTTAAAAGTATTATAAGATGTGATAGAGCAGTATTACCAATGAAAAATCCACATTATTCAGAGACTAAAAATAATAATACATGTAATTTAAATAAAAAAAAATTTAATGGACCATTTAACGAAGATTATAATATAGATATAGCAGAATTACATCATTATATTATAAAAAGTTATAATGAATACTTAGAAAAAATAAAAAGAGGTCGTTCAGATACAAAAATAAAAAGAAAAATAGAAGGATTTTATGAAAGTGATAAAAATGATATTTTTAATGATTTAGCATGGCAATTCTATAAAAATAATTTTTTGAACAAAAACAATAATAATGATTAAAAAATATATTTTTTTTATTATTATTTGAATATATAATTTTATTATATTAAACATATTAATATAATTAATAAAAAAAATTATTAAATTTATTAGCTTTTTACATAGAACAAAAAACATTATTATGTAAAATTATAATTTTAATTTTAAATTTGAACTAAATGAGGTAAAGCTTCAGCTGCTTCAAAACTATTATCTACTAAAGTTGTTAACATCCACATTGCACCTAATTTTCTTTCTTCTAATCCAACTCCATCACTAATAAATCTATCAATTTCATTTAAACATATATTTCTTAACAAATTAAGATTTTTTAATGCTTTTACTTCATATACAGGTGTTAAAAAAGCTTGTCCATTTTTAACATATTTTCTTCTTTCTTTTTGACTTAATCCTAAACGGTAAACCCATAAATCTTCAAAATCACTATAAAATTTAATTAATTGATTAATACTCATATTTTTTAACCATAAGTGAGAAGTATAATTTCCTAACAAATTGACTTTATGAAAAACATCAATCATTTTCATTTCAGTTTCCTCTTCAGGTTTTAATTTAATTTTTTCAATTTCCATTTTAATTCCTAGTTTTCTTTTTTTTTCAATGTCTTTTAGAAAATTTAATTTTTCAGAAATAGTAAATTCTTTACATGTATATGGACATGTTGGTTTGTCTTGATTTAATATTTGAATTAAAGTTCTAATATCATATGCATATTTAAGTGAAGAATTAAAATCTTTATAAATATATAATAATTCTTTAGGTATTTCATTAATTGAATCAAATGTTAAAATATCAGTATCATTTACACAATCTTTTAATCTGTTTTTAATCCAAAACCTAATATATTTTTGTATTTTAATAATTTTATTTAAATTATTATTATAATAAATTTCTTTTTCATATATATCTTTTAATTCTTTAATTAACTCAGGTCTACTTTGTTTAGGAGATATGAAAACTTTTAAATTTAATTTTTTAATTGAGCTTCTTAAAGTAAAAACACTTAAATCTTTATTTTTAACAAATAAATCCTCAAAAAAACTATCTTTATCTTCATAAATTTTTTTCACTTTTTCATTATATTCGCTTTTTTCTTCTTTTTTTTCAAATGTATAACTTAAATCCACATTTGAATTATTAATAATATCTATTACCCATTCTTCTTCAGTATAAATGTTTTCCTTATTTTCTTTTTCTTCTTTTTTTTCATTATTTATAATATTTATATTATTTTGATTGTTTATATTATTTTCATCAGTATATAATCCTAATTCTATAAATATATTAAAAACATCTTTTACTTTTGACTTTGAATGTATACCACAAAAATGTGAATTTTCTTTCTTTTTATATGAACATTGTTCATTGCTAAATTTATTTTTTTTGCAAAAACATTTATTAACATCATAAATTATTTGATTTGCACTCATTTCTTATATATTTTTTACTATTTATATTAAATTAAATTTTTTTAAATCTTTTTTTTTTTAAATAATGTTTAATTAAGATAATTATTTTTTTTAAGTTGAATTAAATTTTACGTTTAATTTATTAAAATTTACGTTAATATTTTTCTTTAAGTACAAAAAGAAATATATAAAAATATTAAAATATATTATAGTATTTACGTCAATAAAACAAAACAAAAATATAAAATAATAAAATATTTAAATAAATAATTAAATAATTTAATATTTAAATGAATAATTAATATTTATTTTTTAAGTAAACGTATAAATAAAAAAAAATGAAAAATAATTTTAGTTCAATTAAAGAGACTTAAAAAAGAATTAATATAATATTTTAGAAAGAAGATTCTCATATATTAAATAAGAAAGAATGGCATCGAACATTATTAACCCCGCAAAACTAGCATCAGGATTTGATGTAATTTTTACAGCTCCTAAGAAAAACAAAGAAACTCAACAGCTATCAGTTGCAATGCTTGACAGTATTACTAAGAAGCCTTTTTATTTTGAGACCCCGTATTTAATTCCTTATTTTGGACTTAGTGTTTATGACCCTCTCAAGAATGGTACAGACCCCACTAAATTTGTTTATTCTCTTCCCCTCAGTATGGAATTCGTTCCTGGTGAGCCTGAGAATGAAAATGAAAGTGATACTGACCGTGCTAACCGTATTAAAGAACAACGCGCTTTTATGGACGCACTTAACATGATTGATGATAAACTCGTCACTTATGGTATTACAAATTCGCAATTTATTTTTAAGAAAACGTACCAGAACACTGAAGCTGGTCGTGACAATTTTAAGGAATTTGTTTATTCAAGTGCTGTTAAACATTCGGTTCAACGTGATCCTAAGACAAATGAAATTGTTCGTACTTATTCGGACCGTATTAATCTTAAGCTTCCTATGAACAAAGAATTTACTGGTCCTGATAGTCGTATTCTATTTTTCAAGGATTCAACTGAAGCTATTAATATTAAAGATTGGGAACACCTTAGTAGCCTTATCCCTAAGGGTAAGCCTATTAAGGCAATTCTTCAACCTCGTATTTTTGCTACACCTCAAAAGTTCGGAATTACTTTCCGTATTGTTCAGGTGAAACTTCCTGAGATTGAACGCAGTGCTCGTCCTGACACTTATGCATTCTCAATTAAACCTAAGGGTCTTGTTGAAGATGCTCCTGCAGGTTCTGGTGGTGCAAACGATACTCATGTAGTTGATTCTGACAATGAAGCTGATGAGGTTGATGTTTCCGAATCTTAAATGATTTAAAATAAATTTTAATTAAAAATAATTAAAAAATTAAATAATTAAAATTAAATTTAAACAATTAAATAATTAAAGAGAAAGATTAGAAAACTTTGTTTTCTAATAAAATATTAAAATTTTTATAATTAACATTTTTTAAACAAATGTTCTTAAATAGAAGAACATTAAACATTAAACATTAAATATTTTTTTGAGGATAATAATACATAAATTCTTCTTCCATTTTTTTATTATCAAATTTAAAACAAGGTTGATATTTTACAATTTTATTAAATCCCTCAGTATCAGTTGGTTCATTATAATTTTTATAATATACTCTATAAGCTACTTCAGGTATTCTTTGAATTTTATTTTTAGATGATTCAACTCTAAAATAATTCATATGATTAATTAACTCTTTTGATGTTTCCATATTAATACATAATTTATATATTTTTTTATCAATATTTTTAATTAATTCTTCTCTATCTTCTTTTTTAGGATAAGTACCAACAACTATAACACTCTTATAATTATTTATTTTTTCCTCAATTTTCTTTTTCATTTTAGCTTTATCTTTAATTTTATCACTTTCTAAAATATCACAACCATATTTATCACCTAATATTTTACTAAAATATGATTTACCACTTGCAGGAGGTCCAATAATAAATACTATACATATTTGATCCATTTTTAAAATAGGTAAATCTTGTTCAGTTTTATCACAAATTAAATATTTCCTTTTAGGAAGTTTAAATTCAGGGTTTTGTTCGTTTTTAAATATAACTTCAGGTACATAAAATTCTAAACCTATATTTTTACTAAAAAATAAATCACTTATATCAAAATCTTTTTTTTTACCATCATATATACGACCTGCAGCATCTCCACAATAAAATGAATTAGATTTTTTAATTGTATTTTTATTTTTTTTTAAATAATCTTCTAAAAAATCAAACATGCCAGTTAAAGGTTTTCTATAATAATCATCTTCAACACTTACTAATATTGATACAGTTAAATCCTCTTTTTTAAATTCAGCTAAAACTTTATTTATTTTTTCTTGAAAATCTTTCCACTCTTTTTCTTTTTTTTTTAAACTCTTTTGATTTGATATAATACATATAAAATTATTTTTTCCAGAATATTTTTCTTTTAAAACATTTAAAACATTATCAAAACACCAATCCCAATCATCAGAATCCTTAGAAAATACTCTTTCTTCTTTAGGTTTAATAAGTGTATGATCTAAATCAAATAAAATTAAGTTTAATTTTTCATTTTCAATTTTATTTAAAATTCCATATAAAGATGAATTTAATTCTTCCATTTCTTTAAGTTGATTTTCTATAATATATTTAATAATATATTTTTTTTAATAGAACTTATAAGAATATTTTATGATAAAAAAAATAATAAACTAATTATAGAAAAAATATTTTATCTAAAATGGAATTATTAAGAAATAATAAAAATGATAATACTTTTGAAAATGAATTAAATATTCAATCAGTAAATAAAAAATTAAACTTACAAATTAAAATCGAAAATTTTCATAAATTATCAGATCAAGAAGTTTATCAAATTATTGGTGTTGTTATGGAAGATTTAGATAATGTGGAAATATTATCAGTTCAAGCTGATGAAAATAATGTTGTTAATATCGAATTTCAATTAATCGATTTTAATCTAAAAGAATTTGTTGAAAATTATTTACAAGAAAGACAAGATAATATTAAACAAATAGCAAGTGAATTAAATTTTAATAATTGTAAAGAGATTGAACAATTTATAGGTAAATCTGCAAAAGTTAAAAAAGAAGATCCTTTAATTATTCAAAAAGAACAATGTTTTGTTTGTTTTGAACCTTATTTAGAAGGAGAACATAAAAGAGAACTACCTCATTGTAAACATTTTTTTCATAAAAAATGTATCGATAAATGGTTAAAGAAAAAAGCACAATGTCCTATTTGTAGAGATAATGTTTTAGAAGAACATATACAACATGCAATTGTTGAAAAAGCTAAACATTTTGGTATTGAACTTAAAAAAAATAACTCAAATGAAGAATTTAATCATAATTTAGATAATATTGAAAATAATGAAAATAATGAAAATAAAGAAAATATTTAATTCTTTTTATCTTTTTTTCCATTTTTTTTATCTAAATTATATTTAGAAAAATTAAATATGAGTGATTCAACTTCTATGATTAAATTATTTTTAGCTGAACTTATTGGAACTACAATCTTTCTTGGTGGTATAATTTTCACTATTGATATGAAGAAAAAAGGGCATTATCACACTGCAGATTTTTTAAAAATAGGAATTATGCTCTCTTCAATGGTCATATTATTTGGAGCAGTTTCAGGTGCAGTATTAAATCCAGCTTTAAGTATAGGTCTTTACCTAAATGATGAACTTTCTTTAGAAAAAACTGGTTTATATATTGTAGCTCAAGTTTTAGGTGGTGTTCTTGCATGTGTACTTTATAAATTTTATCAAAGTGATTTACAAGATGTAACAGCATAATTTTTTAAATACAATAAATAATTATATGAAGAGGAAAGTTATTCTTCAAATAACCTAAATCATCAATTATTTTTATTTTACTATTGAAATAGAATTCGTATATTTTTTTATATTAAAAAATAATATATGTTAAATAATAATAAAATGTTTTTGATTAAAGAAAAATCATTTAATTCAGAAAATCCTATATATCAAAATATATCAAAAGAAGAAGGATGTATGTTTATACCAGAAGCACGCGTTGCTAAAGATTATTTTTCTACAGGTTTTTATGAAAAAAATTTTATTGATTGGTCTATTGAAAACTTTGTATCACCTGATAAAAATTGTATTGATATTGGTGCTCATATTGGATGGTATTCTGTAAATTTAGCTAAAAAAGCAAAACATGTATATTCATTTGAATGTTCTCCAAAATCTTTTAATTATTTATGCGCAAATATTGCATTAAATAAAATGGATTATAAAATTACAAAATATAATAGTGCTTTAAGTTCGACTGATGGAATAACCGATTATTTTATACGTGATCCAAAAGATGGTGGTGGAAATGGTATATCAAAATTTAATTATGATAGTATAAATAATACAAATTCAATAAAAGTTCCAATGAAAACATTAGATTCATATGATATTACAAATGTAAATTTTATAAAAATAGATGTAGAAGGTCATGAATTAGATGTTTTAAAAGGAAGTGTTCAAACAATTATAAATAATAATTATCCAAAAATATTATTTGAATCATGGGATGAAGATAAAGAAAATATTGGATATCCTTCAGTTGAATTAAGAAAAAACCTTTTTGAATTCTTACAGTCTCTTGAATATAGAATTATTAGAGTAGGAAAAGAGATGTATGTAGCTGAGAGATAATTAAAAAAAAAAATTATAATATTATTTTGTTAAAAAAGAAAATATTTTAAACTTTACCTAAATTATTTAAATTATATACTTCAATTTTTTTAATTATTAAATGTTCTATATCAGTATAGAACATATTATTGTAAAAAATCAAAAAACTATGTTTAATATTTAATTCATTAAAAAACTCTTCGTCATTAATTTTTAAATGTTTCATTAATCTTTCATTATTTTTTAAATTGCTGACTAATTCAAAAACAGAATTCATATGTTGTATAGATATATTATCTTTTTCAACATTTTCTAACAAATAATTCATTTTTTCAACATTTAAAACTCCTAAATTTTTTAATCTTTTATTAATTTTTATTAAAAATTCTTTTATTAATAATGATACATCTTTACGTTCTTCATAAATATTATCTACGTTCATCTTAATCTTTTGTTTTCAGTCAAAGAAAACTATTTAAGTTAATTTATATTCATCACTTTTTTATTATGAATATTTTAGCAAATATGAATAATTTTTTTTTAAAAAAAATTATGAATATTCTTGTAAATATGAATAATAAAAATATAATTTTTATTATGAATACCATCCCGTTATAGCATATCTACTTAATTTTATACCAGGATTTACATGTCCTACAAAATGTGGAAGACCGATGTTTTCTTGTGAATCAGGAGGAACATAAAAAATAACCATATTATTAAAAGCTGGAGTCCATGTTTCAACTATACTTTTTCTATCTTCAGATAAAAAATGAAGATTTCCTCCATATTGAGGTAGCCAATTTTTTGTTAAATTAATTACAAATGCAATTTTACCATTTCCTTTATCAGAATGAGGAGATAAAAAATGCCCAGATTTATATTTACTCAAAAACATAGTATTTAAATTTGTTATTTCTAAACCCGTTAATTTTGATAATAATTCTTTAAACTCACTTGAATTTAATAATGTTCTCATAATCAATTCCATTTGAGATATTTCTCCTGCTACATTATTCATTCCTCTATGAAAAACATAAGCAAATTCACCTTTTCCAAATGTTTTATTAGCCTCATTTATATTATCTTGATTTCTTTTTGTATTTTGAGGTAATAATTTTTTTTCATATTTAATATTGCGAATACCACATGCTATATATAATTGATTATCCGGAATACGAATTATATGATTGTATAAATGTTCAGCAAATTGTTCATTTAAAAAATCATTTATCTTTATTTTATAAGAATTTTTAAAATCATTTTGATATTTTTCCATATTTTCAAGTATTTTAGAATAATTATAAACTTTATCTTTATTATTTTGTACTATTGTTTGTTCTTGACTCTTTAAGTTCATTTGAGTATTTAAAGACAAATCATTAGAATTATGTTCTTTTTCTTTAGAATGAATATTTTGTTTAATTATTTTTTCTTCAACAGTCTTAAGAATATTAGAAGAAAGAACCTGATTATCAATAGAAAGGTCATCTAAACTAAAAATATCTAGATTAGGAACTATTTTTTTTTTAGGAATTTGAAATGAAGGAGGAGGAGGTAAGTTTAAATTAAATCGAACCGGATTTTTGTTAATTGGAAAATTTGGTTTTATAAAAATAGGCATTTGAGACATTTTTTATTATTCTTTTCTATAAACATTATTTATTTAAATTTTATTTTTTATTCTTAGTTAGAATTAGAATAATAAATTTTTTAAAAATGAGTAATAATAATGTATCAGAAAATCCTTTATTTAATTATTTAATTGAAAAACTTCCTTTTTTAAATAATCCTGAATTAATTAAACTTTTAAAATCTTATTCAACTTTACTCAAAAGATATTTAAGTTCTCCTATATCACCTCGTTCATATTCTTCTACTAAAACTGAACTTCGAAATTGTTTAAATGAAATTTATAAATTAGTAAACTCTACAACAAATCTTATAGAATCAGAAACATTAGGATTTAAAAGAATTATTAACACTGTAGGAAGTAATACATTTGAAAAACATGTATATTATACAGCAAATAGAATTATAAAAAAAAATAAACATTCAAAAAGAGAAAATTTACCTTATTTATTAAATGAAGCTATTATTAATATTGTTTTAGAATATATTTGTATGACAAATGATAGAATTGATGTACCTCAATTTAGAAGATTTACACAAGTTAGAGAAACTAATAATAGTGAAAGTAGCAGAATAAATTATAATTATGAAATGGAAAAAATACAAGGTATCACTTTACATGATTATATTTTATCAAAAGATTTTAATATAAAAGTATTAAGAAATATACTTCATCAAATTATAGAAATATTAACTTTTTTACAAAATACATGTGGATTTTTCCACGGTGATTTAAATACTTCAAATATAATGTTAATAAAACAATCAAAAAAAAAAAATTTAAATGAAGAAGAAATAAATGAAGAAGAAATAAATGAAGAAGAAATAAATGAAGAAGAAATAAATGGAAAAAAAAAATTTGATAAAGAGTATAAAGTTAAATTAATTGATTTTGGTTTTAGTTTAATAGATACAAATTATTTAAATAATCAAACAAAATATGTATTAACAAATACAAGATCTTTAAATACTGATAGGTTATTTATAGATTTTACATCAAATGGAAATTTGAATAGAGAATCAAAAAAAAATTTAAAATATATTGATTTTTATCATTTATTATTTTTTGTATAAAAAGATTTAAAAATGAAAAAAAAAAGTATTTTAGCAAATAAACTTAAAACAAATTTTCAAATAAAAGAAGATTTAAATTTATCGAAAGTACAAAATCATCAAATACATGGATTAACAAGAAATTATAATATAATGAAATTAAATATTTTAACTTCTAATCCAGATTTACATGATTTAGTAGAAATTTTTTATACATCTTTACAACCAAGTAATTCAAATAATAATATAGCTGAAAGTCAAAGATCACCGAAAAGAAAAATTCTTAATGTTTATTCTAATAATGGTAATTCTGAAAATAATTTTGATGGTTTTTCTTTAGGTAAAACAAGATTTAGTTTAAATAGTGAAAGTAATAATGAAAGTGTTAATAGTACAAATGCTAGTAAAAAATCTTCAGAAAGAACACAATCTCCAAAAAAAATATATAAAAAAAATGGTAATAAAAGTGAAAATGAAAATGAAAATGAAAATGGAAATAATTTTTTGAGAAGAATACAACCAATGCAACAACAAAAACAAAATTCAAGAAGAACATTATTTTAAAAAAAATATAATTTTTAATATATAAATAATAAATATAATGTAACAATATAGAAAATGAAAATTTGTACTACATGTTCTTCTAAACCATATCAAAAACAAGTTCAATTAGCAAAACTTCAAAGATTTGCTGAAGGTTGTTTACCAGCAACATCAAAAAAGTATCATCAATCAAAAAGTTCATGTTATAATATTAAAGTTGAAGGATTAAAACCAAATACTACTATATTTTATTTTGGTACTTCACCTAGAGATTTTACAAAATCAATTCAAAAACGTTTAACTGCTTATGGAAAATTAAAAAACAGTGGTGTAACAAAATCAGATTCATCTGGTAAAGCAACTTTTTATCTTAAATGTCCTCAACTTTATAAAAATGATAATGGTAAAGTATATTCAAGACATTTTCATTATTTATATTGGGATAATAAAAAGAAATTTTGGAATAAAAAGAAATTATTTACTAGAAGTATTTTTTGTGATATACATCAAAATGATGTTAAAAAATATATGAAAAATAAAAAAGTTATTGTTATTGATGCTTTACCAGAAAAATATTATAATCAAAAACATATTAAAGGAGCAATTAATATTCCCCATAATAAAAGAATAACAGAAAGAGAAGTTATGAAAATAATTAAAAAGAAACATAAAAACTTTAAAAAATTAGATCCAATTATTATTTATTGTTATAATAGTAAATGTCATGCAGGTCATAAAGTATATGAAAAATTAAATCATTTAGGATTTTACAATACTCTTCATTATGTAGATGGTATAACTAAATGGAATGGAAAAACAGAATCTAAAATATAAGTTTAAATATTTATTTTAATTTTTTTTTATTTATTTTTATTAAATAATAATAAAAATATTAATATATATTAAAAATATGTATATTAATAATCATTGTGCAAAAGAAATTAATGGTGATTTAATAGTATGTGGTTCAGAATTAATTAAAAATAATTTAGAAGTAGTTGGTCCTACAATTTTGGGAGATGTTCGTTCAAGAAACAGTATAGTAGAAAATAATTCATATATTTATAAAAATTTAGAAGTTAAAAAAGATATAAAATCAGATAATTTAGAATCCAATAATATAAAAGTTAATCAAAATATTGAAGTTGAAGGAATTGGTTTAATGAAAAATTTAAGAATATATGAAACAGCTGAAATAAAAAATTTAAATACAGATACTTTAACAAATACCAGTGATATGAATGTATTTAAAGATTTAAATATTTTTGGATTATCAAATACTCAAGATATATCAAACAACAAAAATATTTATACTCGTTATAATTCATTTAGAGGTAGTTTAATAGATTTAGGATTAAATCCCCTAGAAATATTAGATTATTTAAATGACATTTTTAACAATAATACTCCTATACCTTTATTAATGAGTACAAATAATCAAGAAAAAAAAACAACTTCAATATCAAATCCTATATTAAACTTAATACCAGATGTAGCAAAAACACATCCTCAATTTGAAAAGATTGTTCCGATATTTGATATTAAACAAAATAATAATAAATCAAATGAACCAATGTTAATGGCATCATCAACTTTAAATAATCCTTTTGATTTATTAAATTTAGGTATAGGTTTTAATGAATTAACATTTGATATTAACAATTCTATTTATATTGGAATTGGTCCAGCTATTCAAATTTTACCTTTTATAACTCTTTTCCCATCTTATTTTTTAACTGATATTAATGTGAATGGAAATACTAATGTAGATGGAGATATATATAATTATGGAAATACAAATGTATCAAATAATATTTATTTAGGTGGTGATATTATTTATACAAATGAAGAAAATAAAAAATTATCAGATAAATTAAATTCTATAAATAATAAATTAAATTATTTAGCTAATAAAATGGGTTTAACTCCTGAAGAACTTAGTGAATTTATGAATTTATAAATAAATTAAATAATTATTATTTTTTTTATTAGTTTTCTTTAAGTACTATTTTTAACTTAAAGAAAATAAAAAATGAAAAAATAAATTTTAAGTAAATAAAAAGTAATTTGAAAAAGAATTGATAATAAAATATGAAACTAGATATAAAAATTTATTGATAAACAAAAAAAATGAGTAACATTAAACCAAAACAAACAAGTATATTAGATTTTTTTGGGAATAATGAGATAAAAAAGAAGAAGACAAAAGAGGAGGTAAGAGATGAAAAGAAGGAAGTAGAGATTAAAAGAGAACAATTTGATTATGAATTATTTTTAAATAATTCTTCAAATATTCTTTCAAAATTAAATTTATTTATTCAATCAAATCAAGCAGAAGAATCTTTTAAAATATTTGAACATACAATGGTTAAAATATTATGTGGAACATTCATTCGTGAAATACCTAATGAAGATGAATATTATAATCGTTTAAATTATGAATTCACTTTAATAGAAAAGAATGACTTTTTTTTAGTTTTTTTACAAGTTCGTGAAATATTAAAATTAACAAATGAATATCCTCATATTATTCGTGGAAGTGCAGGTTCATCTTTAGTATGTTTTTTAATGGGTATCACAAATATAGATCCTATTTTAGAAAATATACCTTTAACAAGATTTATGCATGAAAAACGTTTAGATATACCAGATATTGATATAGATATACCAGCACATGCTCGTGAAATTATATTTGAAAGAATATATAATAAATGGGAGGGTCGTGTAGCACGAATATCAAATCATATTAAATTTAAAGAGAAGTCAGCAATTAAAGAAGCAATTAGGAGAAAAGGATATCATAAATTTATACCAAAAGAATTTGATTTAAAGGATATATTTGATGATCCATCTTTACAATATGAAGTAATGGAAGAAGCTGGAAATTTAATAGGTGAATTTAGATGTCATTCTTTACATTGTGGTGGAATAGTTATTTTTCAGGATAAAATTCCAGAAGAGTATTATTTAAAAGATTATATGATAAATAAAAGTAAAAAAGAAAAATCAATGATGGGTGCACAATTAAATTTAAATAAAGATGAAGCAGAAGATTATGGTTTAATTAAAATTGATATTTTATCAAATCGTGGTTTATCTTTATTATGGGAAATATCAACTATACCTATTGAAAATTATCCAAGAAATGACCCAAATGTTTATTCTATTTTTAATGAAGGTAATAATTTAGGTATTGTATTTGGTGAATCAAGAGGTATGCGAAAAATATTTATGGAAATGAAACCAAATTCAGTTGAAGATTTAGCTTGTGCACTTGCATTAATTCGTCCAGCAGCAAGTAAAAATGGTCAAAAATTTACATTTTTAAGAGATTATTATCAATTAGGTGTAGTAAAAAGAGATGAGTTTATAATATATGATGATGATGCAATACAATTCATAGCAAGAATGTTAGATATAAGTCATTCAGAAGCAGATATATATAGAAAGGCATTTGCAAAAAATAGATATTATGTTAAAAAAGAGTTTAAAAAATTGTTTGATGAAAAACAAAAAGATAATATGACAGCAGAAAAGAGACAATTAATATTTGAACAATTAGAATGTTTACAAGAATATTCATTTTGTAAATCACATGCAATATCTTATGCAAAATTAATTTTAGCATTAGCATATCAGAAATATTATAATCCTCAACAATTTTGGGAAGCTGCGTTAAAACATTGTCATAGTAGTTATAGAACATGGGTACATTTTAGAGAAGCAAAAAAAGCAGGTGTTGATTTGAGAAAGTTTGCAAAAAATAAATTTAAAAATCAAGTTATAAAAAAATTTAGTAAAATAGAACAATATTTTATGATGGGATATTGGGAAGATGAAGGATTTTTACCAGGAATGTATTATGAAAATTTAGGTTTAAGACCAGTTATTGAAGATAAAAAAGAAAATAAAACAAATAAGACTAATAAAACAAAGGTGAAAAATTTAGAAGAAAGTGATGATGATGATGAATCAGATAATAGTGAATCAGAAGATGATAATAATGTAAATAATAAAAAAGTAAAAGTTTTACCATATATTAGATTTAGAGGTATAATAGCAACATATAAACTTTTTCAAGCAGATAGATATATTAGAAAACGTGAAGAAAATAAAGAAAATAAAAAGAATAAATTTATAACTTTTATCACTTTAGGTTATAATGATGGTCAATATATCGATTTAGCTGTATGGGGTATGTTTAAATTATCAAAAGTACATTGTATATCAGGAGAAGGATATTTAGAGGATCAAAATACTTGTCCATGGATTCGAGTTAAAAATATAAGATTTGAAAGAATTAGTGAAGAAGAATAAAAAATAAAATAGTATTAATAAATAGAAGAATATAATATGAGTTATATGTTAATAATTTATTTAATAATATTATTTGTCTTTTTATATTTTGTAAATGACTATTTAAAAAAAGATAATAAAGAAAAATTTGAAAATCAACAATATTTAAAATTATCTCCAAATATTATTGATAATATATGTCCTCCTAATCCTAATACAACTTATTCATTTAAAATTAATGAAAATTATTGCACATCAAATCTTTTCTGTCCAAATAAAACAGATTTATGTGTAAATAATCATTGTGTACCTCAAAATATACCTTTCCCTCCATCTGTTTTACAACAATGTGTTGGATGTCCTAAACCTGGTTTAGTTTAAATAATAATATTTTTTAATTTTTTTAATTTAATTTATATAAAAATTATATAAATACTTAAATAAAATATATTATTTATATATAATAAAAATGGAAACTGAAAATTCAAAATTTATATATAAATACTCAAATAGATATCATGGTATCAAAAGTGATATGCATAAAATAATTTATAATAACTTTTGTTCTATTAAATTGTATGATAATTTTGATCCAAAATGTATATTATCTCATCAACATATGATATATGATTATATTGATAATTATTTATATGATTGTAAAAATATAAATGATGTTATATTATATTATAGACAAATACTAATCAATATAATGTCTTGTATGTTTACATTAGATTTTAGAATGCGTGTTATAAATGGATTATTTGATATAATAGTGGATTATATTATTGAAAATGATTGTTATTCAAAATTTGATGATATAAATGATTTAATTACCATTTTTACATATATTTCCCCCGAAAAATTATATGATTATATTTGTTATATGTATAAATCGAGTACAAAAGAAGTAGGAGAGGAAAATAAAAAATTTATAAATAATAATATTTGTGAAAAAATATATTTAACAAATCTATATAATAGTAATATTGTTACAATAGTAAATTATGGATATGAAGATATAGAAAATATAGGTGAAGTTGTATATAAATATTATATTTTAATTAAAAAATTACAAAATGATAATATAATTCTAAAAAATTATGAAAAAATAGAAAATACAAAATATGAATTAAAAAAATGTAAAAGAAGTGATGATATTATATATCTTAATTTATTAACAAACATAATGAATGATATGTTAATTCATAAAAATATAAATAAAAATAAAAATAATAAAATCAAATAAATAAAATACTTTTAAGTTTGAATATTTATAATTTAATATAAATATTTATAAAAAAATGGAACAATCAGAAGAAAGATTTAATCCTTTATTTATAATAGGAAAAACTCGTAAAGAAGCAATTGATTATTTAAATAAATTTAATATTATTTATAATTTTAAATCTTGTGTAAAAACAAATTATCATCTTTCTTTACATACTTCATATAAAGAAGGAACACATTTTTATAAAATATATGATTTTAATTCTTCTAATGAAGATAATGATATAATTTTATCTTTTAAAGGTGTTCAAGGACAAAATATTTTTGTTCAAACTCCTAATATCTCAACAGTAACATCTATTATAAAAGAAACATCACATATAAAATCTGATTCTATAGATACTAATGAAATATCTTATTTTTCATAATAATAAAAAAAATTTATATAAGATATATATATATATATATCAATGAATATTTGCAAAAAAATAAAAATAATATAATAAATATGATTTTAAGCTAATTTCCGCCCGAAGGCCAGGATTTATTTTTGCGCGAGATTTTTATATTAAGTTATTTTTTTTTTTAATTTTATAATATTATATTTAATTTAATAAACATATTTTATTCATATATATTTTAATTCGCGCATAGACATGATTAATATTAATTTTTAATTTTTAATTTTTAATTAATTTTTTTAATTCTTCATAAAATACAATTTTTTCAATATTTAGTATTTTATTCTTTAAGTGCTGAATAGATGTTCTACAATACATACAATTTGAATTTCTTTTTAACCATTCTAATCCACATTTTGTATGTACCTTTTGTTTACATTGTGAACATTCTATATATGAATTTTGCATATTTTCAAAACATACTACACATTCGACATCATTATCATTTAAATTATTTTTAATACATTCAATATTTGATGGTTTAGAATTAAAATGTTTAATATGATTTTTAACTTTCTTTTGATTTACAAAAATTGTTAAAAATCTATTATTATCCTTTAAGATTTCTAAAAAATCATAATAATTTTCATAATTTAATTGATATGATAATAATTTTTTAAAAGCATTTTCATAATTTAAATAAGAAAATACATTTATTATTCTTTTTAATTGTTCAAATGATATATGTACTTTACAACATTCTATATGTTTATTATATGAAAAACCTGATACATATTTAGATACTTTCATACATTCTTCTTTATTACAAGGACATGAAAGTTTTATTTTTTTATTACTTTTATTTTGTAAATCAAATTTATTAAATATTTTTAAAATTAATTCTTCATTAAATTTTCGATCTATATCATCTAAATGAATTTCTAAATCATCATCGTCATCTGTTTTATTGGTTACATATACAAAATCAATTACTTCTTCAATAATATCGATTGTTAATAATACTTTGATATTAGAATTTTTTTTTTCATATTCTAATAGTTTTTCAACATAATAAACTAAAGATTCTTTTGACTTTGAAAAACATTCAACAAATAAAAAATTATCTAATATTTCAATTACTTTTTTATGTTTTAAAACAATATTTTCTATAAAATAATTAAATACTATGTATTGATCATAATCTATAATTTTATTTAAATCTAAAATTTTATTTTTTAAATATATTGGTACTAATGTATCATTATTATATCTTTCATCATCAATTTCAATTTTTACTTCAACTAATTCATCTGGATTTTCTTCATTATCAATAAATTTATTTGTTTTTAATAATTTTATTATTATTTCTTCATCAATATCTTTATTAATAAAGTATGATATCCAAGTATAAACTTTATCTTCTTCATCTAAATCTTCATCATTTTCATGAATATTTTTTAATTCTATTTGCTCAATATTTTCTAAACATTGAAAACCTTTTTCAATTAAATAATTGAATTCATTTTGAATAGATTTAATAAATAAATTAAAATCTTCTTTTTTATTAAAATCAAATGTAAATGAATTAAAAAAATTCATAAAATCAATATTTTTTTCATATTTTTCTCTATAATTTTTCATAATATGTTCAATAACTTTTGAATTTATTTGTATATCAGTATTATTTAATTTATTTAAAATATCTTGAATTATTATTAATGAAAAATTACAATTTTCACAAAAATCAAAATTATTATTAAAAATATAATAAAATATGTTATTATTATCTTTATCACAATACTCTATATCAAATGGATATTTTGAATAAATATCAAATATATCAGTATATCTATTTTGTATTGATAAAAATAAACAATTTTTACCAGATTTTAGTGATTTACTATCTAATTCTAAATTTTTATCATTTAAAATTAGTAGTTTTATTAAATTTTTTTTATATTTATCAAGTGAATTATTAGATAATAATAAATATAATATACTTTCATTGTTTTTATTTTTCCAAGAAAATATAAAATTATTTTCTATTAAAATTTTATTTATTTCATTAATATTTCTTTCTTTATCCATTAAATCAATAATAACTTTTTTTTGATTATTAAATTCTTTAATTTTTTTTACACTTTCACTAACTTCATTTTTAATAATTTCAGTATTTTTTAGTGAGAAAAGCTCATCATCAAAATCAAAGGTATTCATCATCATTTTTACGTTTATTTTTATTCTTTTTAATATTTTTTTTTATTTTAATTATTTATATTTTTTATTTTTCATTTTTTTATAATATTATTCTTGTTATGTTATTATCGTAAACTTAAAAACCTAAAGCTCCAATTTCTTCTTCTGTAAATTGATTTTGAAAACGATAAAACTCATATTTTGTAAATGACGTTTTATTTTCAAACTCTCCTTTTTTATATTTATCAACAATACTTTTTTTCCATTGAACACCATTTTGCTCATACCAGCTCATACGATATTCATTTGAATAGTTATCAAAAAATAATTTCATATTTAATTTTTTTCTATAATTGGATGTTGTATATTCAAAATATAAGTTTTCATTATTAGATATTTCATTATCTAATATTTTTTTATTTTTAACATATTTTAGAAAATAAACTATTTTTTTTAAAGATTTTTCATACAAAATATTATTATTAAAAAAAATTGTATTATCAAATTTATTTAGATTGACAATATCAATTATTGTTAAATATTCTGATATTAAATCCAAATAATGCTGATTATTCATTATTTTATATTTTGTTTATTATAATTAAAATTTTATTTTTTAATTAAATAGTATATAATATTTTTCATTTTTTTTATAAGGATTAAATTAAGATTTATAAACAAGTACATCGATTCCTATTCGAGGTATATTCGCCATTAAAAATTATTATTCAAAAAAAAAAATAACAACTTTTATCATTATTGGTAAACCAATAATGATAAAAATATGTTCAATAATAACTTTACTCTTCTTAGGAGCTTCGCATTGAACGTCAACAATGTATTAAGATACCCAGTTTCCTGGAAGGATTCTCACAAAATACATTTACTTGTTTACTTAGCTAATAAGTTTATAGATTTGACCAATTCTTAATAAAATAGCCATCAATTTTTTTTTTTTCTACGTTATATTTTTTTTGGGTTTTTTTTTATAAATTTCAAATATTTTTAATTTTCTTGCAAAATGATAATAGGTTTTAAAAGCAAAAGTGAATTTAAAACATATTTAATATTTATACATTTTGTATATAATAAGACATTACACCTGCAAAATCAGGTTCTAATTCAAATCTTGATAACTCATAAGTAAATTGTTCTTCATAATGTTCAAGATTGTATGATAATTTATTCATAATAAACTCCATTTTACCAAATTTACGTGCAAATTCTTCTGAAAAGGTTGTATTATATCTTAATTTAATCATACGATAATCGTTATTAACTAATACATCTCTTGGCTCAAAATCTCTAAATAAAAAATCTAAAATAACCATATTATTTTCAATATTACCAAGATTTTTTTTATTCATTTTATCAATATAGTTAAAAATTTCTATAACTTGATTCATTCTAAGTAAATCTTGATATAAATAAAAACTATGATCTTCTCGATTAATATTACATAAATCTTCATTTAAAAAATTAAAAATTTCTAAATAATCATTATTAGCTATTTTATTTTTTTTATACCAAAATGTTGCATTATCGACCTTATCTTTTGTTATATTCCATCTTTTTAATTTTCTATTTGAATTACTAATATTATCTGATGTTATACTTGGATTTATTACTTTGACTTTTAATTGTTTATTTTCAACACGCTTAAAAAAACTATATAAATAATTATTTAAATATAAATAATATAAATTTACTTTTATGTTACCAGTAAAATCATATAAATTTATTGATTTATTTAACCACAAATAATGTAAAAATATTCTTAATTTAACTAAAATAGCTTTTAATTCATCTTTTGAACAATAAGATACTCCAGCAAAATTAAATTCTCTTTTTGGTTCTACATTATATGTTCTATAATAAAATCCAATTTCTAAAAGTTTAAAAGTCTTTCGTTTTATATGTGATGAATGTAAAAATTCGGTATTAACAAAATGATTTGTTATATCATTTTCTTCAAATTCCTCATTAAAATCATTATCAAATTCATCAATATTTGATATTAATTCAAAATCGTTAATATTATCCATTTTTGTTTATTTATTTATTATGTTAAAAATATTTGTTAACAAGTACTATATGCAAGTACAAAGATACAAACCTAATAAAATTAAACTTGTATCTATTAACTTATATATTTTTGAATAAACCTGGAGTTTTACCTGTCAAATTTTTTTTTTATCTAGACGTAAAATAAATTTATAAATTATTATAATTTTATACTTAAAAAAATTGATAGATAAAGTATTAAATACTTTTTTAAACTTCAAATAACAATACATTTTGTTAGAAGTTTAATCCATAAAATGGAGAACATTCAACAATATAATCCTGCTGAGGAACAGTTTAACCCGAATGATTCACCGAAGGGGCGCCGTGAGCGTCGCGGACGTTTGATCACATCTTTTAAGCCTGTCTATGCCAAGAATGGTGAGGTGTCTGGCTTTGAGAACGTGATGAGCTGGACTAACAAGTCCTTGCGCAAGAACAAATATTTTCTTAGTTGTGAGCGTTTCGACTATGGTGCATACGACAAGGTGTTTTCAGTGAAGACTGAGACTTCGTATGACAAGAAGACTGGCCGGACCAAGGCTCCCAAGTACATGATACGAAAGGGCGCATTCACTTTTTGTGTTTATTGCAATTCGCACCTGTGCAGGTCCGTCATGGATACTGAGAAACCCCTTGGCAAGAAGTCGTTGAAGAACCAGAAGCACTCATCGCTTCTTTCGCGTCGCGAGGAACGTGTTTTGACGATGGAGGAGCTACGGGAATCCTCGTTTGAGCAGTAGATTTATTAAAATTAAATAAATATTATTTATAAAAATAAAAAGAAACTTAAAATAAATAAAATAATAATATATATATTTTAAAAATGGATAATAATAATTATGATGTTGATATGATAGATGATGAAGATGAACATGAAAATATTGGATATATTTTAAATCAAAATACATTTTCAAGAAGATATAAATGTCATTCAATGATTTTTTATAATGGAGATAATAAATTTATGGAAACAAAAGATAAAATTTTAATGCCTTTATCTGCTTTAGATATATTATCAAGATTAAATATTGAATATCCTTTAATATTTGAACTTTTTAGATTTGGTTTTGAGGAAAATAAAACCTATTGTAGTGTATTAGAATTTACATCTGAAAATAATATTGTTTATTTGCCACAAAAAATTATGGATAAATTATTTATAGGTGAAGGTGAAAATTTGGAAATTCGTTATGTTAAAATGCAAAAAATTCAATTTATAAAATTAAAACCAATGTCATGTGATTTTTTAAAAATTATGGAACCTAAAGTTATTTTAGAAGAAACATTAAAAAATTATACTTGTGTATCCAATGGTGATATTTTAGATGTTGAAATAGAAGGACATAAAATAGAAGTTTTAGTGACACAGGTTTTACCTGATGGAAAAGGAATGACAATTGATTGTGAATGTGAGGTTGATTTTGAGGAACCTGTAGGATATCAAGAATATTTAGAAAAAATGAAAGTGGAACAAGAAGAAATATTAAAAAAAATTGAGGAAGAAAAAAAATTAAAAAAAATACCTCGAACAATTCAAAAAGGAACTATTGATAAAAAGGAGGAAACAAAACCATCAATATTCTCATTTTTAGGAAATAATCAAAATAATAATTTAAATAATTCTAATAATTTAACTAGAAAATCATTAATTGATACAAATAAATTTTCTACAACTAAAAATTTTACTGCTTTTTCAGGGAAAGGTAATAGTATGAAGTAAATAAACTTAAATAAAATTTTAACTAATAAATATATAAAGATAAATAATTTTTATCTTGTTCATTAATATTATTTTTTTTAACATAATTATAAAAGATATCAAATTTATAATTTACATATTTTTTAGAAAGTTCATAAAAAAAATCTACATTATGATATTTAAATATATTTTCACAATATCTTTTTTCTAAATCGACAGATACTTTTTTATATTCTTTAAATTTTTTTGTATTATTAGTTGTTGTATCATTGAAAGATGAAATAATATTTTCAAAATAAGAATAAGTAAAATAGAAAGGATAAGTACAAAAATTTAAACATACCGCTTCATCAATAAATAAATAATTAGGACCTATTAAATTTTCAATAGGAAAAATTATTTTTTTTGATTTTAAATCTATTGCAACACCATAATTTGTAGGTGGAGTATCTATAAATAATATAAATTTATATTCTTTATTATTATAATGATAATATAAAAATAAATTATTATCTTCAATAGATAGACTACATCGTTTTCTTTCAAATGTCATTAAATATGGGTAAGAATTAAGATGGGGAAGACCTAATTTATCTAAATTGATATCAAAAGTAAGAGGTTCATTTAATTTAGAGGATTTATATTTATTGTTATAAATTTCAATATATTCTTTGTCAATTTTTTCAAGAATTTTATGAACATTAAGATTTTTAATTTTTTTTATAAAATTTATTCTCAATTCTTCATTATGTTTGAATATTTTTAGAATATTTAATAAATCAATAAATTTTTTGTCTCGAATAATGATTTTTCCATCAATAATGTATTGAATAATTTTTGAATAATTATTTTTTTCTATTTTTTCTTCAACATTATTATTATTAATAATAATAAATTCATCTTTACCTGATATTTGTTCAATATATTTGTCTAAAAAAGAATTAAAAAGAAAAAAAGAATTTAATTCATCTTTATCATTAAAATAATAATCATCGTCATTGTTATTTTGAATTTGATTTATTTTTTGTTCCATTAATAATTCTATTTTTTCTAATTCATTATCTTTTTTTTCAATATTATGTTTAAACATTTTATATTATACTTTAATTATTAATATATATCTTTTTTTTATATTATTTATATTTTTAATAAATAATATTTTAAATAAAAAATTATTTTTTTAATTATTGAATTAAAAGTTTTGATCATAGAATAATTGAACAACCTCAATTAATTTGTCAGGACGATTATCTAACCAATATTGAACTGTATCCTTAAGAATTTGAAGACGAGAATTCCATTCATTTTGTTTTGCTTTAGGAACACATGTTAATCCTTGTGAATTTTTTCTCCAAGGTGATAATACCAATTGATCATTTCTATTTATATAACTATCTGGATTAAATCTTATAAAAATTAAATTTCTTTCTCCAATATCATCAAAAATAGAAGCAAGTCTTTTAGTTTCACAACTACAACCATAATCAATATGTTGATTTTCATCTACTTCAATAACCATACAATAATTACCTAAATCAAAAAAAATATCAGGTCTTTTTCGTGAACATCCAGAACCAACAGTTTTATTTAAAGATATTTCAAATTTATCAAAATTTGATTTAATAAAATTTGCTACTTCAATTTCTTTTGATCTATAACATTTTGTTAATGGTTTGTCAGGATTGTTAAAAAAATAACATCTAGCACAGTATCCTTCATATTTTTTAGTAAATGCAAGTGTTTCACAACCTTCTTGTTTACAACGACTATAAGTCACATTTACCATTTCTTCAGTTTTACAATTTCGACAATATAAACCATTTTTTTCTGATATAAGATTAAATTCAGCTCTTCCGATTTTATGATTATCATCTAATTCTTTTATTCTAACACATTCAACACATTTTTTAAATCGTACAGCAATCATTCCTTCTAATGAACAATTAAAACAATATAATCCATCAGTTTTATCTGGATAATTAAAAGTTGCAAAAGTAGTACATTTTGAACCATCTTGCAAAATTCCACAACATCTTTTTGTTATTACATCAATCATTTCGGATGATATTTTTAATGCGCATTTTGCACAATATTTAGGTGTTCTTATATTAGGATAGTTATGAGAAGGCTTTGTCATACATTTTTCACCATTTTCTAAAATTCCAACACATCTTTTGACAATAATATCTATCATTTGATTTCCATGTTTTGATTTTGCACATGTACCGCAATATAAAGGTTTTTTTTCATTTGGAAAATTAAATAAAGCTCTTTTTGTACATCGAACATTATCAGTTATATTACTACATAAATTATGTTTTACATCAATCATTCCTTCTTTTTTACATTTACTACAATAACGAGGTTTTAACCCTTCATAATTGAATGAAGAACTTGTTTTAAATGGACATCCTTCATCATTCTTTCCAATACAAATATCTGATGAATTATAAATATACATATCATCACTTTTACAAAATTTACAATATTTTTTTGTTATATCATTTTGATTAATATATAATCCTTCGTATGGACATATTTCACCATTTATTATACTAGAACATTTAAATTGTATTTTATTTTCAGTTTCATATTTATTTATTATTTTATTGTCAATATTATATATTTTTTTATAATAACAATTACTACAATATAATATTTGTCCAGACTCATTTAATCTTTTAGTTGCTCTAATTTTACAATTTTCTTCAATACATTTTTGATGAGTGACATTTTCCATATTTTTAATATTATATTTATTTATACAAGATAAACAATAAATTCCTCTTTTTTTATCAGCTAAATTAAAACTAGCTCTTTTATCACAATTTTCAATAACACAATAATTAATTTTTTTTTTTAATATAGCTTCATTTTTTTTATGGTCTTTACACCAAAATTTATCTGATGTATCATCATTTAATCCATACAATGCTAATTTAATACAGTTTTCAATAATACAATTTGACATAATTATTTTTTCTAAATTAATATATTCATTTTTCTTTATATCGTTACTATTTTAAGTAATAATATTTAAATAAAAAATAATAAATTTAAAAAACATCTGAAAAATCAGAAGAATAATGAATTAAAAACCAATTCTAGAATTTTATTCTTAACTGGATAGTAAAAAAAAGCAATAAAATATTGGTTTAATATTTAAACTACTGGATAAGAAGTCATCATTGCTAAACCACAAGTTCCAGTGGTTGAAGTAGCAAGTGAATTTCTATAAATATACATATAGCCTGCTTGTCCCCATGTATTTGACCAAGAATTTCTTAGCACCCAATAGTCCTTGCTACTTGAACTATCATGTCCATATCCAACTAAAGATACACCATGATCTAATTGACCTTTATAGCATGTTGAATCATCATAAACACCTGAGGAATATAATTGGAATGAACGTCCATCTGCTTGTATTGCGATACTTACAACGCGTTTAGAAACAGCATAAGTTAATTGAAGTTCATTTGCAGCGACATCATTGCAACTAGAAAGTTTGGTGACAGGTGTAAATGATTTACAACTACCATCTTTACCAGTATAAGGATAACTATCTTCTGAAGCTATACCATTTGCCATAACATAGTTAAAGGCACCGTCCATCAAACCACCATTGCAACCCATTGATCCGTAAGCTAAACCTGCACAATCTACTAAGTTTTGTTCGCTTAATTTTACAAATTTACCTGTTTTTTGAGCATAGGCACCTTCAATTGCTGAACTGGATGAAAAAGTCCAACAGCTTCCACAGCTAGATTGATCCTGGATTGGAGCAACGATTCCCTGCTGTCTCCAATCAACTGAGCTTGCGTAACTTCCACTCATGTCTGCGGCTTTAGGACAAGTAGTTTTCATACCAAGTCCAAAAGAACCTTGTCTAACATAAGTTTTGAATTCATCATTTGACCAGTCTGCGAATTGATTTACACCAAGTTTATAGGAATGGTTTCCGTCGTTATGTTCTTGGATGTAAGCGAGGTTATCATGGAAAATTAAATATCTTTCTTTGATTTCATCAATGGTATCATATACTTTATTGTATTTAACACCATATTCAAGGAAGTTATCCCATTTATCCATCATTTTCATTTCTTCTTCAGGACTTAAATTTAAGTCTTCATCTAAGAATAAAGTGCATTCTTCAATACTATCAGGACTCCATTCTTTTGACATGAATCTATTGCATTCATCTTGTAATGAATGATCACCACGGAAATAAGTTCTATCACCAAATACTGAACATAATTTTTCAGCAGGTAATCTGTTTTCGGCTTCTTGGTTTCTCATAAGGCAAAACATTGATGCAGGTGAAATATTTGCATCAGGTTGAGTGAGGAAAAGTAAAGCGACTGTTTCTAAAAGATTGAATAAACCTTTCATTTTTCTTATTCTATACTTTAAAATAATATATTTTTATAGCATTTTTTCCTTATATTTTTTATAAAATTTATATTTTTTTAAACAATAAAATATTTAATAATGAATTTAAAAAATACTTAAAAAAAAATAATTTCGATTTTTTTAAACAAAAAATAAAAAAGAATAAAATAGAAAAACAAAAAAACTTAAAATGAATTTTTTGAATAATTTTCAACATCTTAAAAAAGCAAAACAAACTTATTTTGAACATTTTATCGATTCTTCATATTATTCCTATTTGGCTTTAAAAGCTTCATTTATTTTTTTAATGCATGCTATTTACCCTGATTCTTTTGAATTTGAAGGAGGACTAATTATTAAAGATTTACATCGAATTATTGAATATAAAAAAACTAAGATAAATAATATTTTGTAAATTAAAAACGTAAATTTTATATTTTTTAACGTATATATTTTAACTTTTTTTTTATCTATTTTAGCTATATTTATTGATAAATTCTTTTTATAAAGCACTTTGCTTTATCCAAGAAAAAGATTTATCGTACAATTTACTTAGAACTCTACAGAGTTGTAAGGAGCGACCATAATCATTTATTGAATTTAATCAAAACGTATTTACTAAAAAAAATTGACAGTTAAATTATTTAGAATTATTTTTTGAATAATTAAGTTTAAGAGATATTCTGACTTGAGTACTCATAAACTTACGGAACATAATTCCAAAAAAATGAGCAAGATTAACCAGAAGAGCATTGAGATTCAGATTGCTGAGGCGGAGGCGGCTGCTGCGGCGGCTCGTCTTCGTCTTCTTCAGCTGCAAGCTGGCAATACTGAGCAGGCTCGTCGTGAGCCTGCTGCGGCTGCCGCTCGCACTGAGAGGCGCGTTGAGCGTGGAGTTTCCACCAACCAGGCTAGCCGCAAGGAGAGCACTGGTGAGCGGAAGGCACCCAAGACCGTCGAGCTTTCGGAGGTCTTTGAGGGCACCGAGGAGGAGGCGGCTGCAATTCGCGATGAGATTGTGGAGTACCTGCGCAAGAACAAGTACACTGACAAGCACACTGACAAGCACACTGACAAGCGTGCTCAGGTTTCGGTCGGTAAGATCCACTACGACCTCGAGATCAGGACGAAGTACCCGGGTGTGAAGACCCTGGCTGGATTCATGAGGGTCTATCGCGAGCTCTTCTTTGTCCACGTGATCCCTGACCGCGATGACCGTCACAAGATTTTCGACACCAGGGTTCACCTGATTGTCTCGAGTGAGGGCGCGGCGAAGGAGGAGGACGCTTAAGTGAGATATCTCACATTTTATAAATTAAAAAAATATTAATGACAAAAATATATTTAAAGAAATAATTATTATAAAAATAAGAATTAATAAATTTATAAATTAAAAATGGAAAATCAAAACGATTCTCAAAGTATTTCAATAGAAAACATACAAGAAGATGTTAAAATTGTAGAAAAAAAAAGAAGAGTTAAAAAAGAATATAATCTTCATGCTTTTCAAGATGAAAATAAAATTGAAATTGGTATAGATGAAGCAGGTGCAGGTACTTTTTTTGGTTCATTATTTGTAGCAGGTGTTATTTTACCAAAAAATATTAAAGATTTATTAAATGAAGATAAAAAAGTTGTTATTCGCGATTCAAAAAAAATGAGTCAAAAACAAAGAGATTATGCATATGATTTTATAATAAAAAATGCTCTTGAATATAATGTTATTGAAAAAACTAATAAAGAAGTAGATGATTTAAATATTTTACAAGCGCGTTTAACAGGTTTTCATGATGTTATTAGAGCAATGAAAAATAAACCAGAAAAAATATTAATTGATGGAGATAAATTTAATGCATATTATGATGAAGACGGAATAGAGATTGAATCAGAATGTGTAATTGAAGGTGATAATACTTATTTGTGTATTGCAGCAGCATCAATTTTAGCAAAAACACATCAAATAAGACATATCGAAAAATTAGTTGAAGAAAATCAGGATTTAAAAAAATATGATATTCATAATAATCATGGATATGGTACACCGCGACATTTATATGGTATAAAAGAATTTGGAGTAACACCATATCATAGATTATCATTTGGTATATGTAGAAAATATTCAAATGGAAGATTTGGAGAAAAAGATAAAACAGAAAAGGTGGTTAAAAAAGAGAAAAAGAATATTGATAGTATTGAACTAAAAAATAATCAAAATGATATTGAAAAGGTATTTATGTTTTCAAAAGAAAAAAATATAAAAAAATAAAAAAATTCAAAAAAAATATTTTTTTAATATAATTTTTATTCAAAAATGAGAATAAAAATAAAAAGAATGAATAGGGATTATATAAAATAATATGGATCAAAAATTAGAAAAAACAATTAATTCATTATATTATGGTATTTTATATGATAAAAAAACAAAAAAACACCGATTTTTAAAAAATATGGTAAATGTTCAAAATATTTTTAAATCACAGGAAAATTATCAATATCAGCAATATTCTACAATAAATATTGATAAATTTATGAATTCTAAACTTGATGAAAATGAAGAACATATTAAATGTGATAAAGATTATAATAAAGAAAGAATGTTACAACCATATGAAATATTATCTGCATATCAAGAAGTATTGAAAGCTAAGAATGAAAATGAATTATATGATATTTTAAATACAATTATTGAATATAAACTACCTTCTACAATTCAATCATTAACTCCTATTTGTGAACAATTTTTAGAAAAAGATAAAAAAACTTTAAATATTTTAATTGCTGGAGGTGGACCTATTGGATTATTCGTTGCTAATTATTTATATCAAATATATAATAATTTTGAATCAAATATCAATATAAATTTATTAATTTTAGAAAATAGAATTGTTGAAGAAAAAATAAGAAAACCATTTTATAGATCTAGAACTTTTGCAATTGGTACACGATTTTTAGATATTATTTTTCCAGGAATTTATTGCAAAAAAGGAGTTGGTACTGATAGTTTATTAATCCCTATAAAATATTTAGAATTATTATTTTATTTAAAAACATATGCAATGGGTATACCTATGTATTTTACAAAAAAATATGAATCATGGAATGATTATGAAGAATTTATAAAAAAATATAAAATAGATTTATTTTTTGATGCTACTGGAGGAAGATTAGGAAATATAAAAATGAAAATAGATACAACATTTATGAATAATATAGATATTAAGAATGATTTATATGAATTTAAAATTAATAAAAAAGATAATTTAGTTGAATTTGATTTAAAAAATAACTTAGATTTATGGCTAAGTGTAGAATATGTTGGTAAAAAACCTTTTTATCATTTTGTAGAGACATATAATTTAAATAATATAGAAGATTTTAAATATTTAGAAAATTTATGTATTCCTAAACATAAAATTAAAACAGTTTTAAAAAATATTAAAGACGAAAAATTAAAAAAAAATTTAATATATTTATATTTATCTCATGTAAGAAATAATCCCAATATTTATTCAATGAAATTTTATACTTTTAAAGTTAATATGTATCATAGATTAAAAGTTGCAGAATGGATGAATTATAAAAAACATAAATTTTTATATATAGGTTCAGGTGATACATTATTTAGTAGTCATTTTATAAGGGGTGCTGGTTTAAATAGAACAATTTTATTTTCAATTAAAGTTTGTCATTTACTTCCTTTATTAGTAAATTATTAAAATAAAATTAATTTTTTTTAACTTAAAGAAAATTTTTTAAATTATTATATATTTAAAAATTAGTAAAAATGGAACAATCTGATCTTAAATCGGAATTAACTTTTGAACAAAACCAACAAATTGAATCTATTGAGGATTTATCAAATAACAATTGTGAAATTGTACAAAATGTTAACACAGAACAAATTGTTGATGAACCTAAAACTGATGAATCTTCAAAAACTTTTTTAACTGAAATTATTGAAGAACCAGTAGTTGCTGAAGAACCAGTAGTTGTTGAAGAACCAGTAGTTGCTGAAGAACCAGTAGTTGTTGAAGAACCAGTAGTTGCTGAAGAACCAGTAGTTGTTGAAGAACCAGTAGTTGTTGAAGAACCATTAGTAGTTAAAGAACCAGTAGTAGTTGAAGAACCAGTAGTTGTTGAAGAACCATTAGTAGTTAAAGAACCAGTAGTAGTTGAAGAACCAGTAATTGCTGAAGAACCAATAGTAGTTGAAGAACCAGTAGTCACAGAAGAACCAGTAATTGCTGAAGAACCAGTAATTGCTGAAGAACCAGTAGTTGCTGAAGAACCAGAAGTTGCTGAAGAATCAGTAGTTATTGAAGAACCAGTAGTTGCTGAAGAACCAGTAGTTATTGAAGAACAAGTTGTTATTGAAGAATCAGTAGTTATTGAAGAACCTGTAGTTGCTGAAGAACCATTAAATCAAACAGAAGAAGTAAATCAAGCAGAACCTGCAAATCAAGCAGAACCTGCAAATCAAGCAGAACCAGCACATCAAATCGAAGAAGCACATCAAACTGAAGAAGCAAATCAAGCAGAGGAAGCCAATCAAGCCGAACCATTAAATCAAGTTGAACCAGTAAATCAAGCAGAACCAGTAAATCAAATTGAACAAGTAAATGAAATTGAAGTAGTAAATAATGAATTAGTAGGTCAAAAGAGTGGAGAACCAAAAGGTCAATCAGAAGACAAACCTAGAGGTCAGATAGAAGAAGAACCTAAAGGACAGGAATCAATTAAAGAAATAATAAAAGAAAGTTTAGAAGAAGTAGTTATAAACATGGAAAAAGAAGAAAAAGGAGCAACAGAACCAGCAGGACAAATTGTATCAACAGGACAAAAAGTGTCAACTGCTTCAACAGGAAATGGTTGGTTAAATAGTTTCTTTAGTTTTTTTGGAAAGAAAAATAATTAAATAATAGTTTAAAAATGATATAAAAAAATGTTTTTTTAAATAAATATATGTTATGTTAACAGAACATATAACAAATTATGAAAATAAGGATTTTGCAAAATTTATAGAAATTCAGATATTGATAGAAGGTATATATTTTTTAGAAAAAGATGAAGATAAAACTTTTAAAATGAATTTAAAATATGATGATTTTGAATTATTTCAAGATTCAACTATGGATATATTAAAAGTGAAAATTGAGGAAAAATTAAAAAAGTATATAATTTTAAAAATAAAAGAAAATTGTAAAAATACTGTAGAATTAGCAAGAAAATATGATTTACCAGTAAAAAATATTTTGTATTGTTATTTTATAAATAATAGGATAGATAATATTGAAATTATATGGTCAAGTTCATCAATAAAAGAATTTAAATATATACCAGTAAAACATTATATAGATTATAATGACGATTCCGTTTTACTAAAAGTAAAAGGGTTAAAGTTAAAAAAAAAATTATAAATTTTTTAAATTTTAATTATTTAATTTTTTAATTAATAAGTTATTAATTATTTTAATAAATTGTTTTTAAAATTTAAGCAGTAGCTGCAGGAGGGAAGCATTTGCTATAGTATCCCATAAGCATCTTGTAAGAGATTTGCTCAGGGAGTTTACCATTAGCACCTACATAACCCATCTTCTTCTCATGTTCAGTAGCACCGTTCTTGTCAAATTCAGCTTGAATATTCTTGAAGAAAGCTCCAAGTTCACCTTTGTTAATATAGAAAAGACTCTTTTGGGTCTCACCGTTAACAACGACTTTGTAATCATCATCTTTATGAGCTTTAATCATACCTCCAATAAACTTTTGAACATCAGTACGACTGACAGGTGTTCCTTCAGCAAGACCCATAGCTTTCACTACGAAAGCATGAGCAGGTTTAGGTGTGTTAACAGCATGAACCTTGTTCTCGGAAGAAGGTGAATCAGTCTTTGATTTAGACTTGGATTTCTTTCCAGATGATTTTTCAGCAGCAGTTTGGACTTTAATGAGAACATCTGAAAAATGTCCATCAAAATCGTTCACGCTACGTTCAATCTTTGAAAATGTCTTCTTAAATTGTTTACTGAATTCACTGTTGAATTCTTTAATACTCTTGAATTTAGCATAAAGCTGAGTAAATTGTTCAGAAATTACAGACATGTTAGAAAGTACTTCCTGAGCATCACTCATAACCTCATCATTACTTTCAGGACTAGCCTGAACAGTTTCATCAGTTTGAATAGGTGAAGCAGTTTCAATATTTTGAGCAACAGTTTCTACTGCTGCAGCATTTTTCTTAGCACGTGGCTTTTTTTCATTAGTTGTTTCAACAGCAGGAGTGTTTTCTACCACGTTAGTAGTAGTAGCAGCAGCGACTGTAGTAGTTTCTTTCTTGGTGGCAGTTTTGCGACCAGCTTTTTGGTTAGTTTGTTGAACTTCCATTTTTCTTATATTAAACTTCTAATTAAATATATTTGATTTTTTTTTAAGTATCTTTAATTGCGCTAAAAATATTAATCATTTTTTTTTTAATTTACGTTATATTAAATATAAATTTTTTTAATATTTAATAAAAAAAAAATAAAAAATTGAATAAAAATAAAAAAAGAAAAAAAAATATTTTTAAACGTAAATATTATAAATCAATTCTATCATCTATTTTACTATTATCCTCAATCAATAATTTTTCATATAATGGTTTATTTTGTTCATATAATCCATAATCAATAATTTTATTTGTTGTTGAGTTATATTCAAAAAACTTATCTAAATTTCTTTCTAATTTATTCATATAAAAATTATCAGCACATCCACGTTTCATTTTTACATTTACCCAAAAATCTTTTGATTGTACAATATAATGATTCAATACAAACCATGGTTTTTCTTTATCTGTTAAATAATCTATTCTTTGAAAATTATTATACATATTTTCTTCATGTTTAAATTGAGCACCATGTACATTTAAACTAGTAAATTCATAATCGGAATTAACCATATATTTATAATTTCTTGCTTTACCATCCTCTGGATATGGTTCTCTTCTAATAAAATTAGGTACTACATATTTTGGTTGTTTTTCAAATCCACATGAACCAAAATGGTTGCAGTCAAAATTAATTTTAGCAAGATGATCACATGATTTAAGAATTACTTTTAAATCAATATATCTAGTTGACCATAAAAATTCATCAACATCACAAACTAATAACCATTTAGTTATTTTATTATTTAGTAATGGTAAAAGATATTGACCATAAATCTTTCCCTGTCTTCCTAAATATATAGGTTCATCAACATCATATAAGGTAACAATATCTTTTTGAATATAAGGTTCTAAAATTTCTTTATAATTATCAGTACTTTTATCATTTAAAAGATAAATATGTTCAATTCCATGAAAAAGATTATGCTCAATCCATTCTTTTAAAATATGACCTTCATTTTTAAAAATAGCACCAACACAGAAAAAATATTTATTAATATTTTCACTCATTTTATAATATATTTTATAATATAAAAAAAAATAAAAAAAATAAACTAATTAATTAAATTAATAATTTATTAAACTATATCAAATTCTTCCATTTTCCAATATTCTATTGTACCATTAGGTAAAGCTCTTTTTACAATAAAAGGTAAAGTTCGTTGATTTAATTCGGCATATGCAATTTGCTCAATTGATTTTAAACCGGTAATATCAACACATGGTTTAGCACCACTTGCTAATTGTTGCATTCTTACACCAATTATACGAGCTTTTTCAAATTTAGTTAAAAATGGTGGTGTAGTTTTCTTAACTTTTTCAATAGATTGTATAATTTTTTTATCTGTTAAGAATCTAAATTCTCCTTGTGATTCTTGAACCTTATTTTTTGAGTCTGTTTCGACATTTACTGTATTATTAAAAGCCTCATTTTCCATACGTTCCATATTTTCAGCTAAATTAAATTCTTCATTTGTTGCTTCATTTTCTATAAAATTATTCATCATTTTTAAAGTTTTCTATTATTTATATCTATATTTTTTTAAGTTGAATTTAATTCATTTTTTTTTTCGTTTTACTTTTTATTTTGTAATAAAAAATTATATATAAAAAAAATTTACGTTAATATTTATAATCATTTTATATTTTTTAAATTAAATTATTTCCATTGTGTACCACAAGGTATACAAACATATGTTAATTTTAATGAAACAGGATCCATAATAAATACAGCTTCTTGTTTTTCGGGATCTTTATGTGAAATACATTCTTCATTTGGACATGTTTTTTTATTAGTTCGTGGTAAAGAAACATCAAATCTTGAATATTGATTAATATTTGAGCTTGTTTGATTAGTGGTATTTCCTTTATAGACTTTTTTATGAATAATTGAATTTTTATATTCGTTTTTATATCCGCATTTTTCGCATAAATTAAATAATTTTTCTACGTCTTGTTCATCTTTTTCTTCAGTAGGTACTAATCTATTTTCACAATTAGGACAAAATATCATTTTATATTTATTCTTCTATTAATTATATTTATTTTTTTAAATTAAATTATTTTCATAAATAAATAATTATTCATTTTTTTTTTCATTTAAGAAAAAAGAAAGATTAAATATTTTTTATTTGAAAAATATCTATTTTATATTTAGAGTGTTAATTTTTATATAATGTATAATAATTATAGATTTTTTTTTACTTTTATTTTAATTTTTATAATATTATTTTTAATAAATTATAAACTTAAATTTACAGAAAAATTTACTGAACATATGAGTATGAGAGATTCTTTATTAAATAAAAATTTAAAAGAACATAATTGTACTATTAATCACGAAACCAAAACAATTAAATTCTGTGTTGATAATGACTGTTATGAAAAAAAATATCCACGAATTAATTTTAATTCTTTAGAATCTCATTTTATTGCAAAAAATAAACCTAAAACAATTGATATTTTAAAATCTTTTAATATTCCTACTCCTGATTATGTTATTATTGACAGATTAGGATATCAAAAAGTTAATCCTCGTAATTATCCTGTTGTTTTAAAACCTTTAGATGGTATGCAAGGTAAAGATGTTTATACTGATATTGAAAATCAATCACAATTTGTTATTATTCGTGATGAATTATTAAAAAAATATGAAAAAATTATGATGGAAAATCAAGTTTTCGGTGAAAATTATCGTGTTTTTATTTTTAATAATAAAGTTATGGATGTTATTGAAAGAAAACGTCCTTTTATTGTAACTGATGGTATTCATACTATTCAAGAATTAATTGATATGCGTAATGAAAAACAACTTCGTGAAGGTAATTATCCCACAAAAAATATTCATCAAGTGACTCTTCAAAAACAAGGTTTTAATTTAAATAGTATTCCACCAGAAAATAAAAAAATCTTTATTACAAATACTATAAATTATCATAATGGTGCTGAACCTATTAGAATACCTTTAGATGATATACCCAAAGAAAATTTAGATTTATTTGTAAAAGCTCATAAAGCTATAGGATTAGAATGCTCTGGTATTGATTATATGTCTTATGATATAACAATACCTTATAATATAAATAAAGGTCATATTATTGAAGTAAATGATATGGTTGATACAAAGATACATGTAGTTGCAGATAGAAAATCAAATCCAAATTTATTATTTAAAAATATTGCAAATTCTATTAAAGAAGAATTTAATAGTAAAAAATAAAAAATAAAACAAAAAAAATATAAATATAAAATAAAAAATAAAAATAAAAATTAATATTTTTGATTTAATTCTTCTAATTTTTTTAATAAATAATCAAAATTTATTAAACATGACATTCTATAAATAGAATTACTAACTATTATTTGATCTGAATTATATTCGTTTTTTTTATTTTCTATCTTCTTTTTTATATTTTCATAATTTTTTTTTAAATTTTCGATCATATCATTTTTAAATATTTCAAAAGGTTTTGGAGAATTTTCTAACATTTCATATATTGATATTTTCCAATTACTATATTCTATTATCTCATTATATGTTTTATATTTTTTTTGATCCTCTCCTTTTAAATTTTCGTATCCTGGTTCATTTTCTAAAGGATTTTCATTTAAAACTAATGCCTGAATTGCTACTAAAACATTTGTAATAGTATTTGTTGGTACCCATCCTGGACCTTGCCATGTATTTAACATAGATAAACAAACTTTACCACATGTATATAAATTTGGGTTAAATCGTACATTATATTTATTTTTTTTATCATCCTCTATTATACCTTGTGTCATATATTTAGCTTTAGGAGGTTCCATTGGATAATTATCAGGGTATGTAAATTCAAAAAAATAATATCCATTTTCATAAGGACTATCTTTAGGACCAATAATCATAACATATAGTTTTTTAATATCACTTTCATCATAATGAAAATAAATACCATTTTCTTTCATTAAATCTTTTGATTTTTCCAAATCTTGTATTTCTTTTACTATTCTTTTAGTTGCTCTATCCATTTTTATAATTTTATCTTGTTTTGATTTTTATTATTTTTTTAAGTACATTTAAACTAAATATTTATTTAAATATTTATATATTAAAAAAAAACAAAATATATAAAAAATAAAAAATTTTTATTTTAAGCTAAACCAAAATTTTCAGATTTACTAAAAGCATAAATTAATTGATAACGAATTTCAGAGTTACCATTATTAACTGTTTTTGGTCTTGTTAAATAATTAAATACCAACTCTTCTAATTCATTATTATTTCTTGCAGTTGAAATATTAATATTTAAATCTAAAGTATTGAAACAAGTATGACTTGCAAAAGGTGTTTTAAATATAGGTCTTCCTGAAGAATTGGTTTGAACGACATTAGGATCTATATCAGATATTTTAATATTATAATTAGTTAATTTTCTTGTTCCTGTAATATAACTACAAAAAATATCTAATTCTTTTTGATTTAGTAAGTCAATAAATCTATTAAAAGCATCTTTTATTTTATTTTTTTTCTGAGGAGTTAAACTTGTTGATATTATATTTATATTTTCTTTTATTGTATCTTTATTTTCTATAGATACATTAACAGGTGTCATATGTAAATTTATAAATGTCTCAATAGAAGGATAACCATAAATATCTAATATATTTGATAAAGCTGTGTTATTAAGTAATGGTATAGTAGCAAATTCTTTTATTCTTTCATCATAGCTAGGTATATTAATATTTGCATTTCCTTGTAAAATTTGTTTTCTTTGTTCAGTATTAAATAATTTATACATTTCTTCAGGTGAATTATGATAAACTAAAAAATAACAAAATAAATTAGAAAATTCTTCATTTGTAAAGGATGTTAAATCAATATTTGATGTCTGTTCATTAAATTTTGATAAATAAAATTGATACATTATATATTTATAAAATTCACTATTTTCAGATAAATTTATAACAAATTTTTTTTCACCTACCTTTCTACCATAAATATCATAAATTTCACTTTTATTATATACTGACATTGAACATAAAAATATTGTATTTATAATATGTAAAATTTTTAATATATCTTTTTTTTTTAATCCATCTTCATTTCTATTAATAATTGTATTTAATTCTTCCAAATTATTTATTGTTAACACCCCTCTTTCTCTTCCTTTTGGTACTTTAATTTTTATTGGATATTCATTATAAGAATTTTTTAAATAATTTAAATTTCCTGTTAAAAAATTTATCTTATTTAATTCATCTTGAATTTGTTCATAGAATATTTGACTTATACCACCAACGTCTATAGCAGGAGAAGATGTTTCTATTCCTAAATATTTTACAACGTATGGTAAACCAAACCAAATACTTTGTTTATTATTTATAGAATTTTTATTTAATTCAATAGAAAATGCCGAATTTTCAAATTCAATATAAAATGATGGTTCATTTTTTAAAATGTATTCTAATAATCTACTTTGATAACAAACTCCCTCATTAGCTGGTATTAAATTAAAATCACCTAAATTATATTTAAAAGAAGCATTTACAAATAATAAATCATTTATTTCAAAATTTCTTATATGTGGATTTAATTCTGTAATAAATTTAAATAAAAAAATTGATATTTTATTAAAAATATCAGGTGTAATTCTAGATCTTTTTAAAAGATTATTTAAAATTAAACTTATTGTAAAATAAATATCACATCCAATAAATCTTTTTAATTCATCTATTTTATTTTTAGTTTCTATTCCTCTAAAACGCCCTTCTTGATTAATTAAAAGTAAATAACTTTCAATAAGAACTAATTTATTATTTATATCTTTTTTTTTAGAATTTCTTTCTCGTTTTATTCTTTCTTCTCTATTTCTTCTTTCTCTATCTTCGGGTGTTAAAAGTGAATTAAACATCCTATTATAGTTATTTGTTTTTTTAATTATACTTGAATATTTATTATTTAAAGATAAATGTTTGTAACTATATTTATTATTATTTCCTGGGTTTCCAGCACTCATTTCTAAAATAAGTATATATTTTTTATCAAATTAAAATCAAAAATAATTTTCTTTAAGTTTAATTTAATTAAATAAATAATATAAATTTATAATTATATTAATAAATAAGTTTAAAGAAAAAAAGAAAAATACATAAATAAGAAAAGAAAGAAAAATGATTGTTGACAGATTCGGTAAGAAAAATAAATTATCAAAAACTAAATATTGGGATTTTAGTTTTAAGAAAGAAAAAAAGAAAGATAAAAAAGATAAAAAAGAGAAGGTTGATAAAAAACGCAAACGCTCTGAAGAAAGTGATGATGATGGAGACGAAATTAAATTTCCTAAATTAGATGCTGAACAAGAAGCAACATCAATTGAACGCAAAGGAAATCACATTTATTTTTATTCAGAAGTATCTCGTGATTCTATTTTTACACTTAATATGTTAATTAATGAAGTTGAAGAGGAAAATTTAATTGGTTCAATTACTTATGGTATTGACCCTATTCCTATTTATCTTCATATTAATAGTTATGGTGGTTCAGTTCATGCTGCTCTTTCATGTATTGATACAATTAAAGCTTGTAAGGTACCAGTTTATACAATTTGTGAAGGTGCTATTGCAAGTGCAGGTACTCTTATTAGTGTTGTAGGTACAAAGAGATTTATGCGTCCATCTGCCTATTTACTTATTCATCAACTTTCAAGTGGATTCTGGGGTAAAATGAATGAAATTGAGGATGAATATATTAATCTTAAAGCATTAATGAAAAAGATTAGAAGTATTTACAAAGAACATTGTAATATTCCTAAAAAGGAACTTAAAGAAATCCTTAAACATGATTTATGGTGGGATTATGAAAAATGTTTAGAAATGGGATTAGTTGATGGTTTATATCCAGTAGATTTAAATAAAGAAAATGATAATGAGGAAGATGAGGAATAAAAAATAAATAAAATAAATAGATAAATTAATAAAATATAATTTTTTAAATAAATAAAAATAAAATAGTTTATTTTTAATATAAAAAAAAAAGATTTAAAAAAAGAGTAGATATAAAAAAAAATAAAATGAGTACACCTAATTATTATGAAATTTTAGAAGTATCAAAAGATGCCGATCCGGATGAAATTAAAAAAAGTTATAAAACATTAGCTTTAAAATGGCATCCTGATAAAAATCCAAATAATAAAGAAGAAGCAGAAAAAAAATTTAAAGAAATAGCAGAAGCATATCAAGTTTTAAGTGATCCTGAAAAAAAAAGGGAATATGATTTATTTTCAACAAATGGAAGTCAGAATTTTGAAAATAACAATAATGAAGGAGCTCGTTCTAGACCTTTTCATTTTAATACAAATTTTGCAAATCCAAATGATATATTTAATATGTTTTTTAATCAACGGAATAATAATAATGGTAATAATTCATTTGAATCAATTTTTTCACAACATTTTGCACAACATCAAAATCATAATCAACATTTTCAAAATCAGCAAACACAACAAAAACAAATTAAAAAGGTTCAAACAAAAATGGACACTTTACCTTTTCCAATCAAAGATTTATATATAGGTGGTAAAAAAAAAATAACAAATCGTTTATTTGAAAATTGTAAACCATGTAACGGTAAAGGAGGTATTTTACAAGATTGTCAACTTTGTAATGGTCAAGGTATAATTGTTCAAACTAAACAAATTGGTCCTGGATTTGTACAGAGAATACAAACTGGTTGTCAAAACTGTCAACAAAAAGGTAAAATTGTTAAAAATAAATGTACCACCTGTATGGGTAATAAAGGATTTATTGTTGAAAGGGTATTTATAATTGATTTAGAACCTGGTATTAAAGATGGTCAAAAAATATTATTTGAAAATCAGGGAATGGATGGTGAAGATTGTGAAAGAGGTGATATGGTTTTTGTTATTAAAGAAATTAATAATGATAAATTTTTAAGAGATAACGATGATATACATTATAATATTGATATATTGTTAGGTGATTCATTAATAGGTTATAATATAGATTTTGAAAATATAAATGGTGAAAATATAAAATACTATGAAAATGGTATAATAGAACCTGGTTCAATGAGAAGAATTATAGGTAAAGGTATGCCTAAATTTGGTCAAAAAAATCAATATGGAGATTTATATGTACATTATCGAATAATTTATCCTCAAAATCAAAGAATGTCAAATGATGATAAAGAAAAAATAAGAAATATTTTTCCTTGTTTACAAATGAGAAATGATAATGAACTTCCATCTGAAAATCAATATATTTTTAGAAGTGAATTAGTAAAAAGAAATAATTAATTAAATTTAATTTTAATTTTTAAGTTTAAATATATTTAAAGAAAAAAAGATAATAAATAATAAAATAATTTAATTAAAAATGAGTGGTGAAGAACAAAATCCTAATAAAAATAATACTGTCAAAAGTTCATTTGATTTAAAAGATCTGATGAATATGGGACAAAATCCCGCTTTACAACAACAAATTCAAGGAATGATGCAAAATCAATTTTCTCAACATATGAATAATGATTCAAATGAAAATAAACCAGAATTATCTAGAGAAGAAGCTAGAAAAAGACTTAGAGAAAAAATTCGTGAAAAAGAAAATATGAGAATGGGTAAAAGTTTTCAAGAAAAAAAACAAATTGAACAATTAAAACAAAATCCTCTTGTTAATGCTATGGGAGATACTAAAAATGTTGATATTAATATGTTAGTTGATCAAATTATGCGTCAACAAAATATTCCTAATAATCCACAACAAAGAAAGAGTGTTAAAAGACAAGTTGAACAATTAATTGAAAAAATGAAAAACTAAATTTTAAATTTTAAATTTAATATTTATTATTTAAAAAACTTTTTTTATTTATATTGATTTTTTCATATAATAATAACTTATAAAAATCAATAAAGAACCTATTAATTTTAATACTGTAAACTTTTCTTTATTAAATATTATACCATAAATAAAAGACATAAAAATACCTATATAAGATAAAAATGCATATATTGAAGGTTCTAATCTCGTTGCAGCAAAAAATCTTAAGTAATAACCAAATGCTCCTATTATACCATTTATAACTAAAGCCATTAATACTTTTTTATAATCATCTTTTTCTATAAAATTTTCAATAAAATCATTTTTTTCATTTTTATTTTCTTTAAGTTCAAAAGAATTATCATTTTTTGTTTTATCTTTAGTTATTTTATTATTTAAAAATTTTGTATATAATAAATATACTGTTATAATTATTGTACCAATAAAATAAGCAATAAATAAATGATTCCAGTTATTTTTTGTAGGTATATTTCTAACTTGAAAATATATCATAGCTTCAGTTATAGCAGCAAAAATAATCATAACAAATCCTTCATATGGATAATTTTCTTTTATTTTTTCTTTTTGATTTTCCATATTTTCTATTTTTTTAGTTTCGGAAGAAGAAGATAAATTTGTTTTAGTGTCTTTTAATTGTTCATAAGTTAATAAAAAAGTACCAATTAGAGCTAAAAATATACTCCAATGTATTTTTCTTCCAGCATATAAAATTATTAAAATTGGATAAGTATAAAATAATGTGTAAGCTATACCTGATTCTAATAATTGAAAACCTTTGTAAGATACATATATATGTATTAAATTTGTTATTCCTAAAAATAATCCTGGTTGATTAAATAAATATTGTTTAATAAATGATAAATTACATAAAAATAAAGATATTATAAAATATATAATTAATCTCGCCCATAATTGTATATCAATCGTTAATCCTATATTTTTTACAAAAACTGGATATAGTGATAATAAGGATTCTGAAAATATTTTACTCAATAATGCATAAAAATTCATAATTCTATGATTAATTAAGAATTAAAATAAACATAAATATATTATAAAAAAAAAATGAAAAAAATATAATTTAAATACTTAAATTTATAATTTATTATTAAAGAAAAAAGAAAAAGTATAATACGTATTTTTAAAATGACAGAGATAGACCCTGATTTTCCATACGAATTTCTTGATGAAGATGATAATAATATTGTACGTGCACCTGATGCTGTTATTAGAGAACAATTAATACCAACTGCATCTAATAATAATATTACAAATTATACTACAAATAATAATAGTATTAGTAATAATGCAAATGGATTTTATTCAAATCTTCCCTCTAATGTATTTAATATGAGTATTGAAGAACAAATTGCTTATATGGAAGAATTAACAATGCAAAAAAGTATTGTCAATAGAGATGAAGAAATTAAAAGAAAATTAAGAGAAGAAGAGGAAAATAAACAAAAAAAAATAGAAAATATGAGGAAAATGACTGAAGAATATTGGAAAAATATTAGTGAAAAATTTGAACCAATTATTAATCTTTCAAAAAGATTAAGAATTGACCCTCAATATAAAGATTCTTGTATTTTTGTTGAAGAAACTATTAATAATTCTTTAATACAAAGAATCAAATTCATTAAACTAAATGAAGAAGAGTATAATTTATTCTTTAAATTTATTCATTATATTTATCCTATTGATACAAATAGTCATAATAGAAAAAGAATAAATGATGATTTATATAATTATATAAATGAACATATTATTATTGATTATTAAAATAAAAAAATTTAAATTTTAAAAATTTAAATAATTTATAAAAAAAAATATTATTATAATATTATAATATTAAAAATATTAAAATATTTAAAATTTATATATATTGTTTGTAAGTTTATAAATAGAAAAAACTAATTTATTCTTCATTAAACAAAATACCAAAGTTATTTGAATAAAGACTATTTTTTTCATTTAATTTTAGTTTTCTCATTCTTTTTATTTGATTTTGTTCAAAAATACGCTGTCTTCTTTTAACTATATCTTCATGTTCAGATTCTGAATCATCAGAACTAGATGATATTTCATAATTTAAATAATCAACAAAATTTGTTAGTTTTGATTCTTTTTGCATTTTAACAATTTTTTTTATATTCATAAATGTTAAATAAATTATTTTTGATAATTCATTTTCATCATTATCTGTTAGATTCATAATTCCTCTTGTATATTCAATATAATAAGAAGGAGTTCTTGTGTAAAATATATTTCTAGTTTTTTCACATAAACTTAGAAAAATACTTGGAAGTTTAGGTATTTTTTCAATAACTGATTCAAAATTATGATTCTCTTGAATAAGACTATAAATTATCTCAGGTGTTTTCCTGAGTCTTTCATTAAAATCAGTACCCATTAAAATACACATATCTAAAAATTCGGAATAGCTTAAATTTAAATTATCTAATATATATTCAAATCTATACTCTAATACTTCATCTTTATGAACATCAAAATTTCTTAATAATCTATTACAACCAAATGCAAGTAAATCTGAATCATCTGAAATTACAGCATCAATAACTCCTTCATTACAAAGTTGAGCTAACATACCATCAGCCTCTCCATATGCTTCAACATAACTAATACCATAAAAATCAAGAAGAGCTTTAAAATAATAAATATCATTAGATACAATAGTAGTTGAAAGTCTTTCAGAAACTTCTTTTTTTTCAATAATTTCATCAATTTGACAATTAAAATAATAATTAACATTTATATCTTCTTCTTTAATTTTTTGAGTTTCCTCTTCAGTTGAATCATTAATTTCTTGAACAAAATTCTTTACCATTTCTTCAAAATAATCTTTTTGTAAATCACTATTTGAACTACGAAGTTCATATATTTTATTGTATAAAATTGAATAATTTTTATTTTTTTTACGTAAATTATATCTTTTTGAAACAGTTTTCTTTTTATCATCACTTAATTGTTGCATCATTTGTTTATATTCTTCTTCATGTTTTTTACGTTCTTCATTCATTAAATTAGGAACTTCTGGATTGGTTTTATTTTTTTTAATTCTAGAATCAAATACAAATAAGGGATAAATTCCCGTTTTTAATAGTTTATAGCAAATTTTCGATATCATTTTAACCATATGTTCTTCATTTCCTAAATGTTTATGGATTATATTTGAAGTATCAATTCCTATTTTTTTACCTCTATAGGTATTTAAATTAATTGTTCTTACACCTGCATCTTCAATTGTTCTATTATTTGAACAGGTTTTATTTAAAAAAGTACAAAGACTTTGGATTCCCATTTTACGTCTATATATTAATATTATTAATTCTTTAAGATTGTTTAATTTAAAAGTTATACTGTTTTTTTTAATTCTAATACTTAATTTTTCATTTTTTTTTTCATTTAAGATTATTTTTTATGTTTAAATATGTTTCCTTTTATAGTAATTAAAAAATTATTAGGTGTTTTTCTTAAAACTCTTGAAGAATTACCATAAATAATATAATTAACAATTTATTACTTCATTTATTTTTTTTGAATTTAAATTTAAATAATTTAATATATTTCTTATCATTATTACGTTATTTTTACAATAAATATCATCTAAACTATAATTTAATAATTTTTCATGTATATCTATTATATCCATTTTAGATAATTTTTTTCCAATATAATTTTGTAAAAAATCACCTGTATCAATCATACCTATTTTTGAATTTTTTACTAATTCATCATTTTCATTATAAATATTATAAAAATTAAATATTTCTTCATCATATAAATCTAAATTGTGACTCATTATTATTGGTCTTTCACAATATTCTAAAATACTTTCGAATTCAGATTTAACATCTATTGGATAATCTCCTTTTATTAGTTCTTCTTTTTTATAATAATTATTTAAGTTTTCTGAACACTCTGGTTGTACATATCCTGTTGAAATAGTTAATTCTAAATCAAATTCTTCCATATGTCTTTGTACTAATTCTCTAGGTATATTTAGATTTTTATGCAGATTTTCTATTTCTAAATCATAAATAAATACCATGTTTTTTAGTTTTTTTTTTAATACTAAGCTTAATAATTTTATTATAAATAATCTATTTATTTCATCTTCTTTCAGTTGTATAATATATTTTTCACCATGATAAAAATTCCATATTTCTATCTGAGGATTTATCCATTTATTATCATTAATATATGATTGTAAAACCACATCTAATACATATTTTTTTGTTATATTTTTACTAAATTTAGGCATTATAACTTTATTTTCATTTTCACATAATATATCAATATCACATAATAAAGGTAATTTAGTATGTTCTTTTGTCTGATAAAATAAATAATTATTATTTATATTATTTTTAACAAAATTTATTATTTTTTCAATATATAAATTTAATTCAATTAATATAGTTTTATCATCAATATTCCATAAATTTACTTCTTCTTCTAATAAAAATAAAAAAACACTTAAATCCCATATTGATTTATATAATAAATACTCATATTTTTCTTTTTCTTCAATATCAAAAAAATCATGATCTTTTTTATTATTAATATATTCCATTTTATGTAATTCCAAGAATAATAAACCTTCTTCTAATCTTTTTTTAGGATAATTAATAACATCATTTTCTAATGCAAGTAAAAATATTTTATTTAAATCACCTTCAAATAATTCATATAAATAATTTAATAATTTATCTTCTTCTTGACTTAATTTATTTTTATTTTCATATAATTCATTAAACATCATTAAATTAATACCTAAATGAGGAAATCGTTTTTTCATTTCTTGAAATCCTATGTTAAATTTTTTAGGTATTAATATTAAATTATCAACAAAACTTCTTGTTTTTATCAATATTAAATTATCATTCTTTTTATAATAATCATAAAAATACATAAATATATGTTTTAAAAAATATAAATAAAATTTACCATATTCTTTATAATCTTTTATAACTATTTTTTTTGTATCATGATCATTATCAAATTCAAATATCTTTTCTTTTTTAATATTATATGGTAAAATTTTCTCAAAATGAAAATAAACTTCATCATCAAAATATTTTTTATTTGAAAACAAATTTTTTAAAACAAAATATTCAGGTTCTACTTCCTCTTTGAATTTTAAACTTTTTGTAAAAGTAAATCTTTTATTTTCTACTTTATAATAATTATATGGACACATTTTTAATTCATACCATGGCATTTTTTTATTTTCAACATATATTCTTAATTGATATTTTGCTCTACTTAATCCAACATACCATAAATATTTATATTCTTTATATTCTTCTTCTGTAGGTACTTTTCCAAAAGTATTTGTATGAAAATTTATTAAAAAAACACTATCAAATTCTAATCCTTTTGAACCATGAATTGTATATAAATTTATTTTATCTTCTTCTTTTTTTGAACGATAATATTCATCTTCTATATCACTAAATTGATTTTCTTTTGTATCATCATATTGTTTTTTAAATTCTATTCCTTTTTTTTGAAAATGATTTGTAACCAAAGATAAACCTATATTTGCATATGTATCATTATAAGGTTTTGATTTTTTAACAGGACCAATTACTGCCATATTTTCTTTTTTAAATATAGAATTTTTTGTATATTTTTCAATATCTTCCATTATTTCTTCTATCGTACCTGTAAAAATTACTGGTTTTATTATTTTATTTTTTAATTCATTTTTTGTATAATCAATACCAGATATCATCATTGGTGTTATTTTTGACCATGGTCTAAAATAATTTATTAATGTTATAATTTCAGGATTTGAACGATAATTTTTTATTAAATGATAAATTTTACCAGGATGATTTAATAAATATGTATCACTTCCCTTTTGAAATTGATATATATTTTGATTTGGATCACCTATTAAAATTATTGGTATATTATAATGTTCTGATATACAACACATAAAATCATATTGAACATTTGATATGTCTTGTGCCTCATCTACAAATATAACTTTTAAATCCTTTAATTCTTCCATATCTTTAAAATAATCAGGATCATTATCTATTTTAAATATAGCACTTAAAATAACAGTATCTTCCATTGTTGTTATTTGTGAATAATCAATTTCTTCTATATCTGTATCTTTTTGATAAGTCATTATTTTACCAGCTAAAGAATGAATTGTTCTGATATTTTTTTTATTAAAATATTTTTCATTTGCACTATAATCTTCATTTTCTACTTCTAGTAACTTTAAACCTTTTTCTAAAAATTCATAACTTGTTTTTCTGCTAAAAGTCAAAATTAAATATTCATTTTTTTTTGTAAATTCTTCATTATTATAATGATGTAAAATTTTACCTAATATTGATTGTGTTTTACCTCCACCTGGAATACCTAATAATTTTGAATTTTCTAAAGGTGATTGAATAAATAATAATTGTTCCTCATTATATGGAAAATTTTTAAAATGTTTAATCCATTTATCTTTTTCAAGGTTTTTTTCATTTGTTTCTATTAAATTTTTATCTTCACTAAATAAAGACATTTTATATATTTTTAATCTCTATTAATTTATTAATCATTTTTTAAATATAATTTAACTTAAATAATTATTTATCTATTTTTTATTTTTTCTTTTTAATTAATAGTATTAATAATAAATGACAGAACTTTCTAAACAAATTGCTAAATTTATGGAAGAAGGAAATAATATTTTAAATAAAAAAAAATCAATAAAAAAAGATAAAATAGAAAAAGATATTGGTATAACAACTACTATTATAAAAAAAAAATCAGATAAAATTAAATCAAAAAAAAATAAAAATAAAAAAACTAAATCTACAAAAGCAAAAATAATAAAAGAAAAGTCATTAAAAACTAAATCTACAAAAGTTAAATCTACAAAAGTTAAAGCAATTAAAACAAAATAAAAATAACTTTAAAAAAATAAAAATAAAAATAAAAATAAAAATAAAAATAAAAAAATAAAAATATAAATTAGTTTAATAATTAAGTTAAAAAGAATAAATTTATAAAATTTTTTTTATATTATATATAAGATTAAAAATATAAAATGGAAAATCAAATAACATTAAATGATCTTTACAATTTTAAAATTATTATAAGTTCAAAAAATTTTGAAAAATCTTATTTTTTTAATAATCTTATTCATTTTTCACCAGAATTAGAATTTTATTATTTAACTCAATATAATATTTATAATTTTTCTGATTTAATATCATTTAATCCACTTTTATCTAATTCTCAAAAAAAATATTATGTTGATTATCTTATTTTAAATAAATATAATTTAACAAAAAACATAAAAAATAATTTATATCGTTTATTTTTAATACCTAATCTTGGAAAAAATAATGATTATATTTATATTATAAACAAAATATTTTTATTTTTAAATAATAATTATTATAGTAAATTTTTATATAATCAAATTTCTAAATCAAAAATTATTAACGAATTTAATTTATTATATAAAATATCTTATATAATAAAAAAAATATATTATCCAAATTCTATATTTATATACGAAAATTCTATATATATAAAAGACTTAGTAAATAATATAAAAAATAATTGTATTAATGAACCTAATATGTTTTTTGAATCAGATTTATTTAAAAATTCTATTTTAAACATACAAGATACTAAAAATAGAGAAATATTAATCTGTTTATATTTTACAGCTTATACTTTTCCTGAAATATCAAATTTTATTAAACATTTATTATTTATGTATTTTCTAAATTATATAAAATAAATTCAATTTTCAAAAATTATAATGGCCTCCGCTACGCTTCGGGTGGATTTTACCATTAATTTATTTTTCTTTTTTAAAATATTATTTTAACAATAATTTATTGTTAATTTTTATATTTTATATTATTTTTTTTTATTTTATAATTTTTTTTCATTTAATTTAAAAAACTAAAAAATGAAAATACTCTAAATTCAATATATTAATTAAAAATTTGATATAAAAAATTATTATATAAATATAAATATATATATTTAAAAAACAAAATGAATAAAAACAAAAAAGTATATTATTCTGTACACAAAGGAAGAATACCAGGTGTTTATACAAAATGGGAAGATTGTAAAAATCAAATAGAAAAATTTGATGGTGCTGAATTTAAAAAATTTGAGAATGAAGAAGAAGCAAATAATTTTATGCAAAATGGATTCGGTAAAAAAGGTTTTCAAGGAACTAAAAATCAAAAAATCCATAATGCAATTGTAGCTAAAAATGAAAATAGAATGAAAGAAATGGAAGAAAGTGATAAAGAAAAGATTTATATATATACTGATGGTTCTTTAATTCGTCAAGGTAAATTAGTTGGTTGTGGTTACGGATATTATATACCTGTCACTAATTTAAGAGTATCTAAAAAATTAGTAGATTCTAAAATAACTAATAATAGAGCGGAATTAAGAGCTATTTTAGAATCTGTAGAATCTTTACCTGATGAAGAAAAAAATAATAAAAAAATATGTATATTTACTGATTCTCAATATTGTATTTATCTTTTTACAGGTACTGGTGAAAGATATAAAAAAAATGGTTATAAAAACAACGGTGAAGAAGTACCAAATGTTGATTTAATTGAAGAACTTCTTAATATTAAATCTAAATATGATATTGCTTTATTAAAAGTTGAAGCTCATACTAATAATCAAGATGTACATTCTTTAGGAAATAAAACAGCAGACCAATTAGCAAATGATGCAGCTCAAGAAGATATGAAAAATAAAGGTGGTAAAACAAAAGAAAGTGATTTTGAGAAAAAAGTATATAAACCATATGTTGAAATGAAAAAGTCGCGTTCAATTTTTACTAATGTTGAAAATATTAGTCCCGATAATGATGAAAGTATGACTCCTGATTTAAGAACAATTAAAAATAAAGTTGAAGTTGGATATTCTGATATTTTTGAAAATTATGATAAAGATATTAAAGAAGAACGAAAAAAAGTTAAATCATTTGGTATTGTTGATGAAGATAATAATAAATTTGGCTTATTAGCAAATAAAAGTAATAAAAAATTAGTATTAAAAAATACTTCATTAATGTCATGGTTTGAAGAAGATAAATAATTTATAGTTTTTTATTATTAATTAATTATATTTATTTATATAAATATAATTATATATTTATATAAGGTTACATTAAATATGATACTAAAAGAAAAAAAAAATAAAAAAAAATATGAAAAAATATTAAAAAATATTTTAAAAAATAAAATAGATGAACCATTTAATTTTTATTTAACATATAGAGGAATTAAAAAATCATATTATGGAGGTGGAAAATTAAAAGAATTAAAAAAAATATTAAAACTTAGCAAAGATTTAAAATTAAATTGTTTTTATAAAAAAACAAAATATAATAAAAAAAAATATCCAATATTATTTTATTATAAATTTATTATATCAAAAAAAAAAATACCTAAAAATATTTTAAATTCTGAAGAAGCTAAAAATTATTATACAAAAAATTTTGCTAAAAAGATAGGCAAAATTATAGGTTATCCTTCAACTTGTATAGGAACATTTGCTACAAAAAAAAATAAATATAGACATTCATTTAAAATAGTTTATAAAATGAAGAATGATAAAAAAACAAAAAAAGAATATAATGTTTATTATTTTATGTGTAATAAATCGTTAGATTCTCATATGAAAAAAATGAAAAAAAATATAGAAAAAGAATTTAAAAATAATTTATCTAATCTATTTTCTTACTATTCAATAAATTATGAAATTAATAAAATTATATTTAATTAAACAAATCTTTAAAATTAAATTATTTAATAATTTTTTTAAATAGTATTTTGAACTTAAAAAAAATTAAAGGAATACAAATGAATTCTTACGACCGCATGTTATTCTTTTAATACCTGTTAAATTATAACAATTTGTATTATCATTTTTTACATATGTTTTAATAACACCTCTACCATTAGCGAATTTTTCAACAACATAAGTATAATTATTAGAATTGGAGTATCTTATTTTTCTTGAAACAACTTTAGGCATTTAATATCTTTTCTAATTAAACGATAGAATATTTTCTATTTTCTTTTTTTTTTAATTTTATATAAAAAAAATTAATCTTAATTTTATATAAGTATTAAATATATTTTAAAAATGTCTTTTACAAATTCTTTATTAGATAATTATATTTATAATATTGATTTAACAAACTCAAATACTACAACTGTTCAAGTTTATAAATATGACCGTGTTTTTATTAATATTAATCCAAAAAATAATATTTTATGGACACCTATAAATAAATCAAAATATTTACCTTCATTATGTTATCCTATATTTATGGAAAGTAGTATAAATTATATATTTGAAAGAAATATTGAATATGAAATACAAGGTGAAGATGATTCAGGTACTATTTATAAAAAAAATATTAAAATTGAATTATTAGAAAAACCAATGAATATTTTAGATATTGATTTAATACCAATAGAATTATTTGAAGCTGTTTTAAATCAGAATAAAAAAACTATTATTCAAATTCTTAAAAATAATAAAATTTTATTAAATCAATTAATTCAATTTTATAATATTCAATTAATGTCTTCTTATAAATTTGAATTTCAAGCAAAACAAGGAAGAGGATTTAAAGTACCATGGTATTGTAGATATAATGTAGTTAATGATAATAATATATTTTTATTATCTTTTCAACAACAATATCAATTTTTACAATATTTATTAAAAAATAATAATAGATATGGAAAATCTTATTTTATGTATTTAGTTAATATTATTCAATTTAATTTTATTTTACCGACCTGTTCGAATTATAATAATTAAATATAAGTAAAAAATATAAAAAAAAAATAAAAATAGAAAAATAAGCAGATGATGAATAATATAACTCATCAATATATTGTATGTTCTATTTGTAAAAATCTAGTTTTTCATAAACATTTACAAATTCATTTTAAACAATGCAAAGAAAAACAAGAAGAACAAATGATTCGTGATGAAATTTTAAAACAAACACATCCTTATTATATTTATATGGAAAATCAAAGAAGAAATGAAGAACTTAAAAAAATTATACCTTCTCTCAATTTACAAAAAAATAATCAAAATAATCAACAAAACATTAATTTAAATCCTTATATAGAAAATAATAATAATCAAACTGATTTAAAAAATCAAAAAAAAGATAAAAAAGAAGAAAATAAAATAATAGTTGAAAATATTGTAAATAATATTTTTACAAATAAATTAACTAGTGATTTATTTAATATAAATAATTCTAATAAAGAAAATAATGAAAATAAAGTATTTAAAGATAATAAAGTACTTAAAGAAAATAAAGTACTTAAAGAAAATATAGTACTTAAAGAAAATAAAGATTTAAATGAACAAAAAGAAAATAAAGTACTTAAAGAAAATAAAGAATTGGGAGAACAAAAAGAGAATGAAAATAAACAAATATTAACAGTTGAAAATTATAAACCACCAAATTTATCTTTATCAACATCTTTTATGACTGAACAATTAATGAATCATTTTTTTGTATTATATGATAAACTTTTTTATAATTTTGTTAAAGATAAATCAATTGCTTTAGTTGGTCCTGCTGAATCTGTATTAAATACTAATCGAGGATATTTAATTGATAAATTTGATTTAACAGTACGTTTAAATAAATCAATACCTTTACCATCAAATTTGGCAAAAGATATAGGTACAAAAACACATATTCTTTATAATTCTTTAAATACTACTGATTTTCCGGGTGAAAATAAATTATCACCAACTTTACATAAAAAATATGGTATTCAATTTGTTTGTTCATCATATCCTTTTAATCATTCTGTATTTCAAGAAGATATTGCAAGATATGTTAGAAAATATAAATTTGAACTTCCATTTAAAGTGATGGATGATAATAAATTTAGGAAATTTGAAATGGCTTTAGGTACTCGTCCTTATACAGGTACTTGTGCTATTATGGATTTATTAAGTTATCCCATTAAAATTTTATACATAACAGGTTTAGATTTTTATTATAGTAAATATTATTCACAATATAGAGAAATAAGTAAAGGGCAATTAAAACATACTCGAAATAGTAATATTCATAATGCAAGACCACAATTAAATTATTTAAGACATATATCATTATTAGATGATAGAATAGTATTAGATGGATTTTTAAATAAAATATTATATGAAGATTATGATAAAGTTTACAAAAACTTTAAAAATATAAAAATAAATTATATATATGGTTTTCAAAATGAAACAATAAAAGATTATATAAATTCTAGGGATTTTTATATATCTTATACTAAATATCAAAATATTGAAATACCATCTGATAAAAAAGATAAAAATCATATTATTTTAACAAATAACTCATGGTTTGTAGCAAATGAAAAACAATTTATTTTAATGATAACTCAAAATATTAATGAATTAAAAAAAGTTATAATGGAAAAAAAAAATCATCCTAATAAATATTTTGGAAATTTTTATTATACAAATCATATAAATAATACTGATTTTACAAATAGTACAAATGGAAGAATAAATCAAAATCAATTTCATAATAATTTTAGAGAAGTACCAAGTATGTATTTACATAGTAAATATTTAATAGATGTTAAAAATATATTATTAAGATTAAATATTAAAAATCCAACATTAACTTTATTATTATTTTTATCTATAGCTATTTATTTTCCTGAAAATCATTATTTTTATGAAAATGAATTTTTATCTTATTTTACAAATATGGATGAAAAGAAATTAATAAAATATTTAATTCGTCGAAAATTCTTCAATATTATTAAAAATACAGACCAAAATTCAACTTCTAATACAAATTAAAAATAATTTAAATTTTTATATTTGTTTTTCATATATTATATTAAATAAATTATTATTATCATAATCATTAATTAATCCTATTTTATTAAACATATCTAATTGTAGTTTTGTTTTCATTCGTTCATCTATGTCATCTTTAGGATTCATATCAGGACCTTTATTTATTTCTAATAAAAATGGATTTAAATTATTATCAAATATTATATCACATCCAAATAGTTGAAATTGAGTCACTAATTCTTTTTTATTATAATTAGGTATAAATATAACATTTGATAATGCAATACATATTTTTTCCATTAATTTATTTATATTTGACCATAAATATTTATAATCTTTGTTATTATTTTTTAAATAAATATTTAAATCTTTAAAACTTCTAGGATTTTTATCATAAATTGATAAATCTAAATTATAAGAAGTTATATTGGATTCAAAAGATAAATCATTATCATCATATTTTTTATTTGTATAAATACATTTTCCATCTCTATATAAAAAAAACTCTTTAGAATATATTGTTTGTTTAATTAGAATATAAATTCTTAGATTTGTTTTATAACCATTAATTAAATAAATATCTTTTATATATTTTTGTATAACTTTAAAATTATCATTTTGTGAATTTAATATATCTTGAATATCTTTTGTGAGTTTTATACCTAGTTTTCTTTGTACATTTTTTTTTATTATATATATTTGATTAGAATCATAAATATTCATAAAATTTTCCATTTCATTTTTATTTTCAAATAACCATGATTCTGGTAAATATTTTTTAGCTTCATCTCTTCCATATTTTTTATTAATAATATTCCATAAACCATTTTTACTTACAAATTGATCACATCCACTTATACCAAAAATATATTTTAATTCATATTTATTAAATGGTATAACAATATTTTGTAATTCAATTTCTACATTATTATAACCACATGGTATATATAAATTCCAGTCTTTATTATTTTTAATCCAATTTAAATTTTCAGATATTTTTTTTATAATAAAACCTAATTCCTTTTCATCACATCTATGATATCTTATTTCTTTTAACTTTTGATTTTTTAAATTTTTAAATATTAAATAATCATTTTGTTTATTATAATAATAATATAATTTATAAAATATAAAAATTATTATTATAAATATTATTGAAATAATGATATTACTTAAATTTTTATTTTTTTCATATAATTTTTTTATTTTATCCATATTACTATTTAATGACTTATATATAATATTATTAATTTTTACAATATATTTAAAAATTAAAAATTAATATAAAAAAAAAATATTTTCAATTTTTAGAGAAAATATAAATGAAAATTTATAAAGATATCGATATTAATATTAACTTTCGTGAAATTATAATGATTTTATGTATTATATTTTTTACTATTATTATGAATTATGTTGATGTATCACCATATATTAAAGACATGGCTCGTAAAGATAGAATGATACAATTAATAGCTGTTTTTATTGTATCTTTAACATTTATTATATCATTTAGACCTAAGTTTGAAATTAATTTAAGTATTATTATTAATGCTTTAATTGTGACATTATTATTTGGAACTTTAACAAAACCAAAAAATTTATTAGAAAAAGAAGTAGAAAATATTAAAAACGAAGTACAATATATTAAAGCTAAACACAGTAGTCAAAGTAAACCATTAATATCTAATTAAAAAAATTAATTTTCTTTTTTTATTTTAATTTAATATATCAAAATATATTAGATAAATGAGAAATAATAAATTAACAAAAAATATAATTTTTATTTTATTTATTTTTATAATAATAATTTTTATATTATTTATTTTATATAAAAACTATTATTATATTGAACATTATAAAGGACTTAGTAGAGTTCCTGAATTTCAAGAATTATTAGAAAAAAAATATACAAATGTTGATAAAATAAAAAAAATAGTCACTTATTGTAAAAAAGATGATTTAACTAAAAAAGAAATATGTAAAAGTTTAAATTATAGTTATCATTTTAATGATCCTATTAAAAAAATGATTGTTGTTGATAAAGTTAAAACATCAGAAATGTTAAAATCAAATAATATACCCGTTCCTAAATTTTTTAAATTAATTTTTCAAGGTGATCTTTTAAATAATCTAAATTTACTCAAAAAACAAATGAAAACAAATAATATTTTTTACCCAATAGTACTTAAACAAATTTATGGTACATTCGGAATTGATGTTTATACTCATATTGAAAATGATAAAGATGCTTTAGATATTTTACAAAAATTAAAAAAAAAACATAAAGAAATTATGTGTGAAGAACTTATCGAAGGTGATTGTTATAGAATTTTTGTCTTTAATAATACTGTAATTGATATTATTAAACGAGAAGCTCCCTATATTATTGGTGACGGTTTACACTGTATAAAAGAACTTATAGAAATTAGGAACAAAAATCAACTTAAAAAAGGATTATTTATAACTAAAAATATATCTCATACTTATATTAATAAAATGGGGTATAATATGGATTCTATTTTACCAAAAAATAAAAAATTAATTATATCAACTGTTATTAATATGCATAATGGAGCAGATATATCTAGAATACCCATTAATAAAGTACCTTCTGAAAATTTAAATATTTTTACAAAAGTTAATCAAATTATTGGTATTATGACATCAGGTATAGATTATTTAAGTACTGATATCACAAAACCATATAATGGTAAAATTTTAGAATTAAATGGTTCACCTGATACAGATATACATAACATAGTCACAAAATTATCAAATGATTCATTTAATATTTATGAAAAAATAGTTAATAATGTATTTAAGAATTTTTAATTATCTATTTTTAATATATCCTCAATACAATCAATTTTTTTAAATATATCTAACATAAATTCATTTTTTTTTGCATCTTCATAATTATTCATAAAATTATTAAATGATTCCATTGTTATTTTTCGCATTGTATTATCAACAAATATCTCTTTCATTGTAAAAGCTAATAATTCTTTAGGAATTTTTTCATCAAATCTTTTTTCATATTCTGTTTCAAGAGTTTGATATAACTTCATATATAAAATAACTGTTTGAACATCAGTATAACTTTTAAAATATTTATCATAAAATTCCCTAAAATCTTTATCTTGCATTAATTTATCCAATTTTGAAAAAAAATCATTTTCTTCTAATATTTTTTTACCTTTTTGAATAACTATATTTTGAAAATCACTTTTATAAACTATTGAATCTGAGTTTATTTTTCTAATAGGTTTTCCCTCAAATTCTTTTTTTGATTCTAATGAATACATTTTTATCTTTTTATTTTATTATAAATATTTTTTTAAATTAAAATTTATCAAACTTTATTTTTATAAATTATTATATTAGAGATTTATAAATATTATGAGTTCAACTTCTCCATTAACATCTGGTATGCCTTCTACTCCAAGTTCATCACCTACTTCTACTCCAAAAAAAAAAACAAAAACTAAAAAAAATATTTTGATTCAAAATGCTTTAAGATCTATTTTTAAGAATAAAACAATTAAAATATCAGTAAATAAAAAAAAGTTAGCAACTGAAATAAAACAATTTTTAAATAAACAAATTGAAAATAATCTAAAAAATTTTAATGCTAATAAATTTAAGAGTAAAATTAAATTAAATAATTCTAATATTTTAACAAAAATAAGTAAAGATTTATCTTCTTTAATGATAGATAATATTAAAACTTCAATTCCAATTGTACGTCCATCTGTACCTCCATCTGTACCTCCATCTGTACCTCCATCTGCACCTCCATCTGTACCTCCAACTGTACCTCCATCTGTTCCTCCAACTGTACCTCCAACTGTACCTCCAACTGTACCTCCAACTGTACCTCCAACTGTACCTCCAACTGTACCTCCATCTGTAGCTCCAACTGTATCTCCATCTGTAGCTCCAACTGTACCTCCAACTATACTTCCACTAGGAAAATCTAAATCATCAAAAAAAAAATCTAAAACTAATAAGACAATTCCTAATATGACATCTCCTAATATGATAGTTTCTAATATGACTGATAACTCATCTTTAGATAATAATCAAGATCAAAAAAAAAGAAAAAATAAAAAAGGTAAAAAAAAACAAAATAAAAATACAAATGAGTCAACAAATGAAAAAATTGAGGAAAAAAATAATAATATGTCATTAAAAAATATAAGTTTAACAAATATTGGAATTATTCCAAAGTCTAAAAGAAAATCAAAAAAAATAAACCAATTCCAATATTTTGAACCTTCTTTTGAAAAATCATCAAACAAAGGAAATAAAATAAGTAAAAAAAATAGAAAAAAAGATAATGAAGCTTTTTTAAATAAAGCATTAGGTAGTAATAAAAAAAATAAAAAATATAAAAAAAAACAAAATTATAAAAAAGAACAAAAAAAAAATCATAAAAAAGAACAAAAACAAAATTATAAAAAAGAAAAAAAAGAAAATATTAAAAAAGAGAAAAAATCAAATAATTATTTTGAATCAGTTAATAAAAAAAATATTATAGAAAACAAAAAAAAAATAAATGAAAAACCAAAACAAGATAATATCCAAGACTTTTATAAAAATAAAAAAATACCAGATATAAAAAAAAATATTAAATTATCAAAAGAAGATAAATTATTATATTTTATTGCATTGATTGAATATTGTTTTAGAAATAATTTAGATTTTTTACCTACATTTAGAATTAAGGAATATGATAATAAAAGAAAACGTATTAATGAATTAATATATAAAATATCTTTTGACCTAAAAGATAAAAATGAGTTAAAAAAAATAATTAATCTTTTAAATAAAATATTAAAAAAAATAATAAAAAATAAAGATGAAAATATTATAATATTAGAATTACTATTAAAAACAAATATTAAACATAATTTTGAATTAAATGATGAAAAACAAAATAAAATAAAAGATAATTTTATTCAATCTTTAAAAAATCAAAAGTTTAGAGATAATTTTGTAAAATTATTAGTTGAAAATCATAAAAAATTATTTTTAACTAAATAAACTTTTTTGTATTAATGGTTTATTTGTATTATAATTTTTATAATTTTTTTTTTTATTTTCAATTTTAACTTCTTTTATATCATTATTTATTGATATATTTATTTCTTCTTTTTCTATTTTATCATTTTCATTACTGTTTTTATCATTATTAACATTATTATCATTATTATTATTATTATTATTATTTATATTATCTTTCTTTTTTCTAGTTTTTTTAGGTTTTTTACCAAAATTTTCATCTTCTATTTCTTTTCTTTCCTCTTCTGTTAATTGAAAAAAATATAATAATATTTTTTTTGCAATTGAATCTCCTATTCTTTTTTTATTAGAACCAAATTGTATATCACTAATTATTTTCATTCTTTGTATCCAATCTTCACCTTCTTCTTTTATTTTATTTATCATATTTTCGATATTATTATATTTTTCATATAAAGTACTTGCAATTGAATTTGATATTCCAGGTATAGTAGATATCATAGCTTTATATGCTACTTCATATGTCACATTTTCTTTTTTAATAGATTTTATACCAGAATATTCTATTGATTCTAGTGCGTCAATATCCCAATTTTCATTTAACCATTTAGGGAGATGTTCATATATTCTTTTTAATGTTAAATAAGTATCTTCTAAATTTTTTGTTCTATAAATCATTATTTTATCTCTAATAACATTACTTAACATAATACCATCAAAAACAGATTGTTGTAAATGAAAATCTTTCATATTTTCACCTTCTACAAAATATATTTTTCTTATTTTATGGTCAATTGCATATAATAATCTTTGTTTTTGTTCTTTATAACGTCCATCAGTTATTGATGAAGATAAATCAGATAAAGTTTTTCTTTCAACAATAATTAATAAATCATTATTTTTATAAAAATGAATATCACCTATATCCAAATTAGTGACTTCAATAGGTATATTACTTTCTTTAAAAAAAGGTATTAAATCTCTTTCACGATTATCTAATATAATTTTAAGATTAGAATTATTTTCTATAATTCCAATTTTAAGATTAGAATCATTTATAATATTTGTATTTTCCATTTATTAATAATAATTATTTAAAATATTTATTTATTTATGTTTTACTTCATTTTATTTTTTTTAAATTGAATTAATAAATTATTTTCATTTAGATAAATTAAAAAAAAATTGATTTTTATTAATACTTATTTAATAAAAAATAAGAACTTAAAAAAAAATTAATAATAAATACGAGTGATAAGAAAAATGTCAACGACGAATCAACAACAATCAGAAGCTAAGATTATTGGAATTTATAATGAAAAAAATGTATATATAACAAAAGAAAATATACAAAAGATATTGAAGAAAGGAGGAATTAAAAAGAAAATTCAAAATTTAGAATTATGGCAACAAGCTTTTATACATGAAAGTTATTGTCATAAAACAGATTTTGTTAGAATGGAAAAATTCTATGGTAAAATGGATGATGTACCACCAAGTGATGATAATATTATACCTTTACAAGATAAAACAATGGAACGATTAGAATGGTTAGGTGATGGTATTTTACAATCGGTGATGGCAAATTATTTATATAAAAGATATGAAAGTGAGGATGAAGGATTTTTAACAAAATTAAGAAGTAAATTAGTAAAAACAGATACATTGGCTAAATTATCGAAGATATTGGGATTAGAAAAATATTTAATTATGTCAAAACATTTGGAAGAAATTGGAAATGGTAGAAATGATGATAAAATTGTAGAAGATGTATTTGAATCATTTTTAGGTGCAATGAGTTTAGAATTTGGAGAAGAGGATGAAGTAGAAGGATATAGAGTTTGTAGAGATTTTATTTTAAAGGTATTTGAAGATAATATAGATTTTGCAGCATTAATTATGAAAGATGATAATTATAAAGATCAATTAATGAGATATTTTCATCAAATTTATGAACATTTTTTCCCTAATTATGAACTTAAAGAAACTGAGACTTTACTTAATGAAAGAGGTAAGGAAATGAAAAAGTTCCATGTAGTAGTTAGAAATATTGAAGGAGAAGTTATAGGAGAAGGTGTATCATTTGTTAAAAAAGATGCAGAAATGAAAGCTGCAAAAGCTGCATTAAACTTCTTTGGTATAATGGACGGTATTTAAATAATTTATTTAATTTTTTTTCATTAATTTATTAAAAAATTATTTAATAATTATTAAAATTAAATTTAATTTTTAAACTTAAAAAAATATTTATATAAATTTGTAACTAATTAAATAAATTAAAAGATAAATTATGAGTTATAATAAAAATATTTTTCAAAATATTGAAAATAATGAAAACGAAAAAGATAAAAAAGGATTTATTTATTTAATACAAGAAAATTTTTTTATAAATACAAATATATATAAAATTGGTCGTACAAATGATATAGAACTTAGACTAAAAAATTATCCTAAAAATTCTAATTTAATATTTGTTATTAATGTTAATGAACAAAATGAAATTGAAACAATATTAATAAGAATATTTAAAAAAATATTTATTTATAAAAATGAATATGGAAAAGAATATTTTGAGGGTAACAAAGATGATATGATAAAAGAAATATTAAAATATTTAGAATTTAGAAAATTATATGAAAATTATGAGGAAAATATAAAAGATTATATTATTAAAAAATATATAAAAGATGATAATGAAAGCAATAAAAACAATGATAACAAAAATTTAGAAAATAAAAAAAAAATTGATTATTTTAATTATTATTATAACTGTAAAAGATGTCTTTATAAAACCATTATCCCATGTGATATTAAGAGACATTTAGAAAGAAAGATAAAATGTAAACCACATAAAGATTATATTTTATTATCAGATGAAGAATTATTAAAGCAAAGTTTAACAAGATTATATAAAGATTCAGAGAAAATAAAACAAGATTATCAAAATAGAAATAATACACACCTAAATATTAATAATGATTTAATGAATAATTGTAATTATTGTTTAAAAAAATTTAAAACAAATCAATCCCTGAAAAGACATTTAATAACTTGTAAAAACAAAGAAATTATAGAAAATAATACAATTAATATAAATAACACTAATAATACAAATGAAAATTTATCTACAAATATTATAATAAAAGATACAAATAATTTTGATTCAGTTATTGGTAAAATATAAATAAACTTTTTTTTTAACATAATTTTATTATTTATGTAAAAATAATAAATCAAAAAGAAAAAATATATAAGTGATTTATAGAGTATATAATAAAATAAAATGGAAGCTCCTAAAAGAAGAGTATTAAAAAAATCAAAAAAGAAAAATAATAAACCCAAAAATGAAGTGGAAATAACAACTCCTATGGAAACTTTTACTGAACCAAATACTGTTATAAACATGATAGAACCAGATGTTGTTGTTGAAAATGCTGTTCAAAATATAATGATACCTAATCAAATGATTAATCAAGTTGCTTTAAATAAAAATATGTTAGCTACTATGAATTCAAATATGCAAAAAACAGATGGTGAATTATTAGCTGAAAAAATGAATACTTTTATTGAAGATGCACCTATTGAACCTTTATTTTGGGTTCTTCCTAATAAAAAATCTTTTCCTCAATGGGTCACTGAGACATTTGTTAAATATCGTGCTAATGGTAAACTTCCTGTTAAACCTAAAAATGGTAAAGTAAAACCTTTTAAATATCAATTAATGTTAAGAGATTATATGCAAAATGCATCACCTTATAGAGGTGTTTTACTTTTTCACGAATTAGGTGCAGGTAAAACTTTAACTACTTTATATATTTGTGAAAATTTAAAAACTGAACGCAATATTGTTGTTTTATTACCAGCTTCACTTAAACCTAACTTTATAAAAGAGTTAATGAAAATTAATCCTTTATACATGAATAATCCAAATGCTATAAAAGAAAAATATACTTTTGTATCTTATAATGCTTCTAATACACTTCAACAACTTAAGAAATTAGGAAGTTTAGATAATAAAGTTATTGTTATAGAAGAAGTACATAATTTAGTATCTAAAATGGTAAGTGGTATGAGTGGTGTATCAATACAAGGTATGGAAATATATAAAATGTTAATGGCTGCTCAAAATGCAAAAGTTATTGCATTATCAGGTACTCCAATTATTAATGACCCTTTTGAATTTGCAGTATTATGTAATGTATTAAGAGGTAATATAGAAATAATAAATTTTAGAATAATGGAAGTGGATCCTAAATTTGGAGAAACATGGGATTTTATTGAATTAGAGAAAAAATTAGCATCAATTCAATATGTTGATTATTTAGAAATTAACAAAATCAATAAATCGATGTCTTTCCATTTAATGGTTAAAAGTTATAGTAATGAATTTGTTTTAGCTGTTGAAGAAATTATAAGAACAGCTAGAAATGAAGGAGTTGAATTAAAAAAAATGGCTGAAGTAGATAATTATTCATTATTTCCAACTGAAGATTATGGAGAAAGATTTTATAATTATTTTATTCATGAAGATTCAGAAAAAGGAGATAGATTAAAAGAAAGTATGATTCCAATCTTTAAAAATCGTATATTAGGATTAGTATCTTATTACAAACCTTTATTAACAAATTATCCTGAATTAATAGTTCGTGATGTTTATCGTGTTAATATGAGTAATTATCAATTCCAAATTTACGAAATTTTGCGTGATATTGAAAGAAGAATGGAACGTTCTTCTGTAAAATCTTCATCAAAGAAAGGTAAAAAAGAAAAAACTAAAAGTACTTTCCGTGTTTTCTCTCGTCAAGCTTCAAATTTTGTTTTCCCTGAAGAAATTAATCGTCCTTATCCTGACCCTAATTTTATTATATCTTTAAAGAAAAAGAAAATGATGAATAATGGTAATGACGAACAATTAACTATGATTGCACAAAAAATTGATGAACAAGATGAAGGTAAATTAACTTTAGCTCAAGATTATCAAAATAGAATAGCAAAGGCTTTAGAAGATTTAACTGAAAATGGACAAGTATATTTAAAACCTGGACCAGATGGGTTAGATAAACTATCACCTAAAATGAGAGTTTTATTAGAAAATATTAAAAATTGTCCTGGTCTTATTTTTATTTATTCTAACTTCCGTTCTTTAGAAGGTATTGAAATTTTAACAAAAGTTTTAGATTTTAATGGATATGCAAAATATGGAACTCCCGCTAATGAAGCTCTTCCAAGATATACCATTTATTCAGGTACTGAAGATGAAAAAGAAAAAACAGAAATATTAAAAATGTTTACAGCAGATGATAATAAATATGGTGAAAAATGTAAAATTTTAATGGCTACATCAGCTGGTGCAGAAGGTCTTGATTTAAAAAATATTCGTCAAATTCATATTATGGAACCATATTGGAATCAAATGAGAATTCAACAAGTTATTGGTCGTGGTTTCCGTCGTAATTCCCATATAGCACTTCCAGAAAATGAAAGAAAAGTAGAAATATACAGATATTTTGCAGTAATGCCTCCAAATGCAGTATCAAGAGAAGCTTTATCAACTGATGAAAAAATAGAAGAAATATCAATTAAAAAACAAGGTATTATTGATGAAATGAAATTATTAATGAAAGAATGTGCGTTTGATTGTATTTTAAATGCACCAGATGTTCAAGGTGATTATAGATGTTATTCATTTGGTGAAGGTGCAAATGGTATAGCATATTTCCCACAATTAAATAAAAATGTTACAAAAATATCGAGAACAAAAAATACAAAAACAGTTAGAAAGAGTTTTGTACCAATTGTATTTTATAATAGTAAAGTTTACAAAATTGATACAAAAAAAGGAAAAATGTATGAAATAATGGATAATAGTAAAACATTAATTGATTTACCATCAAAAGAACAAAAGAAAAAATACTTTTATTTCAATCCTGAAACAAATGAAATATTTGATTATAAATCTGTAGAAGATAAAAATCCTATTAAAGTAGGTCATTTATCTGATAAAGGTAAAATTATTATCAAAAAATAAAATTAAAAAATATTTTTTTATAATTATTTAACTATAAATTAAAGTTAAATAATTTTTTATTTTATAAAAAAAATATTTATAAAAATTCATATTTATGAATGAACTGATTAATATAAATTTTTAAAAGTTTTTTTTGAAAATAGATATATTTTTCTATTTTTAAAGAACTACCTTTTTTATTTTTATAAAGTTAAATTTTATATGTTTTAGTTCATTCATAATTATGAATTTTACTTATTTCTTTTTAGTAAATATTAATAAATAAAATTATACAATAATTATTTATTATTTAATATTCTATTTTTAATAAATAAATACTAATAAAAAATTCATATTTATGAATGAACTGATTGATATAAATTTATAAAAGTTTTTTTTGAAAGTAGATCTATTTTTCTATTTTTAAAGAATTACCTTTTTTATTTTTATAAAGTTAAATTTTATATATTTCAGTTCATTCATAATTATGAATTTATACTTATTGCTTTT